>Ga0074199_1000456_pt1 | contig 64476 bp, 36 predicted proteins | sample EPASupsiteSAE347_FD_64528 | JGI IMG/M metagenome (GOLD analysis project Ga0074199, IMG submission 64528) | Bioremediated contaminated groundwater from EPA Superfund site, New Mexico - Sample SAE3-47 | ecosystem: Environmental > Aquatic > Deep subsurface > Groundwater > Contaminated ... | reverse complement strand
TCTGTGTATCCTTGAATATTAGTCCAGCCTAGACTTTTAAGCATTTCCGATATGGTAATGTGATTTCTGAAGTTTGAATCTTTATGTCTTGATAATTTTAAGATGTAATGCTTATTATCTTTTCCAAGGCAATGTAAAACGTCATTTCCAGCGTGATAGTACTCTAAAATACTTGAATACTCCCAATTTGAAAATTGAATTGTACAAGGATCAATTATAAGTTCCCTAAATTTTTCGGTAAATTTCATAGTATACTTCCTTTAAGAACCTTTGAAAACGCTTTTTAGCGTTAATGCGGCGCGAAGCCGCCGTAATAACTTTGTTGAACAAAACCGGCAGGCAATCACGCTTGTTGGCTATAGGAAAAATTGGCGATCGTCTGGGCTAGTCATACTTTAATTTTATGCGAACTTGATGAAAAAATCAAGATGAAAGGCTACCAGGACAAATTACAATACCATTACATTCGATTGAAAATGAAGGTTTGACAAAGAAAATGCATTCGGGTATCTGAATAATAAATCTTGTGAAAGAAATTTTATGATACTTTTATTTAGCCTGCTTTCACGAAAAAGCGGATTTTTTGCATTATATCTGTTCATCCTTTTTTGGGGGATCTCCTTCCCGCTGGTTGCTCAAAGCTCCAGACGCGGCGAGTGTTACCTCCTCATAGGTACCGGTATTAAGTCCGGGATTTACCGCTTGAATAATCCTTCCGGCGAAACGGTTCCCATGGGTTTTCTTTTTGATCCGGGAGAAGTGCGGGATTTCGCGGTTGGTCCCGAGAGAGATTTTCATCTTTTTTTCGAGCGTGTCGATCCCAACTATACTGTTTACGAAGGGAACTTGCTTCGCCAAGTTTTCGACGGCACGGTGGCGCGAGCAAATTGGGGTTTTCATTCCGTCGAGCATTTCGACGGCAGAGGGCGCTTCGGCGCGGATGAAACGCGGAAACCCGTTTTCAGACCCATTGGAGCTTCTCACAGTCCTGGCCCCGGCATCCTTGCATCGCAACCTTTGGTAAGTCCGCTTCCCCCCGGAGATGTCCTTTTCCCGGGAAAAAATTGGTTCGCAATTCCCAACAAATCCTGGTATCAGACTTGGAATCCGCTTCCCGCATCCGGCTCCCACGGCTACTCATACCAAATTTTCTACGATCATTTGGAATTGCGTCGCCGTGAATGGATAGAAGCTTTTTGGCATGGAAATTTACGCGGTGAAACTGAAGAAAAATTTCTCGGTGAAATATTCCAGGAGCGTTTAAAAAGGTTGATGCTCAATGGTTGCCTGGATGCCTGTGGGAACGGCGGCGGCAGCATGGTTTTTGAAGATGCCGACCCGATTTCCTCGATATTTTGGGTACCTCCGTCACTTGACAAACCCGCGAGAACCTATTGCTACGGCGCTTTCCCCGGTCGGGAAAGTTATTGCCTCCATTGTGATGGTGGTCCGACAATAGGAACCATAGTCGCCGAGTCGAGCGCCGAAAAAGCCCGATGGATAGGCGCCTGTCGCAAGAACTCCCAAGAAGATTGGATTTATATTCTCGGTTCTGATGTTTTTGAAGAATGGATAGCCAAGCTTGAAAGTCTTCCTCAGCCTTTGTTTGACATTGATTTGGTCGCTGTTTCGCCGAAAGACGATGGGACGGGTGCGGTTATTTTCGCTTATGATCGATCGCAAGGAAAAATTTTTCGTTTTAATCGCGATGAAACGACAACTTCCGTACCTTTCGCGGAGCCGGTTATTTCTTTTAATATACAAAACAATCTTGACGACATGAAGGCGGATCGGGAAGGAAATCTATATTATGCTTGCCAAGAAAGAATTCCTTCCTATCCCCCGTCAGGATTTACTTTTCACCAGGATTTAGTGGCAATTTTCGATGACGGTCCTGTTCAGACAGGCTTCAGACAAGGAAGATTGATATTTGCCCAAAGCATTTATGAGACCGTCTATGTCATCAAACCCAAAAGTCAAAAGGCGATGAAATTGGGTGAAATTTTGCTGGGGAAATCATTTTATGCGCATGCATTCAAAATTCCGGCCGAAAAAGAAGGGGTTTTTGCCGCTTCGGCAGCCGACTTCCCCCAGCTCCTGGAAAAATCAGGCGGAACTTATCTGAATTGGTCGCAACAGGTTGCGGAATTTCCAGAAACATATATGCCGCCTACTTGTCTTCGTTTAGCCGTATTGGACCCTTATTCCGAATAAAAAAGAATAGAAGACAAGTTTGACTTTTGCCGAGGAAAACCCTCCGGCAATCTCTAAATAACCGATTCTTCGAAATGAAACAAGCGGGTAGAAAGCTGCCCGCTTGTTGATGTTCCTTCAGTTAGAGCCTGTAAGAAAATAACCATTACAAATAGTTGTTTTCTTATAGGCTCTTATGGCCGATTGATGAACGAAATTTGTTACAGTTATTTATTAACAAGGCCTTAGCAGTTTTCACCAAGCAAGGCTTGCCATTCTTGCGTAGTGCCTAAACTAGCTCTTTAAGCAATGCTTCAAGCTGCGGATCATCAAATGTCGCATCCGTTGAATTTTTAACAAGATAAATCAATTTTTTCAATTCCAAATCCGAAAGTTTTTGTCCTTTTCGCGAGGGTCCTTCGGTTTCCTCGGCAAGAAGTTTTTTAAGGAACTTGTCTTTCAATTTTTTGTTGGTAAAAATTTCGATCAGACGTTCCGCGAGGACCTCCGGGTCGGCCATTTTATAAGTTCCGGCCTGAATCTGGCGCGTGATGTCTTCCAAACGTTGCATGCGCGCCATTTGCTGACGGTCTAAAATAACACGATTGGTTTCTTGAAGCGATCGCGATTTTTGCGCAATGGCGGCATCTTCAACTCCGGATTTGTCTTTTAAAGCGGAGTCGAAATCACCTTGCTTTGTCTTGTCGGTTCCGTTTTTTGGACGCGACTTCGTGATGATAATAGTCTTATCGCCGTGGCCTTTAATTGAATCAACCATGATCTTACTCCCTAACATCCATGTTTTTTTAAGAACACTTTCCCTAATCCTATTTCATTTATCGGCATAAAACTAAATTTTTATTAGGTTTTTGTAAATTTATTTTCATGATTAGGGTTGTTGAGATTTACTTGCCAAAAGCCGATAAGTAATTTATCGGTGTTATCATAACTAAGACTTCTCTTCTCTAAGTGATTAGGAAGGAACTGAAATGGCAAAATTTCTTTTTCGCCCGACGATACTTATCTTTATATTTTACATGAGCATGCTCACTCATGTCTACGCAACTGTGGGAAAACCGGAAAAAGAAGCTTATCTCTCACTTTTTAATGCGGGTGAGGAAGCATACGGCCAAAAGAATTTCGAAACGGCGATTCAGCATTACAGCGGTGCTTTGGCAATAGCTCCAGAGCAATTGAGATCCAGATTTCGACTTGGTCAATCTCTCATGGCGATCGGTAAAGTTTCTGAAAGCATGGGACAATTTCAAACGATTCTGGAAAAATATCCCAATAATATCGCGGCACGTATATGCCTTTCACAGAATTTAATTAAAATGGGTCGTGCGGAAGAAGCAAAAACACAGTTGGAATGGATTATAAAAGTTCAACCCGAACATGCTGAAGCAAAAAACCTTCTCGCATCTCTCCCGGCATCGACCGTATTGCCGATCGTCAACCCAAAAGACGGCAAAGAAATAATTCCGGATGGTTTTCAACCTCTACCTGTTCGCAAGGAAGTCCAAACAGAGAATGACGCCTTCAAACCTTTAAAAACCGTAAGAACCAAGAAAGAAAAAGAAAAAGAGGGGAAATTGCCTCCCCCGCCGGTGGCGAAATCAGTCAAGGGTTGGAGAGTATCCGACTATATCTCACTTGCCAGCGGTTCCTACTTTATTTCCATAGAATATGCAAAATATTGTCTGGAAAAAAATGATTTGAAAAAGGCTCACTGTCTACTTGATTTGGCTGAAGAAAAAGCTGCTCAAGAGCGAAATACGAGAAAATTTCTCGAAGTTCAAATTCATAAAAGTTTATTATTGCTGTATGAAGCCGATATTACTAATTTCGGAAAGCAATTGATCAAGATTAAACCGCTGTTGTCCAAGGAAACATATACATCATTCCTCGACATTTACAATAAGGCCGTCAATGCATCGTCTTCAACTGATGTCGCAAAATTGGTAGGCGGAATAGCCTTGGGAGCCGAACATTACGCCGTTGCCGAACGCATTTTATCCGAGGTCTTCAACAGTGTTCCCACGGATGCTTTTTCTCTAAGGCTTTTAGCTCACGCTCAACTTGAAAACCTTGATTACAATGGAGCCGAGCGTAGCCTGACGACTCTCGCCACCCTCCTTCCCCGCGACACCGAAACTTATTTCAACCTTGCTCGTTTCTATTTAACCGCCAAGTTTAATCCCGGCAACGCTCGTCATTACGCTCAAATAGCTGCTCAGCTCAACCCCTCGGATTCACGCATCACGGTTTTGACGGCTTTGATTGATTATTCTACGGGAAAGGTAAGAGAAGGAATATTCAGACTCAAAAAATCCCTAAATGATGTCAATGACCCCATGCTTCTAGCGGTCTGCAAACGTGTAATATCCGATGGCGAATACGTTCGGAATTCATCCGCCGATGGAACGGTGGATTTCGCCAAAATTCTGGCGTTGCCGGGAAGTGAACGAGGGTCGATTGAGGCCATGAACGGCTTGGGTGAGGAGTATCTGAAACGCGGCTCTTATTTCCTTGCATTGAGATGTTTCATGGACGGCAAAGATCTTGCCGAAATCGGTCGTGGATATCTTGCGCTGGCATCCCATCTTCATTCAGCCGGAGACGATGAAGGTTCCGCTCTTGCGGCGGGATTTGGAATCAACTCCCTAACTGAAGAGTTGCGGAGAAATCCTTCTTCCGCGAAAGCTCATCTCTATTTATCTCTTTATTATTTCGAACGCGAAGATCCGCAAACAGCACGAAGGCATATCGCCACCGGGTTGAGTTTTCAACCGAATTTCGAGACAAAACGACACCTGGTTGCGCTTCGTTCGCTGATAGGTTCATAACAAAAAGCTTAACCGGGGATATGCATCCTGGATCTTTATCATTCCTTCGAGCATTTGGTGGTGTCACATTTTAACTTTTTTTACGGCAGAGACACGGAAGAAAATCATTATGAATTTCATGAGCTTTCTCTGCATCTCAGCGCCTCTGCGTTGAATTTTTCAGTTAATTTATGACACTACCGAGTATTTGTATTTTTCAAATAATAAATTCGATTCCGTGAATTTTCACTTTTGACTGCGCTCCGATTCGACGGATTATATTCGCTGCGAGAAAGTTCCCGATTTTCAAACACGTCTCCAATGGAAGAGATTTGAATTTGCCGTAGAAAAAACCGGCTTGGAAATTATCGCCGGCGCCGTTGGTATCGCGAACGTCCTCGACATGATAGGCGGCTATTTTAGTTTCTCCTTCAGGAGTTATAGCCAGGGACCCTTTTTCTCCAAGTTTAATCACGACCAAATCCGAATATTTCAGAAGTTGACGAAAATCCGAGCCGCAAAGCGTCTGAGCTTCTTCTTCATTGGCGAAAAGCAAATCGACGCGTTCTTCCAGAAAATGGGTCAGTTTTTCACGGATGGATCGTATGACAAAACTGTCTGCCAAATCGAAGGATATTCTTGTTCCGACTTTTCTTGCCGTTTCGTAAGCATGCCTTGTAGCGCGATTGATCGGATTGTCGCCGCGAAGTTCATAAGCGGAGAAGTGGATGAATTCCGAATCCGATATGAGGCTATGCAAAATTTCAAAATCATGGAGTTTTTTTGCGACCCCGAAATCCAAACCGAAAGTTCTTTGTCCGTCAGGACTGATCAAGGTGTAGCATATGCCGGATTTGCCTTTTTTAATAGTTACATATGTGTCGACATCATTTTCACGAAGATTGTTGATATAGTCATAACCGAAATCATCACTGCCTACGCAACCGATAAAAGCACAAATCAATCCGAGATTGCTGGCTCCATAAATGACGTTGGTTGGTGAACCTCCCGGTGAAATAGTTGGTAGATGCTTTTGGGTGATCTTTTGAAGTTTTTTAAGATTTTCAGAATTAAGTTCTATGCTGTTTCCTTTGGGTAAGTCCAGTTTAAGAAGTTCATCGTCGGCGACTTCGATAATGATATCCGTCAATGCATCCGATATTGCGGTCAGTTGATATTTTCGCTGTGTTTTACATTGTTTATTCGGCATATTTAGCCCTTTCAAATTTCCTTATCCGGCACCCCACATCTACCTTATGCAAATGACGAGGGAATATCCAGTCAAAATTTATCATAATCCTATTTATTAATAGCTTAAAAAATCAATGAAACGCATAAAAGCTAACCAAGTTGGGGCAAGAAAAAAACGCGGAGACGCCGAGGCGCAGAGAATGGCTATTAGATGTGTTTTCTTCGCGTCTCTGCGCCGATGTGAAAAATTCCCTTTGATTTTTTCTTGAGTTTATCAAACTTCGTTGCATGAGAAACATTTCTCGGTTATTCTACCAAAAAGTATTGTCATGGAGGAAATAAATGGTGCCTAGAGAAAAGGAAAATATCAAACAAATGGTTGATAGAATAATCCAAGACGGAGAAATCACTAGAGCCGAACAAGCTCTATTAAATGCCGGAATCCTCAAGGACGGCGATGTGTCAAAAGAGGAAAAAGAGCAAATCGAACGTCTTTGGAAACTGATACGAAGCGGAGAAATAAAAGCGGTATCATGAATTCCATTTTCCGGTTCCATGAGCAGACAATCATTAATTTTTTCTAAAAAGGAGTTTCCATGTTTAAATCCGCCCAAGATGCGATTCAATATATAAAAAAGAACAAAATCACCAATGTGGACTTGAAAACCTGTGATCTTTTCGGCCGTTGGCGGCATCTTTCGACTCCGGCCGGACATGTGGACCAACTCATGTTGAAAGAAGGTTTCGGCTTCGACGGTTCGAGTTACGGCTTCAGAAAAGTCGAAAAAAGCGACATGATATTGATCCCGGATCTGACGACCGGTTTCAATGACCCTTTCTGGGAGCAAAAAACCCTGTCCTTCATTTGTAATATTCACGTTCCGGAGGGTGATGAACCGCGATTCGATCAAGACCCCAGGTTTGTTTGCGAGAAAGCCGAAAATTTTCTTTATGAAACCGGAATAGGAGACCGGTTGTATTTAGGACCTGAATATGAATTCTACCTTTTCGATTCGGCCGAGTTTACGGATCGTTTACAGAATGCCTCCTATGCTGTCGAGTCTTCTCAAGCTCCGTGGAGCTCGGGAGGAAACAAGGGTTATTTGATGCCTTTGAAAGGCGGATATCACGGGGAGCAACCCGAGGATGCCAACGCCTCATTTCGGGGAAATCTTGTCGAACTGTTGGAAAATTCCAAAGTTAAAGTCAAATATCATCACCATGAAGTCGGCGGACCGGGTCAGATGGAAATCGAAACCGAGTTTGATACGCCTACCAAAACAGCTGACCAAGCTGTTTTCATTAAATATGCCACGAAAAATCTGGCACGGCGCATGTGTAAGACCGCAACATTCATGCCGAAGCCGATGTTTGGCGCTCCCGGCAGCGGTTTACACGTTCATTTCAAACTGTTTAACGGCAAAAAACCGGTTTTTTCGGACCCGGCGGGATATTCCGGCATGAGCAAAGTCGCGATGAATTTTATGACCGGTATTTTGGTTCATGCGCGGTCGATATCCGCATTCGCCAATCCTTCCACCAATTCGTATAAGAGATTGATTCCGGGTTATGAAGCACCTGTTTCGATCGTCATGGCTCAGTCCAATCGCTCTGCTGCAATTCGAATTCCAGGCTATGTTAAAGACCCGATCGATAAGCGCTTTGAATATCGCGCGGGCGATGCGACGGCAAATCCTTATCTGATGTTTGCCGCGATGATGATGGCCGGAATCGACGGAATTAAAAGAAAGCTCGAACCGGGAAAAGAAGGCGTGGGCCCCTTTGACGGCAACATTTACGAACTTTCCGACAAGGAAAAGCAGAAAATTCGGTCCTTACCTAAAAGCCTTCAGGAAGCTCTTGATGCGTTGCGCGATGATCATGACTATCTTTTAGCCGGCAACGTTTTCTCGCGTGCGCTCATTGAAACCTGGATTAAAAGGAAAACCGATGAAGATGTTCTTCCCGTACTGCTTCGACCTCACCCTTATGAATTTATCCTTTCTTACGGATGTTGAACTTTGACGATGAATAATTTCATCAATAAAGGTGTCTAACGCATGCTTAGCGGTGAAACCCGGCTTTTGGCAAATGATCAAGCTCGGCCGATCAAGGATGTTCGCGAGAATTGTGAAATTACCGGAGCCATGGGATGGGGTGAGACCGGAAAGACCGTAGTATCCGATATTTTTGTTCAATTCGACCACAAGGGACCGGTTCTAACTTTAACCACCTCCAAGGGAGCGATATTAAAGTGCAGTCCCGATCAAAGTTGTTTCGCCCGTCTTAATCCTCTAAGCCGTGTATATTACCTTTTTCTGATGGAAAGGTCCTCTCTTGGTTTCAAAGTAGGATTGTCCAATGACTTGATGCGTGACGTTTTCGCCATGCAAAGCATGAAAAGCGATCTTTTTAATCAACAGGAAGTAACAGACAGGTTATGGATAATTGAAGCCAGTGAAAATCAGGCTCAGGCATGTTTTTTGGAAAAATACGCCACATTCAAATACGGTCTTCCCAACATTCCTTTTTCGGATAAACATGCGCAATCCGAGTTATCCGACAACATGATACGCGAATTGTTCAATCGCATTGATACGCCCTCTCGTGCCCATCAAATGCTTATGGATTGGCTGATGTTCGAAGACTTTCCTCATATAACCGTGCGACTCTCAAAAACCAATCCGGCTGCCAGTAATGCCATTCAATTCATCCTTTTCGGCGGCGCGGAAAAAACGCGCAAACAAAACGGCTTCGTTCATCTGATTCGTATCGATAGCTCTATCGAGCTCAACAGGGCGGAACACAAGCAATTCAAACGGCGAATGAGCAGTCGAGGTTTGTGGAATCTCGAGGTAACGCGTGATGATCTTGAAGAAGCCCAACTTTTCGTCAAAACGCTATCATGCCTTGACAATCTTGAAGTGATAAAGAAAATCCAGTTGACGAAAAAAGCGCCTTTCTATATTCTTCCCGCCTCCCATGTGAAAACGGGAATGACGGTTCCGATTTTAGGCGATCGAGGAATTGAGGAAGATACCGTTGTCTCAATCTCGGTGGAGGATTACCAGGGCCCTCTTTTCGATCTAAAAGTTGAAGCATTGCACAATTACATTGCCGGTCAATGGGTAGTTATGGCATATTCCGGGAGTTTAGGCCCAAATGCGAGGAAATCCCTTGAACGCTCAGGTTAATTCCTTTCTTCACAATCTTAATCAACGACAATGCGAAGCGGTTGAGCACGTCGACGGCCCCCTTCTTGTTATCGCCGGCGCCGGTTCCGGAAAAACCCGGATGTTGACGACACGAATCGCTTACCTGGTCGAAAAACGAGCAATCGAGCCCGAAGCGATTCTCGCGGTAACTTTCACGAACAAAGCCGCAGGGGAAATGCGTGAACGCGTGCGATCCCTGGTTCCCCATGCTGCCGATCGAATCACGCTGACAACTTTCCATTCCTTTTGTTCGAGCTTGCTCAGACGTTGGTCAAAATATATCGGTTTCCCTGACGGTTTTACGATTTTCGATGACGAGGATTCAGAACGCTTAATGAAAGCGGTAATCAATGAAATGGGGCTGGATTCCAAGAAGTTCTCTCCGGGGTTGATGCAGAATCTTGTTTCTCAAGCCAAAAACGATCTATTAACCCCCGATGAGTTTCAACCTCCGCATCCGGCAAAAGAAAAAATCCGACAAGTTTATGCGAAATATCAGGAAAAGCTTGTAGAAAATGCCGCCATGGATTTCGATGATTTGATTTTTAATACATATAAAATGCTTGTTCAAGATGCTGATTTGCTTCAAAAGCTGCAAAGTCGTTATCGATACTTTCTTGTCGATGAATATCAAGATACGAACTTTGCTCAATATAAACTTGTTGCCCTTCTTTCCTCCGCATCCCGAAACATATGCGTTGTCGGCGATGAAGACCAAGCAATTTACAGCTGGAGGGGAGCGACAATAAGAAATATAATGGAATTTGAGTCCGATTTTAAGGGTGCGCACATTGTTTGCCTCGATCAAAATTATAGATCGACGCAAATAATCCTGGATGGTGCCGGCGCAGTCATTGCAAACAACTCGGGCTCTCGAAAAAAAAGGCTTTGGACGGAAAACTCAGCGGGAGATCCAATAGTCTTTTTTCAAACTTTCGATGATCGCGAGGAAGCAAATCGAATTGTCGATGAAATAATCTCGCTTAACGAGCGGAATATTTCCCGATCCGAAATAGCCGTATTGTTTCGAATGAACAGTCAAAGCCGCTCTCTTGAACAAGTATTAACTCAGAAAAAAATTCCTTATGAATTCACCGGCGGCTTCAAATTTTACCAGCGGAAAGAAGTAAAGGATATTCTGGCTTATCTTCGAATAATCGCCAATAATAAAGATTCCGTTTCCTTAAAGAGAATAATCAACACACCCAGAAGGGGAATCGGCGAAGTAACCGTCGGTCGATTGCAGGAAAATGGTTCGTTATGGCAAGGTCTTGAAATTTTTTCACGCGAAAATCCTTCTTCGAAAATCGCTGATTTTTATGAAATGCTCAAATCATTCGATGACTTGGCCGGAACTGTCGACGTTTTCAATCTAACCAAAGCAATTGTTGAACGCACGGACTACCTGTGTTATCTTAACGAATCGGAACCTGATACTTTTGAAGAGCGAAAAGGAAATGTCGACAGTCTTTTGTCGGACATTAAATCGCAACAAGAAGATAATCCGGGTCTGACCTTAAAGGAATTTTTAGAAAGGGTAGCTCTCCATTCTGAAATGGATGAAATGGACGAAAAAACCGAAAAAGTGCATCTTCTGACTCTTCATAACGCGAAAGGCTTGGAATTTCCGGTTGTTTTCATGTCAGGGATGGAAGAAGGAGTTTTTCCTCATATCTCCAGCAGAGATCTCCCGGAAGAGCTGGAAGAAGAACGACGTTTGGCTTATGTGGGAATGACAAGAGCCATGAAACGGCTTTATTTGTCCGCCGCCAAACGGAGGATGGTATTCGGAAATTGGACTCCACATGCAGTCTCCAGATTTGTAAGAGAAATTCCGCCTCAAATCATAAAGTCACGAGAACCATCTCCTGTTTATTCGACGCCCGTCTCTCATTCGAAACCGTCATTTGGTTCAAAGCTGATAATTTCCGATTCTCCGGAAAATCGAAAAGGCGTCTCTGAGTTAGGTACAATGCTGAACTTAAAACCTGGGATATCCGTTTTTCATCAAGTATTCGGTGATGGAAAAGTTACCGCGACCGAGGGGGAATCACTAAGCGACTTTCGTGTCACAATTTTCTTTCGGAATGTGGGAAAAAAAACGTTGCTCTTGCAGTATGCTAATCTTCGAGTTATAAATACCCTAACCAAACAGGAGGTCAATGAATGTTGAGGTTATTTCGTCTGGTATGGAAACTTTTTATTCTGGCTAGTGTTTTTGGGATCGGCTATATTATCGGTCGAGAGCATAGCTTCGAAGAAGAAGAAGATTGGGATGAGGACGAGGGTTCTGATGAAAAAACTCCGGCTGAATCGAAAACTTCTGAAACCAATGTGACCGATGCGGCCGAGAAAGCAGTCTGGTTCGAACATTCCGATCCGAAAGCGTCGAGCGTTTCGGTTGTCGGGGATTTTAACGACTGGAACAAGGAAAAGAATCCCATGAAACTGGAATCCGGAGTTTGGAAATGTTCGCTTCCTTTAAAAGTCGGTCGGCATGAATATAAATTTGTTGTTAATAATACCGATTGGATCACTGATCCCAAGGCATCGGAAACAGTCGCTGATAAATACGGCGGTCGCTCTTCAATCATCGTAGTTCGCTGATAAATACAATCATTCCGGCCGGAATTATTTTCAGCCGGAATAGATTTGGTTTTCTTATGTGCCTCTGCTTTTCACATTAAACAAGTGGGTATTATCTCCGGGCGTTCCGGTCGCAAGGTTTCGGCAATCAAGTTGCGAATCGCGTCGGCGATGAGGTTGTTCGTATGCATGAAAGTAAAAATAATTAGGAATAATATTATATTGTGGTAAAAAGAATATACTTGGAAGAGGTAGTCGATCGCGAAGTTTTGAAAAGTTTCATCGATCGGTTCCAGAGGTTAACTCGGTTAAATCTCGTTCCCTTCAATGAAAGGGGAGAAGCAATCATCGGCGATCCGGCGCACCTTTTCGGCGATCAATACGAAGTTTCCGACCTCGTTCGCTTTCCGGGTTCGGAAACCATAACGCGATTTGACGGATCCAGAATTCGCGTCATAAAACTTGATTGGCGCGGCAGCCTTTTCGGAGCCGTGTTGATGGGTCCGTACCTCACCGTGGAAGATATTTCCACCGGGAGCGCATCGTGTCCGATTCTAAATAATGATCAAATTGATGCCGCCTCGGATATGATCTATCAGTTCTTTACTCAACAGGTCGACATATCAAGCGAACGCGAATCTCTTCGCCGCAAGGAAAAAATTCTTTCGGTGCTTGAAGAAGCATCGAATATCATGAACTCCCAACTTGATTTCAATAACCTTCTCGAATTTTTAATGGATATAGCCATTGACATTACCGGAGCAACGTGTGGCGCTCTTTTGCTCAAGAAAGAACGGAAACGTTATTTGGAAGTAGCGGTTGCGCGAGGGAAATACCCCCAGGAAGTAAAGAAAATACGCGTTCCATTGGGGCAAGGCGTTACCGGGTGGGTGGCGCGCAACCGAGAACCGCTTATAGTTCCGAACGTGTTATTGGAACCACGCTATATTGAGACCCCCGAAACCATATATTCGGAAATGGCTGTTCCTCTTTTGGTTGGAGAAAAAATCATCGGGGTCATTGCCGTAGACTCATCGGAGGTAAACGCTTTTTCCAAAGACGACTGTGCGATTCTGGGGACATTGGCGTCGATGGTGACTAAAGTCCTCGAAAATGCAAGACTCCTTACAACCGCGACTCAGCAGTTGAAAGAGCTGACGAAGTTGTTTTTAATTTCGGAAAATCTTTCTGAAACTCCCAACGATCCTGCTCTGTATCAGAAGTTGCTTACCGATGCGTCGGAAGCATTGAGTTGTTCGGGGTTATCCTTGATGCTGTTCAACGCCGACAAGGAAGATTTGGCGATGACGGCTTCGATTGGGCTTCCCGAAGAGTTGGCTAATCTTCGTATTGCCTTGGGAAAAGGAATTCACGGTTGGGTGGCTCAGCAACGGAAACCGCTTCTCATACCCGATGTCACTCATGATTCGACCGTGGTTAAGCATTCTTTTTTAGATCAATTTTCTCGTTCGGTTTTGGTCGTTCCCCTTTGTACTGCCGACAGATTATTAGGTGTCCTTGGCGCTTATCAGAAAAAAGACGCCTCCGCGTTTCAAGAAAGCGATTTGCAGCTTCTACAAAATATCGGAAGACTTTTGACGACTCATTTTGAAAACAAGCGTTTGTTTGATGATTCCCGGCGTAAACTCGATTATTTGACAACCTTGTACAAGGTTGGGTCGTCGGTTTCAAGAACCTTGAACATGACCAAGCTGTTCGGAATGATTCTTCATCAGGTTCAAGACGTCATGGACGTTGAGAACTGCTCTTTAATGGCTTTCGATCCGATCAAGAATCAGTTAACCCTGGATGCCGCCATCGGGCTTCCCAAAAACCTTGTGGGCAAGGTCAGGGTTGGCATGGGGGAAGGAATTGCCGGTTGGGTGGCTTTGAAAAAACAGCCGATGTTGATAAAAGATATTTCCAAGGACGATCGCTTTGCTAACCGTCAAGGAAGGCTTGATTATAAAACCCGATCAGTGCTTTCAGTTCCGATAATCAACAATAAAGTGATGCTCGGAGTCTTGAACGTCAACAATAAAAGATCGGGGGGAATCTTCACCGAAGATGATTTGAATCTGCTGCTCGGCATCTCCGGGCAAATTGCTCAAGCTATTTCCAATGCCGGTCTTCATGAAAGAACGGAACAGCAGGTCGCCGAATTAAGCTTGATTCAAGAACTGGGAAAAGCTGTAAATTCCTCACTCGATCTAGACTCCGTGTTGAATTATTTCATCGACATGACCACCAGAATCACTGAATCCGACTGCTCGACATTGATGCTCCTGGATGAAACAGGGCAAGAGTTATACGTACAAGCCATCAGGGGTTTTGACGATCCGATTGTCAACAGCACCCGTTTTAAACTCGGCGAAGGCATCGCCGGGCAAGCAGCCAAACTGCGAAAACCCCTAAGGGTAATAAATACAAGCCAGGATTCGCAATATAAAAAACTGCCTTTCAGCAAACTGGATAAACCATTGACATTGATTTCGGCTCCATTGCTCAATAAAGACAACCTCATCGGAGTCATCAATTGCGAACGTGATCTCGATAAAAAGGGTCCTTACAGCTTGGAAAATCTTGATCTCATTGATACGCTTGCCTCGCAAGCTTCAGTTGCAATCGAAAACGCACGTTTGTACCACAATCTTCTAAATGTGTATCTCGAAACCATTCGAGCGTTGGCCGCAGCCATAGACGCTAAAGACAGCTATACTCACGGCCATTCACGGCGCGTAACCGATCTCAGCGTAGGCATAGCTCAAGAAATGAACCTATTGCGACATGAGGTTGATACCATCAGGCATGCGGCGTTGCTCCATGACGTTGGAAAAATAGGAATCAGCGAGCAAATTTTATTAAAACCCGGACGATTAACGGATGAAGAATTCGAAACAATAAAAACTCATCCCCATATCGGTGCCGGAATCCTCAATTCGATTGAATTTTTAAAAAATGTTTGTTTGATAATAGAGCATCATCATGAGCGTTTTGACGGGAAAGGGTATCCGGCAAATTTAAAAGGGGATGAAATTCCTCTCGGTGCTCGAATAATAATGGTAGCCGATTCCTTCGATGCAATTACTTCGTCGCGTCCTTATCGAAAACCTCTTTCCTTCGCCGAGGCTGCTCTTGAAGTCAACCGTTGCTCCGGAACTCAGTTCGACCCTATTGTGGTTAAGCATTTCATGAATTTACGCGACAGTCCCTTTTGCCCGGAATGGTTGAAAGGCGAATCACTCGAATCGGAAACGGAACCTAAATTTTCAACTTTATTTTCTCCGCCCCATAAATAGTCGTCTTTCAACAACGGGAAAGCCGTGCTTCACAATTTTATTTTATCGGCAAATTAAGCATAAGAGCTAAAACAAAAGAGGGCGGACCAGCCGCCCTCTTTTAAACACTGAATAATTTTTATTCATCCGGTGGTTCAACAGGGCCATGAACGTCACAGCTAATCTTGCCCTCGGCTGTCAGAGAACCGCTTTCTGCGTATTTACACCCGGATTCCGGAGGGGTGATATTAGACTTGAGATATTGCCCCTCTCTCAAGGTGCTGATTGCAACACCCGTCAACATGTTGGAGTGATCCATGTTGTACATCTCGATGGCGCCCAGAAGAACGCGCATATTCGCATAGCATGCCTTCTCACGAGCTTGCTCACGCGCCTTCCGGAAGTTGGGGATGGCGATGGCGGCCAGAATACCAATAATAGCAATAACAATCATTAGTTCAATTAGGGTAAACCCACGTCGCCTCATCATATAGTTTTCACCTCCTTTCTTTTGATCTCAACTTAATCGTAACTAAAAGGCAGCCTCTTGTCAAGGTCTGTACGCTTTCCATTCAAAACAAGGCTTGCCATCGACTTCAAGACTGAATCTTTTTTACGGTCCACGGAGCATCCGTTCGAGTTCCTTGGGATGCATCGTATGAATCATCGCCTCTTCAATCGTAATTTCACCTTTCAGATAAAGATCTCGAAGCGATTGTTCGAAAGTCAACATGCCCTCATTTTGGCCGGTTTGCATTGTCGTATATAAACCCGATATTTTCTGTTCTCGTATGCAGTTTGCAACGGCAGGATTTCCGATAAGGATTTCGCAGACGACTACTCGTCCCTTGCCGCTGGCGACAGGTAATAATTGCTGAGCCACTACGGCTCGAAGGACGAATGAAAGTTGGGAACGAATTTGAGGTTGTTGATGCGGAGGAAAAATATCTATGATTCGGTTGATGGTTTGTGCCGCATCGGTTGTGTGGAGGGTTCCAAAGACCAAATGACCGGTTTCGGCGGAAGTTAGGGCCGTAGCGACAGTTTCAAGATCGCGCATTTCACCGACGAGAATTACATCAGGGTCTTCTCGGAGAACATGCTTCAAAGCTTCAGCGAAGGAATGAGTATCGATATGGAGTTCCCGCTGATTAACTACCGATCTTTTATGGTAATGCAGATATTCAATAGGATCTTCTATGGTGATAATATGGCATCTTTGCTCTTCGTTTATGATATTAATAATCGAAGCAAGAGTGGTTGATTTTCCTGATCCGGTGGGGCCTGTGACAAGAACCAATCCTTTGTTGTATTTCGCGAATTCTCTAAGTTTGCTGGGAAGTTTCAAGTCCTCGAGAGATGGAATTTTGGTGGGAATTACCCGAAACGCGGCGCCGATGCATCCTCTTTGCTTGTATACATTGACGCGAAACCGACCGAATCCATGGACGGAATAAGACATATCAAGTTCGAGATTGTCTTCGAATTCTTTTTGTTGCTCGGCGGTCAGCATATTGTAAATCAGCGATCTAGTATCCATTGGCGTTAAAACGTCGAGATCCGTGGGGATCAATTCTCCGTCTACTCTGATGACCGGAGGTGTTCCCACTGTTATATGAAGATCAGACGCTTCATTTTCAATGACTAGATTCAATAGATCATTGAGAACAAACATCCCCGGAAACTCCTTATAGCTTTAATTTTGTAACTTTAACCGGACCAATAAAAAGATACTTTATTTTTCGAAATCCATTTTCAATGATTTAATGCTCACCCATGGTAACACGAATGACTTCTTCAAGCGAGGTTACTCCTAAAAGGCATTTTCGTAAAGCCGATTCTCGAAGCGTCAACATTCCTTCATCAATTGACTGTTTTCTTATATCGTCGGTCGAGCCGCCGTTAAGAACAATATCTCGAATACGTTCGCTCATAATCATGACTTCATAAACCCCAACACGTCCCTTATTTCCCGAGTTGCTGCAGGTCTCGCATCCTTTTCCCTTGTAGAACAGCATATTTTTTTCATTGATGTGCGGAAGTTCAAGTCTTCGGAGAAGTTCGGGAGTAATACCAAACTGCGCGATTTGTTCGGCGCGGGGTTTAATTTCAAATTTACAATCCTTGCACACTTTTCTTACCAGACGTTGCGCTTGGATCAAAAGAACCGAAGTCGTAACCATGAACGGTTCGATACCCATGTTGCATATACGACCGATTGTGCTGGGCGCGTCATTCGTATGAAGCGTCGATAGAACCAAGTGCCCGGTCATGGAGGCTTTTATTGCGATTTCGGCGGTTTCCAAGTCGCGGATTTCACCAACCATGATGATATTAGGATCTTGTCTCAGGAAAGATCTTAGGGCGGCGGCAAAGGTAAGACCGATTTCAGCTTTGCATTGAACTTGGTTGACGCCATGAAGCATGTATTCAACGGGATCTTCAGCCGTCATGCAGTTTCTTTCAACCGTATTTAAAGAAGTTAGAGCGGAATACAGAGTTGTTGTTTTCCCCGACCCTGTCGGACCCGTAACCAGAAGGATTCCATAAGGCGAAGCAATTCCGCTTTTAAATCTTTTGAGGGTTTCGGGTTCGAACCCGAGGTCTTCAAGGTTGACTCTCAAGGAAGTTTGGTCGAGAATCCGCATGACGATTTTCTCTCCCCAGATTACGGGAAGAATTGAAACACGCAAATCGATCATCCGATTGGAAACTTTGATTTTGATGCGACCGTCTTGCGGAAGACGCTTTTCAGCGATATTCAAGCTGGACATGATTTTAATACGGGAAGTAATAGCGGCAGTGGCTTTTTTCGGCGGGGCCATTGCCGTGAAAAGAACGCCGTCTTGGCGGTATCTTATGCGTAATTCTTTTTCAAAAGGTTCGACGTGAATATCGGAGCAACCGTTTTGAACCGCCTGGCCGATAACCAAGTTACACAGACGGATGATCGGAGCGTCATTTTCGCCGAGTTCCCCAAGCTGGTCAAGGTCATCCGCATCGCCGCTGGCGTCTTTCCCTATGTCGTCAAGTTCACCCATCAGTTTGTCTTGTTGAGCGACCGCACCGTATGCATCTTGAAGCGCTTTATTTATGTCTGTTTGAGTGGCGACGACCGGTTTCACCATCAACCCCGTCATTAGCTGGATATCATCAATGGCGATGATATTTAAAGGATCAACCATGGCGACGGTTAATTTGTTTCCGACTTTGTTGATCGGAATGAGCATGTGCCTTTTGGCGATATGTTCAGGTACAAGCTTCGCTATGACAGGATCTATCAAATAATTCGATAAATCGATGAAAGGTATTTTTAACTGTTTGGATAGAATTTGAACGATATCGTGCTCGGTGACAAGATGCATCTCAACAAGGACGGCTCCTAAGCGTTTTCCGCTCTTTTTTTGGAGCGCCAAAGCCTGCTGCAATTGCTCCTCGTTGATCAACCCTTCTTGAATCAAGGCATCGCCGAGTCGCATCTTCTTCGCGGCATGTTGGATATCGGTCATTCCATTAATTCCTTCTTTCTCCTACGAATAGGAGGATTAAAGGGAAAAAAATCTTCCCGGTATAATACATCGGAAAAATTTCGAATCTTTTGCAGGAACTTATTTTTCAATTTAAAATTAATGACAAAAAACATTATTTCAAATAATCCATAATACTTTGTCTAATGATTTTTTCGGGCGGATTCTTCCCTGTAAGTATTTTAAATGCATCGATTCCTTGCCGAATCAATATTTCAAGGCCATCAATGATCTTGGCACCGGTTTTTGCAGCTCTTCCAATGAGTTTGGAATTCATCTCATAATTCATGTCGATATAAATTTGTCGGCTGTTGAGTCGCGAGAGAACAGGAAGGTCGTCTTCTTGTTCCCATCCTAAGGATGTCGCATTGACAACCATCGAAACCTCTTCAAGAGTTTTTTCAAGCCGATTTTGCCGCCATTCCACGATTTCAACATTCGTGGAATGAAAATCAAATGGTACCACAAACCGATTCGGCGTTCGGTTTGCCCAATATACCATGTCGATCTTATTTTGGCAAAGACTCCATAAAACGGTTTTTGCGACGCCGCCGGCTCCCAATAGAAGGACTTTCTTTCCCGGGTCGATTTCTGAAAGAAGCGAGGAAACAGCAGACGCATCGGTGTTGGCTCCGACAGCCTTCCCTAATCTATCGAATCGAATGGTATTTACCGCTCCGATCTCTCGGGCTGGAAGCATGAAGCGATCCACGAATTTAAATATAGCTTCCTTATAAGGTTTGGTAACATTGAATCCGGCAATTGAAGCGGCTTTAAGACCATGAAAAGCATGTTCCAGGCCATCAAGGGAAATTCGAAAAGGTACGTAAACACAATTCATACTCATTTCTTTAAATGCCGCATTCCAAAAAATCGGGCTTAATGAGTGAGACAAAGAATTACCGACAATTCCAAAAACCTTAGTATCACCCGTAATTTTGATTTGTGGAAAAATACCTTTTCCTTTTTCTGTTCGAAAAATCACAACACTGCATCTTCAGAAAACACGCCATCCTATATGTCGCCAATAAATCAACACATTTACATATAACACAAATATTCGGAACAAGTTTATCCATTCGGATTTACGCAAAAAAGCATCGGCGCATCGCAAACAGACATCTCTCGCATGGAAAAGGAAAAATTCGAAAAAAGCGCGAGAAGTTTATTACGAAAAGCTTTTTAGGGCTTCTTCTTCAGATTCAAAAATTTCAAAAACCTTTGTCAATCGAGTAAGTTCAAATAATTCCTGAACGGCGGGAGAAAGTTTAATAAGTTTCAGATCGCCCTTGTTCTTCTTTACTTTCTTTAAAGTAGCGGCAACTACTCCTAAACCCATGCTATTCAGGTAATTCACTTCTTGAAAATCCATGATAAGTTTAGATTTTCCTTCGGCAACTATTTGATCTACCCGGTCTTTAAACTGATTAACGGTTTCGGTACCGATTTCGCCACGAAGGACGATAAGGGTAACCTCTTCACTCCGGGCTTTCACATCGATCTTAAGTTCCATAATTCCTCCCAATGTCTACTCTCCGTCGGGAGAGCTCAAATAGATTACATCAACTTAGTTACATATGCAAGTGGTAGAAATTTAATTCCTGCAATTTGAATAACACCAAGAAGAGCGGGAATCCCTCCGCTCTTCTTCTCTTTACATATTATCCGGCTAACTATTCGTCATATTAAAACTGCTTTGAAGCCGATATTCTGTGGGCTTCACCGAGTGTTTCATCGACATATGAATAGTCGAAACGCCAGGTTTCCACTTTAAAGCTTGCACCCAAGGTCAGGTCTCCGGATTGCGAACCCAGTCTCAGCGCCGCGTAATCCTTCAACCAAACTTCCGCACCGGCTCTGAACTTGGCATTCAAATCTTGAACCTTATTAACATCGGCCGCCAAGGTTACATTACTTCTGGGTTTATATGCAACGCCCAAGGTAGTTGTTACCGGAACGCGGTCTGAATGACCTGAAGCGGTATCCCATTCAAGCGTTTCTCCTATATCCCGAATCGAAAGGCCTACCGAACCTTTTTCTGAGGGTTTGTACATAAACCCCAGGTCCAATCCCCAAGAATCGGCGGAATTAGTAAACAAACTTTGCCGAATCGATTTTAAATTAACTCCTCCGTAGAATCTTTCAGCAAGCCTGCGTGCGTAGGTGCCGAACGTGCATGTTTCCGAATCTTCGAAATAATCGAAAATGTAGACGTTTTTTCCGGCGGTATATGCGCCATCCGGATCGGTCGCGGGTTCATCTCCCACAAGCGCAAGCCCGTCGGTTCTGCGATTGGCCATCCGCGTTTCGGGAATTCCATCGATTCCGAAACGGATATAAGAGAGCGCCGCGACGCCTTTGCTCTTTCCGTCCTTGTCCTTTAGCACATGAGCATAGTTGAAAAAGTTGTATTTTCGGTCGAGGGACAAGTTGGCATGCATAAAGGAAGCTTCAGATTTCTGCAATAAAGCCAGACCCGCAGGATTCCAAAACGCCGCCGTGGAATCATCCGCAACCGCCGTAAATGCACTGCCCATTCCCAACGCCCTAGCTCCGACGCCCATCTTCAAAAAGGCTCCGGCCTGACCGGCCGAATCGGCATTAGCGGGACTTACAGTCCCAGCCAGGAGAGAAATGAGGAGGATAAGCTTGAAAACGGTTTTCATTTTGTTCCCCCTTTGACGAACAATAATACTGGTTATCAAGTGTTTTCGGCCAATGTTGAACTTTTCATGAATGGTTTTTTGAAAAGATGATAAATTTGTCATATTAAATCCCCGTTAATCCCAAATCTTTGAGGCTTTGATAAATTTGCGCAACAGAACTATCGCTCGAGTTGTCCAGCGTTCTTGCGACATTTATCTGACTACGAGCTTTGTCGGCATCGCCGGTTGCGTTTCTCCAAAAATAACAAAAAGCCAACATGGCGTGGGCTTCGGCGTTGCTTACCCCAATCGGATGAGTAGATTGAAAAACAAAGCTCGTGTTACCTACTCCAACGGATTCCAGATTTTGAATGGCTTGTTCGAATCCGGACCTTTGTCCGCGTTGAATCAGTGCGGATGCAAGTCCTATCTTGGCTTCGGTGTTGGTGGAGGCTGCTTGAGTAAATGCCGAATATCCGGATTCGACGCCGGAAGATTTAGTCATAGACCATCCGAGCCCATTATAAGCTTCGGCTTTTTGCGTATCGGTAATGCTCGTCATCGTTAAAACCTGATTAAACTTGCTTATGGCGCTGCTGTAAGCACCAAGCTTGAAATCCGCCCATGCCGAAGCAAGCAATGAGTCCGGATCGGTTTCCGTTACACCACCGGTCGTGCTTCCCGTACTCGCGCCGGTACTGACGGAAGCGGTTTCACCCGGCAATGTGTACCGACCGCTACCGCCGCCGCCACCGCCACATCCGCTTGCCAAAACAATGACAACCATGATAATCACGCCGGCGAGATTTCTCTTGTTCATAGATTTTTCTCCGATTTTTTTGGCATAATACTACAACGGCAGATGCCACAGAGAGCGAGGAGACCAGCGAGGAAAAATTATTGGAATATTTTTCAAACTCGCTCTGTGACCTCTTTGCCTTCGTGGCACTTTAATAAGTGCGATTATCGTAATAAGGCTCATTTCGTTGCTCATTTCAACACCGCTATTTTGTGATGAACCTTGGTTTTCTTATCCCAGTCATCCGGATCATGAACGGTGATACGTGCGATATAGACTCCATTTGCCACCGCCTTGCCGTTATCGTTGGTAAGATCCCAAACAAAGTCTTGAATCTTCCTCGCTCCGATTATCTTGTCAACGACGGACAGATCGTTTCCGGACTTCACTTTCTTCCCGGAGACATCATAAATATTTATTTCTACGCGTTCGGAAGATATGTCGGGACGATTGGTGCTTATTCGCAAAGAGACACGACTACGAGCCGGATTGGGGAATTGGATGATTTCATGAATTGTAAGAGGCGGCATTACGGAGAACATTATTGCCGGTATGGTATTTTGGTTCCCGGCGTTGTCTCGAATCACCATTGCAATCGAATGCAGTCCGCCAAGAAGAGATTGCATAGGCTTGAAAGAGATTTTTCCGGAGGATTGTTCCAATATGCCGTCAACTTCGCTGCCGTCGATCGAGAACTTGATGGAGCCGTTTTCGATCCCCGATCCTTCTTCCATGACGCTCCATTCGAAAACGGGTTTATCGGTTTGGAAGGGTTTTTCGTCTTCTATTTTCGTCAACAGACTGACTCTTGGCGCAAGAATATCACGCAATAATGCGAATGTTCCAGCGGTCGACGAAACGGCTTTAAGAATTCCATTTTCGGGGGAATCGCCGACCAGGCTCCATTGCCCATCGGAGCTGAGGAAATACAAACAGGTTCCCTTTGGGAAACCGCCTTCCGGAGCTTTGAATGATGCTTCATAACTTCCCGCCAAGCGGCCTGAAGGAATACCGATGTAATATCCTTGATCAATGGGCACCAGTTCGTCACAAGCGATTCCTTCTCCGATTCCCAGTTTTAGACTATTGATTTTACCGGAATCGATTGCCGCGAAAACGGAGGGTCGAATCATCGGTTTTATTGACGAAGAAAGCGATATTTTATTGAGGGCAACCGGAAACAGCGAGATCATCGAACTTTGATTCAATGCTCCGGCTTGAAAGACAGCGCTGAATCGATTATCGGAAGAGACAACTTCCGCTCTGACGGAAGAATTGATATAAGCGGTGGAAAAGCTGGTATTATAAGTACCGACGTTGCCGGCCAAATCTTTTGCCGTTACTTGTATGGTTGCGACACCCGGGTAACTTTTATCGAGATGAGCACCGCCTATGAACAATCTCGTAGATGGTCCGGTGTTAAGCGCCAGGGAAACCGCCGTACCACCGCTCTGCGTTATCGTAGCCGATGGAGCACCGGTGATATCTTCATTAACCAGCGCCGCGACGGATATGTCGAACTCGTTCGCCGGATTGCTGAAAACCGTAACGGTTAGGGTCGGCGGAGTAACATCCTTCCCTTGGAAGGTACCGCGGGCGAGAGATCCGCTGCTGGGATTCTTATACAAATCTTCAACTCCCGAAGCGATAATCGTGTAATTAACCGATTCAAGAATATTTTGGAATGCGGTAATTTTGACCGATTTATTGTCGGCTCTCATCGTTACACTCGAAAGCGCAACCGTTCCGGTTCCCGACACGAGAGAATAATTGCCTACTCGGGTAGCGCTGGTCGCCGTGACTTGCTCGTCAAATACGACGTTGAATTCCTTCTGAGTCGAAATTCCGTCAAAGGTGACGTTGGAAATTAAAGGGCCTTGAGTGTCCGCCGTAAATTGAGCGGAATTGTTCCCGACGGTTATCGGATCATCGTCGATGCTTCTCAATCCGGGCGCGACCGTGACCGTATATATTACGCCATGGCCCATGACTTGATTTAGCGGGAATTCGACGACCTTTCCCTTTACTGAAATCGGAGTCACGGCTCCGATTCCCGAAGGCGTGTTCGGCGAAAGAGTGTAATTGTTTGGGTTCCCGGAGTCGGATGTATTGACGTCGACGCTGAAAGTGAGTCTCACGGTCAAGCGGTCGACCTGTGAAGCGGCCGTAACTTTAAACACGGAGCTGATCAAATCAACATCAACCCATAATGTAGATTCATTCTCAGCGAGGTCGATCACGGAAATTCTATAGGTGCCGTCGGAAGACATTTGTCCGTTGCTGTCGCGGCCGTCCCAAATCGCCGTGAATGGAGAAGCTGCGCCGGTTAAAGGTACATCCCGAATTACTTTTGTTCCCGCTCTAATTCTCACTAAAGCGGTCCCGGATGAGATGCCCAGATCGCCTGTTCCTACTTGAATCGAAAGCGTTGTAACTCTCGGATTAAATCGCGTTGTCGCCGAGCCGTTATCTGTTCGGAATGTTTGAATGGCTGCTACCTGCGGATCGGTATTATCTATCACCAGTGTCGCCGCTGCCTTTGCGCCTGCGGCCAACGGAACTCCGAGATTTCCGGCGGCATCGACAAGCTGGAGGTAATATTCGGCATCCCTCAGAATGGGAGTCCCCTGATCGGTGGCTTTGCCGTCGAAGCTGATAGTGTAACCTCCGCCGGCCAAGGGGGCGAGAGGATAAACATCCGTCGAAATGCCCGGATTGATGACTCTCATATAGAGGCTTTCGCCGCCCGCGGCACCCGTGACATCAACTTTTACGAATGAATGAATTTTTGGACTGAAATATGTTTTTCCATTTACCGTCGGAGCGTTGGTCAAATTCCAATTAAGAACTGTCGGAGCAACGCCGTCATAGACTATGCTTCCTCTTGCACTGCCTTCGTTCGCAAAACTGTCATAAATCCTTAATTCATAAGTCGTAGGGCCGCTTACGCCGATCGGAACGCCTTTTAGGGTTCCATTCCAATCGACGGTTCCGGTAATCGCGGAAATCAGAATCGGGAAGCTTGCAAGCGAGCTGTTTCCCTGATAGATATGCAGCCAATTCGGTCCGTTCGGAGCGCTGGAGTAATTGATCGTTATGGTGGCGATTCCCGAGGGAATGACATAGGGACTGAAAGGTTTTCCTGTGACATTTCCCGAAGGAGTATCCAGTTTGGATGTCGTAAATTGATACGTTGTAACGGAGATGTTGTTGATGATCGGTCCGCGCGAGCGAATTTCGAGTTTGCCCGATGTTACTTCAACATTATCGTTGCCCTTGTTTCCGGCTAAATCATAACCGCCGGATACATAGTAGGTGTAACTGCCCTGCGGCGTAGTGTCGTTGAAAGCGATTGCGTTGTTGTATCTGGCTTGCCTTGCGTTGAGCCAACTATCGAAGTTGAAAGAGACGACCGTTGTGGACGAGTCGCCCAACCGCAACGATGGTCGACGAGAGGTGTTGGTTTGATCCATGTCTTCGTTGAATGTAACAACGAAGATGTTCGAATTAAGAGGAGTTATGCCGATCGTTCCCGTCGGTATTACCGAAACGACGCTGGGTTGTTGGGTGTCAATGATAAAAGTGGAAGAGGCATTATTAAAACCGCTTCCGGAAGTAATACGATCGGCGGTATCGTAGACCAAGCTGGCAACAGTGGGACTTGGAGAGATCGGCGTCCCGAAGACGTCCCAGCAATTATCGATGGTTACTTGACCGGCACGGAATTGAATTCCCGTTCTATATTCGCGTGAATTGACAAAGCGGGCGACGGTTCTCTTGATTCCGCTGACATCGTAGTCAAGCCAAGCCACAAAAGATCCGACGTCGATTTCCTCTCCGGTGTCCTGGAGATTAACTTTCAATGAGGGAAGTTGGTCCCGGTTGACCGGAACGGTGATATTCGAAGGAAGAACGGCAGTTTCAAAATCGACTTCATAGTATAAACTGCTTGTCGGCCATCCTTTGGTGGGTGGCGGATCGCTGACGGCTACGGCCACAACTTTTGGCCCCGGGTATCCTCCGGGGAAAATTATCGGTAACGGCACGGCATCGGTACCCGACAGAGGGTATTTATTACTGCTGTTTCCCCACATATCCTTGAAGGAACCTTCCTCGCAAGCGATATAAATGGCCGAAGTATTCCATGCCAAAATATCCTTGATATCGTCGGCCGACAACTGAATTCTTATGGTAGTTGACGCGTAATCATTTATGATGACGCCCGTTAATGGTCCGGTGGTCACCGATCGCGGGACGCTCGCACGGGTAAGAGGGATATAGGAACCGGAACGATTGGCGTTCTTGAATAAAAATATTTTAGATGTTGTGACATAAGTAGTGCTGTATCCGGTGGTAACCGGAGCGCTGACCTGGTATTCATCCCCGAACAATCTCGCTTTTCTCGCGACGGAAATTGTTAGAATGTTCGTGTTGATATCCAGGCCGTATCCAAGCGACGGATCGATAGCGTTGATGTTGAAATTATCCATGATCGGGGTCAAGGAGGCGGCTATCGATTTCGTAAACGGAATAGTATTAACACGATTTCCCTTCAAATCTCGAATCAAAACAGGTATGGTTGCCACGGCCAGTGAAATATTCGCCGCCGTCCGCTGGAATTTGACCGCTATCCAGTCTTGAGCTTGTTCCGAGAGATTAACAACCATTTCCCGCGTACTCGGATTGGGTAATTTTACAAGATCGATAAACGGTCGACCCGTGTAACGCTTGGTATAATCCGCCGGTAAAGTATCATATGACTGATATCTTACAACCGAGAGAGACGAGAATTTATCCGTGGTGAATGTGCTTGAAGCCATGTCTTTATCGAATTCCAGGTGGAGTTCCGTCGGAGCGTTGACCGCGTCGTAGTGACCCCGAACCAAATTCGGACGAACGGCGTAAGGAACCGTTACGGTTACGGCACTAGTGGCCGGATTTTGAAGAATCGGCACAACCCAGTTGCCGGAAAGATCTCTGGAAACCGATGCTCCTTCTCCGTTATAACTCGATGTTCCCATGGAAAGGTAAAGAGTGACGCTTCCCCATTCGGCAATATAAGAACGCGTTTCCATACAGGTTAATATGGATACACGATCGGAATTGCCGCCGATTTCTTCGACGACATCCAGCGGCGTAAGCTGAACCGCGAACGATGCATCCGGCACCGGATATCCGGTGAGGTCCGAGCGGCAGCCCATTCGTATTTTAGTTTGGTCGAAATAATTGGCGATCGGATAAGATAAGTAAAGCGGTTCGCTGAAGGTTAAGAACAATCGTTCTCCGTCATATTGCGAACTGATCAATCTCGGTCTTGTCGTATCGATTGCGATATATGCCGTCGAGGCGGTATAGTTGCCCGCGGTATCTATTATCGCCAGGGGAAAACCATAGGTTGCCAGATCGATTCCCGGCGTTGCCAAGACGAATTGCGGTGAGTAGCCTATCGTATTGCCGGCGGGAAAATTGATCGGCCAGCTCGAACTTCCACCTATCGAGCTTAAGTCGATACAGGCAAAACTCGGTCTGATATCAACGGCCATTGAAGCCGTGATGGAGTCGGAAGCTGTCCCTGAGCCCACATTGGCAACCCAGTTGAACGGATTATTCGGATTTAAAATGGTTTGGTAAGCAAGTAAAGCGGTGGGGGTATTATCTACCGTAAAAGTGGATACGGTTGACGAATCGTTTTTGACGACCATATTATCGGCGTCATCGGAAACGCGCAAATCATATCTCAATTTATCGTGAGGGTTTCGACCCTGAAGAGCCAAATTCCATGGGATGACGGTGCTGGTTGCAACCGTAAATGTGGTTTCGAATAAATCGGTTGTCCCTGATCTGGTAAGAGTTTGATCGCCGATATAAATCGACGATGAAGACATCAGCCGAACACTTGCCGATCCCGGATCGTCAAAGTCCCTAATGTGGGCGAAAACGGTCAAGAGATCGCCGATATTAGCCGTGTCTTGCCTTAAATTGTCGCCGTTGTTGTTTGTAATTGCAATTCCGTGGGAAATGATGTTCGGAAGAAGCGTGTCGATTCCAAACGGATTGTTCGGATCACATTGCAGCGTTGACGTAGCCATGGCGATCGAAGTGACGTCGGGATGAAGCACTTTTACCGGGAAACTTGCCAATGAAATATCTTTACGGGATTGCTCGACGGTAAAAGTCGAAGTGTAAACATAGTTTCCCGCGCCGCTGATAGGGGGAGCCTGATAAGTAAGCGGATACCAATAGGTAGTGTAATCTCCGTCGTAATATTGCGACAAATAATCGTCGGCGCCGTCGGCCACCAAGGCTCTGACATCGGCTAAAACAACGGCCGGAGGCGTATTGCTTGCGTTATAAACGGAACTGAGAACGCAGGTCAGAGTAATGAGATCTCCGGGATTCGCGATATGATTTTCCCAACCCAACGGATAGCTGTCGGAACTCAATTGACACCGGCTTGTCGGATATCCGCGTATGGTCGGAGTTTTCGAAAGAAATCTGACGGCATTGGTATAACCCAAAACCATATTTCCCGAGAGATCATACGCGATTATGGGAAGCGAAGCCAATGTTCCCAAGCCTTGCGGAACCGTCCAATCATAGCTGTATTCATTCGGGCCCCCCGTCTGGATAAGAGTCGGCGAAGGCGGAACCAACCCGTTAGAACTGAAAAGGTTTTCCCAGTCGATTTGCGCTAAGACTGCATCGTGGTTGTTCAATCTCACCTTGATTCTTATTACATCGTTTTCGTTGGCTTCATTCAATCTGCCGTTATCGGTAACAAAAGTAATCGGATATACTTGAATCGTAGGAGGCATGTTGTCGACAAAAACCGCCGGCGTATTAACGATGGTCGTGTTTCCATTCACATCCGTCAATGTTAAGGTAAATGTGGCATTTGGAAGCTCGCCGGTCGTATGAAGCAAGTTAGTAGTTCCCTTGAGGGGTTGAAAATCGGTGACTGAAGTCCATCCGGTTGGTGCGGCTGTAACCGCCAACGGATAAACGGTATTGTTGATTCCCAACGGAGTTAAATTTACGGTTAAAGCGCTGAAATCCGTAGAATTGCCGCTGATGGCGACGGAAATGCGAACCGTGTCGGTAGCAACGATCGGATAGGTCGTATAATAACCATCCAAATCTATAATGCCGTTGTTGTTGTTATCAAATGATTGAGATGCTGTCGCGGATGTAAATACCAATGGCTGGTTGTCGACGAACAATGCTTCGGTTGTCGCCGCAACACGGTTCCCGGCATTGTCGGTCAATTCAACGATAAAGGCCGTTCTGTTACCATCCGTAGTTCCCGAGATTGCGGTATAAGTGAATCCGTACAAGCCGTCGCCGGCGCCGCCGTCGTCATGGGCTCCGTCGTCGTATAATATTTGGGAAGTCGGACCCCCGAGGGTCTTCAGGTTAACAACGGGCGTACCGCCGTCCAGGCGGGTTTTTTCCGTGGAACAGGTGATGGTGACCTTGTCGCCGACGTTGACTACCGTCGTGCTGCCGATGTAATTTACGAATGTGGCCGACGCATAATAAATAACCGGTGGTACACAGTCGACTTCGAAGCTGCTTGAAAGGGAATTCATGGAATTCCCGGCTTTATCATAAACGACGGCTTTGAATACGTATGTGGAATTTTCTATGGTCGCCGTGGCGGTATCCCAGACATAGTAATATCTCGCCAAGACGCTGTCGTAACTCATGATTACGGCACTGGACGTGCCTAGTAGGGATAGATCGAGCGTACAAGTTCCAAAATCCGGATCAGCAACGGGGATTATGATCTCCATTCGATCACCGAGATTTACCGCTCCGACTTTTGCCAAGTCGGTCAGGTAATTAACCGTCATCGTTCCCGCAGTCGGAGGCGTGTTGTCAATATGAACCGTAACATTTCCATAAACCGTATTGTCGGCGTTATCCTTGGCGATTACGGAAAAACCGGTATCCGTATTCAAACTTCCGCTGGGAACAACCATTTGAAAGGAATAGGTCGCCACTCCGTCGTAAGTCAGAGCTTGGCTGGTATTTCCACCCATTGCCGAAAGATTCATTGTAACGGTCTCTCCGTCATGAACCGCGGTTGAAGGTGTGGCTAGGCTAACCATGAATTTCACGGTGTCTCCGATTTTTACCCATGGGTGCGTGGGAGAAAGCAAAGGGGTCATCGTGTACGTCGCATTGATAATTAGGGGCGGTTCATTGTCGATCGGATAAGTGTTGGTATCGATAGTAGCGCAATTGCCGGCATTATCAGCGACCGTGATCAGAAATTTCTTCGTAGTATCTATCGCCGTATATCCTATTTGCGCGGCAGCGATTACATGTTCAATGCGATAAGTCGAACCGCCCGACAGAGTCAGAGTGCTGCTGGCTATTCCGCCTACGCAACCAAGATCCGTCCATATCGATCCGGCGTCCAAATTGGTTATATTGGCTTGAATACCGATCGTGTCACCGAGTTTAGCGGTTCCTCCCCCGGTCGTAACTTTCGACAACTGACCCGAGGTAATCGTCGGAGGGGTATTATCGACGTAGATCACCGGCAACGTTATCGTATAAATCACGTTGTTGGCTTTATCCAGAGCCTTAACATTAAAGGATCTTGGAATGGTATCTTCGGATGTGTACTGATGAACGTCGTAATACAGTTCAAAAGTAGTTGAAGCGGGTTGGATCGTCAATATTTGATTGGATACGCCGCCGATAGCCGAAAGATCGATCGTCACTTGAACGTCATCGAAAACCTGTGAGAGATGTCCCCAAAAATGAAGCGTGTCGCCGATAATCGCAATATTATCATTTGCAACGCCGCTTCTTTCGATAATCGACACATTGGCATCACTAAACCCCGGCGGAATCGTATCAAAAGCAAGCGCGTTCGACCATCGATTGGTGGTGTTTCCAGCATCATCGGTTGCTTCCACATAGAATCTGACGTAAGTACTGTCGACTTGAGTACCGGACGCAACTTGAAATTGGTATTCAAACGTGGCGGTAAGACCGTCTGCCGACACGGATGCTTTATCCATGGCAACCGGACTGCCGGGAATTAATGTCGAGTGTGAAGCCGTCAAGGTTTCATTATCATAGGAGGTAACGATGGCGGTTATTTTAATCGTATCACCGGGTTTCACGATGGTGTGGCCATCAACGCAAGTTGCCGTTACAGATTGAATTACGGGAACTTTCGTATCGTAGCTTAATCCCTTCGCGAAAGTCGTCTCGTTTCCGGCATCGTCTATCGTTCTTAAGGAAAAAGTATCGCCGATGCGTTCGCGACCCGCGATCAATGCCTCATTGTAGCTGAAAACACCCAATCCCGAATAACTCAGAAGGACGTTGGTCCCAAGTCCGAGATTAGTGAGATCAGCGTAAACATTCATTCTTGGCGGTCCATTCTGGCCGTCGGCGTCATTCATCGTAATAGTGAAAACCAAACGATCTCCCAATTTGTAAATACCACCTGTTCCGTGAGCTTGGCTGACATCAAGCGTAACTCCTAAAGTAGATCGCGGCGGTTGGGCGTCAATGGATAATTGATTTCCGGCATTCACTATGCTGTTGTCATCAATGAAATTCGGTCTAAATGCCGCATTGTCATAGCTTCCGGAAACGATTTGGATGACGCAACTGTAATAATTGCCGACAATTTGCGGCAAATACTGATGCGCATTGCCTAACACACTCAGGTCTACATAAGGTGTATCTCCGGCCGTAACGGCGCTCGATCGACACGAGAATGTTATCGTATCACCGATTCCGGCAATTCCGTCACCGTTGGTGTCCTGGGTCATTGTCATGGTGGGATTACTAACTACCGCGAATGCCGGAGCGGTAAAGTAACACACGACAAATACGACCAGGATCAGTTTTGAAACGACTTTTCTGTTTATAGAGGTTAAACTCATAAAACCTTACCTCCACGGTTTCGGAACCGCGAAAATAGTATTATCCAGGTCAAACAATCGGCATTCGCGAGAAAATTAGATAGAGCAAAACGGTATTTTTTCTAAAACTTTATTTGGTTGTGTCTTGCTTAACCAAGGAAATCAATAAGCCACGGTTCATATCGTTTATTTTTTTGTTGAAACAGCACATTGCATAAAATGAACCGGGGACGAAGAATACTCCGCCCCCGGCAAACCCTGACTCCCATCCAATGGGTTTTGAAAGGGTCAAATTCCTGTTAAACCAAGTTTGACCAGAAGATTGTAAATTTGAGCAACCGACGTTGTGGTGGAACTATCCAGTGATCGAGCAGCAAGTATCTGCTCCCTGGCTTTTGCTTCGTCTCCGGTGTCTCCCCGCGAATAATAAGCATAAGCCAACATTGCATGGGCTTCCGCCGTAGTTACACCAATGGCTTGATGTGTTATTAAAAGCGGCGCCGTGGGGGTTCCCAATCCCAAATTTTCAAATAAATCCACCGCTCGTCTAATACCGGAAACCTGCGCTTGTTGAATCAAAGCAAAAGCCAATCCCAATTTAGCTTCCGAATTTTCGCCCGCTTGAGTGAAGTCGGAAATTCCCGAAGTCATACCGTAAGCTTTGGCTCGCGCCCATCCTAAACCATTATAGGCTTCGATACGTTCTGCGGCAGTGGAGTCGGTTCTATCGATTACGGCTTGGAATTGTACCATGGCGCTGGAGTAATTTCCGTAACCCATATTTACCCAACCGTCCGAAATTTGTTGCGCAGGGCTGGCAGTTGCCGTCCCGGTTCCGGTGCTCGTCGACGTTCCGGTGGTAGTTCCGGTCGCGGTGTCGGTCGTTGATACCCCAAGGGGATTTTCCCCCGGCAAGACTTGACGTCCGCTGCTGCCGCCTCCGCACCCGCTGATGATTATAAAGGCGATTAATAGGGCGACAATGGGAACCGGCCACAACGCTTTCGCTCTGTGATTTCTCATGGCATTACCTCAGCACGGCAATCTTATGCGTTTTCTTTATTGTTTTGGCGGTATTATCGGGGTCTCTCAACATAATTTTGGCGATGTAAACTCCGTTTGCAACGTTCTTTCCATCTTCATTCCGTAAATCCCATGGTATATCGTATAAAAATCTGGCGGACAAGCCCGCGGTTTCCTTGACCGGTTGAATGCCATCGAGAATCCTGACTTTATGTCCCGCAACATCGTAAATTTTGATTTCCACAAGATCTTCACTAATATCGGCTCTATTGGCACTAATCCTCAGAACTGATTTTGCTCTGGCCGGGTTTGGGTAATTAACGATTTCGCCGATGGACAATGGAACTTGAACCTGGAACTGTATTTCCGCTGATTTGCCTTCATTTCCGGTTTTGTCGCTTGCTTTGAAAACTAAGCTGTGTTTTCCACCCGTCAAGGATTCTTCGGGAATGAACAGAAATTTTCCTTCAGCACCCAGTCGGGCTCTCTGCGGTAAACCATCGTCGACGACAGCGACAATGGAATTCCCGTCCAATCCCGAACCCAATTCTTCGATTACTCCTTCGAATTTCGGTTTATCGGTATTGAAGGGTTCCATCTCATCGACTTTTGTGGAAACGGATATTCGCGGAGCCAAGTTGTCTCTCAAGATCGAGAAAAATCCTGTTTTTGTAGAGTCGGCTCGGAAGCGATTGTCCTGATAGTTGTTGGATACGAATTCCCATTCCTTATTCAGTTCTTGGCGGAATAAGCCCATTCCTTTTAGAGAATCGGGAGATTGCCCGCCAATCGAGATTTCAAATTCGCTCGTCAATCGTCCGTCGGGTAACGTCAATTCGTAAGCCAAACTTATCGGTTCGAGTTCGGATAGTGTTATAGAACCGGTGGCTTGAACTTGTGAATTGACTTTCGCTTTTGCAGTTGCCTGGGATTTTTTAACGATTGTCTGCAAGGCAGGTCGGAGAGAAATCTTCCCTTGGATGTCTTGTACCCCTGTTTCGAGCTCATGAACGAGGATTTTTACCACTGAATTCCTTTTTAGAGAATTCTTTTCAAAAGTAGCGACGAAATTCTTGTCGGGAGATTCGATTTGGGCGCGAATACTGGCATTAACAAATGCTACAGAGAATTGCGTTGTTCCGACGCCGACATTTCCGGATTTATCGGTTGCCTGCGCGGAAAGAGTACCGTTTCCGGGATAACTGGAATTAAGATGGACGCCCGCCGTATATGATCTCGCCACTGCGCCGGCATTCATGGTTATGGAAGTTTCGGCCGCGCCCGATTGTATTACCGTAAGCGTAGGAGCGGCTTGCAGATCTTCATTGGCGACAACGGCGACAACCAGGTCACTCTCATTGGCTGGGTTGGAAAAAGCACCTACGGTCAAGGTCGGCGCGGTCAAATCGCGACCCTGGAAAGATAATGTCGGTTGTCCGCTGATGCTCAGGTTTTTATAGACATCCTGAACCCCGTTGGTGGTGATCTGATAAGTTTGCGTATCCAGCAGATTCGTCGCGGCCGACAGTAATACCGTCATTTGATCGGATTGTATGGAGGCGTTTGTTATACTGATCGATCCTGCGGTCCCTGTGAGAATATACCTACCGACTTCTTGAGCAGTCGGGAGGGTGACTATTTCATCAAATATCAGTTTGAAGTCTTTCTGGCCGGTTAATCCGTCGAATTTAACATCGGTGATTTTCGGTCCTTGAGCATCCGCGATAAGCGTGGCAGTGTTGTTCGGTGAAGCGATAGTGACGCCATCGACGCTTTTTGCTCCTCCCGCGATCGCTGTTATGGTGTAAGAAGTGCCGTGAGTTAAACCGGGCGTAAAGTTAATCGTTGCTTTTGATCCGCCGTTTAAGGCAACACTTGATATTGCCTGCCCCGGAATCGTAAACGCTCCCAATGAAAGGCTTGAGGCCGACACATCCTGGTTGAACCACAGATCGATCGAATTTTTGGTTATCTCGGAAGCTCCTGTAACCTTAAACGCAGAAGTGATTACGTATATGCTTCCGTAGTTGGTCGATCGATTTCTTGTATAGTCGGTAGCGAAGAATCTGTAGGTTCCATCAATTACCTGCTCTCCGTTGTCCTTAGTGCCGTTCCATGTCGCGAATCTCTGGGTGCCGAAAGCAACTACGGGAATCCTTGTGATATAAGCATTGGAATCGGTTCTTACCTCAAGCCACCAAACTCCGGTTTGCGACAACTGCTCGTTTGTGACCAAGTTGATCGTGAGGTTTCCGGTCGAGGGAGAATAGCGGCTTTTGGGGACTCCGCCGACCAAGGTAGAATAAGTGGAAATGACGGGCGCTACCGTATCCATTATTGCGAGCGCATATGCGGTATTTCCCGGTTGCGGCAATGCGACATTGCCGGCGGAATCGACTAAGTCAAATGAATAGACGCCGTCGGTAGCCACCGCATTCGATACGGCATGAACTCCCGCGAAGCCGCCGCTCCATTGATTGGTTCCGGCTGAGGACATAAGAAAGGTATCGGTAGAATTGGGTCCGAGAACCCGCAAATATGGAGTTTCGTTTTCCGGTGCGGTCATGAACCTGACATTTACGGCTCCATGCATTGCCGGGTTGAAATATACCGTTCCGGTGGCCGACTCTCCTCCGGATATTGTGGGCGTTAATACCAATGGTTCGGAAGCATCCATGGTCCACTGATACGTTTCTATCGAAGAATTTCCGAACCCGTCGACTAATTTCATTTTATAAGTCGCCGGGGCTGAAGGTACAGGGCCTGTAGTAGAACTCCAAATATAAGTTCCCGTCACTCCGGACAAGCTTAAAGGGTACGATGCCACAGTGGCTCCGTTTTGCGTAAAGTGCACCATAACAGGTGTCGAAGCCGCAACTTGTGTAAGAGTCACGGTTAGAGTCGCTGCTTTGGGAGCTACGGATAAACTGAAGTGCCTGTCGTAAAGGAAATCCGTGGATGAGGTCGCGGTGGTTGCCTGATAAGATTGAGCGCGATAAGAAGCGACAATGGGACCGCGCGACTGGATGCTTATAGTCGGAGTATTACCCGATACGGCGTTCCCCGCCAAATCCGTTCCGGTTATTTGCGCAAGCCAAATCCCTTGAGGAAGAGTTTCGGAAATAATCCGATCATTGGTGAAGAGTGCCAGATTATTGGCGGCCCACCCGACAAATCGACAAGAGATGATTTCGGACCCGGTCGCAAATTTCAGCGTCGGTGTCGCCGAACGTTGATTCATGACTTCGTCGAAGACAATCGTGAAGGTGGCACCTCCTATAGGCAAATAATGCAAAGGTTCCGCGGGAGCAGCAAGCATCGCTGCTACTGTTGGGGAGGTCTTATCGATAATCAAAGTTTTATAAGCTGATGCTCCGAGGGCGAAATTCCCCGCCAAATCGGCTGCCGTTACGGAGTATGTTCCCACCGTTAAGTTGTTGGCCTCGGTTACTGAAATGACTCGACTATGGTTGTTGCCGGCGGGAGTCATCAAGAATCCAGGTGATGCCGTTCCGGAAAGGAATAAAACTCTTATCTGATCCGTCGTATTCGTCGTCATGGTTACCGTCAAAGGTCCTTGAATGGCCGGGTTGTAATAAAGGTTAGGGCTGTCGGTGGCATCAGACACACCGGCAATATTGAACGCCGTAATTGTCGGCGACAGTGAATCGTAAACAATTTCCTTATGCGGCGGGATACTTATGTTTCCTACTTTGTCCATGATCCTAACCGAATATGTGGAGGGACCGATGAGGCCGGGTGCGGGTGAATTTCCGAAAAAGGAAATCGGTGCCGCGGCGCTGACCGTAGCAATCGCCGTATTACCGGAAATATCCAGGGTGATCGTGGATACTTGAATGCCGGCAGCATCATAGACCAATGCCAAATGCGGGGGAAAGGCATATGGGCCGGCCGAATATTTCACGTTGAAATAACCCTCCGTTGGTGATGCAATCGAGCTGAACGATTGATCGACAAGAGATGTGTAGGTTGAAATCAAAGCCTGGTAAGTAATTAATGAAGCCGCGTACATCGGACCTTTCGAACGAATAGTTACCGTGAATGTTCCGGTTGCCGGGCTGATGATCGTATTTCCGGCATAGTCGCAGCCGTTGGAAACTGTATAGTAATATTTTCCCTCACGATCCGATGATGTTATGGCGGATGCATTGGAAAATCCGCAACTGGTCGAACTGATCCATCCGGTGAAATTCATGGCTATACTTCGAACCGGTGTGGTAGTCGTAGCAAGGATAAGCGTTGGAATGGACGCCGGATTCATCGCTTCGTTGAAGGTAACCGTAAATAATTTTGTGCCCGCTGCGCCGGGGCCGATTTCATCATTGCTCGGCCAAATCGAGGTCACGGTCGGAGCATCTCCGTCAACCCTTACCGCCATTGCCGAATTACCCAGCGCGATATTTCCGGCCGTATCCGCGAAGAAAAATGCGTAGGTTGCATTAGTGAGGCTTCCTCCAAAAGAACATGAATGAGTCGTACCCGATGGTGTCATGACCAACGTTTGCGTTGCGCCGATTCCTGAGGCGACTACCAAGCGTTGCAAATCGCTCTCGGTCGTATTGATAGTAATTGTCGCGGATCCAAAGATGGGCGAATAATAACGAAAGCCTCCGGTTGCAATTCCGCGATTGCCGTCGTTGAAATCGAATACCGAGACGGTTGCCGGACGCGTGTCGTAAACAAGCGTTCCTTGGACCGATGAAGAGATATTGTTCAAATAATCTACGAGTTTAATTCCGAATGTAGCCGGACCGACATTGAGTCCGCCTATCAATAACCAGGACGCCGAGTCGGTCGAAACATCCACGATGTTTCCCAAGGGAATCGGGAAAGTGGCGATATTTGATCCGGTGCTGTTGAGCAACAACAGTCGTTGAGGGTCGTTTCCTCTTGTTCCTCCGTAGTCGAGCGTGATTGTGGCGATTCTTGGAGTAATGACCGCGCTGAAAGGTTCATTGGTTAAGTTTCCGGTGAAAATGAACGGTTGCCGAGTGGTAACGTTAACTACGGCAGTCGGTCCTAGCGATTGAACATTGAGCTCAAACGGCGATGTCGGAGCATAAACGAACGGATTTTGCGCCAGATCTCTTCCGCCGGCAACGGTATAGGTATAAGTTCCGGGGGGTATACTCGGGTCGATGGCGGTAGTGTTGATATAATAAGCGGTAGTGGCATTGTTCCCGTTGGCCCATTTTACCCAAGTCGTATTAATTGTAGTGGCACCCATGGACAACGTCAACGTCGGGATCACCGCAGGATCCATGCGTTCCTTGAATGTAACCGTGAAAGTGGCATTTCCGGCCGTTGTTTGTCCTATGGCGCTACCTGACGGCATAATATTGGCGACATCGGGAGCAACGGTATCAAGGACCAAGGTTAAAGGCGGTCCGTTGAAAAGGTTTCCCGCCAAATCGACAATGGAAAGCACGTATGTCGCCACTCCGCGACCATCAAGGAGAGAGCAACTATAAGTACCCAGTGGAGATTGATTTAAAGCGTATGTCGCGGTTGAATTGGTGCTCAATGAATAGGAAGCCAGCAGCAGATCGTCGCTGGCGTTGGTTGCATGTATTAAAACGTTGCCGACAGCGATAACGGGGCTGTAATAATACACGTTGCCGGTAAATGTTCCTATGTTCGACAAATTGAAATAGTCAATTGTGGGTGAGGCTCCATCGTAAACAATCGTTCTCAGATCGTCGGTTTCATTTCCGACGCCGTCCGAAACTCTTAGAGTATATGTAGCAGGGCCAATTCGACCTGGATTTCTGAAGGAATTTCCGTCAACTGTCGCCATCCATTGGCCGCCGCTCAAAATTATAGTGCTGCTTCCCGTAAGTGCGCCGTTGGAAGTGTAAAAATTGAAGTAATGCGGAAGTTGCGTCGGAGTGGAAGAATAACTCAAAGTCAGTGTAGCCAAACCGGGTGAAACATACGGACTGAATGGTTGATCGTATAAAGTCACCGTAGAAATCGTATTCTGAATACTTGAAAACATCACGCCATTCAGAACAACCTGAGGAATTTGAGTTCTTACTTGAACATCGAATGTCGATGGACCGGTGTGGACATTGCCCGCGATATCCTGACCTCCGATGAGCGTATAAGTCCATGTTCCATTTACCAGACTGGAAGTTATCGCTTCAACGTTCTTGAATTGCGCTGTTTGATTTCCGTTTGTCCAAGAACTGAATGAAAAGGTAATCGTCGCCACATCGGTTGCGAGAGTTAAAGTCGGAATTACGGACGTATTCATCGGTTCGTTAAAGTTCACTTCAAAGGTTCCTGCACCCGCGTTTCGTCGCGTAACCGTGCTTGTCGGTAATATGCCGGCGACATACGGAATCTGGGTATCAATTATCAACGCTTGCGATGCCGTATTGAATCCTCCCGCCGCGCCGTCGTTCTTTTGCGTCATATCGTAGACCATGTTGGTACCGGTAGCGCTGATTGTCTTTCCGAAGACGTCTCGAACATCGAATATTTCCAACTTCGATTCCCATAACTGGAGGTTGTTCGGGAGGGAGAGTTCGTTGGCGAATCGAGCGACATAGCGTGTTTTACCGTCAACGCTTCTTGTACTCCAACCGCTGAATGTTCCCGAAGCTATAAAGATCGAAGAGGAACTGACTATGCGCGCTGACGGGGTATTAGAGGCCAAAGGAACGGGAACATTACCGACGTAGTAAGGCAGGAATTCGAATTCGAACAACAGCGAACCTGGTGCGGCATTTATTGTTGGCGGAGGATCATTAATTGAAGCAGCCATCAAACTTGCAATCTGGGTAGTTAGGGTCACGACATCAACGAAACCGGGCGTGGTTGGTAGATAAGCAACGTTATTCTGTCCCCACCAGTTTTGAAATGCCCCGGAATTGACCTTCAATTTCCAATCTGGAGCCGAGTTATTCATCATTACTCCCATAACTTTAGCAACGTCGGAATCGGAGAGGGAAATATTAATCGACGTGCTTGATGGGGATGGATTAAGCGTAAGATCCAAGGGAAGGAAGGTTAAAACGGCGTAAGTCGCCAAATAATCATGTATTTCGATGTTGTTTTGAAACGTCGTCGTGCGTCCGGAATTAGTAACCGCAAGCGTCGGGCTTAGCTGATTGAAATCATTTTTTGTCAGTAATGCCCGGTCCGTTAACGCCAATTTTAAAGAGCGCGTATTCAGGTCTAGAACCGGAGTCGCGATTGTCGGATCAACTTCGAAAGAATATCCGGGGCTGGTCGGTCTCGTCACGACGGCTTCGATCGGAGCGGTGCTTGAAGAGTAAGCCAAATTTCTTAGAAGATAATCTTTCACCAATGGCGGCGGATAAGGCGGTCTTGAAGAGTACTTCAGCGTTGTCGCTCCGCTTGCGAGTTTTTTAGCGATCCACTCCATGCTTGCGTTGCGAAGAGTTACTATCAGATTTCTCGGGTCATTCCAAGATGATGTAGCGCTGCTCTCAAAGACATAGCGGGTCGTGTAATCAACCACCGACGATTCAACCTGTGGAAGAGCCAAAAGAAGCGCCTTGGAAAGATCCAGGGTATTGGTAGCCATATCTTTACTGAATTGAAAGATAAGGCTGATGTCCGTGGGCCAGTTCTGTGCGACGGTTATTGCGGAAATCAGCGGGCTTTGGCGCCACATCGACGAAGTTAGAGTAATCGGGTAATTCGAAGTGGTCGTGCCCCAGTTTCCCGATAAATCCACAACGGCCGGCGTCGCAGTATTCGTAAGAGTTAATGTGATCGGCGTTGAGGCCCATCCGGCCAAGATTTGTCGATGGTTTAACGATAGGGTTACATCAAAAACATTAAGATTTACGGCATTAATTGCCGGAGTATCCTGCGGTCCAAGGACTACCGAGGTTGCCAATCCGCCATATGACCCGTTAATCGTCCACTGGGTCAAATTCGCGCTGGAAAGTTGCTCGGTGCTTTGAAAACCCACCGATAGAGTCGTTCCTTCGAAGCTTGAAGTGGCAACTATCGGACGTCGAGTATCGACGTTTATGGCGGCGGTATAAGTAGCCTTGTTGCCTCCGCGATCGAGCATGGTCAAAACTAAATTGGGAGAAATCACGTCTTGTTGAGAATAATTGGAAAGCGATATGCTCCCGCTACCCGCCCATGAATTGCTGAACGGCACGGCCAAGCATGAAGGAGCGCCCGGATAAGCCGAAAGATCGAGATAGGCGCTGGCCACTTGTTCATTATTCGCCAACGTAGCGCTAGCCCAAAACAAATCGTAGCTTGATGCGGAACCTACGTTAAGGTATCCGACGTCGGGTATGTTCGGAGAAATCCAAAATAATCCGCTTGCTATCGTCGGCGCGACAAGGTCTACGAAGAAGCCGGAGGCGCTTCCGACCGAAACCGCCCAGTTTCCCACGTCATCATTTGCGGTGAGCCTGTAATTAAGGCTCTCCATGTTGATATTTCCCCAAGATCCGTCTGTGGGAATGTTAAAAACGGCTTCATGTCTTTGCGTGGCCGCGTTGTAAGTCATATTCCATTGATTCAATATCGTGCTTCCCGAAGACAAAGTGGCGACTGGAACGGCATCAATGTATGCGGCAACGCTGGCAAAAACCGTTATCGTATCGCTGGCGTTTGCAATCAAGGGATCGGGATTATTGCCTCCGACCGCCGTAAAAAATATTCCATGGTTGACGAATGACGCGGGAAGGCAATCAACCGTGTAACTGGCGTCGGAATATATTAATCCCGGGATTCCTCCGTTATCTTTAAGATTTACCTTGAAGTAATAGTTCGTCGTCTCATATGTAGCGGTAGCGGATGTGTGATCGAGATAAAAGGCACCTGTCGCGGGGAACCACATCATCTGAGCGCTGGTTGTTGAACCCACCGTGCTAAGATCGATAAACGCGGAATCCGCGGCTACATTTGCCCAATCCGCGGGTGTTACCGTAACCAAATATCTTAACGATCGTCCGATTGCGATCGGATTTGCCGTCGGAGTCAAAGTTCCCTGATCAAGCACCTGTAGAGAAGCAATAACGGCGACATTATCGATAGTAAATGTACTGATGGCGGTCGCTGAAGCCTTGTTTTGAACGTCATCTTGGCAATTAAAATTAAAGGTTCCTATTTGATTGTTGTAACCGACAGCCGGCGCCGTCGGTTGAGCTATTACGAAATTGAGCGTATAGAGATTCCCTCCCGCCGGTGCGAGGATTTCGTTCGCAGTTCCGCCTATTTTCGTCAAATCGACGTTCGGATATTGGCTTCCCTCTATATTTCTCGCCAAAGCAGAAAAGCGCAAAGTTGTTCCAGGGGTTGCCATGGTTGCACCCACGGGAGAAAATATGGTGACGGATGCAGCGTCGAAAGTGGGAGGAATGCAGTCTATTGTAAAAGCTTGAGCCGTGGTCGTTGATATTGAATTTCCACCTTTGTCGCTCATCACAGCCGTAAAAGCGTAATTCAACACCTCGGACGTGACATTGGTCGAAGTGGCGTTGAGGTTGGACGTGTAAGCATTCGGCAACCAAATCATACTGGCTACCGAAGAACTTCCGACCAGGGAAAGGTCTATGGTGCAACTTCCATTGTCCGTGTCTACAAGAGGCCAGTTAAAAGCAAGCGAACGATTGAGATTAATAACGTTGGTGCCGAAGACATCTCCTGCCGGGTCGATTTTGCTTACTGTTACACCTAATCTATCCGTAGGTTTAAGGGGAACCTGATCCATCGGCATGGTTATTGAAGCGTCAATCGTTGGAGGATACAATGTGTTTCCGTCGTTGTCCGAGATCGATATGGGAAAAGTGGCTCCATCGTTCAGCAACCCGGACTGTACGGTAAATTGATATTGATACCAACCTCCGGACCAAGTAAGAGCTTGATTATTCGGCCACGAAGTACCCATGGTGGAAAGATCCGCTAGGACGGTTTCACCGTCATGCACTCCTGTTGTGGAGGAAGCCAGGCAGACCCGTAACGTTACTTGATCGCCGATGCGAACGTAAGGATGAGTTGTTGAGACCACGGGGTTACTGGTATAAGTCGCGGTTTGGCTTATCGGACCGTCAAGAACCGGAGGAATGCAATCTACTGTAAAAGCTTGAGCCGTCGTTGTTGAAACGGAATTTCCGGCTTTGTCGGTCATTACGGCTGTAAAATAGTAATTTGATCCCTCTGACGTGACATTAGTCAAGTCGGCGTTGAGATTAGATGCGTAAGTATTCGGCGACCAATTCATACTGGCTACCGAAGAACTGCCGACCAAGGAAAGGTCTAGAGTACAACTTCCGTTATCGATATCGACGATCGGCCAGGTAAAAGCAAGTGAACGATTGAGATTAATAACATTGGTGCCGAAAGAATCTTTCGCCGGGTCGATTTTGTTTACCGTTAGCAATAATCTATTCGTTGGTTTCAGCGGAACTTGATCCATCGGCATGGTTATTGAGGCGTCGATCGTCGTGGGATGCAAGGTGTTTCCGTCATTGTCAGTAATTGTTATCGGAAAAGTGGCTCCGTTATTGAGCAGACCGGCTTGTACTGTAAATTGATATTGATACCAGCCTCCGGACCAAGTAAGAACTTGATTACTTGGCCATGGACTGCCCATGCTGGAAAGATCAGCAGAGACCGTTTCGCCGTCATGTGTCGCCGTCGTTGATGAAGCCAAGCGAACCCGCAACGTTACTTGATCGCCGATGCGAACGTAAGGATGAGTCGTTGAAACCGTGGGATTACTAGTATATGTCGCGTTTTGACTTACCGGACCGTCGAGAACCGGAGGTTCGTTGTCAATGGGAATCACAGAGTTGGCGGTTCCGGTAGCTAAATTCCCTTGGGCATCAGAGGCGACGATTCGAATATCGATTATTCCGTTCCATCCGCAATACGGAGTGAAAGACCCGACGGTGAAATCTCCCTGGAAAAATCCCGGATTAGCCAGGTCGGCATTCAATTTTTGAGTATTGGTGTAAATGACGGAAAGAGATGCAAGTTGCACCGTTACATCACCTATTGCCCCCATTTCGGTGGTTGAAAGATTGTTTATTTGCGCTCTTATTCGGAATTGATCACCGACTTTGTAGCTGCTTCCCGTACCGGAAATTCGTGTGACGTAAGCGGAAACCAAGGCGGGTGGAACGTTGTCTATAGCCAAAAACGGCGTTGTCCACTGTTGGACCGTATTCCCGGAGACACTGTCGATCGCCCATACTTTGAATGATTTCGTAGGACTGTCTTCGGATTGTCCCGATATTAATACCTGGTTCAGGGCAAATGAATTCTGTCCGACTTGGGAAAGTTGAACTTGAGTCCACCCCGAGACTAGAGAAGACAGGTCGGCATAAACATTTACCGTTTGTGTCGGATCCCATGTGGCGGTTGCATTTATTCTAAGGGTGTCTCCAATGATACCTATTCCGTCGGTCAACACTCCCATGCCTTGAACTAAAGAAGCAGCCGGTTGCGCAGGCATATCAGGCAACCTATTATCAAGCGAAAACTGCGATGTGCTTGCGGAAGCAAGATTGCCTCCGTTGTCGGTAACAAAAACATCCACTTTGGTCTGACCGTTACAAGGCGTCATGGTCGGACTGGAAGCAACCACGAATGTGTTTTGAAAATCGTTGGTCGCTCCTACGCGCGGAAGGTTCAGGGAAGTTCCTCCTAAAAAAGTATTGGAAGCCGTTACCGTATCTCCGTCGTATGCTTGTATGGTTACGGTAACCGTCACCTGAGATCCGGGACGGGCTGTTCCGCTTGGGCTTACAACGACGTTCGTGGTTGTAATTACCGGAGGAATCGAATCTATGATGACACTCGTCAGGCCCACGGCTGATGTTGCGTTTCCATTCGGATCCTGGGCGGAAAAAGAGATGTCTTGAGTCGTATCCAGGGCTGCGGTGAGTACGTAAGAACCGCTGACATGAGGGTTTGCCGAAGACATGGGAATCGTTCCCAAACCGAAAGCCGACATGTCGATCACGGCGGTTTCTCCGGCTTGAAACGCTGCGGTGGTCATGGGTTGCGTGAAAATCAAACAATCGTTTTTATGAATGACTTGCCCCGTATAAGCGGCGGCGTTTACCGTCATCTGAAGTGGACCGTTTCTGCGAGGAGGCATGTTATCCAAAACTATGGTGTTGTTCGCAGCGCAGACAACCGGACCGGACTGATTGGTGAGAATAAATTGAGATGGCGTATTAACACCATTTTGATTACCTTCCGTAACAGTCCATGTATATTCAGCTCTATGCGTAGGAGAAGCGACAAACTCAGCGAGATTAATCATGTTTCTTCCATCCGACGGATACAGCTGGACCTGAGCGAGAATCGGAGTAACATCGGAATTAAAATAAACGTAGTAGGTTATCTGTTCACCGATAATGGCAACGCCATTTCCGCTGGTTTCGGTTACCGCATTGGTAAGGAATTGTGGTATTGCGGAAAACGCAGGCGTGGCAATAAACAAGGAAACAAACAGAAATAGGAACCCGAAAATCCGTTTCTCTGAAATATCTGTTTCGCGGATATTACGCGTGAGTTTAACAAAATAATTTTTATAATTTCGCAAGAAACCACCAATTTTTCTTAGATGATCCAAAAACATCATAATTCCCCCCAAAAGCCTAAGGGCAGAAATCGGGTATTCCTTTACTATATCGGGATGTTTTAATCTGCGGATTAGAAAATGCTTCGAAAATATGAGAAAAAAAAAGAGATGTGTTAATTGTGAAAGAACGATGTGATAAAATGAACAACAATGAAGCGAAAAATAGATATATTCGGAAAAGTAATCGGTCTCGATCCTTGTCTTCTTGAAGATTCAAAAAGCTTTTCCAATTTGATTATTCGTAGAAGGGATGACTATTCGGTCATCCTTTTTTCTCCGGCAAGAAGAATGATTACGATAACAACACAAAGCATGGGAAGAGGGCCTGATAGAGTATTGGTGGAAACCATCCCACCGGTTTCGCAACCATTGCCATCCGATGGATGGATTTTCAGAGACGGCGCAATAAAGATTCCCGAACTCGGCATGATCGATTTGTCCGATTCGCCGAGAACACCTTCAGCCACCTTATCTCCAATAAGAGACTTTCCCGGGCATATGCGCTCCGCACTGGGAAGAGCCACTAGGCTGATCGGCCATGAACTCGAATTTCGCCTGAAAGACTTGGCTGATTCGCTTAAAGCAACCTTAACCGAGGCGGTGGAACTTCCTATTCTTAAAATCGTGGGTTTTGGTCCTGGCGCGTTTTCCCCGGGCGACAGAGCTTTATGCGGAATCGCCTTAACCGGGCGTGCTTTTTCAGTCGGTAAGCGGTTGAAAGCTGATTGGGTCGGAAGATTCAACATGGAAATAAGAAGGTTTATTCATCGAACCACATGGTTATCTGCGGCCAATTTGCGTTTTGCCGTAGAGGGAAGAACGACCGCTACCCAAGAAAAATTTTTCCAAGCCATGGAAAAGGATTTTGAAGGATCGGTTGATCTGGCCGTAGAAAATATATACAAAGGTATCGACGGCGTGGGAATGGAATTCTTAGCCGGGGTCCGAACAGCATTGGATATAATCCGCTCCGATATGCATCCTTCATTCACCCCGGAAAATCGCGTGATTTTATCTCAATCCTCCTTTTTGGCAAACGGTCACGATTGAAAAATGAAACATCCCTGCTTAAAATCGCTTTAAGAATCCACAACTTGATTGTTGTTCAACTTGTGTACAGCCGATCGCATTCGCCGGCAATCGATATTCCGCGATGATCCTGCCTGGTTTGTTAATTTCTTTTCTTGAAATATCGATCTTTTCATGGTATCTTGACAAATGCGATCCCTGCTTTTAGCCTTGGTCGGGCTAAAGGCTAAATTATCCGAAGGGAGGAAGTCGAAAAATGAGACCATATGAAACTCTTTTCTTTACCGAACCCAATATTTCCGAAGAGGCGGCCGATGCTCTTATCACCAAAGTTGAGGGAGCCATAAGCCGATACGGCGGTCAGGTTGAAAAGGTCAACCGGTGGGGCAAACGTCAGCTTGCTCATCGCGTCGAAAAGTACACCGAGGGTTTTTATGTGTTGGTCGAATTCAAAGGATCATCCGAGGTTCTTCGCGAGCTCGAACGATTTTATCTGATCAACCAAAACATCCTTCGCTTTCTTACGACGACACGACATTAATAACCAATGGCTGCGAATCTGAATAAAGTTTTTCTGATGGGTAATCTCACGCGAGATCCCGAACTGAAATATACTCCCCAAGGAACCGCCGTCACGAAGTTTTCGATTGCAGTCAATCGACAGTACAAAGGCGGTGACGGTGAAATGAAAAGGGAAACCCAATTTTTCAATATCGTCGTTTGGGGAAAAACCGGTGAGAATTGCAGTAAGTATCTTTCCAAAGGGCGATCTGTCCATATTGAGGGGCGGTTGCAAAATCGTTCTTACGAGACACAGGACAAGCAGAAAAGAACCGTTACTGAAATTATCGCCGAAAATGTGCAATTTCTTGGATCTCCCGGCGGACAAAAAGGTCCGGGTGGTCCCGAAGAGGGTGCGCCGGATTATTCCCCCGATGCCGGAGATACGGAACCCAGTTCTTCCAACCCCGGAACCGAAGGTGGGGATGTTCCCTTTTAAGCATTCAGCCGGCTATGTCTGCTGGATGTCTTTAATTACTATCTGAATTATGAACGGAGAAAAAATATGAGTGATGAATCCAGACCCGAAGTTAAACGCCCTCGACATCGCAAGGTTTGTCAATTTTGCAAGGATAAAATGTCGCATATTGATTACAAAGACTCTAATCGTTTGCGGAGATTTGTCAACGATCGCGGTAAGATTATCGGTCGCCGCACTACCGGTACCTGCGCAGGGCATCAAAAGACTCTAACTCAGGCTATTAAACGAGCCCGGAATATTGCTTTGTTGCCGTTTACCGTCGTGTAATTTCGCTTGCGCGCATTAACCCTGGTGTTCACGACGATCCAGTAAAAGTTTGTGTGTTGATTATTATGAATGGTACTATTTCCAGAAAAACCGTAGGCACGACTCTTATGGCCGGGTGGACCTTGGCAGGGTTCTTCCTAGCCGGGCAGTTGCCGGTTTTCGCTGCGTTGCTTTTGGCCGTTGCGGGTTTACCGGCATTGTTGGTCGTGTTGGCCTGGGGCGGCTCATGGTTCGTATTATACGGAGCTCTGACCCTCGGTTTCACATCTCTTTTCGGCGGTTTTTGGTCGGCATTGCTTTTGATTCCCATGGTCTTTTTTCCTGCAGGTTTATTGTCGTGGTCCATTAAAGCCGGTTTCCCGCCGATGAAAGCCTTGGCGATATCGCTTGTCGCCGCAAGCCTGTTCTCGCTGACTTTTTGGTCGATTTCCCCCGTTTTTGGCGACGGTGGGGCTCGTTTATGGGCTATGAAGTCCCATCTTCAAAAAGTCGGTGGCATGATCGATAACCAAATTCGTGAGGCAAGGAAAGCCGATGCCACCGCTAGTGCTTCATCCAACCTTGATTTGCTGCAAGATCAGATTCGAGCTTGGTTTGATTTCATGATTCTTTTGGTTCCTACGACTTTGATTTTTTCATGGCATCTGATATCGCTGGCGATTTTTTATCTTGGTGCGCTTGTTTTATCACCAAGATTCGGTTTTTCGCTTTCTCCATTACCGAAGTTTTCCACATGGAGGTTCGATTGGAACCTGATATGGCTTTTCCTTGGGGGATGGCTTCTCTACTTCGGTTCCGAGATCTTTGAACCGATCGGCTTGCGTGAAGCCGCCAAAATCGTTGGAGCCAATTGTCTGGCTATAAGCAATATTCTCTACTTTATTCTGGGGTTTTCTCTGCTGTTCTTCTTTTTTGATGTTTACCAAATAACCCCTCCAAACCGGATCGGTCTATCGGTAATCGCCGTATTGTTTTCCAAGTTGCTGGTTTGGCTTGGTATCATCGATATCTGGCTCGAATTTCGAGCACCGAAAAAACAATCCAAAAACAAAGATGAATCCGATGAAGATTCGTCTTTTTTCGACAATTTTTGAGGAGGAATTCCAAATGCAAGTAATGTTGGTTAAAGATGTGGAACGAACTGGTAAAAAAGGTGAAACGAAAAAGGTAACCGAAGGCTATGCCCGGAACTATCTTTTTCCTCGAAGTTTAGCGGTTCCAATAACCGAAGGAACGATGAACAATCTTAAACTTCTTCAATCTTCCTGGAAACGGCAAGAAATAAAAGAGAAAGAAGAGGCATTGAACATTGCCAAGAAAATCGAAGGTGTTTCCATTCGCATTACTAAAAAGTCCGGTGAAAAGGGACGGCTTTTCGGATCGGTCACGACTTCGGAACTTGCCGAGTTGATCAGCTCGCAAACTTCGATGGCTATTGACAAGAAGAGCATTATTACCGAACCCATCAAAGAACTGGGACAACACGAAGTTGTTGTAAAACTTTCCGGTGAAGTAAAAGCTACCGTAAAAGTAGTGGTCCTCCCGGAGGAAGCAACGGCTACACAGTAGCAAATTTCCGGATTTTCCCGCATGAGGCCTTGACAAAAATTATTGTAAAACTGTTTATGGATTATCGGCCGTTAGAGCCTGTAAGAAAATAAACCGATATCATTCGGGAATGCTCTGTGCAAGTGCTTGTTGGGTTTACTTCCTGGGGTGTTAGTACATCGTGTGCAAGTATAGTCCTGCTGTTTTCCAACAAGCTCTAAGGAAAAATAAAACCGTGGATTGTCAAGTTTTGTATCGCCGAAGCTGGCAATCTGCGGTTTTGCTTTTTGGTGATTAAGGAATAATGACTGACGCTTTTCAAAGAGTTCCTCCTTTCAACTTGGAAGCCGAACAGAGTCTTCTAGGTGCAATGATGTTGACCGAAGAAGCGGTTACGAATGTATTGGAAATAGTTGAAGCCGATGATTTTTACCAAACTTCGCATCGAGCCATATTCCAAGCATTGGTGGAGCTTTTTCAAACCCAAAAACCTTGCGATCCCGTAACGCTTCAAGAAGAGCTCCGGTCCAAGGGGAAATTGACCGATGCCGGCGGCGCTACCTATCTTTCGCAACTTCTTAACGTCGTTCCCACGGCCGCCAATGCGAGTCATTACGCGGTAATAGTCAAGGAGAAATCTCTTTTAAGAAAACTTATCGGCGTCACCGGGGAAATAAATCGCGGCGCCTATGAACCGCAAGCCCAAGTTGAATCTTTACTGGACGAGGCGGAACAAAAAGTTTTACAGTTAAGCCATTTCCGTATAACCCGTCCGTATGTCAAAATTAAAGAACTTGTTGCCGACACATTCAATCGACTTGAACATTTGTACGAACACAAACAAGCTATTACGGGCGTCCCGTCAGGCTTCTCGAAATTGGATGAATTTACGGCGGGTTTCCAAAAGTCCGACCTGGTAATTGTCGCCGCTCGCCCTTCAATGGGTAAAACCGCACTGTGCTTGAATATCGCGCAATATGTCGGTCATGAATGCCAAATTCCCGTTCTTGTTTTTTCCCTTGAAATGTCCCGCAATCAGCTCATGCAGAGGTTGATGTGCTCCGAAGCAAGAATCGACGGGCAAAAACTGCGAAAAGGTTTTTTAGGCGATGAAGATTGGTCAAAGTTAACGCTGACCGCCGGTATTTTGGAACATACTCCGATTCTGATCGACGATTCGCCGAACGCCACTCTGCTTGAGATTAGAAGCAAAGCCCGCCGAGCCTTTTCCCAGGAAAAAATAGGGCTTATCATCATCGATTATCTTCAGTTGATAACTATTCAGGGAAATTCTTCCCAAGATAATCGCCAACAGGAAGTCTCGGCAATTTCGCGGGGTTTAAAAGGGCTTGCGAGAGAGCTGGATATCCCCGTCATCTGTTTGTCCCAGCTTTCCCGTAATGTTGAAAGTCGAACGGACAAGCGGCCGATCCTTGCCGACTTGAGGGAATCCGGAGCCATCGAACAAGATGCCGACGTCGTCGTTTTTTTATATAGAGATATTTACTACAATCCGAAAAAAGAGGAAAATCGCAACAAGGCTGAGATCATCATCGCCAAACAAAGAAACGGTCCGGTAGGAGCTTGTGAACTTGCTTTTTTCTCACATTTCGCCAGATTCGACAATCTCGAAACCACTTATTCAGAAGAACAGGCACAATAGCACGTTATATTTTAAATTTATAAAATCGATTTGACTTCATGGCATGGAATTAGATAGAGAACTTTTTCATCTTATTAATTCGGTTTATACGTTCCCTTTTCTTGATTCCTTCATGACCATAATCACCAATGAAAAATTGTGGGTTCCCTTTCTGTTCATCGGTTGGTTGTTTATGTTTTTCGGAATGAACGGTCGGAAAAGGGAACTTGCGGTTCTCGTCCTTGCCACCGTTATTCTTTCAGATCTGGTAAGTGCAAGAATTATGAAAAAAATTGTAAATCGGCGACGACCATGTTGCGTGGAGACGGATGCCCGCAAATTGATAGGTTGTAAGGGAAGCAAATCACATCCGTCTTCTCACGCGGCGAATACCGCTGCCATTGCCGGCGCCGTCATTTTTGAAGAAGGCATTATTTACGGATTACCCTTATTGGCCGTTTCCTTCATCGTAGCTTATTCACGGATCTACGTCGGAGTTCATTATCCGCTTGACGTTATCGGCGGAATAGCGCTCGGGCTGGTTATCGGATGGCTGGCGGTAAAAATCAAACGACGTTTTCATCCGCCGCAATCCACGACGCCGTATTAGTACAAGTCTAAAATGCTTACAAAAAGAACTCCTCAAGTTGAGGAGTTCTTTTTCCCGAATTTATCGAAATCTCACCCAATAAGCCGCAAATTGCAGAAACGAAAATCATCTGCCGACCGCCGAATTCGGTAATTCTTCAGTCGTGTCGCTTACGCCCGGATCCAACTGAAAAAGAATCGTTTCCGGTTTGTCGGGATAGCGGGCTCGGAATAATAATTTTCCCGACGGTTGCAGAGTGATCATTAAACCGCCACCGTGGCTCTGGGCGAAAACCGGCGTCATTCCGATGTCGATACAGACAAGTCGATTGTCTTTCGTGTTAATATAGCCTTTTTCCCCGAACTCACTCGGGGAATGACCGAATACTACACCGCGAATACCGAATGCTTGTAGATTTTTATTTACCAGCTCGTTGTCGTCCCACCAATTGCGATTCCACAAAACACCTTTTTCATTCATTAAAAATTTACCGGACCATTGTTCTTCATCAATGGCTTCTCTATAATCGGCAGCGATGTTTGAACGGGTATCCGGAGGTTGGGGAAAACCGGCATGAACGAATAAAAACTCATCAACAATGGCGAACAACGGCCGACGGCGAATCCATGATCCGTATTTGCCGCTTGGTGAAATTGCCTGATGAAAATCGAGACCAGCCTTCGTAAAGGAATCGATCGTATTTTGATAATGTTGCTTTTTGGGAGGTTTGAGCGTATTCGCCCACATCTCGACGGTTCCGTTCAACAACAATACTTCATGGTTACCCAAAAGTGGAATCACCAATCCGCCTGCCTTCGAAGCTTGGGTCTCCAGGTCCATGACGGCGTCATAGACTTCCTTGGTGTTGACGCCGCGATCTCCGTAATCACCGGTAAAAACCAGAACAGTCGTTCCGCCGGTCCATTCCAGGTCAAAACTTTCCGCGCTCTTTCTTTGAGCTACGCCTAGAGATTCAAGCGAAGCGGCGAACTCGGCAAATGCTCCATGGATGTCACCCACCGCGGCGATTTTAGCCGCAGATGGAATTTCAACCCATGGCGGATCTTTAACCCAATCGCGCCCCCAGAGGGGAAGAGCTATCAATATCGTGGTAATCAGCAAACAAATACGCATCAATTTTTTTGATGTCTTCATGATGTTCTCCTGAATGTATTTAGAACTGGGAGAGACTATTTATAATAGTCTACACATTATCGAGGATTCACGCAAGAAATCCAATTGAAATTCATTCTGTGGTATAATTCGCGGACGCAAAATATGGGCTTTCGATTTGGGTTGCCGTAATTGAGCTCAAAGGATTATGTGAAGCGTGTATTATGATATTTTGAGCGGAGAGAAAATTGCATGATCGCGAACTTGTTCAGAATCAAATCGGTTGACAGGATTGTAACGGAATCCGAAAAATCGAAAGATAAATTAAAGCGGACTCTTACGTGGGTCGATTTGATTTTTTTGGGAATCGGAGCCATCGTTGGTGCCGGTATTTTCGCTACAATCGGCACCGCCGCCGCCGGCGATGGAATACGGCCCGGTGCCGGACCGGCATTGATCGTGTCTTTTGTTTTAACCGGCATCGCCTGCGGTTTTTCGGCATTCTGTTATGCTGAATTCGCGGCTATGGTACCAATTGCCGGAAGCGCTTACACATACGCTTATGCGACGCTCGGTGAAGTAATTGCCTGGATCATCGGCTGGGATCTGATTATCGAATATGCAATCGGAAATGTCGCCGTGGCCATAAGCTGGAGCGGTTATTTTTCCGAGCTTCTTGCCGGCTTCGGGATAATTCTTCCCGGGTGGATGACCATTGACTATCGGACGGCGGTGAAAAAAGACGAAATTTTACACGCAACCGGGCAAGCTTTTACAGCCTGCAAAGATTTTCTTTTCGATTTTTTCCCCTGTTTGCAAGGTTTGTGGCCGTCTTGGTTGCCGATGGATCCTAATACCATATTGGCTAAAGAACAAATCATTTCCAATGCTCCGCATTTATTCGGTATTCCCGTCGTTTTCAATCTACCGGCCGTAGCCATCGTTACATTGCTGACCGTTCTAATAGTAATCGGAATCAAGGAAAGCGCCAGATTCAATGAAATCATGGTAACCATAAAGCTTATCGTCTTGGCTTTTTTCTGCGGAATCGGCTACATGTATCTCAAACCCGAAAATTACACGCCTTTTGCACCTAACGGTTGGGCGGGCATTCAATCCGGAGCCGCCATCATTTTCTTCGCATATATCGGTTTCGATGCTGTTTCTACGCTTGCCGAAGAAACTAAAGACCCCGGCAAAGATCTTCCCATAGGGATTGTCGGATCTCTGGTGGTTTGTACGATAATATATATTCTGGTAACAGTCGTATTTTGCGGATTGATTCCCTTTGACGTTTTAAAGGAAAAGCTGGCGTCGGAGAAGGCCGAGCCTCTTACCATGGCCATACGATATATCGGAACCTTTCCAAATGTCGGCGAATTCACGCAAAGAATAGTTCATTTCGCGGCCGGCATAGTCGCATTCGGTTCCGTTGTCGCGCATACCGCCGTATTGTTGGTTTTCCAGATAGGCCAACCGAGAATATTCTTTTCCATGGCTCGTGACGGTCTCCTTCCAAAGGCTTTCATGTCGGTTCATCCGACTTACAAGACCCCTTATTTTTCAACTATCCTTACTGGTGTCTTCGTAGCCGGCTTCGCCGCTTTCATGAATATTGACGAAATGGTTGATCTATGTAATATCGGTACACTGTTCGCTTTTGTTCTTGTTTGCATTGGCATCATAATACTACGCATACGCGAGCCGAACAGAAAACGCCCGTTCAAAGTCCCCGGGGGGTTTATTATTCCGATATTCGGTGTTCTTACCTGCCTCATGCTGACTTATAGCTTGCCTGGGCAGACATGGTTACGCTTTTTGATTTGGCTGATCGTAGGTCTGTTCATTTACGTTGGGTTCGGATATAGAAACAGCCGGCTGGCTCGTGGTGCCGACGGCGCCCAAGACAAAGATGTCCCACCCGAATTGGAAGACATCGACAAATTCTAAAACATTGATTGTCCGGTGAAAAAAACGCTGATAAAAAACCCGACACTAGGCGGGGGTTTCTGGACTCCGCGTTTCATTAAAAGCATGAACGCCGAGAAGTGTACCAGGTGCGGATTTTGCATAAAAATTTGCCCGGGGGGCGTATTTTCCGAAAACACCGAGCGTGACATCGTGATTTCAAAACCGGGTGATTGCAGAGGTTGTTATACATGCGAGAGATTGTGTAAAGATAAAGCTATCGTTTGCGGCTTCCGCGAGGAAATCAAATGAGTTCAGCAATAGGGCTTGATTTGGGGTCTCGTCGAACAAAGTGCGTTTTGTTGGGTGACGGTAAAATTCTTGCCCGGGAAATTTTCGAATCATGGGCTCTCGACCGTAAACGAATTACGCAATGGCTCGAACAAATTTCCGGCAAACATGCAAATACGAGTGTAATAATCGGAACCACGGGTTATTCCCGTCGAATGGCAGCGGAACAGTTTTCCGGAGCTGCTCTAACCGAAATCAAGGCGATCGCTTTGGGAGCATCGTTATTATTTCCGCATGCGGGAACTCTTGTCGATATCGGTGGGCAAGACGCGAAAGCTATTCATCTGGATGATTTGGGCCGTGTTGAAGACTTCGATATGAATGATCGTTGCGCCGCCGGGACCGGGAAATTCTTCGAGCTTCTTGCTCAAACCCTTGGTTGCGATCTTACCGGACTATCCAATCTGGCGGATGCGGCTGACCATACTGAAGTTATCTCCAATACATGCGCCGTTTTCGCGGAATCCGAAATCATAAGTAAGCTGGCGGACGGCGTAGCACCTGCCGCTATTGCCAAGGGAGTATTTCGATCGGTGGCCGAAAGACTTTGCGGAATGCTGCAACGTGTCGGATGTCGCGAACCGGCCCTTTTATTAGGCGGCGGGGCCGGTCGATTTTTGGCGGCCGAAATTTCAATGATGACGAAAGTTGAATTCAAACTGCACTCCGACGGTCTTTTTTTCGGAGCCGTCGGAGCGGCAATTTTTGCCGACACCCAATCAAACGAAAGGAATTCAAAATGATCGAACTTGACGGTAAAAGCCTAACTATCGAACATCTCCGCCGAATTGCCGACGGAGAAAAGATACGAATATCCGAAACCGCAATCGGGAAGGTCAAGGCTTCGAGGGAAATTGTCGAAAAGTTGGTTTCCGAGGATCGAGTGGTTTACGGAATAACAACCGGTTTTGGACATTTGTGCAATACGCGGATAAGCCGCGGCGATTTGCAACGTTTGCAGACGAATTTGATCAGAAGTCACGCTACCGGAGTCGGCGAGCCTTTTACCCGAGATGAAGTGCGCGCCATGATCGCCATAAGGATCAATTCGTTGTTGCATGGTGTAAGCGGTGTTAGAGTCGAAGCTATTTCCGCGCTCGCGGATCTTTTAAATCATGACGTTATTCCTCGGGTTCCTCAGCAAGGCTCTGTGGGAAGTTCGGGAGATTTGGCACCGTTGTCGCACATAATGTTGGTTTTGATGGGGGAAGGCGAAGTCTTGGAAAAAAACGGAGCGAGACAGCCAGCGGAATCTGCCCTGAAAAAAGCCGGGTTAACACCGATATGCCTCCAGGCAAAAGAGGGTCTGGCGCTGATCAACGGAACCTCGGTAATGAGCGGTGTGCTGGCTTTAGCTGTCGACCGTGGATTATGTCTCGCCAAATCCGCCGATATCGTCGCGGGTTTGACTTTGGAAGTATTAAAAGGCTCCACCAGTCCGTTTGACCCCGATTTCATAGCGTTAAGACCTTATTCCGGAATGAAGCAGGTCGCGGCCAACGTTCTCGCCTGCCTTCAAGACAGTCAATTGAGGGCAAGTCACTTGGATTGTTCCAAAATACAAGACGCATACAGCTTGCGATGTGTTCCGCAGGTTCACGGAGCCACGCGTGAAACCCTGAACCATCTGACGAATCAGGTTACCATCGAGATCAATTCCGTTACCGATAATCCGATCTTGTTGTCTTCCGAAAAGATCATCTCTGGTGGGCATTTTCACGGTCAGCCCATGGCCTTGGCCGCGGATTTTTTCGGAATCGCGATTTCGGAATTGGCGAACATCAGCGAACGCCGGGTCGATAGATTGTTGAACCCGCTTGTGAGCGGCATGAGTCCGTTTCTTGCTACCGACCCCGGTGTTAACTCGGGTTTGATGATTGTACAATACACGGCCGCATCGCTGGTCAGTGAAAATAAAGTACTTGCCCATCCGGCATCCGTTGATTCCATTCCCACATCGGCTTATCAGGAAGATCACGTCAGCATGGGAACAATAGCAGCCCGGAAAGGCGCGCAAATACTTTCCAACGCCATGCAAGTCTTGGCTATAGAATGGGTGTGCGCGGCTCAGGCTTACGAATCGGCGAAGCCTCTCGCTCTTGGAAAAGGAACCCAACATGCTTACGAGCTTTTAAGAAAAAACATACCTCCCTTGTTGGAAGATCGAATCTTGGCGCCGGATCTTGAACTCGCCAAGCAACTTATATGGAAAGGAGAACTTTTACATCATGTCTCCCAATTTGTCGAAATCAGCTAGAATCGTCCACCCGCCTACGGGATCGGCTCTTCATTGCAAAGGCTGGGTCCAGGAAGCCGCCTTCCGCATGATTCAGCACAATCTTGATCCCCAAGTCGCCGAAAATCCTCAGGAATTGATCGTTTACGGCGGTATAGGCAAAGCCGCGAGAAACTGGGAATGCTTCGATAAAATTCTTGAAACCTTGAAACGGCTTGAAAACAACGAAACTCTTCTTATTCAATCAGGAAAACCGGTGGCCGTTTTTCCATCGCATCCCGATGCTCCCAGAGTTCTTCTCGCGAATTCGATGCTTGTTCCGCGCTGGGCCGATTGGAAAAATTTTCACGAGCTCGATCGAAAAGGCCTGATGATGTACGGGCAAATGACCGCGGGTTCATGGATATACATCGGAACTCAAGGCATTCTTCAAGGCACTTATGAAACGCTTGCAGCCGTAGCGGCGAAACATTTCAACGGTTCTTTGGCCGGGACGATTACGCTGACCGGAGGCCTTGGCGGAATGGGCGGAGCTCAACCGCTTGCCGTGACGATGAATGACGGCGTTTGCCTTGCTGTTGAAATCGACCCGGTCAGGATCAAGAGAAGAATCGATCATAAATACTGCGATGTCATGCTTGAATCGATTGATGAAGCCATCGAAACAGCCGAAAAAGCAAAAGCCGAGAAAAAACCGTTGTCGATAGGTCTTTTGGGTAACTGTGCGGAAATTCTTCCGCAATTGTACAAGAAGGGTTTCCGACCCGACATTGTTACGGATCAAACCTCGGCTCACGACACTCTTAACGGTTATGTTCCAGCGGGCATGTCGCTGGAAAAAGCTCTTGATTTGCGAAAAGCGGACCCCGATGAATATCAGGAAAAGGCGAAAGATTCGATTGTTAAGCATGTCAAAGCCATGCTCTCTTTCATGAAGGCTGGTGCCGTTACTTTCGATTACGGAAACAATATAAGGACAGTAGCTCTTGACCGCGGCCTAAAAAATGCTTTCGATTTTCCCGGATTCGTTCCGGCATATATCAGACCGCTTTTTTGCGAAGGGAAAGGGCCTTTCCGCTGGGTTGCATTGTCGGGCGATCCTGAAGATATTTATACTACCGATCGTGAGATCGTGAAACTTTTTCCCGAAAATGTTTCGCTCAGACGCTGGATCGACAAGGCTTCGAAAAAAGTTCATTTTCAAGGTTTGCCGTCAAGAATTTGCTGGCTCGGATACGGCGATCGCGAAAAAGCCGGACTTCTTTTCAACGATTTGGTCCGTACCGGAAAAGTGAAAGCTCCAATAGTCATCGGTCGTGACCACCTTGATGCGGGTTCGGTGGCGTCTCCTTTCCGTGAAACCGAAGCCATGAAAGACGGTTCCGATGCCGTAGCCGATTGGCCGATTCTCAATGCCATGATAAATGCCGTAAACGGAGCAAGCTGGATAAGTGTTCATCATGGCGGCGGAGTCGGCATGGGAAATTCGATACATGCCGGAATGGTCATCGTGGCCGACGGAACATCCGATGCAGATCGTCGATTGGAACGAGTGTTGAACAGTGATCCGGGGATGGGTGTTGTCAGACATGCCGATGCCGGATATGAAACCGCTAAAGCTTGCGCAAAAAAGATGTGTATTGATATGCCCATGCTTTAAATTTAATTTTTTATATGATATTTCGAACGGAGATGAAAAATGGAAATCATTGAAAGCATTATCAACATCAGCGAGGGACGCGTAACTGAAAATGTCGAATATGTCGTCGATGCCGTCAAAAAAGCGCCCGGTTGTTTTTTGCTGGATTATTCATCGGATAAAGACCACAATAGAACCGTAATCACCTTTATCGGTAACCGCCAAAGCATGCTTCCGACTATTAAAGAGCTGTATAAACGCGCGGTTGAGAAAATCGATCTTCGGAATCACAAGGGTGAACATCCGCGTATGGGCGCCGTCGACGTTGTGCCGTTCGTTCCGATTCAAGAAATAAGCATGGAAGAAACCATAGCATACAGCAAAGAAGTTGCTCAAATGATAAACCATGCATTCAACGTTCCGGTTTATCTTTACGAGGAAAGCCAACCGCTAGCCGACAGAAAGAATCTTTCGATTATCAGAAAAGGTGAATTCGAAGGGCTAGCCGACAAAATGAAAAAGCCGGAATGGAAACCGGATTTTGGTGAATGTGCTCCACATGTGAGCGCCGGCGCCACCGTCGTCGGAGCAAGAATGCCGTTGATAGCTTTCAACGTGAATCTTGGAACGCCGGATATTAAAATCGCCAATACAATAGCTAAGGCCGTTCGGGGAAGCTCCGGGGGATTGGTTGCGGTAAAAGGCATGGGTGTCGAATTGAAGGAAAGAGGTATCGTACAAGTGTCGATGAACATGGTGAATTATAAAAAATCGCCGCTTTTCAGAGTGTTTGAGATGATCAAAGCCGAGGCCGACAGATATGGAGTGCCGGTAGTCGGATCCGAGATTATCGGGCTCGTACCCCAAGATGCTCTTTTTGAGACAGCCGAATTTTATTTGCGCTGCGAAAATTATTCCCCCACCTGCGTTCTCGAAAACAAAATAAATGGAATAATTCACTCCGCCCAAAAAGACGAATAGATTAATACTAATCTGTAAAATTTTACCGACCGCATTATTCGACACCAATTCATAAATAAATAATTCCGGCATCGATTTTGATGATGTTGCTAAATAAGACGGTTGACGATAGAATTGAATCTGATGAGCGATATACTTGCAGCGCTCATTTATGTTGTTCTTAGGGGGTGACCTGGTTTCGACGGAGTGCGTGAGCAACCGCTTGCCATCCGAGGTTGGTCGAGGGGCCTCGCAAAAAATCGACCAAAAAATAACTGCTAACGAAAACTTAGCACTCGCAGCCTAAGGGCTGTGACGGTTCGCGGTAGATTCTGCCGGTAAGATATCGTAGAACCGCCGAACAAACCGGCTGGATGTGAGGAGGGCCCCTGGTCCGTAACGTCGAGATTATCCAGACGGCTCGGGTAAGTAGAGACCCGCCCGCGGGTTCCGAAAGCCTTAAATTTTCAAACGCGGGACATGATGGTAGATGGTGTTTGCGATCCTCTTCGGACGCGGGTTCGATTCCCGCCACCTCCAGTGTTTTATGACCCGCTGACATTGACTGCCAGCGGGTTTTTTGTTTCCTCAAAAAAGAGTGTCAGCAAATTTGTCAGTAATCCAAAAAAAATATCGTATTTACACCACTTTTGAGACGAATTCTCGAATTTCATATGCTATCAGCATCAATTCGAGAGAATCAAGCCTGCCATCTGCGAAAAATATTTTTGGAGAAAAAGTGCCTCATGGGTTGTTCCAATCTTTCAAGGACCAAGCCAACCTCCCCCAAATCTCAATGTCTTTAAACTCAACGCATTGTTTATGGAAATCCTTATTAAAAGGCCTGACGAGGCAGTCTGAAACGCCCGATTTGTCCAAGGTCCTAATAGTCATGGAATTTTCTATCCCCCTAATTGAGAAGGCATAAACTTTTCCCAAAAGGGAATCTATTTCCCCCTGAAAGGGAAGAAAAATTAGATAACTTCCACGAGGAATACTTGGCTCCATTGAATCATCCGGCATTTTGATGACAAAAGCATTTTTCTCATCCAAATCCGACGGCACAAGAAACTTTTCGATGGGCGGACTTTTAAAGGCATCCATATAGTTGTCTCGCTTCGAAAAATGGTCATATATCGGCAAACCTCTCTCGGGAAAACTCTCTCTAATTTCCCGAGTCGCTAATTTCATTTTGGATCGAATTTCCTTCCAGAGCTCAGCAGCCCCCTCCTTATTTCTCTCATTTCTAGCGATTATTGCCGCCAAGAGAAATTCATGATGAAGTTTCTTCGATACTTCTTTGGCGTAGACCTTCCTCATACCAGGTTTTAAGAATGCGTCTAAATTGGAGAAAAGACTGCTAGGCCAGAGGAATCGAGCAAGTTTGCAAACTAAGTCATCTGATGGGGGAGGTTTGGTCCCATTTAAAATTTGCCTGAGATATTCAGTGTTTAACCCCACTGATCTTCCCATCTCAGCAACTGATGTGAAATTCCCAGACCTGAACTCCTTTTCGAGGATTTCCCGAAAACTCAAATTCGTATAATCCGGGGTTTTCTCGTTTTCCATACCCACAATTTAATAGCACCGCAGAAGGAAGTCAAGCTAAAATAATGGAAACATTGACATATTTCATACTTTTAGCTAGAATTAGAATGTGATGAACACAAAAATGCTGGAACAAGGATGCCGAAGCGCCAAACTAATAGTATGAATTTACATAAATCACCATAGCCCCTTTTTCACGGAATTTCTAAATGGAGGTCTCATATGAGAAACAACCCATCTAATGATCAGACAAAATCTGAAACGACAGTGCTGTGGTCAAAGCCATGGTTGACCAAGCGTGAGCTCGCACAATATACCGGTTTTTCACCCAGGTTCATCGACCAGCGTGCGTCCATTCATTTCGGTTTACAAGCCGAATCCCGGATTCGGCACTAAAGTTCTCTTCAACAGGCAAGAGGTTGATGAATTCATCAGTTCTCGACGCGAGGGGATTAAGCTCCCGATTGCAATCTGATATCTAAGGTATCCGAAGCTCTCCCCCCAAAATGATTCATCTAATTGCTCGGAATGAGGTAGACCGCCGAATCTCCTCAGGCAGGTAAAACTTCATCCCGGGCTAATCTCAAGGACAATTCTCTCCTGAATTCCAGGAGACACACTCTCTTTGTCTGCAAAACAAGTCCTGGCTATGGCTCGTCCGATCTTTGACAAACGCATTTTTTTACGATTCGAACCCCACAAATCGATATGAATCGCTCAATATCTCGAACCAGTGTTTTAATGCTGGTTCGCAACAATTTTGTCAAGAAAGGAACAATTCGAATGGAAAATCAAAAAATCATAAGCAACCCACCCAGGAAGGTTTCACGCCGATCTGGGTCAATACGACGGTGGGCATTCCAACAAATCCAATTCACGCGCCCCTCGCCATATTTCATTAAAGCATCAAAGGGAGAAAACAAATGTCATACGTCAAATCTATGGGTATTGCGCCACAAATAGCCACTCCAGCTCATTCTTCGCGTGCCGAAACCAGCACCATCAAATCAGCGGGCATTACGCCGCAAATAGCCCCTTCAGCTCCTTCACCGCGTGCTGAAACCGGCACCGCCCCAAGCGCTTCCGATGATAAACAAAGCCATCTTCAGATTCTACGGACAAATTGTCCGCTATTGAACGATCTCATCAATGCGGGCGGCGATATCCTTCGTAAGGCAATGACAGCGGTTATCGGGCTCCTCGCCTTTATAGGCGTAGAAATCAAGGATTTGGAAGATATCGCCACCTCCACCGACGGAAGTGTCTCCGACGTTTCGAAAGCCGTGAGCAAAGCATGGCGTCGAGGTAAAACCACTACGTGCATCGAAATGTCGCAGCTTCCAGGAGCTATAGCAACCTGCTCAGCCTGTCCCTTCCGGTCGCAAATCTGTTCGCCGGTCGATATCCTGACCCACAACCTCATGGCCCGAAAACGCTTAAAGATTTCGTTGGGTCAGGACACTCACCAACAAGCCAGAAAACTGATGCGCGGGCTGATGACAGTTAGTTCGCAGCCACAGATATTCCAAATGGTAGGCCGCCTAGTTCGATTACGCTGGAGCGATGGAGATCCCCGTGTCGAGGATATGAATCCGGATGGCCTGAAGAGCCTGATTTTGGAGAATCTTCGCGTATCCTATAATGACGACCATGATAAAATGCGACCTGGAGTGCCCTTGGATGGGGTCAAACACCTGCTCCGCCTCTCCTCGGCATGGAAATTTCCGGTTTTAAAAGGAATTACGACTCACCCGCTCGTATCAACAGCCGGTATTATAAGCGCCAAAGAGGGATACATGCCAGATACCCAATATTATATGGTCCTTCCTGGCCAAAAAATACCGGAGGTTCCAAAGAAGCCAACGACGGAAGATGTTGCTCAAGCGAAAGACCTGATCTTCAATGAATTATTGGGCGACTTTCCATTCCACGGACAATCGGACAAGGTGCATGCTCTCGCGTTTGCCCTTCAAATCCTGCTCAAGGAACATTTCCAGACCCCGGCTCCGCTGACTTTGGTAGCGGGAAACATGCCGGGTGTTGGGAAAGGGAAGCTTGTGGATATCCTGTCAATAATAATTACCGGCGACGTTCCCTATACCATCGGGGAAGCTCCATGCGATGACCAGTGGCGGAAGTTGTTGATCGCTACCCTTCGCGAAACCCAGGCGATCATAAAGATCGATAATATCCATCGACCGATAAACTCCGGATTCTTTGCCCAGGTGCTGACGTCTGCGCATTCCTCGGATCGAATTCTTCACACAAGCACGAACATAACCGTTAGAAACAATCGATTCCTAGCGGCGACAGGCAACAACGCAAGAGTTTCTCGGGAAATTGCACGCCGAACGCTGTTGATCGAATTGGTTTCAGGTCTTTCCGATCCGTCGTCTCGAAACGATTTTCGGCACCCAAATCTGGAACAATGGGTTCGTGAAGAGCGTCCCCAACTGTTGAGGGCGCTGCTGGTCATTCTCCAGAATTGGATCGCCAAAGGCATGCCAAAGAAAGACATATCTTGGGGCAGCTTCGAAATATGGGCAGGCATAATCGGCGGAATTATGGATACAGCGGGTATCACAGGTTTTCTGGATAACCGTAGTGAGCTCGAAGGTATGATCGTGGATGATTCGCCCTACTCGGATCTGGAGCCATTCCTAGAGGCGTGGTGGGACGAATTCCAGGGCAAAGACGTTCATGCTTCCGATTTGGTCGATCTCGCCGAGAAGGCGGATCTTCTTGATGGATTGCTTGGTAAAGGAACCATGAGATCGAAAGAAACGAAATTTGGTCTTCACTTCAAATCGACC
>Ga0074199_1000454_pt1 | contig 64945 bp, 45 predicted proteins | sample EPASupsiteSAE347_FD_64528 | JGI IMG/M metagenome (GOLD analysis project Ga0074199, IMG submission 64528) | Bioremediated contaminated groundwater from EPA Superfund site, New Mexico - Sample SAE3-47 | ecosystem: Environmental > Aquatic > Deep subsurface > Groundwater > Contaminated ... | reverse complement strand
CTGAGCCAGGACATGATTCCAAGCGAGGAGAATGGGTATGCCCATCAGGGCTACCCATTGTCTCCCTTTATTATTCTTGCTATTATTTATGTTACTCATAATGTCTTCTCCTCCTTGCTGGTGATAAAAAAAACACTCAGGCAATCAGGAATAAATAAGATATTCTGCTGTTTCGGGATGTCTGTCATTTTAAATCAAATGTTTTTATTCGGAGTTATCATAGCGAAACAAGCGATTTATTTTTATCATCCGCTAGTAACCAATAAGATCACACAACTTGTTATTGACAATGATAATGTCAACAACAGTCCACTCTTCTGCGTTTAGGTGGGTTCTAAAGTCAGTTTTAAGCCACCAGGTTTTTGTGTCGGTGTCTTTATAGGCGTAAACCTGGATGATATCGCCGGAACCATCCTCATTTATATCGCCGTCAGCCGCTTTGAAACCTACGACTCCGACAGTATAAGTTTCATAACTGTATCCGGTGTTTGTATACTGGTTTTGACCGCAATTAAATCGTTTGAAAATGATCGGCTTATTGCCGTCGATTTTCACCGGGAGTTGCATGTCAATATCGGTTCGGCCAACCTTCATCATGGTTTCCCCATAAGGTGTTCCGGCGGTAGTAGCTTTGGTAAATCGTACACCGTCCCCTCCGGCGACCACCGATACGGGTTCGTAAGAAGCATCATGATCGTATCCGGAATGAATCGCCGTAAAATCCCCTATCCCGCTAATCCAGCCGGTGGTCATAATCGCGCGATCATTCGATGAGTTTTGAATGACTGTACAGGCGCTGGGTACTTTTAGACCATGAAGGGCATAAATTTGACCCGCAACATGCAGCTTAAAGAGCGGAGATGATGTTCCGATACCGACGTTACCGGTTTCAAAATACCATCCGGTCGCGGCCACATCCCGTCCAAAGTGTATATGCCCATTGACCGCCATCGGATCAATATTACATCTGTTGTCCGCGCCCCAGGTGGTAATTCTTAAGCCATAATCACTCTTGTTTCTCAATCCAAATCCCGCGGCTCCTGATCCATTTTTTATATCCAGAAGTCTATCTGGATTCGTTAATCCGATGCCCACATTTCCCGATTGCGGAAAAACATTGGTTGTGCCCTGGACGCCACCGGCAATCGCATAGGGCGATAAAGTCAGTTTGGAACGCGGGGCCATCTCCGCCGCGCCGTCGATTGAAATTCCCATCCAGTAAGAAACGCTATAATCCAGACCCGCCAGAGTAGTCACCGCCCCCAGAGTCGCATTGTACACGCCATTGACCACACCGATCGGCTGGGTTTCTTCCCAGACCTTGGTGCCGCCGGTTGCTACCGTGTATAAGCGGAAGGTGAAATTTTTAGTTGCATCCGGTACTGAAGCGCCGGTATTGTCGCGCAAAACGCCCTGGATACTTAACGTCTGGCAGAACAGAGCGGTCATTAACACAATCACACCAATCAAAATACACAGTAAACGTTTCATGGTTATTCCTCCTTAAAATGTTTGTTACACGACCTTATTAAAATAGCTTTTTTATCCCCAAAATCATCACTATGAAATGGTTCAATGGAATATATAATACATTTTTCTTATCCCTAGCCAAATATATAGTGTGAAATAAGAAAATGCAAGCATGTAAAATATCATGTAACCCAGCTCACCGGATTATTTCTAAGTAGTTCTAAAGAAAATATTTTTTACAAGGGCATTAATAGAAAATAACAACCTGCACAGATCTGGCACAATTGGATAGTGGTTAGATAGAATAGTAAGCTTGTCTTACTTGAGATGCTCTCCCAGCCAATCGAAGATCGTCTGATGCCAGAAGCGACTGTTCTGCGGCTTCAGGATGAAGTGGCCTTCGTCGGGAAATAGAACGAGTTTGGCCGGAACGCCCATGCGGCGCAGAGCCGTGAAAACCATTAGTCCCTGGCCAAAATCCAGGCGATAATCTTTTTCGCCGTGGATGACCAGCATCGGGGTCTTGAAATTCTTTATATAATTGTCGCAGGAAAACTGCTCGTATTGCTGAAAGCTATCCCAAAACGGCCCGCCGTATTCCCACTCCGGGAACCAGAGCTCTTCGGTTGACAGATACATGGCGAATAAATTGAACGAGCCGTCGTGGCAAACGAGCGTTTTGAACGAATACTGAAAAGCCTCCATGTGCCCTTCGATCCAGTTCATCATATAGCCGCCGTAAGAGGCGCCAGCCGCGGCCAGTTTTTGCGGATCGATAGATTTATAATTGGCGATGACGTATTTCTGACCGGCGATCAGATCGTTGAAAACCTGGCCACCCCAGTCTAAACTGATGCCGTCCGTGAATTTCTGGCCGTAGCCGGTGCTGCCGCGCGGATTGATCATAACCGCCACATAACCTTGCGCGGCCCAGAGTTGCAGGTTCCAACGGTAATGCCAGCTGTCTTCCCAGGCACCCTGCGGCCCGCCGTGTACCAGAAAGACCGCCGGATATTTCTGACCGGCATCAAAAAACGGCGGTTTTATTATTAACCCATGAATCATTGTTCCATCGGTGCTTTTAAAGTCGAAATCCTCGACGGGATTCATTTCCAGCCCGACCATCTGCGGAGTGTTGAAATTGGTGATTTGCCGGACTTGTCGGTCGGCAAACGAGCAAACGAATATCTCATTGGGCAAAGTCGTGCGCGATTGCAGGAAAGCGCAGGCTTGGCCGGTCGGATCGACACTCAGTTCGCTGTTGTAACCGTCTTCAACCAGGGTTGTAATCTGGCCGGTTTTAATGTCGAGGTTTTTCAACCGCAGACGTCCCCGCTCCTCGACGAACAAAAGCAGGCCGTGGCTGTCCGGTAACCATTCATAGGAGTCGATTCTTATATCGGTTTTTTCGGTCAGGTTGATAAATTTGCCGGTGGCGGTTTCCTGCAGGAAGAGGTCGGATTTGTCGGCTTCAAAACCGGCGCGTCGCATCGAAAGGAAGCCCAGATATTTTCCGTCGGGTGAGAATTGAGGAGCATAATCGTTACCGAGAAAATCGCGCATCTTACTGGCGGCCATGATTAATATCGGGGACGCTGGATTATCGATAGAAACTGACCAGATGTCGTTGTTGGTGCTGGTAGCGATTACTTTAGCGTGATTGCTGTTGAAAACAATTTTTTTATCATCCGGCGTGAAACAATATCCTTCTCCAAGTGCGATCGGCGGAGCATCGAAATCACCGGGAGTGACATCGACCATTTTTCCATCGGCCAGATTCATCACGAAAATGTGACTGCGCTTGTGATCCCACCATTCGTCCCAGTGGCGGAACATCAATTCTTCATAGACCCGGGCTTTGACCTGACTGGCATCAGTCGCCGCGTCACGTTTTTGCATTTCGGAAAAATCAGTTATATCAGGATAAACTCTGGCCGTGAAGGCAATTTTCTGCCCGTCGTGCGACCAGCCGAAACTTTCCACGCCGCAGTAGAAGCTGGTAATCTGTTTTGGCTCATTGCCGGATAGGGACAGGCTCCAGACCTGAACCTGACCGGAACGATCCGATAAAAACGCCAGACTTTTATCGTCCGGCGCCCAGCGCGGCGACCAGTTATTGCTTTCAGCGACGGTTAATTGTTGCAAATCCCGGCCGTCCGGGCGAATTCGCCAAAGCGCTTTATGACCTTTATTGGTGGTCTCGTCCATCGTCTGAACAGTAAAAGCCAGCCAACGGCCGCCGGGCGAAAACTGCGGCTCGGACAAACGCCGGCAATTAAGTAAATCGTCGAATTGCATGGCACGTTTAGTAGCTCCGTCAGCGTTGCCGAAACAAATAATTGCTGATAATATCAGAACTACGGGAAGACGTGATTTCATTGGTTGCTCCTGGGAAAATGCTTAAACATTCTGCGGTAATATTACGACTGGCAGGTCAACAGGATGCCGCCAGCGGGCATAGACATACCGGCCAATAAAGAAAAATAGCGTGCCTGTAACTATTCCGGCAGCCGAATCGATTGCATAATGGTAACTGCAGTATACGGTCGCCAGAACAATGCCGGCACAAAATATACAAATCGGAATACGCCATTTCGGTAAATATTTGAGTGAATACAGCAAAACAAGAATCGAACAGGAGACATGCGTACTCGGAAAAGCTCCACCGCCGTTTTGTTCGGACGCCCGGTATATAAAATTCTCTAGCGGAATGAAGAACATACCGCGACCGAAGAGATGACTTCTGTCCGGAATCGGGCCGTCACCCGGGAAAACCATGAAAAAGAGAAAGTGAATATACATCATCAGGATCAGGCTGAATACCAATTCAAAAGCGTGGGAACGGTTGCGCTTCAACATCAGTAGGGCCGGCACGAAAACGATCAGATAATAGGAGACATAGAAACCGTGCATCAATTCGTCAACAAACCGGCTGTTGACCGCTGGCGCCAGGACCAGGTTCAACGCCCGGCCGAATACGGCGGTGTCCCATTTCATTAACAGTGGGTCGAAAGTGTTGATGAAAATCAGATTATCCCAGGCCGCACATTGAGTATAGTAAAATGCCAGTGTAAATAGCGGCAGGGTAAAATGGAGCCAGTAAAGCGGTCGTCGGGCATCATAATTCTCTTTGGCAATCAACATCATGAGCAGAAGGATTATACCAATATTGGTGCTGATCGCGGTGTATGGATGACCAAGCCGGGAATAGTTCCAGATACCGATCATAAGCATCACGGTCGAAAAACCCAGCACCAGGGAATCGGCCGGAAATGCTCCCGCTTTGAATTTTTTATATAAATCTGAAAACATGTTTTTCATTTGATCCATTTTTGGGTCCGGTACCAATCGGCCGCGCGGGTTAGTCCTTCGGGCAAATTTGTCTCCGGCTTGAATCCCAGCTGCCCCTGGGCTTTGGCTGAAGAACAGGTCCAGTAGGTCTGAATTAATTCGCGATACTTGTCACGGTTGAAACTACGCTGACGTCCGCCGGTTCTGGGTTTGATAATAGACGGCAGAAGCATCGCGGTCAGAAAGAGGTTCGGAATGTAAATATTGAACACACGATATTTCAGGATTTTTGCAGCGGTCGCAATAATTTCGTTCCAGTCATAGCCGTTGGAGCGCTCGTCGCAGGCGAAATAGATTTCCCCGGACGGGCGATCACCCGTCGCTGCCAGCCGGAGCAGATTTACAAGGTCGGCGACGTAGATTAAGCTGACGAAACGTTTTTCAAATCCGAGATGTGGATTCAGGTGGCTTTTAGCAATTTTGAAAAAGACGAAAGTCTCTTTATCACCGGGTCCATAGACGACCGCCGGGCGGATAACAACACACCAGATTTTGTGTTTGCGCTTCAGAACTTCGATCTCGCCCTCGAGTTTACTTTGTCCGTAAGCCGAAACCGGGTAACAGGGCTCATCTTCGCTTTTTGGTGAACCATGGGCGGACGGTCCGCCGGCTGACAGTGAACTGACGTAGACTAAACGAGTCTCTTTTTTGGCGTACGTCGAAATTGCCTCCAGCAAATTCCGGGTGCCGTGCACATTGATCTGTGAAAAAGTCGCGGCGTCCGGCGCCTTGATCGCTCCGGCCAGATGAAAAATTACATCGACGTCCTTCACCGCCTCCGCCAAGGACGCCGGTTTGGCGAGATCGCCGGTGACCCATTCGATTTTACCAGCGAATTCCGCCGGTTTATTACTGGTTGATCGAGACAACGCCCGCACCTGCCAGTTTTCATCAAGCAGGTGTCTGACAAGATGCTGGCCGATAAAACCGGTCGCGCCGGTAATCAGAGCTTTCATAATGGGTCTATCGCTCCTACTTTGAGGTTGACGAAGTACTGGACCACGTACATTGCCAGCAACAAGAGATTGGCAAGGACAATCGTGTACCAGAAAAATATCTGCGGGTTGTAAAGTAGCGCCGACAGGATCAGGATGGTCATGTGTGTGGAAGGGTCGATAAGCAGCCAGCCACGCATCACGTATTTATTAAGATCGTAATACCTTTGCGCCGGATATTTATGGGTTGTTTTTTCATAAGGCTTCTGCATGCCGCAATAAAACAGATAAACATCTGCCAGAAATTTTTCCAGCCAGCGTCCGCGTTTTAACCGGAGGTGGTTGCGATATGCCTGGAATCTTTTACGGTCTTCCGCCAATGACTGGCGTTGACCGAGCGCGTTGTGTTGAAATTCACGTCGGGCATGATCGACAGCCACGGAATGGCTGATCCATGAAACCAGCCCCAGCAGAATTAAAAACGCGATCGGAAAATCGAATTGCAGTCCCGAACGACTCAGACCGACGGTCATTCCAATGAAAATTGCTCCGCCGTTACAATAATCGACCAGACCGTCGACAATCCGGCCGAACTGTGTGCCGTTCTTTTTAAAGCGGGCCAGCATACCGTCAGAGCAGTCCAGAATGACATTGGCCGTGAATAACAAACCGGCGATCCGGAAACCTTGTACAGTGCCCTGTGCGAGGAAATAGCCGCCGCTTAGACCGATCGCCATGGCCGTTAACGAGATCATATTGGGTGTAACCGGCAGGGGGTAAACGACTTTTACCAAACCGTAAGCAATCGGACGGTAAAAGAACAAGTCTGGCCAGCTTTCAATCGGTTGTGGCTTTAACATCGTTAGATATTCCCGGTACAACTTTACCAGCATACCGTCGGATGGCTTTTTCATAATGCCGCTGGCTTGTAGTTATTAAAGTTTATTTCTGCCTTGAACGCCAGAGTTTATCCAATAATTCTTCCAGCACCCGGCCGAGATTTTCGTCGCGGGCGGTCGTAATGTCCGGCTCGTTGTGCAAGACAATATACGGTACTTTATGGCCTTTGATCGTGATGAATTCCGGATCGTTAGCGCTAAAAGTCTCCCAATCGCATTCTTTGTAAAGCCTGGATAATTTTCCATCCGGCAGGCCGTGCTCCAGAATGCTGTCGGGTCGCGATGGATTGAAACGTTTGCGGTTTTTCCGCAGGGATTCCTCGAAAGGTACGTCGATATAAAATATGGCTGCGCGGCGGAGAATCTCATCCGATAAGTGCGGGTAAGCCGCCTGATAACCGCCATGCTCGCTGCCGCGCGAGAATTCTACCAGCGCGGTATATTCTGAATGAAGATTAGCATTGTCACGCAGGCGCTTGCTGTAATCCATTGCAATTCTTTCGATCAACAAATGCCAAAGGTGTTCCCAGAGAAAATAGCCGTCTTTATCGGAATGAATGCGCGGCTGACCCATTAGTTTTTCCAGGATCGCGTCCTCTTCAAACCAGGTCCACAGCATCGGAAAATCGTCGATTTCATCTAATTTGCCGATATGAAAACGGCGGATGCGCTCTTCGACCGGCGTCTTCTTAAGGTAATCAATGACTTCAGACTTGCCGGAAGCTGGCCGGCCATTCAGAATGATAATGTCGAAAATATTTTCGCTCATAGTAATACTCCTTTGAAATTAGTGAGTTGATTTTCCTTTGGGAACTGCGTTCCAGAGTCGAGACATGACCAGCGCGCCGATAATGGCAAACGGAATCGGCCAGAGCTTCCAGGCCTGCCAACCCCAGTTGGTCGTAACGTAGCCGACTATCATTCCGACGAAAGCGCCTGCCAGATACTGCATGCCATCGATTAAACCGACGGCTGTTCCGGCGGCTTTACGCCCGCCGAAATCCATCGTGGCTGCGCCGGCGATCATACCATGCGCGCCATTAACGAAGAAAGACAGGCAGGCTAAGGAAATGGCCGCGGCAATCGGGCCAAGCCGGAAAACATCAACTAAGTAGAACAGACTAAGCACAACAATCATGCCGATAAAGCCAAAAACGATCACCGGCGCCCGGCGTCCGCCAAAGACCCGGTCGGATGAAATACCAAACACAAAACCGCCGATAATACCGAGAATCGCAATACCCCAGGCCGTCAATTGGGGCGCTAAACTGACCCCGGCGATATTCTGAGCCTCTTTAAAGTAAAGCGGCCACCAGGCATCCACCACTCCACGCCGCACGAATCCGATCATCATCGAGCCAATTGCAATCGTCCACATCACCTTGCTGCCGAAAATCTTGAGAAGGACTTCTTTGAATTTTACTTTTTCTTCGGCATTGACGGTTCCATCCCCCGTATCCAGATCCGGATAACCGGCGGCGGCCGGCGTATCCTTGACAAAGAAAATCGTTAAAACGAAAAGCAGGGCTACAACCATGGCCGGAATCCAGAAAGCCCAGTACCAGGGCAGGTATTTTACAATCCAGGGCGTTCCGGAAAAGGCCAGGATCAGGCCGAAACGGATCAAAACGCCGAATATCGCCGAGAAAGTACCACGTTCTTTGACGTGAAACCATTGGGCGTTGATCTTTACAATCGAGAGGGCACCGAATGACTGAAAGTAACCGTTGACCGCCCAGATAATTGCCAGTGTCCAGAGCACGGCGGTCTTTGAAAGCCCGTAGTTCAACACGGCTTCGGTAATGATATTTTTACCTTCGCAGACAGCCGGTGCCTGTAAAAATATGTGCGTAAAACCGAATAATCCATTCATTACAACAACGCCGAAGGCCCCAATCAGGAAAGCTTTTCGCCCGCCGATCTTATCGGCGATCGGGCCATTGAGAACGACAGAGAGCCCGTAGACAAGAGGCAATAAAGTTTCAAAAACACTCAGATCTAATTTTGTCCAGCCGAAAATTGACTGTAAGGTCGGCGCAATGGCTGAAAAATTGTATCGCGACATGTAGAAAAATGAATACATGAAGCCGATTATAATCCAGTTCTGAAAGCGTCTGTGCCGGAAAGATGGCATAGTTATCAGATTTTCCGAATCGGAAATGGTCATGTTTTTACCCCCTGGTGCTAATATTTTGATTCAAACTCAACCAATCGTGTAACACGGGTGAAAATTATTAATCTGTTGTTTAAAACCAAACTTTATTTTTTAACTATTTTTTTCTAACTTGCCCACCATGAAAAACATCCAGATTAATCTTAATAAGAGAAACACATTCAATGTTTCACCCGGCCAAAGCATTCGGGAAATTGTCCGCCGGAAAATGCCGCGCGGGCATTATAAACCGTACCTTGTCATCCGAAACGACATTTTTACTTCCTACAATGAGATTATCAAAGAGCCGGCTAAAATCAGTCTTTTACGCCATTTTCACGAGTCGTCACACCGTGCGTATGAGAATGCCGCCATTCTGATTTTGAACTATGTCGTCGAAAATCTGTATCCCGACCAACGTCTTTTGGTTATGCATAGCATGTGTGACGGCGTTTTCTGCAGATTTGAAAACGAGGATTTTTGCACGCCGTCGGTCATTCAGCAGATCACGGCGGCTTTTCGGAAGGTTGTCGGAGAGAATCTGGCGATCGAACCGCTCCTGGTCTCGCGCAGTGATGCCCGCCGTTATTTTATCGAAATCGGTCAAGCGGATACGGTCGAACTGCTGAAATATTGCGAATCGAATTTTGTGACGCTCTATCATGTCAACGGTCGCCGCCACTGGACGCTATCGCCGCCGGCGCCAACGACCGGATTGATCAAAGTATTTGACATCAAGCCCTATCTTAAAGGATTTGTACTGCGTTGTCCGACCGAGGGCAACGACCTTCGTCTGCGACCTTTTACCGATCAGGAACGCCTGTATGAAATTTTTCAGGAAACCGACGATTGGGGCCGGATTCTGAATATCAGCACGGTGGCGGATGTCAACCGGCTGATCGTGGAAAATCAGATTTCCGACATCATTAAAATAGCCGACGCCTTGCAGGAAAAGAAAATCGCCAACATCGCCGATCAGATCGCCCGCGACGGCAGTCGGCGGTTTGTATTTGTAGCCGGGCCATCTTCTTCCGGGAAGACGACCTTTGCGAAACGACTGTCGATCCAATTACGGGTGTTGGGCTTCAAAACATTGTTACTCTCATTAGACAATTACTTCCGCGACCGGGCTGAGCTGATCGAGCGTCAGGGCGCGCACCTGAACTTTGAAGTGCTGGATGCCATTGATCTCGAACTCCTGAACAATCACCTCCAACTTCTACTGAAAGGCGAAGCCGTGATGCCGCCGGTATATGTTTTTCATACCGGCATGAAGACCGAGGGTCAGCAATCGGTTCGGGTAGACGCCGGAACTGTCATAATTTTTGAAGGTATTCATGGAATCAATCCGGGATTGACTCAGGCCATCGATGACCGATATAAGTTTAAAATCTATGTCAGCGCCCTGACCCACCTCAACTTCGATGACATGAACCGTATGCATACGCACGACACACGGCTTTTGCGCCGGATTGTGCGCGATAATAAATATCGCGGCTACGGCGCGGCCGAAACAATCGGCATGTGGAAAAAAGTTGTCGAAGGTGAGAAAAAGTACATTTTTACCTTTCAGGGCAATGCCGACGTAATGTTTAATTCGTCGTTAGTCTATGAGCATGGTGTCCTGAAAACGCCAGCCGCCACGGTTTTGAAAAACGTTCCCGAAGAACATCACAGTTACCCAGAGGCCCAGCGCCTGCTGGATTTACTGTCGTATTTTATCCCGGTCGATGACAAAGAGATCCCGCCGACTTCAATCATGCGGGAGTTCATCGGCAATAGTTCGTTCTCTTATTAACCCGCAGAGGCAGATTGAATCGACCGGATTGGAGGGCGGCGCTTATTCCGTCAACCGTAAAAACAATAGTTACGATTCTTAGAAAGGAATCTCGTCGTCCGGGGGCTGGGTTGCAGGAACTTCCGGTTCGGCGGCGTCTTTTTCCCGGCTGCGTCCGGAACCACCCAACATGGTGATCTGATCGACCTGAATGTCGGTGCGGCTACGTTTTTGACCCTCTTTGTCTTCCCATTGCCGGGTCTGAAGGCGGCCCTCTACATAGACTAATTGACCTTTTTTCAGCCACTCTTTGGCAAATTCGGCCTGGCCACGCCAGATCACCAGATTATGCCATTCGGTGCGGTCTTCGCGTTTGCCATCGCGGTTCTTGACTGATTCGGTTGTGGCGATAGATACTTCCGCCACCGCATCGCCGTTCGGAGTGTAGCGCACTTCCGGATCACGGCCGAGGTGCCCGACCAGGATAACCTTGTTGACACTGCCTTTTGATAATGCCATCGTAAATCCTCCTTGCTAATAATTCTTAAAAAACGCATGCGCTTACTGTTGGACAGGCGCAATTTTACCTAATTCTACGAAAATATCAGATGTTTGTCAATAGTATTTTCGGTTTATTTTTGTCGATTTTTTGCCGGACTTTGATAAAAGCCTGAACCGCCCGGTCAATCTGTTCGGCGGTATGGGCGGCGGAGAGCTGCACGCGAATCCGGGCCGTCCCGCGCGGCACGACGGGATAAGTAAAACCGATGACATAGATGCCTTCCGCGAGCAGCAGATCGGCGATTTTGATTGCTAAGGGTTCGTCATAGATCATGATCGGAACGATGGCCGAATTGCCCGGAATGACATCGAAACCGGCCGCCTCGACGCCCTGACGAAACCGGCGTGCGTTTTCTACGGTCTGGCGCGGTAAAGCCGGATTTGCACGCACGATTTCCAAGGCTTTCAGAGTGGCACTGACTACAGACGGCGAAACGGAATTCGAGAAAAGATAAGGCCGCGAACGCTGGCGCATGAACTCGATGATTTCACGCCGGCCGGAAATGCAACCGCCGGATGCTCCGCCGAGCGCCTTGCCGAAAGTGGTCGTAATAATATCGATTTTTCCAAGCAGTCCGTAATATTCGGCCGTCCCGCGTCCGGTTGGTCCTAGATAACCGGTAGCGTGCGAGTCGTCGATCATTACCAAAGCGTCATATTTTTCGGCCAGCGTACAGATTTGCGGCAGAGGCGCGATATGCCCGTCCATCGAAAAAACGCCGTCGGTAACAATAATCCGATATTTGGTCGCGGAGGAATTGACCAGACATTTTTCAAGATCATCCATATTCATATGACTGTACCGCAAGCGTTGGGCTTTACATAGCCGAACACCGTCGATGATCGAGGCGTGATTCAATTCGTCGGAAATGATCGCGCACTGATCGTCGAATAATGGTTCGAAGACCCCACCGTTGGCATCAAAACAGGACGAAAACAGGATCGTATCTTCCGTTCCGAGAAAATCGGCCAGCTGCTGTTCGAGTTCCTTGTGAATTTCCTGGGTGCCGCAGATAAAGCGTACCGAAGAAAGTCCGAATCCCCAGCGGTCGAGTGCGGCCTGGGCGGCCTTGATAATCTCCGGGTGATTGGAAAGGCCGAGATAATTATTGGCGCAGAAATTCAGCAGTTCCCGACCATCGGCCAATTTCAGGTTTGGCGCCTGCGGGCTGGCGATGATACGCTCCGATTTGTATAATCCCTGCGTTTTTATATTTTCGATCTGTTCACGTAAGGCTTTTTGCATTTTTCCGTACATAAGAAATCCTCAGTTAATTGGTTGATGAAGGTAAACCAGGCTGGTGCCGTGATAAGTATTTATCGTTTTTGGAATCGGCGTGTTTGCGGGTCCAGTCTGACAACACGCCTTAATTTAGGGCATTGAAGTGATAATAGGAAACGCGGCTGAGGATTATTTTTCGATGATTACGATGGCCACCGCCAAACTTTTCAGGTGGCTCAGCGAGAGGTGAATGTGTGAAAATTGCTGTTCCGCGACGAGTTCGCTGGTTTTGCCCGTGAAATGCAATTCGGGCTTGCCGAGTTTATCGTTAAGCACTTCCACTTCGGCAAAATTCAGGCCGCCGCGCCAGCCGGTGCCGAGCGCCTTGAAGAAGGCTTCCTTGGCGGCGAAACGAGCGGCGTAGTGCTCGGCCTTATGAGGTTTGGCTTCACAATAAGCGATTTCCTGCGGGGAAAAGATTTTCTCGCGGAAGCGGGTTTCGCCGGTAATCTGACGGGCGATGCGCTCTACTTCGATCAGGTCGATGCCGGTTCCGTAAATCATGGTAATTGTAGATTGAAGAGTGGAGATTGAATAATGAATATTTTTAACAACCGACCTGATAGTTGAAAGATTATTTTACATTTAACATTTAGCAATTAACATTTTTCAATTTTATAGAAAGTTGCTTCAGCATATCGATCGTCATGGCCTCCAGGCCATAGGCCGGCTGCCAGTCCCATTCTTCGCGGGCGGCGGAGTCGTCCATGCGATTCGGCCAGGAGTCGGCGATGCTCTGGCGGACAGGGTCGATGGCATAATCCAACTTAAAATCCGGGATATGTTTGCGGATTTCGGTAGCGATCGTTTCCGGCTCGATGCTCATGGCGGTAATGTTGAAAGCATTACGATGTTTGAGCCGGGCCGGGTCGGCCTCCATCAAATCCATTGTGGCCTTCAATGCGTCCGGCATGTACATCATGTCCAGCCAGGTACCGTTTTTCAGGAAACAGGTATAATGTTTTTGCTTTAGAGCCGCGTAGTAAATATGAACGGCATAGTCGGTCGTGCCGCCGCCAGGCGGAGTTTTATAGGAAATAATCCCGGGAAAACGCACGCCGCGGGTATCGACGCCAAAGCGTTTGTAATAGTAATCGCAGAGCAATTCGCCGGCGACTTTGGTGACGCCATACATGGTATTGGGACGCTGAATCGTGTCCTGCGGAGTCAGGTCAGGCGGCGTCGATAATCCAAACGCACCGATACTGCTGGGTGTGAAAACAGAGCATTTATATTGCCGGGAAACCTCCAGCACATTGTAAAGGCCGTTCGTGTTAATGTTCCAGGCGTCCTGCGGGCGGGTTTCCGCCACAGCCGATAGTAAAGCCGCTAAGTGATAAATGGTCGCGATCCGGTGTTTCGCAACAATTTCGGCAATTTGATTGGCGCTCGTAACATCGAGTATTTCAAAAGTCGAATCGCCGTGAATTGCAGAGTCATTCGCCGGGCGAACATCGGATGCGATCACGTTCTGAGAGCCGTAACGTTCACCCAGCGCCAGAATGAGTTCCGAACCGATCTGGCCGAGCGCGCCGGTTATGAGAAATTTTTGCATGGGAATCTCCGTTTAAATGAAACAGCCCGCCGGAACCACGGCGAGCTGTTTAAAAAGAATTCAATCCAATCAGTTTTTATCAATAAATAAAGTCGCTTATAAAAATCAGGTCAACTGTCACGGGCCTAATTTCAGAAAAATCCGGCTCAGAAAAAAATGGAATCTTTGAAATGTGATTTTAAAACCGAAACCGGAGATTATTCCATGGTCACTTCCCGGACATCGACCTCTTTGGAAAAAACCAGTGGCGTTTTCAGGGCCGATAAAGGCGTGTTCAGGATGCGAATGGATTGGGTATTTTTACCGGACAGGCTCATAAATTCAGTGGCCGACCCGGGAAATTCAATATTATTCAGGCTGAAATCCGAGCTTTGCGCCAGTTGAAAGATCGGGCCTGTTTTCGGAACGATGCTGACATTTTCCAGGGTAAAATCGCAAGCATATTCGGCCGAGAAACCGACATCCGCCGCCAGGTATGAATTGCTGATCCGAATCCTGCTTATCAGCATTTCCGGCAAGCCGACTACGCTGATTGCCTGCCTGGCTCCGACGCAAACGATGCTATCGAGACTGAAATTGGTAAAAATCGGGGTGTCTTCCGTAACCGGGCTGGTTTTATTGTCGCGACCGACACCTTCATAATAAGTATTGAAAAGGACGGCTTCATTGACAATGTCCTTCATGCGAATATTCCGGATGATGATGTTTTCAACTAAGCCGCCGCGGTCGCGGGCGCTTTTGAAACGCAGACCAACATCGGTGCCGATGAAAACGCAATTATCGACGAAAACATTCCGCATGCCGCCGTCGGTATTGCTTCCGATGACAAAGCCACCGTGTCCGCGATAAACGGTGCAATCCCGGATGACGATATTTTGAAGGGCCGGCCCGGATTGGCCACTATCTTTACTGGATTTCATACAAATGGCATCATCGCCGGCGGTTACGGAGCATTTGTAAATCAGCACATTTTTACATGAGCTAATGTCGATTCCATCTCCATTCTGTGCCCACCACTCATTATTAATCTTGATATTTCTGATAATGAGATTTTCGCAATGTTCCGGGTGAAAGGCATACATGGGAGAATTTTTAAAAGTGGGACCATCGACCAGCACTGTGTTGCAATTGATTAATGAGACGAGATCGGGACGTATAAAATCTCTGGCCGGTAAATAATCAGCCGCGCGCAGGTCTTTTCGCGGCTTGGCTAATTCAAGAGTGTTGATATAATTTTGGCCCCGCATGGCTTCCGCTGACGGCCACCACATGTCGTCGGATTGGTTGACGACACCGCCGGATTTGAGCAGATCGCGCCACTGGCTGGCGGTAGTTTTGAATTTTTTCACCGGGCGCCATTCTTCGCCGTTACCGTCGAAGATACCCTCTCCGGTAATCGCAATATTTTCGAGATTGTAACCGGTTATCAATGGTAAGGTTGTAAATCTTTTAGCGGGCGGTTTGGTTATTGGATAATCGTTTCGGTCCGGACTGAAGACAACAAAAGCGCCGCTTTGCAAATGCAGGTTGACATTGCTATGCAATTCGAGCGGCCCGGTGAGCCAGAGTCCGGGCGGTACGATCACCTTTCCGCCGCCGGACTGCGAGCATTTCAGGATGGCCTGGTTAATTGCAGCCGAATTCATGGTATGACCATCTCCAATGGCGCCGAAATCAGTAATGCTGAAAGTCCGGTCGGGAAATTCCGGCAAGGGGATTTCCGGCATTGTAAAAGGAACATCGCGCAGATAAGCGAGGACTTCGGCTTTCAGGGAAGACGATTCGCCGGGCGGATTACATGAGAAAACCATGCAGGCCAGAATCGGCAACAGGATCGTGAAGAAGGGCAATGTTTTTAATCGGTCGTTTTTTCTAATCATTTAAATTCCATGAATTTCGTCGGTTGATAAATTCTATTTGACTAAGACCATCTTGCGGATGAACGAGCCGTGGGCGGTTTCTAAGGAATAAAAATAGATACCGCTGGAAAATTTTTCGGCGTTAAAAACCGCCCGATATGTTTTACCTGCCTCAGTGATGTCATTGAACAGGATTGCCACCTGGCGCCCCAGCATATCGTAAACTTTCAGCGACGCCAAATCCCGATTCGGCAGGCAAAATAAAATCGTTGTCGTCGGATTGAACGGATTGGGATAATTTTGCAACAGCAGAAAGTCGGTTGGTGCGGCGACGTGTGCAGTTATCTTATCCCCGCCGGGAATGTTAATGATTCCGGCCCCGGCGTTTTCCTGAACAAGGGTTTTCACAGCGCTTCCCGGAACCACGTCGTAACTGTAATAATCGGTCGGATCGAAATTGTAATTGCTCAGATTTTCGACGATAATTCCCGAATTGTCTAAGTAATTATCTTCGGCCTTGATATATCCGGCCGGATCGCCGCTGAGCGTTTCTTCGGGATCGTTGACCTGGGAAATCAGCACCGGAATCGGCGTGTTTTCAAAGTAATTGGCCTCTACGAAAACCTGGGCATTGCAGGTCACTCCGATTCCATAACCGGCGACGTCTGAATACAGATTGTTCACGATATGGGCTTTGGCAAACCGGGCGCGTGGCTGACGCGAATAGGTGCCATCGAACCAGTTACGGTAATAGGTCACTTTCATAGTTGAATCCGACACCTGACTTTCAGTATGACCCAGTAAACAGGTCTTGCGGTGATTCGTGAAGTGATTGTACGAGACGGTTACATTATACGAACCATCTTTTATGTCGAGCAAGCCGTCGTGACTGCTGCCGGACGGATCGCTGGCCGGGCTGTCGGTGAAAGTGCAATGATCGACCCAGACATTATGACTTTCTTCGATCGCAAGCGCGTCTTTCTCATCAACGTGACAATCGGAAAAAGTAAGATTGCGGACAATGATGTTACTGCATTCGACGATCTTCATTCCAAAACCGCTCAGCCCGGCATCGCTGCCGAGTCCGAAAATGGAAATGTTAGCCGTGCGTTTAACGGAAATTTTGGTCGAATAACCGCTAAGCGTTCCGGAAATGTAGACGATAAGCGGTGTAGTGCTTTTATCTTCGCGCGCATTCATTATATCGTAAAGCGTCTGGGCATCGCTGACCACCACGCTATCGCCACCCAATCCGCCGGTCGTGCCGCCGCCAAGCGTTGCGAAGCCCTCCGGTTCAGCGGTTTGAATCAGAGTTGAGACGCACTTGCCGCTTACCGCAACGGTAACCGTATCAGCCTCTCCGCCGGACTGCATGATAACACCGGAATAGCCGCCCAGTTCGGTCGGGGCAAAGAGCACATAAATGGTGGTATCAAAAGTTTGACCCGAATAGGGAATATTCAGTGATGAATCGAATCCGGCTTCCTTTGACAGGGAAACCATAAATTCTGCCGACGTATTAACGTTGATCGAACCGTTCTCCTTCAGAAAAATGCCGGAGAGAACATACCTTTTTACAGCATTACCATTGATAAGAACGTTGCCAAAACCCAATCTGTCCGGTGTAACGGATAAGGTCGGCGCTGCCGGCGTGGTAAAGATTGTCGACCCGAAAGATGTCGTCAGGTAATTTTGCGAGTTGCCCGTCGCGACATTGTACTCGAAAACGGCGACAGCGTAAGTCGTATTGCTGGTAAGTCCCGTTACGGTTAGCGTCGTGTCCTCACCGTCGCAGACGATTTTCGTGCTATCGCCCTGATCGGTCGCGGCAGAATAATTTTGAGAAACGCCGGATATTGCCATTCCATCGGCCGGCTGCCAGGTAACAGATGGTCCCTGCCGTAGCGCCACAACGCGCCGCGTACCGTTTCCGCTGGAGAATGAGAGCGTGGCGGTTGTGCCGGTAAGCGAATCGACGGTGATCACCGAAGGATTGGTCGGTTCGGTCGCCAGCAGGATCCCGGACAAGGCTACTTCAGCGCCGGTTGCACCTTCACAGAAATGTCTGATAGGGCCTTCATGTTGACCGGCCTCGGTTGCATTCAATCGCACAGCGATACTGACCGGTTGACCGGTAATGCCTCCATCCGAAACGGGGAAAACGATCGAATCGCCGCAGGCTTTCCAGGCAGAGCCGTCATCCGCAGATATTTCAAAAGAAGCGGGCGGAAAAAGTACGACCGGATTGGTGAGATTCATGCCCGACAACGAATAGGTTTGAATGGCAGAAGGTACTGCGGCGACTGCCTGCACAAAACCGGTCAGAGTTGCTGGCGAAGCCAGAACCGAAGTCGCGGACATTGTCGTTCCGGAAACAGTCACGGATTTGACGATTACATACTTGCCGGACGTTGAGGTAGTGTACCACGGGTAAACCCGGACATAAAAAGTATCCGGATATTCAACGTCGAGGTCGAGAGTCGCGGTTACATTCGCCACCGCCGGGACGCTGGAACTCAGCATAAAAGTCGAGCCGATTTGCGTTTTGGAACTGAAAAGCGGATCGGTGGAGTAATAGACATTCGCCCGCATGCCGCTGCCCGAATTCACATAGAGCATCAGCGATACCGAAGCCGCATTGAAGACATAACCGGCTTTCGGAGTTATCGCGAACTGCATATAGCGGGAGTCGTTTTCGGCAGTTTCACCAGGCCAGTCGCCCGCCGTACCGCTCGGATAACTACGTTGTACTCCTCCGGTATAATATATCTGCATGTTGTGCAGGGTCTGCGGGGCTGCCGCAACGTCTCCGGTGACAACGGCGTTCTGATCGGCAGTCAGTTGCCACAGGCCGGACGCGGTGGTTTGAGCCAGCGCAAAATTGACAATAAAAAAACTGGTAATCAGAAGGTGGCGTCTGTTTAGCATAGTCTCCATTCGTGTTGATATAACCGGATATTGGTGGAATCGCCGGGCGCCCAAATTGCCCAGGCACCGGTTAGCGGCGGATTTGTTCTGCCGGTCAACCGGCGCCCGAAAGCAAACATATTCATAGTGTTAATTACTCATAAAAGGAATTTTAATCCTTACTTCAAAAGCATCATTTTTTTAGTTTGCCGGAATTCGCCCGCTTCAATGTGATAGAGATAAATTCCGCTGGCCAGCCGACGGCCGTCGAGTATGACTGAATGATAACCGGCCGGTTGTTCGGAATTCGCGAGCACCATGATTTTTTCACCCAGCAGATTATACAGGGTAATCGTTACTTTTCCTGGCTTTGGCATCTCATATTTGATGGTCGTTGTCGGATTGAACGGATTCGGGAAGTTCTGCGCCAGGGCAAAGACCGCCGGAACCCGAGCGTCTGATTTAATAGCGACTTCCGGAAGATGAACCTCCGGTATAGCTGGCATCCAATCATATCCGAGATTCGGACTCGAACTCTTCGCAAAGATATTTTCCAGAGTATATTCAGGGGCCTCCTCATCGGTCAATTGCCGGGAAATGGCAATCCGACTCGAATAATTCGAGCCCGGTCCGGCGCATTGATATTCAGCATATAATGCCGGGACAACATTCCATTCCAGCCAGCCACCCGGGTTCAATATTGCCGGTTCTTCACAGCGCATAAAAACAGTGCGGGGAGATGCCTGCCAGGGACGACCGAGATAGATGTTCGTAATTGGCAATTCGTTGAATCCGATCTCGTCGGCGGTGATGATGCAGTCTCTGAAAACATAGCCGAATTTCACGTCAACCTCGGTGCTCGCGGCAGTAATTGTGCCGGCGTTGCGATTGACATGCAGTTCGCAGGAATCGAAGACCGCAATATTGCGCCCGAAAATGAAGTCCACTGAGCCTTCGATGTAGCATTTATGCATATAAACCCGGCTGGTGCCGCGGCCGCCCCAGGTATAGTATGTGTCCTGATATCCGAGCAGGTTGCAGTTGTAGTAAGCCTGCCGGTCGCCGTTGACCCGCAGAGCGACGGCCTGTTGATCAGAGAAGGTTCCGTCGTTTTTAACTGTATTGCGGAAAGTGATGTTCATGGCCGTAAAGTCGTCGGCATCGATTCCTACGCTGTAAGACATTGATGTTCCGCCCGCTTTTCCGGCGTAATCATCATAAGTCAGAATGGTGCTGTCGCAGTCTTCGCCAACCAGAATGACGTTGGTCTTATAACGGTCCAGTAGCAATTTCTCGTAATAGATGCCTTTTTTGACGTAAATGATATAAGGACCTGTGTAATAATTGGGAACATCATTGAAAGCCGCCTGGACGGAAACATAGTCGCCACTGCTGTCCGCCGCGACAATTTTCAGGATTTCGGGAGCGGGAGTCTGGGTAGTGAAGGTATCCACTTCACCGTAACCGGTTCCAGCGTCGTTGGTGGCATAGGCCCGCACGTAATAAGTGGTGTTTTCGGTGAGCGGGTAAAGGCTGCCTTTGAAAATGCCCAGCCCGCTGCCATTTTCGGTTTTATTGTCGGCGATGGTCGGGTTGCCGGCCGTGTTCCAACAGATGCCGCGAACCCTGACAGTGTCGCCGCCCCAGCTGATGACCTGACCACTGCATTCGGCGGTTTTAACCAGAATGTTGGAAACGGAGAGGGTAACAACTCCCGGCACTTCCAGCGAATCCAGGGTTTTATAAGTAATTTCGTTGCCGTAACCTATGCCGGCAATATTGATCGCATATGCCCTGAGGTAATAGGTTGTACCGGGCTCTAGACCGGTGAGATGACTGACAAAAGCGCCGCCGCCTTCACCGTCGTTGGTTTTACTGCCGGAAGTATCCGGCGCGCCGGTTGTATTCCAGCAAACGCCGCGGGAGGTTACAGGGGCGCCACCATCATCAGTGACTGTGCCACCAGCGATGGCAAAGATGGTCGAAATACTGGTTACCGACGCCGTGGTCACAGTTGGCGGATTGGCGACAAATTCTCCTTCGGTGGTGCCCCACAGAGTAGCGTCGAGTAAATAGAGATATTTGGAGGTCGAAGGAGCACCCTCATACCAAGGATAGATCCGAATGAAAATGGTGTCGCTTGATGAAATATTAGCATCAAGGGTGAAGTTATAGAAAATGTGGTTATCTTTAACAAGTACCAGAATACTGTCGTTCATCTGAATTGCACCAGCAAAGCTGGTATCGGTGGCATACCAGACATTGGCACGTAACGAACCGGTTCCTTTGGCCCCAATAAAGCATGTAAAACTGTCAGCATGAAAACTAATATTCTCTTTGGGATAAGCCCCAAATTGCACCCAGCGGGTGCCAGTCTGGTCGGTTTCATCACCCCAAGATACAGCAGCTCCATCTGCGTAAGGCCACCAGCGTTGATCGGGGCCGGGACCGTTGGCGTAGTCGCGGACGACGAAACCGGGGCTGCCGATTTGAGGCAGTCCTAAAAGATTGCCAGCTGTGGCGGTAACTTTTTGACTATCCGGCGGGGCACATTTCCAATTCACAAAAGCCGGAGTTCCGGCACGAACCGTGATAGTGACAAGTATGCATATCGCCAGCATTAAAACACTCTTTTTCATACATACCTCCAGTTTGATTATTGTTTTATTGCATAAATAAATTTTATTATCGAGTGCATTTCGCCTGGCTTAACAACCAGCGGCAGAAATTCTCCGCAGATCTGAAATTGTCGAAGTCGGCGGGCAGCTTGCGATTGTCGATGTATTCGTTATAAAGCCAGGGATCACCGATGGCACATGCCAGCCCGTCGCCGAATCGGGTCGTTGCAACAATCACCTCGCCGTCGGCGATTAGCACCGGTTGAGCGGCCTCGGTCAATTTCAGCGTCGCGATTTCTTTCATATAGATTTTTTCCACTCCAGTGAATATCGGATGTTCCGGCAGGTTCGTAATCGCGCCCATCTCGAAATTTGAACCCGTCACGCGGTTTTTACTGACTGCATTGAAGTGAAATCCGAATTTTTCCGCCAAAAAGTTGAAATGCTCGAATTCGGCATTACCGGCGTCATTGCCGAGTAGAACCAACACGCCGCCTTTTTGCACCCAGGTAGCGATCGTTTTAATGGCGGCGGCTTCAAGATAATTGGGCGCAGGATTTTCAGCGGGTGTGTCGGGATCGACGATAATGTAGACACTGAGTTTCTGTAAAATTTCCGGGGTAGGCGCCGTTACTACTTCCGAGATGAACGCGCCCTGATTTTCAAATAGATTACCCAACTCGTAGAAGCCGGAATTGGTGCGATCTTCCCAGATATAGTGGTACTGTTCCTCCTTGCCGTCCGGGTTTTTCCGGAACTCATGATTATAGAAATAGTCCAGGCCGACGATTTTGCCGCGAGCCTCGTCACTGAATTCGGGCAGATTGCCGAGATATTTAACGATTGGCGAGTTGATACTTTGCAGTTCAGAAATCACCAATTTGGCAACCTGAATGGCGCCGGTACGATTGAAGTGAGTGTTGTCCGACTTTCCATTCGGATAAAACTTGTATATTCCCGAATCAGCCCGCAGGAAAAGGGCTTCGGATTTTTCCGGTCCCAATTCACTGAATAGTTCCAGACTGCGGGCATGCAGATCGATCAGCGGAACGTTTAGTTCTGCGGCCAATTCGCGCACTACCACCGGATAATCACCATGCTGGTCGATGAATTTACCCGTTTTGGAAAATTTACGGCGGTTGACCGGCGTGATCAGGATCGGATTGGCGCCTTTCGAATGGGTTTCCTGTACAAATTTTATCAGGTTGGCGCGATAGGCCCTATGCGCTTCGGCATAGCGGGTAGTGTCGGAAAACTTGGCGTCATTGTGACCGAACTGGATCAGGACATAATCGCCCGGTTGGAGATTTTTAAGCACATCGTTCCAAAGTCCCTGGTCGATGAAACTCTTGGTGCTGCGGCCGTTGCGGGCATAATTGACGATATTAATGTCCTGTGTAAAAAACAGCGGAAAAAGTTGACCCCAGCCACGCCCGGGATTGTCATCTAACGGCTTGTCGGCCATGGTCGAATCGCCGATCAGGTGAATCGTCAGTTTGTTGGTCGCGGAATAAATCAGCAGGCTTAGGCCGATGACACAGGTTAAAAGGAAAATTTTTTGCGGTATCCGGTTCATATATTTCGTTTACTTATGGCTTCCTGTTATTGCTTTTTGGCCGGCAATAATCACATGAAAGAAGTCGAAGTCGGCATAGCCGGCGGAGCTTTTACCGGTAGCGGTCGTTGCAAATAAACCGACCTGGGCGCCGACCCATTTGCCTTTGACGGCCAGAAATTTATTACCGATTGGGATATATTTTTGGCCGCCCTGGCTGTAATAAAAATTACATACGGCGTCCCTGTCGACGATGACTTTCAGAAATAATTCCGGCTTGTTTATTTTGATTTTTTCCCGGAGGATTTCCGGGCTGCCCTGGTCGGCAGACCGGCAATCAGCCCGGATTAACCAGTACTCGTTGTTTTGTCTGACGATTTTCAGTGCGGCATAGTCGGCGCCAATGACAATCAATCCGGCCTGATCGACCTCGGATTCAGGATGAAAATCGATCTTTGTAATTAACGCGAACCCCTCCGCCGGGAATTTCTGCGTCAGAATATTCGGCAGGTCGCCGAGGTTACTGCAAACCGGCGCCGGATTAATCGCGAACAAACGCAGATATCCGGGGTGAGTAGTAAGCGTAAACCACTCCGGCCTGTGATTCGCCCGCCATTGCCATTGAAGGCCGAGTTTGTCAACCGTGAAATCATCTGAAGTTTGAATTATCATATCCGACTTTGAATTGCTGACGTTCGGTTTGCGGCATGACGCAATCGGTTCGCCAATGCCGTTGCCGTCCAAATCCACTCCGATCTGCGGCCAGTCGTCCTTCCAAACTAACGGCTGAAGGTGTACAATCCGGCCATAAGCGTCCCGATCCTGGAAGTGAACGAACCAGGATTTGCCGTCTGCCATCTCGATCCAGGCGCCCTGGTGTGGGCCGTTGACGGCCGTGCCGCCTTGTTCGAGGACGATTTTGTCTTCATACCGGCCGTAGATATTCTTCGAGCGCAGAACAGTCTGCCAGCCGTTCCTGACGCCGCCGGCTGGCGCGAAAATATAGCACCAACCGTTGCGTTTATACATTTTAGGGCCTTCGATGGTCGGATGATTGGCATTGCCGTCGAAGACCGTAACGCCTTCGTCCAGAATTTGGGTTCCATCGGGACTCATTTTATGCAATGTCAGAATGCCGTTGAATCCGACCCGGCTTTTCGCCCAGGCATGTATCAGATACGCCTGCCCGTCATCATCCCAAAAAGGACAGGGATCGATCCAGCCTTTCGCGGATTTTACCAATAACGGCTTTTCCCAGGGACCGGCCGGATTTTTCGATTTTACCTGGAAAATGCCCAGATCCGGGTCGCCGTAATAAATCAAATATTCGCCGTTGTGGTAACGTAAACTGGGCGCCCAGATTCCCCGGCCGGGTTGCGGTAATTCATAAGCCGTGTCCGGTAAATTTTCAACTGCATGTCCGATAATCTGCCAGTGAATCAAATCGGTCGAGTGCAATACCGGAATTCCGGGAGTATTGATGAAAGACGATGAAACCAGATAAAAATCGTTATCCACCCGAATCACATCCGGATCGGAGTAATCGGCGAAGATAATCGGATTGAAATACTGCGTTGCAGAATCCGGCCCGGGCTTTTGCGGCGAACCGCCCGGCAATTGCAGTGGAAAAACCATCAGAACGGTTAATGCTGTGGCAGCAACGCCGACCGCGAACACGGATTGGGTATTTTTAATATTTAGTAAATCGGGTAACATCTGAATTGTATGCTATAGATCTCCCTGATAATATTTAGAAGGCGATTCCCAGTGACAAACGATTTACACCACTGAACAGATCGAACTCGGAATAAGAATAATCGAAGCGCAGGTTATTTTTACCGACATCATAATTCAGACCGATCCCGGCCGACCAGGAAGCCAGGTCCTGATTGGTTTGAAAACCGCCCCGGATCGCGAAATGGTCGAGAAGTAGAAATTCCAAACCGTAATTCACGCGCTCGGAATAATTATTGGGATGCAGAAAATCGACCGCCAGGTTGAGTGAATTGTTTTGCGAAAAGGCCGGCGCGACGACATCCAGCAGGTCGATCGCCATCCCCATTGTGAACATCAGTGGTAACTGTTCCTCGAGTTCTTCTCTTTTAATGTTTGAAGAAAAATTGCGGATTGACATGCCGAAACGGAAACCGTGAAATCCGGTATTGTATTTTACACCGGCATCAAAAACAGCCTTGACAGCGTTGTTGTTTTTCAAACCGTTATCGAGCTGAGTCTGACCAAGATTCTGCCCGACAATGCGAATGTCGCCGCCGATCAGAAACCGGGTACTAATGGCGCGTCCGTAACATAAACCGCAGGCATAAGCCCCAACATTATCAATTTTGCCGAGATCTATATAACCGAGAGGATACTGATCTTTTTCAGTATTCAACAATAGGCCTGTACCGTATATCGTTCCATAATCGACCGAAAGCAAACTAAGTCCCAGCGTTCCATATTGTCGCATATTCCAAATAAAACTGCCGCCGAGATAATTAATATCTCCGATCCATCGGGTATTATAGGTTTGCATTTCGAAACGGTTGGAAGTTTCCGAAATCCCGGCCGGATTGTACAGGATACTTTCCACACCGGTTCCGAGAGCACAGTATGCTTCACCCATTGCGCTGGCGTACGGCGAAATGCTGACGAGGAGGAAGTTCATAGTGCTCTGGGCGACTTTTTTCAGACCGATCTGTGCATAAGCAGAAAACGAAAGAGTCATAATCAGAATACCAGCCAGCAGAAGATTGAATACTTTTTTCATGGTTTTATCCTCCTGCCTTTATCTGATTACCAGGAATTTCTGGAAGGTGGTCTCACCGTTCGGCGCCTGAAAGTATGCCAGATAAACGCCGCTGTTGATTACCTGCTGACTGCGGGTAATCATGTCCCAATACTCGGATCCTGATAGTACGGCGCTGTCGTGCTCGATCACTTTTACCAGATCGCCGTTCTCGGTGAAGATTTTAATAGTGACCTTGGCCGGTAAATTATAGAAAACGATACCGCGCTGGTCAGTCCAGCCCTGGTCCTTCAGTTTGGGATCGTTGATATTATAAGGATTAGGAACTATCCGGATTTCCGATAGATTGTCCTGCTTCAGGGCTACCGGCTTGATCGAATAGATATTCGGAATTAATACCCGTGAACTATAAATAATTTTTCTCCGCGTCGTTTGATCGGCCAGCGGATCGTCGGCGGCAATGCTGGCCTTCGCCTGAATATAATAGTAGTACAGTGCGTTATAAATTCCGGTGCGGTCATTAAATAGATGCTGTTCGGCTTTGTCTTCCGGCCCGGAATCATAAACCACTTGGTAGAAAACGGAGTCGGTAGCGCTTAGACGGCGCATGATCCGGTAGCCGGCGAAATTCGACAGGGCCTCAGCTTCAAGGTCAATCCACTTGATCTCGGTACCGGTTCCCCACGCGGTAATATCGATATAGGAAGGTGGCGGCGGGGCGGCCGGGATTTTATAGCCAACATCGTAATTCCATTTGGCGCGGCGTGCGCTTTTCATGACCGAATCAATCCCGGTACTGACCCAGCGGTCCTTGATTAAATCCGTCTCTCCGGCGTCGGCCGGGAAGGCAAAATTAGATGGTAAATACCCTGTATTGGGATTGGGCAAATTAGGCGCTTCTTCCATAGTGCCGTTCAACCATTTTTTCCCGATCTCAGAGGCAGCATCCGGATCGATACCGGAATAACCGCTGGCATACACGACGTGAAGTTTCTGCCCCGGATAAAAGGTATATGGTCCGTAACTACAATACATTTTCGAATTGGTACTGCTTTTCGTGCCGGCCGGGTAAGCGGAATAATCCGGACTGCCATATTCGTCGCTATTGCCACCATGGAAGGTCCCGGGAATCGTATCGCCGATCATCGGCCAGTATTGGGAATAAGCACCCCGGATCGCCCAGAAATTCTTGTCGCCAAACTGATCACCGGCGTCATTATAAGGAATCTTGGTAGCCGTTCCGATATAAGTGATGCGCGGCTGGATGAAATCATCCTGATCGTTGGTCGGATCAGTATAGGGCGTCCCGGATGCATGCAGGATTGAATACCAGCAGAATTTAGCGCCCACCAGACGACCGTTTTGGGACGCAACCGGCGCCCCCATATTATCGCCGGCGGTCTCCGGATCGTCTGCGCTGTATTCATAGAAAACCCGCAATGAATCGCCGACCCGGCCACCATAATAATGCTGCCAGACTCGCGCCGGTTTAAATTCTTCGCTTGAAGGCGCGGCGGAAACAGAGGGACTGGTAGCATACGAGCGATTGGTGTTTACTCCGTTGGCCTGCATATTGATATAAAAATCGGTCAGAGTATCGTTACCGACATTAGTGAATTCCACATCCACTATGATGTAGTCATCATTGAAATTCTGACCCCAGGCCAGGATTTTACGATGAATATTGACTCCCAGAATATTATAAGTGGTCACCTCTACAATCTGGTCGCAGGTTAATTCACTAAATTGGCTCGGATCGCAGGTGCCGAATAGCGGCAGATCGACCGAAGTGAAATCAACTGTCTGATCGGGGAAATTATAGCGGACATAGTTGGTCAGCCCCTCCACAACCTTACCGGTAACCTGAAATTCGTTCGTGGGGCCGTATATCGCTACGCTGTGTAAGGTATCGATCGGATCGTACCAGTTCGTCGTCACCAGACGAAAACCGGCGCCAGCCCAGGCATCCCATTCCTGCCCACGATAGAAAATAATATTATAGTCATTCGGGAAGAAGCTTCCGGCGGAGAAACTGCCTTTGTCGCCGTTCGCCTTAATACCGCACCAGACGTGCCCAGTTTTAATCATAGCCGTAACCAGTTCCGGTTGCGTTTGAGCCAATCCGGACCGGATTGTCATTATAATTAACAAGGGTAATCCCAAGATAAAGATGGGTATAAACCTGTGAAGATTTTTCGGATTACTTTGCCTTTTCAAGCCGATACTCCTTTAAAATCCGTTATTAAAAATTAAATCGCACGCCGAACCAGATATCACGCGGCTGTTCATACAACCAGAAAGTATATTTAGGATCGTTGATATAGGTTTTCTTATCTGAGCGCAGATCGCCGACCTTGTCATTTCCGGCCATGTATAATCCGGGATTGGTCGCACGCAGTTCATCGTAATCAGACGACTTATACATGGGCAGATGCAAGGATGCCAGATATTTGGTAAAATCACTCCATTCCTCAAAGTCTCCATCTTCTCTTTCGAAGCAATATCCGTCGTTCATCAGGCTGACTTTAAAGTTGAACAGGTTGCTGATGTCAATGAAGAAAGAGGCTGTTGTCCCCAGAAAGTTGATCTTCTTGTCGATTTTCAGATCAACCATATAGTAATCCGGCCAGCGCATGTTGTTTTCAATAAACAGGAAATTCCGCGGATTCCAGGTGAAATATTCGCCGGCCCGCCATTCTCCGAACAGGGTGAATGCCCACCCGGCCAGCAGCGAATTTTTCAAACTTCCGGCGCTGAATTTGCCCGGCGTTCGCAGGGTCAGATTGGCATTCACTTTCGGCAGCGGAAGTGAGCGCGTTTCTTCATCGGCATAATAAGCCTGGTCGTCGGGGATAGTGATATCTTCATAGAGTTTCCGCCCGACCGTTCCGGTTTTTTTCATCATGAAATTATAATTGATCCAGCCGGTCAGCCAGCTGTTATCGCTCTTGGAGAGATTAATTTCAAGACCGTGAATATCTTCATATTCATTGCTGGCCCATGTATCGTAATTTATCGCTCCCGTTGAATTTGTATAAGTGACCTCACCGTTCTGACCGGTGACATCCTTAGAATACCAGGAAACCTTCAAAACGGTCTGCTTCTGGTTAAACAGATTGGCCGCCACGCCTAATTCATAAGAAACCGTGCGGGGTGGTTCCAGGTTGGGATTGGACATGTCATACAATCCGTTCTTGGTGTAGCGATAGCGATACAGGTACATCGAGTAGTAAGGTGGATTCGAGCGAAAATGACCATAGTTGAAATAAAATTTCGAGCGGTCGGTCACCGGAAATGAGATGCCGATGCGCGGACTGACAGTATAGTGATTTTTAATCGGCTGCAGGAATCCCGGATGCAGGGAATCATATCTTTCCCAGGCATCCCAGATGTAAGATTTTCCCGATTCCAGATAATTGAACAAGACCGAGTCGGCCGCATAGCTCTGCGGGATAAAAGCCTCCTCAGCAAAAGGATCGCCGGTCGGCCATTTGCCGCCGCCGCCGTAATAATAATCAAATCGCAAACCGATATTGGCAACTAACGAAGCGAAGTTAAACTCGTTCTGGACATAAACACCGGTCTGGCTGGGTGTCCGGTGATAATTGAACTCATAGACGTTGTAGGCGTTTTCGTTCCACATCATCCACAGTTTATGGTTCAGGTCGATGTAATTATATTCAAAACCGGTCTTGAGAAAATAATGGGTTCCGATTTGGGAGGACAGATCGAATTTCGCACGATACTGGCCGACCCGCACATTGTCGTACAGATCGCCTTCTTTACGCCTGAAACGGTAAGCAACACCCGGCAATGCATCGTAATTCGGAAATTTGTAGCTAAGGGTATCGCCATCAAAAATTCCGGTAACGCGATTGGTGCCATCCAACAATTTACCGTAAGGCATTTCACTTACCACGAAGGGGCCGAAATGAGTAATTGCATCAGAATCACGGGTGTTGCCGGTTTCAGAATTGTCGCGGATTTGCAGGTCGCTGAGACTCAGTTCCCAGAAAGTTGATTTATTGACGATCTTATTGATCGTCAGGCCGTTCATGAGAGTTCTTTGCTCCAGGATCGGGAAAAAGGGCGGATCGTACCAGTATTCGGGATTCTTGGAAAAATATTTTATGTTGTTGTAGGACATGAATCCGCCCTGACGGCTCGCATCGGGATAGTCACCGGATGCCGGGCGGATCGGACTGACGCCAATCTCGTATTTGTAGAGACTATTCCAGGTCAGGGACATTTTTCTGGTCGGCTGACTTTTCATAGTCAGCAGGGCTGTATAGGATTCGTCGCTGTCGCGCGACAGCGGTATGATGTAATGACGTTCTTTGCCATTGAATGAAATGTAGAAGGTCGCATCGCCCAGCGCATGGCCGATGAGGGGAACCGGCCCGCCAAACCCACCGTCGGCATTCCAGTCCGAATTTTCTTCCTTGTTATGATGTGAGGCGAAAAGTTTTTTCTGTTCATCGGAGACTTCATGATAGCCAATGACCTGTTTCATGGAATCGGACAGATTGGCCAGGCCTTTGTAATCCGGAACGGTCATGAACATCCAGCAGGCCAGCAGGTAATAATCCATAGGAGTGGCCCAGTCTTCTTCAGATTTGCCTATATTGTAGGTGTTTGTCTGCGTGATCCAGCCGGAAAATGTCGGATGCTGTTCGTGGGCATAGGCGTCGTCCTTCCAGATTTCGGCTGTGCCAATAAAACAGATGTCCGGATCGAGATAAGAACACAAAACATCATTGCCGGTATCATAGAAAGAATCTCCGAAGCGACGAATATGGGCATTATCACGGGAGTAGGTAAATGTGCCGTGATAAGCTTTCGAGTCACCGGACTTGGTGGTGACGTTAATCAGTCCGGAACGGAAATTACCGTATTCGGCATTGTAACCGCCGGACAATAAGGAAACCTGTTCGACGGCGCTGAGCGGGATACTGGTTTCAGCGTTACCGTTAGCAGAATTAACGAAAGACAGTCCGTTTACTGTCACGCCGGTTTGATCGGCCGATCCGCCCCGGATGGTCAGGTAGCCGTTGTCTTCGCCGACGCCTGGCAGTTTGGTCAGGAAAGAGTTGATTTCCCGAATACCGGTCGCATCACTGATTTGCATGGCGTCGACCACCATCTGAGTATTCGATACCTCCTTGTGTAGTTCATCGCGCTGAGCGGTCACGACAACCTCTTCTCCCTGAATGACGGTGTGCCGTAAGGTAAAATCGAGACGCGTGATCCGATCGGCCGAGACGACCACATCTGTCAGCACCTTAGCCTCGTAGCCCATCATGGTAGCCCGGACACGCTGAGTTCCGATTGGTACGTTGATTATGATGTAATTGCCCTCGGTGTCTGTGGCCGCTCCAATCTCGGTTCCCTCGATCATTACATTTACCCCGATCAGGGCTTCACCGGTTTCGGCATCGCGGATATTGCCGCCGATACGACTGCGGTTCTGTCCCCAAAGACTGTTCGAAAAACCTGCCGTGATAATTAGCGCAACGCAGAAAAAATGAATTATCGGCTTATTGTTTAGCATAGTTGCTCCTTAAACCGCACACTGAGAAAGTTCCGGGATATTACTCAACGAATTATTTGCATTTTCAATACCTGGCGGTTGCCATCAAATTGCAAGGCGCAGAAATAAATTCCGGATGATACCGGTTTTCCGGAATCATTATCACCTAACCATACCAGATTATATTGACCCGCCGCCAGGCGTGTTCTGGCATAAGATTTCACGACACGCCCCGTAAGGTCATAGATCCTGATTTCGGCCAAACCGGCTCTAAATAAGGAAAATTGAATTGTTGTGGTCGCGTTGAATGGATTGGGATAATTTTTTGCCAGCAGAAAGTCGCCCGCCACAGCCGGTTCGGGAGTAATCCGATCCGAACCTTGTTCCAGTAACCCGTTCAGGTAATTTTCCAACCGCGTATAACCATTTTCGTCCAATAAGATGCGGTCGGTCGCGTCCTCTGGATTCAAACCGTGCGTAGCCTCCCAATCATCAGGCATGCCATCATGGTCGGTATCGGCCGGCGCCGACAGACTGGTCAAGAGCGGCCAGCCGCCTTCCGGCTGATGGCTGGTGCTGTCAATCGAATGACCGGTTTGATTAACCACATCATTGATAATACGCCTGTCAATTGTGTCCCGACTCGGATAACTGCAACCGGCGGTGGCCAGCACGTCGACATAAGCCTGCTCGGGCGAAGTGGTCGTGACCGGTTCCATCGGGATGAGATAGGAGCGTTGCTTGTAGGCGTTTATTTTGTCGGTGGTAAAACCGTTGAATTTGACCAGACTCCACTGATCTTCCGGAATGATACCGTTGAACATGTTATCGGCAAAATAGGCGTATGAATTATAGGCGTCTTCTTTAAAAAGTTTACTGCTGGTGCTGGATTCCGGCCCTAAAATGTAGACATTCCCGATAAAATTATAACGGCTGATGGGGTCGGAGTCAGCATTATATCCCGGTGACGAACCTAACCAGTTATAGATCACATTATTGCGGAAATCGAAAAAGAGCCCAAGTGTATCACTCGCGGCTGGAGTGTAATTGCCCGGGCGCGGCAGACGGCCATTGTTATGCGCATAGAGATTATGGTGGTAGGTTTTCTGATCTCCAAGATCGCCACGAACGAGTGAACCATAGCTATGTTTCTCGAAGGTCAAAGCCTCGCTGATAATAGACCACTGCACCGTGACACTGTCGCAAGTCTCCTGGCAGGAAATCCCCTCATCACGGGCATACGACGCGCTGACATGGTCGATGACAATGTTCTTGCCGCTTTCAATGTCAATAGCGTCGCCCGATGAATTGGCGGCACCGGCGTCCACCCGCACCCGCAGGTAACGGATAATGATATTTGAGTATTTAATCTGGATGCGGCCCTTGAGGCAGATACCGTCGCCCGGGGCGGTTTGACCGGCGATCGTGGTGTTGGCTTTCGGCTTGAGGATCGTACTGCCGAGCTCGATTGTCCCGGAGACGCGGAAAACGATTGTACGATTCCCCTGCGCGACGGCGTCCACAATAGAACCCGTTCCGCTATTGTTTAGATTGGTCACTTCGTAGACATCCCCGCCGCGTCCGCCTTTGGTAAAGCGCCCACTTCCTTCCGCGCCGGGAAAGGCGACGGTCTGGGCCTGCAAATTCAAGGCGCCAATTCCGATACATAAGGCTAAAACAATTCCCAACCGCTCTTTCAACATGAAAATTCCTGATTTAAATCCATTTGCAATCCAAAAATCAATCCATCACCGAAATCATCGATCATGAAAAACCGTTTGCTATTTCAGTAAAACCATTTTCCGGGTGCTGGTGTTTCCCGCGGCGGTTAACCGGCAGAGATAAACCCCCGATTTAAACTGACCGCCGTCAAAAGTAAAACTGTAGTCGCCTGCCGCCAGATATTCGTTTACCAATCGGCTGACTTCATTGCCACGCAGGTCGAAAACAGTCAGAGTGGTCGAACCGCTAACCGGCAGAGAAAATGATAAATTTGTTGTTGGATTGAAAGGATTTGGATAAACCGGCGCCAGGGCGAATTTTGTCGGTTGATTCGTGATCTGTGGTTTGACAACCCCAACATAATTCGTGCCCCAGCGCGGATCACCGATTGGTTTGCCATCCGTGCCATAGGTCAGGAGCGATGAACCGGCCGGCAGGGTGAAATCATAATTAGCGGTATCGGCGAACTGCGGATCCATGCGGATCGTATCTCTGACGGTGTGCATATAAAATGCGATCTTGTCAATATCCCAGAAGCAGATGTTCGTGATAGTTCCCATGCAGGATTCGCCGCTGGTGGTGTTGTCTTTAATATTGATGAAGGTCCGTCGGTTGGAACCTAATCTGCTGACTTGGTCCACAAAAATTGAATTGGTCACCGTCCAGGGTCTCAGAATCGGACCCTTGTCGCCAAGTATGATTTCGCGCATATCATCTGCAGTTCCCCCAACTCCAATGTTATACCAGGTGGTATGATCGATTAATACTTTGGGTGTGTTTCCGGCAAGACCAGAACCCTCGGTAGCATCACAGCCGCAGGCGCGAAGACCATAAGACTTAACAGTAGCAATAGTTGAATTGGTCAATGAAATATAATTTGATCCGGCTTGCTTATATAGTACTACCGGCCCTGTCCGACGGAAAACTGTATTTTTTATAATAGTCGAATCAATAACCACATAACCCTGGGCGCTACTGCCCTCTCCGTGGAGAACTTCTTTTTTGAAATCGTGGACATAGCAACCGTCAAGGTTAACCTTTTTTATCAAGGTTGAAGTTGAGGATTCCGGCATATAATAGGCCATCAGATACTTTATTTTGGAATTTCCATCCAGTTCCAGGTCTCTCAGGATCAGCGAGGACTGATTGCCCATTCTGAAAAAGACACCGGTGGAATCATCAGTCAAATCATCTTTCAGCATCCGGACGGTTGCCCTTCCCTCACCGTCCACGGCGATTGTCAGGCTCTTATTGACAATTGTTCCTAGTTTCGACGAAGCCGTTTCGGTGTACTCCCCGTCGGGTACCAGTAACAAAACATCCCCGTCCTGGGCATTGGCCAGAGCTTCGGAAAGCGTTCCTTCGCCGGGTGATACATATGTCTGAGAATTCAGGAAACTAATCGTGCCTACCAGAAGAAAAAGAATCGCTAACTTTTTATTCATGGTATACCTCCTCGTTTGAGTGTTTAGCGGTTTAAAATCGTACAAAATTTTTTCACTCTCCAATGTATAGAAAGTAAGAGGGAAGTACAAGCTTGTCAATCCGCCAGGGTTCAAAAAAGGTTCAATTTGGTTCAAAACAGCAAATTGAACCAGGCCGGATCGGTTCCGAATATTAATCGCTCCAGATAATCATTTCCCAAACGAACCGAAATGGATTGGCTCGCAATATTACGGCTGGTTGCTTTTACGATATTCGGATGGCTTCAGGCGATATTGCTGGAGAAAACAGGTGCTGAAATACTTGGGATATTTGAAACCGACCCGGTAGGCGATTTCACTGACTGTCAGATCGGTTTTTCGTAAAAGCTGGGCGGCCTGCTCGAGGCGGATAGTTTTAATAAATTCCTGCGGAGTATAGCGGGTCAGGGCTTTCAACTTCAAAAATAAATTGGTGCGGCTTAATCCGGCTTCACTTGCCAGATGCTTTATTTCCAGTTGTGGATCGGACAGTCGCTCGGTAACCACGCCCCGAATGGTCATCAGGAATTTTTCATCCGCCGAAGCCGCGGTGACTTTATTGGGTTCCAGGATCAATTCCCGGCGATAGCGTTCCCGCAATTTTTCGCGCGATTTAAGGATATTTTTAATGCGCGCATCGAGAAATCGGAAATGGAAGGGCTTTTCAATGTAATCATCGGCGCCGGTCTCAATGCCTTCGATTTTGTGTTCTATCGCGGTTTTGGCCGTCAGCAGAATGATCGGAATATGACTCGTGGCGACCTCGTTCTTCAATTGGCGGCACAGCTCAATTCCGTCCGTGTGCGGCATCATTACATCGCTGATAATGATGTTTGGGATCAGTTTTTTTGCCAGGGCAATGCCCTCTGTGCCGTCTCCGGCCTCGGCGATTCTGTACTTGCGGGCCAATGTTTTTCTTAAATATGTACGGAACTCTTCGTTATCCTCGACCAGCAGAATCAACGGACTTTCCGTACTGGTGGTTACTTCCGGCAAAACGGCCGGTTGTTCTTTGATTGATTGATCCGGTTCTTCGGGCGCTCTCATCAGTAAACGATAATGGGCGGTTTCGGCAATATTGGAGATGATTTCGTCGTCACTGTAAAAATCCCGATCTAACGGTAAGGTAACAGTAAATTGACTCCCCTGGCCTTCCTGGCTGTTCACGGTGATGGCGCCGTGGTGTAGTTCCACCAGTCTTTTGGTCAGAGCAAGTCCGATCCCGGAACTGATCTGACTTGAGTGCAGGCTGTTCCGCGAATGAAAAAAGCGTTCGAAGATGTGTCCCAAATTTTCCCGACTGATTCCCAATCCTGTGTCGGTGACAGTAAAAACGACCTGGGCCGGGCCGTTTTCTGTAGCGTTGGTTTTCGCCAGACTTACTGTAATGTTGCCCCGCTCGGGTGTGTATTTGAAAGCATTGTCAATGATATTGACCAGGATCTCTTCCAACTTTTCCCAATCGAACCAGCCCTCAATCGACCTTGCATCCGCATTGAACTGATAAACGATATGGTGTTTACGGGCGGTTTCGTTGAAGATTTCAAAGACCTCCCGGACAAATTGGATCAGATCGCCCCTGGAAACCTTCAGCCCTTCGCGGCCTTGCTCGGCCCGCCGGAAAGTCAACAATTGATGAATCAGGCGCAAAAGATATTTGACATTGCGGTGCATTATCCGGTATTCTTCCTCATAGGGAGCGCCCTTTTTAATCGTTGTCAATATTTCCTCGAGCGGCGCCTGGATTAATGTCAGGGGCGTTTTCAGTTCATGGGCAACATCGGTAAAGAATTGGAGTTTGAACTGATTGATCTCTTTTTCCTTTTCCTTTTCCATCCGTTCGATTTTCAAGTCATGGCGGACACGCACCAGCCCGATTGTGTAAGCGTTCACACCGTATATCAGGCCGCCCGCCAGAATAATGTATAAAATATATGCCCACCACGTTTTCCAGAACGGCGTGCCGATCAGGATAGTCAGGGCGGCACCTTTTTCATTCCAGACACCATCGGAATTGGCGCCTTTGACTTTGAAAGTATAACGGCCGGGATCAAGATTCGTATAATTGGCATAGCGGCGCGTCCCGGCATGAATCCAGTCATTGTCGAAACCTTCGAGCATATAAACGAACTGATTTTTTTCGGGACGGGTGAAATCCAGCACCGCAAATTCAAACGAGATTTGGTTCTCCTTATAAGATAAATACAGTTCCGCCGAATCAGCATAGGCATTGTGTATTGGGGGATTGTCCAAAACCGTGACATTGGTGATTACGACTGGTGGAACAACGGGATTTACCGAGGTCTTGAAGCTGTCCGGCGAAAAGGAATTGAATCCGTTATTGCCGCCGAAGAATAGTTCCCCGTTCCGGTTTTTAAAACAGGAGCGAATCCAGAATTGATTGCCCTGTAATCCGTCATTCACGTCGTAATTAATAAAGGTTTTTTCTTTAATATTGAAACGGGAAAGTCCGTTGGTGGTGCTTAGCCAGAGATTACCGTCCTTATCTTCGAGGATTCCGACGACCACATTGCTCGGCAGACCGTCGGCTTTCGTATAACGGCTGAATTCGCCGGTAATCTGGTTCAACCGATTCAATCCCTTCCGGGTGGCAATCCATAAATTGCCGGCCCTGTCCCGGTGAATATATTGCGTGAAATTGTCACTGAGACTGTTCGATTTATTTTCGTCTGAGCGATAGTGAATATAGGTTGTGTCCGTCAAATTAAATTTAACCAGTCCGGAACGCAGATAACCAATCCAGAGCAAATCGGGCTTTTCGATCAGGATTGATTCAACCGCCTCATTGTTCAGCGGATTATTGTCGTTATAATCGAGTTGCCGGAATTCACCGCCTTGTTTGAAAAAATAACAAAGACCGCCGTTCGTACCCAGTAAAAGCTGGCCGTCGGGCAACTCTCTGATGATATTAATGAAATTATTTCCGGTTACGGGAGTCGTTCTGTTATAAAAACGTTGAAATGTACCACGCTGACGGTCGAACAGGTTAAGCCCTTCTTTGGTGCCGATCCAGAGATCGTTCAGGTTACTGTTAATAATGCAGGTGACGTGATCACTGCTGATACTGTTTGGCTGGTTTTTGACGGTCTTATATTGAATGAATTCGCGATCGCGCCGGGAAAATTTATTCAGCCCGCCGCCCTCCGTACCGACCCAGAGCGTGCCATCGTTATCTTCGAAAATTGCGAGAATGGTATTGTTACTGAGACCGCTCGGATTTGAGACCCGATTGCCGTAAAGGCGGAACTTCTGGCGGTTTTTAACAAAGCTGTCAATGCCACTGCCATCCATGCCGATCCAGATAACGCCCGTTTGGTCCTGGTAAATTGTCCGCGCGCTGTTACTGCTTAAACTGGAGGGATCGCCGGGATCGTTCCAGTAACGCCGGAAACCGTTTGTCGCGGGATCGAAGAGATTAAGCCCGCCCTGAACCGTCGCAATCCAGATGTTTTTATCGCGGTCTTCAAAAATGTCTTTGACTTCATTGCTGCCGAGACTGGTTGGATCGGTAGCGTCGGTCTGGTAACGGGTGAACCGGCGGGTACTGCGGTCATATTTTCTTAGTCCGTTATAGCGACTGCCGATCCAAACATTTCCGGCGCTGTCTTCGAAAAGAGCCGAGATTCTTTCCGATTCGGCATCGAAGGAAATATGTTCGACGGTCTGGTCTTTCCGGTTATAGCGGTAAACATTGTCCGGAGTGCCGATCCAGAGATTTCGATCGCGGTCTTCGATTATTTTGGTGACATTTTCCGTGAAAACAGGGCTGTTCGGGTTGGAGGGTTCATAATGAAACGGGATAAAAACGTCGACCCGCCAATCAAATTGAACCATCCCGCTCCGCGTGCCGATCCAGAGGATTCCATAACTATCCTCAATAATGGTGCGTACGAAATTGTCACTCAGGCTTTGTGGGCTTCCGGATTTGGCGATCCACCAGGAAAAACTTTCGTCTCCGGGATTGAATCGGTTTAAACCACCGCCCTCGGTGCCGATCCAGAGATTATGGGATTTGTCTTCGTACAGACACCGAATCCAATTGGAGGAAATCGACGTGGAATCATAGATGTCATGATCGAAAACCGTGAAATTATAGCCGTCATAGCGGTTGAGCCCATCCTGCGTCCCGAACCATAGAAAGCCGTAACTGTCCTGTAAAATGCAATCGATTCGGCCATCGGAAAGTCCATTCCGGATGTTCAGGTGGTCGAAAACGATTTTAACTTCCTGGGAAAAAAGAAACGCTGTCAGACTCAGTAAAGGAAAAAGTATGCGGATTATTTTACGAGACAGATTCATTTTACTAACCGGTCATTCATGGTCATCCAATAGTCATTCAATTGCTGAGCGGGACCACTGGTCGGTTCCAGAATAAAAAATTTGAATTTTGCCTCGAAGAGGCTCCTGCGGAGCAATTTGCAATCTACAATTTCTATCTCACGGCTTCCACTCGGCGATAGTCTCGATATAGACTTTAGTTTGCGGATCGGTGGTATAGAATTCGTTGGAGTTGTAATACCAGCCCAGGATTTCTGAAGCGCCGCCGCTTTCGGTCGTGATTAAAAAGCGGTTGGCGAGATGCCCGAAATAATTGGCCTGGTCGCGGGGCGATTCATTGTCGCCGCCGCTCGGATCGACCGGAATCCAGCCGTAATTCGGCAGATAGACTTCGACCCAGCGATGAAAAACATCATCCCAGCAGACATCGTCGCCGCGCACCACCACCGAGCCGACATAGCGCGCCGGAAGTCCGGCGGCCCGGCACATGGCGATGAAGACGAAAGTGTATTCCGAGCAAGAACCGTTGCCGCGCGCCAGAACGGTCGGCGCCGTATTCCAGCCGCCCACCCGCTCGTAATACATTTTGGCGATCAGGTAATTGAATATCTTGCGGGCGATCCAGTACGGATTCTGCTCTTTACCGACGGCGGCCTGCACAGCGTCCAGGATGACGGGATGATCGAACTGGTACTTTTCGTTATTCTCAAGATATTTTTGTTTGATGTCTGCCGGAATCTTTTCCAACCCGCCGACTTTTTCAGGATATATGAAGTATTGGACCTCATAAACCGTCAGATCGGCCGTCATCTCGAAATTGACTACTTTGCCGGGCTCGATATTTTTCATGTTGAAATACGCCGCCGGCTGTCCCCAGCGATCGGTCACGGTCTCGGAATATTTGGGTGAAAATTGTAAGGCAGCATTCAGCGCCTGTGTGTCGCGATTTTGCGGCATGGCGATGTAGACGTCGAGATCGCGGATTTTGCCCGGCCCGAAATTACGCGTCTGGTGTGTAAAAAGAACTTTGGCCTTGCGTTCGTTTTTACGAATAAATTTTTCGTCATCGCGCACTTTCAATTGGTAGAGTTTGTCATTCTGGTAATCGACCGCCCAGAGCGATTGCCCGTCGAAAGCCAGGCCTTTGGTATACGGTCCGGGCGCCGCAGTGATGAAAATGACGCAGCCGCTATTTGGATCGACCAGACAAATCTCGTCTTTACTGCGGTCGGAAACCCAGAGGTATTGACCATCAAAAGCCAATCCGCGCACTTCACCGGATGGCGTTTTAAAGGTTTTAATCGTAGTGCCGTCTTCCGGGCTGAACTGAATGATCTCATCCGAGCCGTCATCGGCACACCACAGATATTTGCCATCCCAGGCCAGATCGCGCGGACTGCTGCCGGGCGCATCGACCGTTTTCAGAATCAGGCCGCTTTTCGGATCCACCTGGTAAATCTTGCCATCCTTATTGTCAGAGACCCACAAAGCTTTACCATCCCAGGCCAAACCCATCGGCCAGTAACCGGGCGACGGCAATTGATGCACGACTTTGCCGTTGGTTTTATCTATACAATACAGTTGATCGGTTTTTCGGTCGGCCAACCAGAGATTTTGCCCGTCGTACTCCAGGCCGGTAGGGCAAGTCGAAGGTAAATCGAAAGTCTTGACGATCTCGCCGGTATAAGCCGCCAGCAAAACAGGAAGCGCGAGCAATCCATTCAATCGGAGAAATCTTTTCATAAAACCCTCCCGTAAATATTTAGTGTTACGAGTTCGGAATTATTGTCCCAATCAGATAATTGAGCCCTTGTTGATAGGCCGACAAGCCGGGCGCCAAAATGCGTTTCGAGGCGACTTCACATAAAGCGGATCGGGCAAAACTTTCTCCGGCCATGGGCATTTCAGCCAAATGAACTTCAGCGACCGGCATTTTGAAAATTGCCAGCAATTCCTGCAAAGCCTGACAGTTGAGCGCCAGGGCTCCCGGGCTGATCAATAATCCGGAGATGTCGCCGCGATTGCGGGCTACGGCTTTCAGCATATTTTCTTCGGAGTAAAGTTGCAGGATTTTCAATTCGACGCCCGCCTCACGCGCCATGCGTCTTAAAGCCGTATTGACTTTGTCCAATGTCAGGCGCGTTCCGGTCACGGCGGAAAGTTTGCCCAGAAAGGGCAGATTGGGTCCGTGAATGACTAAAATTTTCATGGCTGAAAAATAGCAGGGATTTCGCGGATTTGCAACAGATGTGATAAAAGTCAACCGGTTTTCCGAAATTGTCAGTCAACACAATTCAACCGCAACCGGTTGATTAAACTTAGGCCGGTTATTTTCGGAATTATGAATTAATGCAGTTGAAAAAGAAAATAGTAGGATTGATCGTCATAATATTACTGATGTTGATATCGCTGATTGTCGGTATACGCAGTAATCACCGACCGGTCAGCCAGACGGCTGAAGCCGGCAATAATAAAACCGTTCGCTAAACACACTCTCTGACGCGGACGACCGAAATTACCAGCGGTTCACCAGTTTCGCCAGCAAGCGCAGAATTTCGAGATATAGCCAGACGAGTGTGACCAAGAGACCGAAAGCCCCATACCATTCCATATATTTCGGAGCGCCCTGCGCCGCACCGGATTCGATGAAATCGAAATCAAGAACCAGATTCAGCGCCGCGATCACTACCACAAACAAACTGATACCGATGCTCAACGGACTACTGGCATACATGTAGCCAATATTGACTTGAAAAACCCTTAGGATTATCGTGACCAAATAGAAAACCAGGATGCCACCGGTAGCCGCGACAATGCCGAGTTTGAAGTTTTCGGTGGGCTTGATCAGGCGGGATTTGTAAGCGATCAGCATACAAAATAAAGTTCCGAAAGTCAAGGCGACGTTCTGGAAAACGATGCCAGAATAACTTTTTTCAAAAAGGGCTGAAATGCCACCCAGGAACAGACCTTCCAGCACAGCATACAGCGGCGCGGTGAAGCGCACTGCGGCCTTATTGAAAGCGGTAATCATTCCGACGACGAATCCCCCGATCGCACCGACCGCCATCCAGGGCATAGCCGCCGATGGGTCCCAGGATACGGCCTTGTTCCAGACATATCCGGCCGCGATAACCGTCAGCAGTAGCAGTGACAGGGTCTTATTGACTGTGCCCTGAATCGTCATAACGCGGCTGGCGTCGGTCGCAGTCGGCAAGGCGGTAAAAGTTCGGGCGTTTAAGGCGGGATTGGCTGTGCGCATAAAATATCCTTTCTATCAATCAACATAAAATTCGCGGTTAAATTTTCCGCAAATTACTTTAAATAGACGATTTTATGTTGAAGGCGAGTCCGGCTATCAACAAACCTGACCAGATAAATGCCGGACGCGACAGTTTGCGGCTGCCACTGATTTTTATAATGACCGGCTCTGAACAATCCTTCGGCAATTGTGGCGACTTCCCGACCGGTAAGATCGCAGATCACGAGGCGGCCGCGAGTATCGTACGGCAAATCCAGCCGGATGTTGACCGTCTGATTAAAGGGATTCGGGTAGGGCTGGTAGAGCAAATATTTGTCCGGGACGGTTTCGATCTCCGTGCCGATCCCGGCGTATTCGACATTTTTCAAGACCCAGCCGTCGGGATCGAGGCTGACCGACTCCGGTTTTATTTCGCTAAGCAGGTTGAAGGTCTGAACCTCCAGGCTGTCGGTGATTACAAAAATAGTGTCGTTTAATCCGTCGCTGACAAATAATTCAAGCGGCATCCTGAACAGAGTAGCTGATTTCTGAATTTGGTCAATTGTAACCGCTAAATTCCACCGCCCGGCGGAGTCTTGAGAATGGTGCCAGCTCACCTTGTAGTATGGCTGGCCAACACCGTAAACCCATTGTTCGAAAAACCAATCCAGTTCCTGACCGTAGACTTCTTCGCAGACTTCTTGAAAGTCGGCGGTCGAGGCGACACTTCCGCTATATCTCTGCCGGTAACGGCTAAAGATTTCGTAAAAATTTTCGTCGCCGGTCAAACCCCTGAGCATGTGCAGAACCCAGGCGCCCTTGTCGTAAACGATCCGGTTGAAAATAATGCTGGCGCTGGTCGTGTCCTGGACATACAGGCTGCCCGAACGCCAGGCCGAAGGCCGGTTCAAGGTCGTCATATAATCTTTGAGTCCGCTCCGGCCGTTCAGACGTTCGAGCCAGAGTGCCTCGGCGTATCGCGCAAAACCTTCGTTAAGCCAAATATGTTTCCAGTTGATGCAGGTTACATTATCGCCCCACCAGGAGTGGGATAGTTCGTGACAAATCAGCATATCGGCGAAGGCGCCCAGGCTGGTGGCGGTTTGATGTTCCATGCCGCCGCTCCAGGAAAATTGCACCTGCCCGTATTTTTCGTTAATGAAAGGATATTCGCCCCAAATATCGGCGAAGAAAGCCAGCATGTCACCGGTTTTTCCCAAATAAGGACGGGCGGCCGCTTCATATTCCGGGTAAACCCAGAATTCCACGGGCATGGTCTGGCTCTGATCGCGGCTGTGATAGGTTTCGTTCCAGTAAGTGTAATTAGAAACTGCAATGGAAATCAGGTAGACGGCGATCGGGTAGCGCTCCTGCCAGTAAAAAGTCCGCGCGCTGTCGTCATTTTCCTGAACTTTTATGAGCTTGCCGTTCGAAACCGCGGTCAATTCCTGTGGTACGGTGATATTGATATCGACCGAATCGGCTTTATCGGCGATCTGATCTTTGCAGGGAAACCAGGTGCGGGCGTAGTAAGGTTGGCTCAGCGATGAGACGATCGGCTCATTGCAGTGGTGCTTGAAGACGAAGCCCTGCAAGCCGCCGCCGATGGGTGTTCCGCTGTATTCGACGGAGACGTTAAAAGTGTCAGTGCGATTCAGGCTTTGTTGCAGGGTAAGCGATAGAATGTTATTGTTGGCAGAGAAACCAATCGCATCGCCGCCGACCACGGTTATGGTCATGTTGCTGTAAAAATCCAGATCGATCTGTTGCAGATTGTCCCGAACCGCCCGCCCCCGGATGATCGTCCGGCCGTATAATATTTCGTTGGAAACATCGATCCGCAGGTTCAGGCCGTAGAAGCTGACATCATAGGCATCTGAATTCGAATAGGCGCCGGGTTTGGCAAGGAGCGCCCGCCGGTTTTCCAGATCGCCGACTTTAGCGCGGATTTCCTGGTCGATCCAATCGGCATCGGTCTGAGCCGGCAACCGTCCGATCAGCATCCAAATAATAAAACCGCTTAAAATTGCTCGCTTCATACTGTGCCAGAAAATTACAAAAACGGCGCTCATTTTCAATTGGAATTGTTACCGCGGTAAAAGCTCCAAAAAGAATTTGAGGATTCTTCCGACGAGATTAATTATGAAACGCTCTCTCCGAAGCAGGCTTTTAGTGTCAATGTCCACCGTCTGCACGCGAGAGTTGAAATTGTTCTAAACAGGTTGTAGTTTATCCCGGAGAAAAAGGAAGCATGATGCAATCTGACAAAAATCAGAAATCCAGAATCACAATCTTTGTCCTTTTCCTGGCGCTTGTGATCTGTCTTGCCATGTCCTGTCGGGAGTGTCCGACTGAACCGGATGTCCCGGATCTGTCTCTTACAGCGCCATATGTGGAAACCTCCATCGTCTGGCTAAAAATATCGTCGACAGATTCAACCTCCCGGAAATCGTTCATAGTCCAGTGCGATACTGTCACTATCTCCGAAGCATCTTTCAGCGGGAAAGATACACTGATTGCCGACAGGACTGTCCAGCCTAATACTACCTATACTTATATGCTGAATTATGTAGATCATGGAAAGATTCAGGATGAAACCGAATCGGTCACAGTGACCACCCTGGATATTTCAAGTAGCGATTTTTCCTGGGAGGTCTACCGCTTTGGAGTAAGTGGTCAGGAAAACTGGTTCCGGAGTGTTTCCATCGTTAATGAAAATGACATCTGGATTGTCGGAATATTCCAATACTGGGGGTGGAATTCTACCTATAATGAATACACATATCTGAGAAACAATGCCCTTCATTGGAACGGGGCAAATTGGGACACTGTGAGAATTGCACCTCAACCGTTTGGATTCAGTTCTCTTGATGCAGTCTGTGCAATAAATGACTCTTCTGTATGGGTTGGTGTAACTGCGATCGCTCAATTACAAAATGGACAATGGATAGCTCGAACCGACTCCCCAGATTTGAGTTGGATGTTGGACATATGGGGCAATTCGCTATCGAATACCTTTTTCACCTATTATTATGGTGATATTGTTCATTACAATGGAACCAGTTTCGAAATCATGTCAAGTGGTACAGCCACCGATCTGCAGGATATTGACGGCAATGATGAAAGGGTATTTATCGCCGGATTTAGTTATACTGGTGGTAATGAAAGGCTATTGCTGGAATACAAAAGTGGTAAATGGAACAAGGTGTTTACCTCACCTACAACCGATGGAAATCTATCCAATGGAGATCTGGGACGCCCTTACTCAGTTAAAGTATTGGAGGATGTGGCAGTTATTTCAACAGCCGCTGCGGCAACGGTGAAATACTACTATCATGAGGGCATAATGGATGTATGGCCTGAAAAGGCTACGCCTTTAAGAAATTATATTTCGGTCGAAAGGATCGATGGAAACGCCATCAACGATCTGGCATTGATAACGAATGGCGGACAAATCGTACACTACAATGGCCGGGATTATACCACCATTTTCGATTACGATGTGACTGATTATCCGGGCGATCCGTGTACATATGGCGGTGATTTCAAGGACAATGTCATTTGTGCAGTAGGCGATGTTCTTGGCCAAGCGCTTGTTATTATTGGGCGAAGATAAGGAAGGATTGATTTCCCCTTTTTTATCGTCTTTACGATCAAAGACTACCAATGACCGTCCCGATGCACATCGGGACAAATGATTACTAAATGACAATCGAATGACAATCCGATAAATCCCGTCCAAAATTCCCCTGGCCCGCGGCCGTAACGAACACGACCGCCTTTTAAAACTCCCCACTTTTCTATATCTTATGCCCTGAAATGGCAAACCTCGACACGACAGAATGCAAATGGAGAAGAAAATAATGGGCAAAGTCCAGAACCGGGCACACATTCTGACCGAAAAGATCAATCCCAAAAGCCGGATGATCGATACTTTTTCAACCGAACAGATAATCCGCCTGATCAACGAAGAGGATGGCACGATCCATCTGGCGATCCGCCAGGCCATTCCCAAGATCAGCGCCGCCGCCGACATCGTAATCGAAGCCTTCAAGAAGGGCGGCCACCTGCGCTATGTTGGCGCCGGAACCAGCGGCCGGCTCGGTGTGCTGGATGCCAGTGAATGTCCGCCAACCTTCTCCGTTCCGAAAGACCTGGTGCAGGGTATGATCGCCGGTGGTCAAAAGGCGCTGATCGAAGCCGTCGAAGGCGCTGAGGATAATCCAGAATTCGGCGCGCAGGATTGCCGGGCGATCGGCCTGACGGGTAAAGATGTTTTAATGGGCATTGCCACCGGCGGCACGACGCCTTACGTACACGGTGCTTTACAATACGCGCGCTCGATTGGCGCCAAGACGATTTTCTTCACCTGCACGCCCAAAGACGGGCTTGGCGTGGAAGCCGACGTGATTATTGAAGTGCTGGTCGGCCCGGAACTGATTACCGGTTCAACCCGCATGAAAGCCGGCACCGCCACAAAAATGGTTCTCAATATGATTACGACAACCGCTATGATCCGGCTGGGTAAAGTCTATGGCAACTATATGATCGACCACCAGGCGATCAACGCCAAATTGGTCGACCGCGGCACACGCATCATTTCCGAACTGACCGGCCTGAACTATGATGAGGCTTTTCAGGCTTTGCTCGCGGCCGATAAACATGTCAAGGAGGCTGTTGTTATGGTTAAAAAAGCCGTTTCGCTGGAAGAAGCGCGCCGTCTTATCAAAGCGCATGACGGTTTTATCCGGTTCGTTTTCGAGCAATGATCGCAAATGACTTTTCCGATCTTTGAGTAGATCGATATGAATAAATCCCAAACGGCATTGTTCGCGCCGGGAAAGATTGCTTTATAAATAAGGAGAAAATAAATGAATCCGTATATTTTCCGTGAATATGACATCCGGGGCATCGTGGCTGATGATTTTCCCGATGAAGTGGTCGAGTTGCTGGGCAAAGGATTTGGCACTTACTTCCGGGAGAACAATGCCCGGACAGTGGCGCTCAGCGGCGACATCCGGCTCTCCACGCCGCACCTGAAAAGTGTTCTGGCGAAAGGTCTTTTGTCAACCGGGATCGATATTATCGACCTGGGAATCGTCCCGACGCCGGTCAATTATTACAGTATGTACACCCTGCCGGTGGATGGCGCGATCCAGATTACCGGCAGTCACAATCCGGCCAACATGAACGGCTTTAAGATCAGCATGGACAAAAAGGCCGTGTTCGGTCAGCAGATTCAATACATTAAAAGTATCATCGAAAAAGGCGTCTTCGCCCAAGGGGCCGGCAAAATAAGCGAAAAGGCTCTGCTGGAAGAGTATAAAGACATGATTGTTTCCAAAGTATCGCTGGATCGCCCAATCAGGATTGCCATGGATTGCGGTAATGGCGCGGGCGCATTGACCGGTCCGGAAATTTTACGCCGGATCGGCTGTGAGATCACGGAATTATTTTGTGATGTCGACGGCCGTTTTCCCAATCATCATCCCGATCCAACCGTTGCCAAGAACCTGAACGACCTGATTGCCGAGGTTAAAAAGGGTGGCTACGATTTCGGCGTGGCTTTCGACGGCGATGCCGATCGTATCGGAGTTGTTGACGATCTCGGCCAGATTATCTGGGCGGATTACCTGATGATCCTTTTCCTGGAAGAGGTCGCCCGGCCGGGCGTCCCGGTAATTTTCGACGTGAAATGCTCGCAGGCGCTGGAAGAGATGATCGTAACCCGCGGCGGCAAACCGCTGATCTGGAAGACCGGGCATTCGTTGATTAAGCAGAAGATGAAAGAGGAACACGTTCCGTTCGCCGGCGAAATGAGCGGTCATATATTTTTCGGCGACGAGTATTTCGGATACGACGATGCAATTTACGTAGCGGCCCGCTTTGCCCGCCTGATCTCACGATCGTCTGAAAAAGTCTCCGAGAAGACCGCCCGCCTGCCGCATTATTTCAGCACGCCGGAAATGCGGCTGGAGACAAAGGACGATCCGACTAAGTTTAAAATTGCCAGCCAGGCGGAGGCTTATTTCAAGGCGCATTACGAATGTCTGGATGTCGACGGCGTGCGCATTAAATTCGGCGACGGTTGGGGACTGGTACGTTCCTCGAACACCCAGCCGGTGATCGTCACCCGTTTCGAGGCCAGGACGGCTGAACGTCTGACCGAAATCCGCGACCTGGTGCTCAATAAACTGCGGGAGTTCGGCGAATTTAAGATCTGATCATGGGAAGCGGTTTCCGACGGATTTTTTTTCCATGAAAATTATCGTAAAATACTGCGTGAATTTTGTGAGTGAGATCAGATGCCGCTAACCTTCAGTGATAAAATCCTGCGGCTGAAAGATGAAATCGACCGGCAGTTGATCAAACTCGAGTTGCCGGAATTACCAGTCACGCTCTACCAGCCCATGCATTACTGCCTGAACGCCAAAGCCAAGCGCCTGCGGCCGATCATGGTTTTATTGGTCGGGGAGAATCTGGGCGCGGCGCGGGCGGCTCTTATGCCGTCCGCCCTGGCAATCGAAATCATGCATACTTTCACGCTGGTTCACGATGATATAATGGACAATGACACATTCCGGCGTGGCCAGCGCACCGTGCATGTCCAGTGGAATGTCAACACTGCAATTTTAACCGGTGACGGCCTGATAGCCCTGGCTTTCCGCATCCTGATGCAAACCAAATCGGAACGGATCAATCAGATCGGGACGGAATTCAGCCAGGCCATGCAGGAGATATGCGAAGGGCAGTCTTTCGACATGGCCTTTGAAAAAAACGATATGATCGACACGGCCGGTTACATGGACATGATCGCCCGTAAGACCGGACGTCTGCTGGGACTGGCCTGCCAGCTGGGCGCATTGATCGCCGGGGCCAGCCCGAAAATCATCCACAATCTGAACCTTTTCGGGCAGGAATTGGGACAGGCTTTTCAAATTCAGGACGATTTGCTGGAACTGACCGCCAACCAGGATGTGATGGGTAAGAGCCTGGGCAGTGATTTCGCGGCCGGTAAAAAGACTTATCCGATTGTCGCGGCTCTGACCGACCTGCCGGAATCCCAGCGGGCCGGATTCATCGATTTTCTCAAAGCCAATGCTTCAAACCGGCGTCTGATCGTCCAGGAGTTGACCAGGCGGGGCTGTATTCAACAGACCGAGGCCGTTATCGCGCGGCTGTTCGCCGATGCCCGGCAAAGACTACGGATATTTCCTGAACAATTACAGGCAGACTTGAATTATTTTATGGAATTAATCGCAAGACGGCAGTCCTGAGATGGTCAAGCAAACTGTCAAAATCCTCAATCGGCACGGATTACATACCCGGCCGGCAACCGTCCTAGTGACTCAGGCCACCCATTTTAAATCCGAAATTTTCCTGACTTATAATAAGGTGCGGATCAATGCCAAGAGCATCCTTGGGGTATTGGTGCTGGCCGTCGAGCCGGACGCCGAAGTGATCCTGGAAGCAATTGGTCCTGATGAAAACGAGGCGCTGGCCGCAATGGTTGAGCTCGTCGCCAATAAATTTAATACGGAATAAAGTTGCAGATTATCAAGGGCATTAAAGTTGCTCCCGGGGTCGTGATCGGTCCGGTTTATTATTTTGAACGGAACAAAATTCCGATCCCGCAGACCCTGATTACCGACATAGAAGTCGGGATTGAATTAGACAGATTTCAGAAAGCCATCGAACGCGCGACCGCCGAATTGAATCAGGTGCGCAGTCTGGTTGTGGATCATCTCGACGAAGATCACGCCCATTTGATCGATGCCCAGCTCATGACTCTGACCGACATCGAATTGGTAAAAGAAGTGAGCAACCTGGTCCGGAATCAGCACCATAACGTGCTCTGGGCTTATTATGAGGTTATGGAAAAATATGAAGCCGCTCTGAAAAAATCGCTTTCAAAATATCAGGCGGAACGTCTGATCGATTTGCATGACGTCAAGAAGCGGGTAGTTCATCACCTTTCAATGCAGACCGACTACAGCGTACCGCAAATGCGGGAACCGGCGATTTATGTCGGCGACCGGATTTCGCCGTCCGATCTGATCCACATCCACCACCAGAAGACCATCGGGATTATAACACAGATCGGCGGGATGGATTCGCACGCTGCGATTCTGGCCCGTGCTTTCGGTATTCCGTACCTGTCGGATGTCGCCGAGATCGAAGTCATCGGAAAAGCAGTGAAAATTATTCTGGATGCAGACCACGAACAAATCCTGATCGATGCCTCTCCAGCGATCGTTGATGAATACGAAATTAAAATTCAGGAATTCAATATCCAGAAGCATCGTCTGCTTAATCATAAAGCCCCGGCCGTTTCCCGCGACGGGGTTGCCATTGACATTAATCTGAACGCCGGTTTTATTTCCGAGGTCAATGCGGTCAATCCGGCCCAGATCAAGGGTATTGGCCTGTTCCGCACCGAATACCTGTGCCTCGAACGCAACACCATTCCCGATGAAGAGGAACAGTTTCGGGCCTATACTCAGATTCTGAAGGAGATGAAAGGCAAGCCGACCACTTTCCGGACATTTGATTTCGGGCGTGAAAAGCTGATGGCGATCCTCGACCTTGAAATGTTTCATACGGATACGATCTTCGAGACCTGGGGCGGTATCCGTTTCTGCCTCGATAATCCCGAATTGCTGATTACCCAATTGCGGGCATTACTGCGCGCCAGTCCGGCCGGCCCAATGCGGATTATGTTTCCGCTGGTCTCGAATCTGGCGGAAATTCACCACGCATTGGCGCTTTATAAGCAGGTCCAAAGCGATCTGCAGACTGAGGGTCATCATGTTGCGGCCAAAATCCCGCTCGGCGTCATGCTCGAGACCAGGACCATTTTAGAAGAATTGCCCGAACTGACCAATCTGGTCGATTTTTTCAGCGTCGGGACGAATGATCTTGCCCTTTTTCTGCTCGGATCGAAACGCACCGACACGCTGACGAAAAATTATTACCATCCGTTAATCTTTCAGACAATTGACCGGATCGTCGAAATCGGTCGTAAAAAGTCATTTCCGATCACGGTTTGCGGCGAAATGGCTTCCGATCCGTGCGCTGTGCTGGGATTGCTGGCTTTGGGCGTGCGTTCTTTTAGCATGAGCGCCAACGCCCTGAGCGCGGTTTCCGATCTGGTTCGCGCGGTGGATATCCGCAAGGTCTCGGCCTTGAAAGAAAATCTCCTGACGGCAGAAAGTGCAACTCTGATTAATGCGATTCTGCAAAATTATTACCAAAAATACATTGGAAACGGCCGGTAACGAATGCAACAGGGGATTTTCTGCTTGATTCTGCTGGGCGATAATGATATATTCTATAAAAGTTATGATTAGGGTTGCACTCAGTAAAATTATCTTCTATCCGCCAAGCAAGGGCTATGCGCTTCTGCTGAAAGAAATCGGCGGCGAACGCCAGGTGCCGATCATTGTTGGCGTTTTTGAAGCCCAGTCCATTGCCCTGGCGATCGAAGATGTCAAAATGCCGCGACCAATGACCCATGATCTGTTCGTAAACGTTATCCAAAAATTCTCGGCGCGGATCAATTCGGTTACGGTCAGCGATCTGGTAGACGGTACTTTTTATGCTCAGATCGAGATCGGCCTGAGCGGCGATAAAACCCTGACAATCGACGCCCGACCCAGCGATGCCATTGCGCTCGCTCTGCGCATGAAAGCCACGATTCTGGTGGCCGAGGAAGTCATGCAGGAAGCCGGGCAATATTTATCCGGCAAACAAAGAGAGACTATCGAAAAAGAGGAACCAATTCCGGAAATCCAGAACCTTGATCGCCTGTTCGAACTACAGAATCAACTTCAGAGGGCTGTCGAAGAGGAAAATTACGAATTGGCGGCGCAGTTGCGCGATCAGATCAGCACTCTTCAGCGGGAATTGAACATTAATTAATTCATAAAAATTATTACGGCGCCCCGTTTTTTGAACGGTAAAAATTTTTAGAATCCCTGCAACGAACCCAGGCAGAAAAAAACAGTTGATTTTTAGTAAATAAAGTTTCGATATTTAAACTGATGGAAAAAAGGACTACAACGCGACACGGAGAAATGTAGTGTCAATTATTTAGGGCAAAGGCAACGATAGATGAATAAAGAAAATAATGACCACGTAAAACTGCAATTTTTCGGCGTCAGAGGATCATTTCCCTCTTTTCTCGATAATTCGGAGCTGGAGGAAAAACTCGCTTGGGTGTTAAAAGATGCCCGCCAACACGATCTGGTCAGCGATGAGGCCATTGGTAAATACATTGCCGGCCTGCCGCCTCACCGCAAAAACTTTATCGGGGGAAATACTGCCTGCGTGTACGTCAACGTCGGAGGCAAACATATTATCCTGGATGCCGGTTCCGGTATCCGCCGCCTCGGTGAACGCATGATGCATACGGAGTTCGGCAAAGGATCCGGTACCGCGCATATTTTTCTCAGTCACACTCATTGGGATCACATCATGGGTTTTCCGTCGTTTTTACCGGCGTTTAAATCCGGCAATGAAATCATCATTTACGGCGTGCACAACGGTCTCGAACAAAGGATCAGCAATCAGCAGGAAGACGAATTTTTCCCGGTTTCACTTTCGGCTATGGGGGCGAACATCGATTTTGTTCAACTACGTAAAGAAGAAACCATCAACCTCGGTGAGCTGGCAATAACCAATACCATGCTTAATCACCCTGGCGGTTCATTCGCCTACCGGTTGGATTACAAAGGGAAATCCATCGTCTATGCCACTGATTCGGAATATAAAAACCTGAATCCGGAGCAAAATGAGAAATTTATCCAGTTCTTCCACGGAGCCGACGTCCTGATCTTTGACGCACAGTTTACAATCGAAGAAAGCATCGAAAAAGAAAATTGGGGTCACAGCACCGCCATTCAGGGAGTCAATTTGGCCAGCCAGGCCGGTGTTAAGAACCTGTTCTTCTTTCATCACGATCCGTCTTATTCAGACGTCAAACTACAGAATATTCTGCTGAGCGCCATCGAATATCAGAAGCAGCAAAGCGCGGCCGGAGGATTGAACCTCGCTCTGGCGCGGGAAGGATTGGAATTAATTCTGTAATCAATGGTGATTTGCTGGAAATTGGCGCCATTTGCAGCGACGGCAGAATAGCAGACCGCCTATTGAAATTCGGATTGAAATTATCTAACTTAACGCCGTGTCGGCAATGAAAAACAGTATCATATACGCAATCAATAATTTTGACGCCACCGGCGCGGTAAATCTTTATAAAAGCGCCGTGATCCTCTGGACTTATCATTTTGGATATAAATAAATTTCCTGCGTTTCCGATTTCCACACGTTTGACAGTCATTAATTTAGAATGAAAGGAATTGATCTATGAATCGCAGGAATGTTATCATTATTGGCGCAGCTGGCCGGGATTTCCATAATTTCAATACGTATTTCAGGGACAATGAGCAATATAATGTCGTGGCTTTTACGGCCGCCCAGATTCCCGATATTCACGACCGCAAATATCCGGCTGAACTGGCCGGGAAACTTTATCCGCAGGGTATCCCGATCCACACGGAAGCCGATCTGCCAGGCTTGATCCGCGAGCAACAGGTCGGTGAATGTGTCTTTGCATACAGCGACGTAACCTACCAGAAAGTCATGGGGCTTTCGGCTATTGTCAACGCGGCCGGGGCAAATTTTACTCTGCTGGGGCCGGATGCAACTATGCTGAAAAGCACGAAACCGGTAATCTCGGTTTGCGCGACCCGTACCGGTTGCGGCAAGAGTCAGACTTCGCGCAAGGTCATTGAGATTTTGTTAGCAAGAGGCCTGAAGGTCGTCGCCGTGCGTCACCCGATGCCGTATGGCGATCTGGTCGCCCAGAAAGTTCAGCGTTATGCCGTTCTGGACGATTTGAAAAAATACAAGTGCACCATCGAAGAGATGGAAGAATACGAACCGCACGTCGTGCGCGGGAATGTCATTTATGCCGGAGTCGATTATGCAGCCATTCTGCGCGCCGCAGAGCAGGATCCGGACGGCTGTGATGTGATTTTGTGGGACGGCGGCAACAACGACTTTCCGTTTTTTAAACCCGACCTGGCCATCACTGTAGCCGATCCGCATCGTCCTGGCAACGAATTGAGTTATTATCCCGGTGAGGTTAACCTGCGCATCGCTGACGTAATCGTTATAAATAAAATCGATACCGCCAGCCCGGAAGGAGTTCAAATCGTCCGCCAAAGTATCGAAAAAGTCAACCCGAATGCGCGCGTCATTGATGCGGCCTCGCCCATCCGGGTCGACCGGCCGGAGATTATCCGCGGAAAGCGCGTTCTGGTCGTAGAAGACGGACCGACCCTGACTCATGGTGAGATGCAAATCGGCGCCGGTATCGTGGCGGCCCGTAAATACGGCGCCCGCGAATGTGTCGATCCGCGACCGTACACCGTCGGAAAATTGACCGAAACCTTTCGGCTTTATCCTAAAATCGGCCAACTGCTACCGGCCATGGGCTACGGCGAAGCCCAGATCCGTGATCTGGAAGAAACGATCGCGCGCACCGATTGCGATTCGGTCATCATCGGCACGCCGATTGATCTGAATCGGATCATCAAGATCAAACAACCGTCTACCCGGGTATATTATGATTTGCAGGAAATCGGCAATCCGAATCTGACCGAAATTTTGGACGAATTCTGTCGCAGGCATGATTTTGACCAAAAAGCGGAGGACGTATGAATCGTACGGCTGTTGTAGCCCTGGGCGGCAATGCGATTTCGCCCAAAAATGAGAAAGACACGATCGCCAATCAGTTTAGCAACACCCGCAAAAGCCTGCAATCGGTGATGAATTTGGTGCGCCAGAAATATCATCTGGCGCTGACGCATGGCAACGGCCCACAAGTTGGCAACGCTCTTCTGCGGGTGGAATTGACAATCGATAAAACGCCGATCCTGCCACTCGGCATTTGTGTGGCGGATACCGAGGGCGGTATGGGTTATATGATCGAACAATCTCTGCAGAATGCGCTGATCGCCGCCCGGATTTCGCGGGAAGTGGTATCAATCATCACTCAGGTGGTCGTATCGGCCGACGATCCGTCGATTAATAATCCTTCAAAATTCGTCGGCAGTTGGTACTCGCTGACCGAGATAAAAGAACTGGCCAGGCGCTTCGGCTGGCAGATCAAAGAGGATGGGGACCGCGGCTGGCGACGGGTTGTGCCTTCGCCGGTTCCGCGCCGGATCATCAATCACCGGGCAATCAAACACCTGGTCGATCTGGGCACGATCGTCATTGCGGCCGGCGGCGGCGGAATTCCGGTTTATGTCATGAACAACGGTTTATACGAAGGTTTTGATGCCGTAATTGATAAGGATTTAGCGGCGGCCGTTCTGGCACACGACATCGGGGCGCAGGAATTGTACATCCTGACCGAGACTGACAGTGTCAAGATCAACTTTGGTAAGCCGAACGAACAATCGATCGACCTGATTCACGTCCCGGAATTAAAACATCTCCAGCAGGAAGGGCATTTCCCGCCGGGATCGATGGGGCCCAAAATCCGGGCAGCGGTCGACTTTATTGGATCCGGAGGCGAACGGGTCATTATCACTTCAGTTGAAAAGGCGGTGGAAAGCCTGCACGGCGATAGCGGCACGACCATCGTTGCTTAGAAAGGAAAAACATGTCGGTAACCTTGGCTATCCTGAAACCCGATTGCGTCGAGCGGAAATTAGTCGGTCAGGCAATCGCTTTCATCGAAGAGCAGGGCTTCAGAATCATATGCATGCGAATGATTCATTTGCAGAAACAGACGGCCGCGGCTTTTTACAGTGCTCATCAGGGAAAGGAATTTTTCGATAGTTTGCTCGATTTTATGACCTCCGGACCATGTATTCCACTGGTTTTGGAGCGCGAAAGTGCGGTTGAACATTTTCGCCGGGTGATTGGTGCGACCGATCCGCAGGTGGCGGTTGAAGGCACTCTGCGACGGAAATATGCCGAAAATGTTCGCCATAACATCGTCCACGGCTCAGATTCTGAAGAAAACGCAAAGAAAGAAATTGCATTTTTCTTTCCCACGATGGAAATTATAAAGTGATTAACCCCTGGAGGGCTTGACTTATGAAGAAAATTAGTGTTGCTTTGATTGTTTTACTGGTACTCTTAAGCGAGTGCGGAAAAAAACCGGTAACTAACGGCACGGTCGGCAGTCCGGTAGATTTGATGCCGGTGCTTAAGAAAACGGAAGATACAGTGGCCTGTACCTTTAAATGGGTTTTTAATGCCAAACCGGCTGAAAGCAGTATGGATGTTTTATCCTTTCAACCGGACAGCCGGAGTTTTGCGATTTCGTTCGTACCGGATGTCCCCGGGGATTACGAGGTACAATTTTCAAGTCTTAATGCTGATGGGAAAGAGCAGTTTGCCCAGGTCTTTGCCTGTGTAATTACCCAGGACACCAGTCAGACGCCAGCCACGGATTCCGGGGGTTACCAGATTCCGGCCAAGGATTTGTCTGCGCCCTTACCGCAATATTCTAAGCCCGGCTCACAATCTGTGCCAGCCGCCGTTTATCAGTCTACTCAGGCGGCCAAACCCAAACCAAGAGCAGTTGTCAAGGGACGCAGAATTCCCAAAGTGCCCGGTAAATATACCATCCAGATTTCATCCTGGAAAAGTTACAATCAGGCCGAAGCGGCGCTCAGCAAATTGGCCGCCGGCGATCTGGATGCCTATATTCAGAAAGCCTATTTTCAGGAAACCAAAGAGACCTGGTACCGGATTCGGAGCGGCACTTTCGACTCTTATGACGAAGCTAAAGGAATAATGAAAGATCTTCAGTCGCGATTTCCCAAAGAACATTTCTGGATAGATTTTGTCCGTGAAGATCAGTAAATAAATTTAGGAGGATAGAATGAAGAAATTAAAGTTCGACGTGCGGGATGTATTTTTGACTCCCCGTCTGGCATTAAGTGGAAAAAAAATCTGGGTTCATTTATTAGGCCTGGCCGCCGGTTGGCTGATATATTCGGTACTGGCATATGTAGCCTTGTTGGTCAATGGCCAAACTCTGGCAGATATCTGGAAAACCTATCATTTCTTTCCTTGTTTATGTTGCTGCGGCTTACCGATAGCCTGGTATTCATGGATAATTTATGCGGTGGGCGTACTGGCCTGGATCATTATCTTTCTGCTGGCCTCGGTAGCAGTCGCGCGCATCACCTATAAACAGATGAAAGGGGATGAATTTTTCTCGTCCGGCGACAGCTTCAAGTACGTCAAGAAGCATGGTGTGGCCGCCATCATGGGCCCGGTTTCGATCCTGCTGATAATCGCGTTCTTCGTAATAATGGCGATTATTGCCGCCTGGATTGCCAAGTGGCCGATACTGGACATCATTTTCCTCGGATTACCCTATTTACTGTATTTTATCGTATCTGTTTTTGTGGTTTATACGATGGTGGTTTTTGTGGTTTCATTTATTCTGGCGCCGGCGGTTGTCGGCACGGCCGAAGAAGACACCATGGAAACGGTTTTTCAGAGTTATTCCACACTCTGGGCGCAACCCTGGCGGTTAGTTTTATACGAAGGAATCATTTGCAGTTTAACCGCAGTCGCCACGTTTATCTATGGTTATGCGATGATTCTTGGGTATAAGTTTTTCAATTTAATTTTCGGGGCAAGCTGGTTAATGAACGGTAAAATGGCGCGGATCGTCGAGCAGTCATCCTCGTATTTGTTCGGGATCAATTCCCCGGTGACGGAGGCGGTCAGCCGCTATTTCTGTATTTGCACTCCAGCCTCGCTGGGTATGGTGAGGCCGCTTTATCTCGGAACCACGGATGTCATTACCATTGTGCTGGTGACTGTCGCCCTGTTTGTCATCGCGGGTACCGTGATTGCCTATGGCCTGGCCAATTTCAGTGTCGGTCAGGCATTGATCTATGTTGTTTTACGTAAGAAAAAAGATGATGAAGACCTCGTCGAACGCAAGGATGAAGACGAATTAAAAGAAGAAGAATCCGCAGAAACTAAGAGTGAAGAGGAGACGACTACTGAGAGCGAGCCTCCGGCTGCCGAAGAGAAAACGGAATAAAACCCGGTCTAATCATCATTTTAAATAAAGGGGCGTCGCAAAAAGGCGCCCTTTTTATTTGCCGGAATGTAACCAAATCTTGAAAAAAAAGTCAATTTGACGTAAACTTAACGCCGTTTATTTACATTAAAATATAAAAACATAAAGAGGTAAAAATGACGAATCCCAAAGCGAAAACCCCCAAATACGTCTACTTTTTCGGCGGCGGAAAGGCCGACGGAAATGAGAGTATGAAAAATTTACTGGGCGGAAAAGGAGCCAATCTGGCTGAAATGGCCGGCCACCCCGAACTGCGTCTGCCCGTTCCACCCGGCTTCACTATCACGACGGACGTTTGCACCTATTACTACGAAAATAAGCGCAACTATCCGGCGGAATTAAAAGCCCAGGTGGAAACGGCTCTGGTCAAAGTCGAGAAAATTCTCGGACGTAAATTCGGTGATCCGAAAAGTCCGTTGTTGGTCTCGGTGCGTTCCGGTGCCCGCAAATCCATGCCCGGCATGATGGAAACCGTCCTGAACGTCGGCCTGACCGAGAAAACCATTCCCGGTCTGGTCAAACAAAGCGGCGGCAACGAGCGGTTCGTTTATGACGCTTATCGCCGTTTAATCATGATGTATTCTGATGTGGTCATGGAAAAAGCGGCCGGTGTCGAGCCGAAAGACGACGAAGGCATTCGCCGCCAGCTCGAAAAAATAATGGATACAGCTAAAAAAGCTAAGAAATATACCAGCGACACCGATCTGACAGCCATGGAGTTGAAAGAATTATGCGGCGCTTTTAAAAAGCAGATTAAAAAAGCGCTCGGCAAAGAGTTTCCGGATGATCCGATTGAACAAATCTGGGGTGGCATCGGTGCCGTATTTGCTTCCTGGAACGGCCGGCGCGCCGTTTCTTACCGCCGCATCGAAGGCATTCCGGACGAGTGGGGCACGGCCGTTACCGTTCAGGCAATGGTTTTCGGCAATATGGGCGAAGACTGCGCCACCGGTGTGGCTTTCAGCCGCAATCCCGGTAGCGGAGAAAATGGTTTCTACGGCGAATATTTAATCAACGCCCAGGGCGAAGACGTCGTCGCCGGTATCCGGACGCCCGCACCATTGAATAAATATTCCACCTCCGAACACAATAAAGAGTTGGTCACGCTGGAAAAAGGCATGCCGACTCTGTACAAGGAGCTCGAAGAATACCGTACACGGTTAGAAAATCACTACCACGATATGCAGGATATCGAGTTCACGATCGAAAATAACCGGCTTTTCATGCTCCAATGCCGCGTTGGTAAACGTAACGGCCCGGCCGCTGTGCGCATGGCGCTCGATATGCTGAAGGAAAAATTGATTACCAAAGAAGAAGCCGTTATGCGAGTAACTCCGGCACAGCTTGATGAATTGCTACATCCAATCATCGATCCGATTGCCGAGAAGACGCATGAACCGCTCGCCAAAGGTCTACCGGCCGGTCCGGGTGCCGGCAGCGGCCAGATCGTCTTCAACTCGGTCGATGCGGTCGAATGGGCCAAGAAAGGCAAGAAAGTCATTCTGGTGCGCGAAGAAACCAATCCCGAGGATGTCGACGGCATGCGCTCATCCCAGGCGATTCTGACCGCCCGCGGCGGCATGACCAGTCACGCGGCTTTGGTTGCCCGCGGCTGGGGTAAATGCTGTATCGTCGGTTGCAGTGCAATTCATATCGATTACCAGAAAAAGACGATGACTATCGGCGCTCATGTTTTCAAAGAGGGCGATATTGTGACTCTGAATGGTACTAAGGGCTATGTCTACGCCGGTTCTCTGCCGATGATCGACGCCACTGAAAATCCCGATCTGGTAAAATTCCTGAAAATTTGTGACTCCGTGCGGCGTCTCGGCGTCCGGACGAATGCCGACACTCCGGCGGATGCCAAACGCGCCCGCCAGTTCGGCGCCGAAGGCATTGGCCTTTTCCGCACCGAGCACATGTTCTATGGCGAAGGCGGTGATGTACCGCTTTTTTCATTGCGTAAAATGATCGTTTCCAAAACCGACGCGGAACGTAAAAAAGCGCTGGACGAAATTTTTCCGTATGTTAAAAAAGACATCAAAGCCACACTCGAAGCCATGGACGGGTTCCCGGTTGTAATTCGTTTACTCGACCCGCCGCTTCACGAATTCGTACCGCGTAAAAAGGAAAAGCTCGAAGCTTTGGCAAAAGATCTGGGCATTAGTCTGGCCGAACTTGAAAAACGGGCTGAAGATTTGCATGAATCCAACCCGATGATGGGACATCGCGGTGTCCGCCTGGGTGTCACTTATCCGGACGTTTCCCGGATGCAGATCCGCGCGATTCTGGAAGGCGCGGCCGAATTACTGAAGGAAGGCAAAAAACCTTACCCAGAAATCATGGTGCCGGTCGTATGCGATCTGAAAGAACTCGAAAACCAGAAAATACTGGTTGATGAGGTCTATGCCGAAGTACTGAAGAAATTCGGACTGAAGAAAATCAAATTCATGTACGGCACGATGATCGAAATTCCGCGCGCTTGCTTAGTAGCGGACAAGATCGCAACTGTAACGGAATTCTTCTCCTATGGCACAAACGATCTGACCCAGATGAGTTTCGGCTTCTCGCGCGACGATATCGGCGGATTCGTCCCGGATTATATCGAAAAGAAGATTCTGCCGGTTGACCCGTTCCAGTCCATCGACCAGATCGGTGTTGGTGAGCTGATTAAGATCGGCATCGAACGCGGTCGTAAAACCCGCCCGAATCTGGAAGTCGGCATCTGCGGCGAACATGGCGGCGAACCGAATTCCGTCAAATTCTGTCACCGCGTTGGTATGGACTACGTGTCCTGCTCGCCATTCCGGGTACCGATTGCCCGTCTCGCGGCGGCCCAGGCCGTGGCCGAAGAAAAAACCAAATAGATCGATTTCTACATCGTTAAATAAAGAACCGCGGTTTTGAGACCGCGGTTCTTTATTAGTGGGAGGACTATCCGGATATTATGTTGGTTTTATGTCCGGACAGAGGAAGATGGATATTTATTATAAATGAGCGCAACGCTCGGCCAAGAGCAACAACAGCATTGTTGTCGTGATGGTCAGAACGTTCAGTATCTGCAAGAATATCTTTTTCATTTTAGGTTCTCCGTCAATTTCTAAAAACAGAATTATGATTGCCGAATAACCATTTTGGTTGTCCCGATCTTCAAATCTGATTAAAACCTTTGGAGACTTCCCAAATGTTAAAGATATTTACACATTATATGGTGAGATGACGATGAATTCGGAATGGAAAAGTAAAACAGCGCCGGTTATTGTTGGATTGACGGTTATTTCAGCCCTGTTAATCGGGAACCTATATTCTGCTCAGCTGGATACCTTAGTTGTGCCCAGTGTGGTTATGTTAAAAAATCCCAGGGCGGTTATTGTTCTGCCAGAGCAATATCAAAAATCGAAAAATCGTTTTCCGGTCGTCTATCTTCTACATGGCTGGGGCGGTTCGTACCGTGACTGGCCGATCAAAATGGATTTGAAGCCGCTGGCTGACAAATACGGCTTCATCATCGTCTGTCCGGACGGCGGCTATGCCGGTTGGTATCTGAACAGCCCGATAATAAAGGATTCGCAGTATGAGACTTACATTGCAAAAGAAGTCGTTGCCTTCATCGATAAAAATTACCGAACGGTAGCTGATTCCACCGGGCGCTACCTGTGCGGACTAAGCATGGGCGGACATGGCGCGTTTACACTTTTGGCGAAATATCCCGAACGTTATGCGGGAGCCGGTTGCATGAGTGGCGCTATGGCAATGTCCGGAGGCAAACGCCGGGCCGGCCTGGCCGACATTCTCGGTGATTACGAAACGAATAGTCGTCTCTGGGAGGAAAACTCCGCTATTTTTCTGACAGACCGGCTCACCGGTCGCAACAAAGCGATTTTAATCGACTGCGGCGTGGATGATTTTCTGTTTCAAACCAATGTTTTACTGCATAAAAAACTATTAGACCTGAAGATTCCACATGACTATATCGAGCGACCCGGGGCGCATAGCTGGGGCTACTGGACAAATGCTCTCGAATATCACCTGCTATTCTTCAGGAAAAATTTCAATAAGGAAGTCAAGTGAACAACTCAGTTTTATCCAAAGCTCAGGCAATCAACGCCCAGACTGCAAATTTTCTCGCCGAACTGGCCTCAATTTCCTCGCTGAGCGGCAAAGAGGAAAATGTCATCAGTCGTCTCAAATTGGAAATGGAGACCATCGGCTTCGATGAAATCATTGTTGACGGCATCGGTAATATCATCGGGCGCATCGGTAACGGTCCAACCAAAATCGCTTTCGACGCGCATATCGACACGGTAGACATTGGTAACCGCGATTTGTGGAAATCCGATCCGCATGACGGCCATGTAAAAGACGGCAAGGTTTGGGGACGCGGCGTGGCCGATCAGAAAGGCGGCATGGCGTCTATGCTGGCCGCCGCGCGCATCATCAAAGAACTCGATCTGGCAAAAAACTGTACGGTCTATTTCACCGGCACGGTCATGGAGGAAGACTGTGACGGCCTGTGCTGGAATTACATCGTCAATGAGGATAAAATCAAACCGGATTTCGTAGTCATCACCGAACCGACCGGTTGCCGTATTTATCGCGGCCAGCGCGGACGTATGGAAATCAAAATTTCGGTGGCCGGGCTATCCGCACATGGTTCTGCTCCGGAACGTGGCGACAATGCCGTTTACAAAATCGCGCCAATGATTAAGGAAATCGAACTGCTCAACGAACGCCTGGCGTTTGATGAATTTCTCGGGAAAGGTACCGTGGTGCTCAGCCAGATTAAATCTGTCAGTCCGTCGCTGTGCGCCGTGCCGGATTTTTGTTCGATTTATCTCGACCGGCGGTTGACCTGGGGCGAAACTAAGGAATCGGCGCTGGCGGAAATCCGCGCCATTATCGAAAAGTTGAAAATTGACGCGAAAATCGAACTGCCGGTTTACCGCGAAAAGGCTTTTACCGGTAAGGTTTATCCGATGGAGAAGTACTATCCGACCTGGAAATTAGAGGAAAATCATCCGCTGGTGCAGGCCGGAGTTGCGAGTTACCGGAAATTATTCGAAGAGGAACCGGTGGTCGATAAATGGACATTCTCGACCAATGGTGTGACGATTCGCGGCGTGCATGGCATTCCCTGCATCGGTTTCGGTCCGGGCTTCGAGGAACAGGCGCACGCCCCGAACGAATGGACACCGGTCGAACATCTCTGGCAGGCCGCGGCTTTCTACGCGGGATTGGTCGAGAAAATAGCAATGGGAAATTAACCGCGGAGATCGCTGAGGACGCGGAGTAATTTTATGTTTGAAGATATAAACGAATTGACGGAAACAGTAATCGGTTTAGCGATTAAGGTTCATCGCAATCTTGGCTCGGGTTTCTTAGAATCGGTTTATCAGGCGGCACTTGCCTATGAGATGCAACAAGCCGGAATAAAATTTGAAAAAGAAAAATTTCTACCTGTAAAATACGCTGACATCGTTATAGAAAAAGGTTTTCGTTGTGAGTTTTTTATCGACGATCAGTTGGTTGTTGAATGTAAGGCTGCCAACGAACTGACCAACATTGATCAGGCACAACTACTGAATTATTTAAAAATCTCAAATCTACAAGTAGGGTTGTTGATCAACTTCAACACAAGCATACTGAAAAATGGAATTAAACGAATTGTAAATAACTATAAAGGCAACACTCCGCGTTCTCAGCGTACTCCGCGGTTAACATGAAAGGTTTGATATGAACGAGACACTTTTACGAGGGAAACACCTCATCACATTTAATGAATGGACGAAGAACGAAATCAATATGGTGCTGGGCGTTGCGGCCGATCTGAAACGCCGCTTCGCGCTTGGCGAGCCGCATCGGCTTTTGCAGGACAAGACGCTCTTCATGATGTTTTTCGAACAATCGACACGCACGCGCAATTCGATGGAAGCCGGCATGACCCAACTCGGCGGTCATGCGCATGACCTGACGCCTGACAAAATGCAGCTTTCGCACGGCGAGTCGGCCAAAGACACTGCGATGGTGCTTTCGCGCATGGGGCACGGCATCGCCTGCCGCAACTGCTTTTACGGCATCGGCAACAAATACCTGCGCGAGATGGCGCAATACTCGTCGGTACCGATTCTGTCGCTGCAGGACGACATTTACCATCCGATGCAGGTGATCGCCGACCTAATGACGATTCAGGAATACTTCGGGCAGAATCTCAAAGGCCTGAAAGTCACGATTTCCTGGGCGTATGCCACCAGCCATGCCAAGCCGCTGTCCGTGCCATTGTCGCAGATTTTGCTGTTTCCGCGCTTTGGAATGGACGTCACGGTTGCCGCGCCGAAGGAATTTCCATTGAAGAAGGAATACGTCGCCCAAGCGCAGGAAAACGCCAGGCTGAATGGAGGCAAACTGTCTTTCACCGACAATATGGACGAAGGTTTCCGCGGCGCGCAGATCGTCGTTCCGAAGAACTGGGGCGGATTCGGCAATTACGAATTCGACGAGTATCTGCAGAACGAAGACGAATGCCGGAAAGAAATGAAGGCCAATCTCGAAAAGCATAAGGACTGGATTTGCGACGCCCGCCGGATGAAACTCGCTGCGCCGGAAGTGAAATACATGCACGCTCTGCCCGCCGACCGCGGCAAGGAAGTCACCGACGAAGTTATTGATGGCCCGGCAGCGATTATTTACGACGAGGCCGAAAATCGCCTGCATACCGCCAAAGCCGTCATGGCTCTGACGATGGGTGGAAGGCCGTAAAGTTATAAACTCACCACAGAGATTCTGCGTTCAAAGTCAATGTTAAAGTGCATAGTTTGGATTAAAAGATATTTGATTTTTAAGTACACCGACGATAATATGTATAAGTTTTCGCATACATGCTCCAACCGCCACCATTTT
>Ga0074199_1000452_pt1 | contig 65000 bp, 45 predicted proteins | sample EPASupsiteSAE347_FD_64528 | JGI IMG/M metagenome (GOLD analysis project Ga0074199, IMG submission 64528) | Bioremediated contaminated groundwater from EPA Superfund site, New Mexico - Sample SAE3-47 | ecosystem: Environmental > Aquatic > Deep subsurface > Groundwater > Contaminated ... | reverse complement strand
GGCTCACCGCCACCCTTCGCTCAGAAGCTACGGCGTGGCAGGCAGGTTCGCCCTCCATAACAAAAATTGGGTTGTGGGCGCAAGCCCACGTTGGGGCCAAACCAGGCCATCCCGGCAAGGGCAAGCAGCCACGCCAACTTTGCGCCGTTCGCACAGAAATGAAACAAAACAATACAAGAGGAAACGGACAACCAAGAGGACAATAAGATGAAAAATAAAATCATTAAACTTTTCTTTATTATGCTCGCGGCGTTTATCGCAAATACTTGCGCATATGCCCGGAACATCACTTTATCCAACGCGTATATGCGGGTGGCGTTAAGCGGCGCGGATTATCGCGTCATATCGTTATTTGACATACAAAATAACATAGAGTTTATCAATCCGGCTACCTCGGCAAGGGAACTATGGGAAGCAACGGTGTGCGACAAGAATACCAATCCGTTGAAAATAAACAACGGGACACCTTGCGCGAAAAGATTTGCTTTAACCGGGAACAGCCTTGAACTTGTTTATCGTAATATTTCAATCAGCAATGAAGCCAATGCGGTTGATGTGATCTGCACGATCAATTTGGACGGCCAAAGGCTGGTCTGGGGCATAAACGTAGTCAACAGGAGCAAGCAATATGATCTCTGGGAAACAAGATATCCGATTCTTAATTTGGCAGCGATCGGAGGAAATTCATCGGATGATGCTTTTGTTGCTCCATATGGCCATGGCGTTTTATTGAAGGACCCGCTTAATTTTAAAGGGTGGTATCCAGCAACCTGGGCCTTTTGGCATACCGAAAGCGGGAAAGACACATATGCTAACAGACAGGGCCGGCAAATACCGGCCTTCCACAACGGCATGTATCCTTCCTTCATGCAGAACATGCAATTCCAATGCTATTATGATGAGAATTCAGGATTTTATATAGCGACCGAGGATCCGGATGCGAATATAAAAGACTTTTTGGTCTTAAAACAAGAAGGCGGATTGCAATTTTCCATACGCCATTACCCGGCCGGCATAACAAGGACAAATGAATATTCTCCCCCCTACCCGGTGGTCACCCGTCTTTTCGAGGGCGACTGGTATGATGCCAGCCAAATTTATAAGGCCTGGGCAACCAATCAGGTGTGGTGCGTAAAGGGAAACAAGAGAGACATCCCGCGGCTGAAAAAATGGTATAATGAGCTTGCCGTGTGGCACATCGCCGCCTCCGAAGACCTTGCTTATGTGCATGAGCATGTGGTCAACACAACCCCCCCCGTCGGAAACGCGGCCTATTTCCTGAACAAATGGGCCAAAGGCTGGCAAAAAGACGGCACAAGCCTTTTCGGTTTTCCATCCTTGTATAGATGCGCGAACCCGGAGAGGATGAAAAAACTCATGGCTTTACGGAAAAATGGCGCTTATGGGTTTCCTTATGTTGATATAAACGACTGGAACCCTGAAATGGACAATTTTGACGACGAAGGCAAAAAAGCGGCCAGAAAAGATATAAATCATGAGACTTATTACGATGTGTATGGGAAAATGAAAACGATTACGATGTGCCCGGCCAGCAAGATTTGGCAGGACAAAATGGCTGATAATGCGAAATATTTAGTGGATAATTTTAATGTTGACGCCATTTATCTTGATGTTTTTGTGTCACAGGAAGAGCCGTTCTGTTTTGATCCGGCCCATGGACATTCTTTGGGAGGAGGTAACTGGATCAAGCAGGGCAAACTTGATATTGTAAAAGCCGTAAGAGCGGCCAAGCCCGACCTGGTAATTGCCGGCGAAGGCCGCGCCGAATGTTACATTGGGGCAGTAGACTGTGGCTTTGAAATTCAACCCAGCCGCAGACCGGATATATGGATACCCCTTTATGCCAGCGTGTATAACCCGTATACCGACGCCTTTATGTGGGGGAATTATGTACCTGACCTGGAAAAGCCGCCTTCTTTCTGCGTAAAACTCGCCCATCAAATGAGTTTCGGAGTTGTCCCGGGATTTTTAACCATGACCACGGAGGAGGAACTGCTTAAAAAGAAAACGGAATACGCAAGGGAATTGGATTTCCTGCGTAAAATGATTGCATATAGATTCCGCCATAGAGATTTCCTTGCGTATGGCGAAAGGCTAAGAGAGCCGGATGGCAAGGTTAATAACATCCATTGTGTCTGGGCAACATCCAAGAGAGACAAGGTCGGCCTGGAGGTTGATGTGCCCGCCATAACTGCCTCGGCCTGGAGGTCGCCGGACGGCAAGACAGGCCTTTCATTCATAAATGGCACCTTTGAAAAACAGGAGGGAGAATACAACATCAATTGGGATGAATATCAGCCCGGGGACAGCAAAAAAATATCATGGGTATCGCATGACACCGACGGCGCTGAAACGAAGGGGAAATACAGCATGAACGATAAAATCAAGGTAACCTTGGCCCCCGCCTCGGCAAAGATGATGGTATTTTCTCCAACCTCAGCGGAGACGCTTCGCGGCAAACTGCGACGCCTCCTGCGGTCTTTAATTAAATAATTGTATGGTGCAACACATGAAAATTCCAGCGACTTTGGATCTATGCCAGAATGCCGCCTTAAGCCTTAATTTTTTGCAGAAAAATTGCGACAGAGACGGCCTTCCGTATTTTTATACCTTTTTCAATGATCCGGCCGAGGCCAGGCATCAATTCTGGGATTACGGCGAAATTCCGGGGCGGTATTTATACGGTTTCGCCTTCGCAAAACAGATCTTAGGCCTGAAAAAAGAGTTTCCCGCAGAGAAAAAAATAAAGAAACATCTCTTCCGCAATTTCGGCCAAGACGGTTTGAATTATTATCCTGCCGGCAAAGCATTCGGGATAGATTTGGGGCTGGGCCATGTGGCCGGGTTGTGGGAAAATCGCAGTATATTTATGGGGCTTTTCATGTCACGCCTGTTGTCAGGCGATGAGCTTGCTGGAAAATATGCCAGGGGCATAGTGGAACGGATAAAACAAATAGCCATCAGGAAAAACAACGGTGAATGTTATTTCTCCGAATATTTTTACCCGGAAGGATACAAGCCGGACAAGCGCCATAAACCTTATATGGGGGAAAACATCGGGGGCTGGATAACCCCCCTGGAAAGGTATTTTAACTATACCAAGGATGAAGCCGCTCTGGAGACGGCCATCGGTTTGAGCAATTTCCTGGTAAACAATATAAAGATTGACCAGCGCCTGTATTGGCAAGGCAGGTTTAACACCCATTCCATTCTTTTCAGTCTGGCGGGGATACTCAGGTGCGCTAAGCACACGCACAACAAGGCGCATATCCAATGGGTGAAAAAGCATTTTGACTGGATAACTTCTCATGCGGCCAGCAGTTTTGGCTGGGTGGCGGAACATCCGCATAGATATAAACTAAGGAAGAATCAAACTCAAAGCTGTGAAATATGCGCGGTGGTTGACGCGATAGACACGGCCATCCTGCTGGCAAAGCTCGGCTATCCGGAATACTGGAATATGGCCGAACGCTATGGCCGCAATTATCTGGCGGAAGCGCAATTAAACGACGTTTCATGGATTAAATCAACTATTACGAAAAAAAACACCGCTCTGTCCGCCTTTGACAATATTCCGGAACGAATAAAAGGCTGTTTTGCCGGCTGGGGCGGAGTCAATGATTTTATCAACCCGGACGGCCGGCATGGAAGCGCGACCCAAAACTGCTGCGGTCCGCACGGTGTCCTGGGAACTTTTCTCCTGTGGGAAAACATCCTGACAAAAGAACAAGATAATATCTATGTCAATTTCGCATTGAACCGGCGCAGCGCATGGGCGGACGTGATCAGTTATCAGCCGCATGCCGGCAAACTCAGCGTAATTCCCCGCATCAACGCCAATCTTTTTATCAGAGTCCCGGATTGGGCGCAAAAGGACAAAATCAAAGTGATGCTCAATGATAAAAACGCCAAAAAGGCATGGAAAGGACCATATTTGTCAATTCCGGGTGTAAACAAGGAAAGCACTCTGACCGTGCAATATCCTTTGGCGCAGTATTGCAAGAGCGAAAAAATAGAAAAAAAAGCATATTTAACTGAGTGGCGGGGAGAGACGGCAATCAGCATTAAACCCGAAGGCAAAATCTGTCCCCTTTTCAAGAGAGAGACCTCCTCGTCGGACATAAAAAATATTGCAAAAATTCCTCACGCGGCCAATACTGCCGGAGACAGGCTTCAATGCGAATGGTAAGTCTACGAGACAATATATAAATTACCTGAAAGGCAAAAAATGAAAAAAATTTTGATAAATCACGCCTTGGGCGTGATAAATATAATTTTGCTTTTTACTTGCGCGGCATCCTTTTCCGAAGACCGTTATGTGGTTGAGCCCGGGACGATTGCGAACGGCAATGGCGGGGTCTATACTGACTGGAGCATAGCGGCCACCCAGATTCAGTGGGCGGTGGATGTGGCCACCAATGCCAGCGACACGGTCTGGGTATCCAATGGCGTTTATCTCCTCACAAATCAAATCGTTGTTACGAACGCGATTACCCTGCGAAGCACCAACGGGCCGGATGGGACGATTGTCAATGGCGGATTTGTTTTCGGAGCGGAGAATGCGACCAGCAATAACCGTTGTCTTTACATGAGCAATATTTCCGCGTTTGTTTCCGGATTCACTTTCTCCAACGGCGCCTGCACTAATATTGGCGGGGCCGGAGTCTGGATGGGCCGGGGTGTTTTAAGCAATTGCACGGTTTGTAACAGCACCTTGTTTCAGCCAACTAACGCTGGTGGACTTTACTTTGGAGGAGGCGGCGTTGCTACTTACGGAGCCAGCACCGTAACAACCTGCCGGATAATCAACAACACGATCACGAATCCCACCACAACCATTAACACCGTGGGAACTGGAGGCGGACTATACTGTCGTGATGGAGGTTATTTCGTTGTCAATTGTCTCATCAGCAACAATGTCACTTATGGTGGTATAGGGCCATCCTGGTATCCCAGCGCCGCCGGCGCCAAGCTGGGGAGCGGCACGATCCAATCCAGCCTGATATGCAACAATAGCAACCAGTTTGGCGCGGGAGGTGGAGCAAATTTGGATATTGCAACCATGATTGGCTGCACGGTTGCCCTTAATTGGGCTTCGTCGGACGGGGGCGGGTGTTATATACTTCGCGGGATAATGACCAATTGCGTGGTTTCCAATAATTCCGGGAGGGGGATCAGTATGTTTCCAAATGTTGCCAACGCATACCCCACTATAAAAAATACAACTATTATTGGAAACACGCTAGAGGGAATATTTATGTATGCCGCGCATGCCGGGACGTGTATAGTGTCTGATTGCATTATTGCGGATAACACCTTAAACGGCGTCACGTTTTATCAAGTCGGCACAAATAAGCATCTGCTTAATTCTATAATACGCAACAACAAAGCGGGCGGCGTGAGTTGTCAAAACGGGACGATTCGCAACTGCCTCATTGCCGGCAATACCAATTCCGGAAGTTGGGGCGGACTGTTGATTGCGGCAGGCGCTGGCGGCTATGGCACGGCATCCGTCAGTTCCTGCACCATTGTAAGCAATCAATCTGCCGGTCCCGGGGCCGGGTTAAGATTTGAAGTCGCCAGCACGAGTTTTCTTATATCTTCCTGCGTCATTTACTCCAATGGCGTTGCCGGCACCAACGACGTGTTTGACGCCTGCGCCCCCACCAATTACAGCGCGCTCCAATATTCTTGCCTCGGGACCAATCCCGGGTTCACGGGCGCGGTAGTCATCGTGGCCGATCCGGCCTTCAGAAATTTTGCAGGCGGCAACTACCGTTTAAGCGGCAGTTCACTATGCGTCAACACCGGCTCAAACGAGCCATGGATGACCAACACCTACGACCTGGACAAAAACCAGCGCATCCGTTACGGCATTGTGGACATGGGCGTCTATGAACGCATCAATGAAGGCACGGTCTATTCTGTTCATTAAGCCGGATATTTTCAGGCTTGGTAACGACTGTGGAAAGGAACAAGACCGGATAAGAAAAACGGCAGGAACACTGTCATAAATTCAGGGGGAATATATTCATGAAGCAGTTATTCTTTGGCCTGATTTACGTTCTTATTTTTCAGGGACATGCCATTGCTGAAAACGCCACGGGCGACGTGACCCTGGCCAACGAGAGTCTCTCCATCTCCTTTGCGCAAAAGACCGGTTTTTCCATGGCAGCCTTCTCGGACTTGAAGCATCAACGCGCATGGGTGCGGAAAGAGGCGGTGCCCGTGCCGCTGTGGGAGATAGTGGTCGGCGATCACATGCTCAACGATAAACGGATCAGCGCCACCAATAAATGCGAAACTGCTTCAAAACTGGAGGGGGGAACCCTGAGTTTGACCTTCAAAAACATCGCCATTGGCGAGGAGCAGAACGCCCTGGAAGTTGTCTGTTCAATCTCACTGGAAAAATCCAGAACCCTTTGGAAAATAGCGGTTAAGAACAAGAGCAAAAGCCATGCCGTTTGGGAGGTGCGCTATCCGCGCTTTGCATTTACTCCTTCAGACGACAAGGCAAAGGATGATTTTCTGGCAGTGCCGATTTTTAACGGCATGGTGTTTCCGAATCCGATGGAAATCGGGGTGGGAACGACAGGCGATAACCCCATCTTTTTCCCGGGCGGGTCCCGGCATTATTGCGATAATTTTGGCCGCTCCGAACCGGCTTTGGTCTACGGCCTTTATCCCTACTGCACACAGTCCATGCAGTTCTGGGCTTACTACGGCATCGGCGGCGGGCTGTATTGCGCCACGGAAGACGGGAAAGCCATGCCCAAGGACTTTAAGATTACGCGCGACAAAACCCAGAAGCGTTTCCTTGCGGAAATCATCCATTTTCCAGAGGAGATGATGGAAGTGCGCGATTACACGGCGCCTTATGCAGCCGTGCTGGAGCCTTTTCAGGGTGACTGGTTTGACGCCTGCCAGATGTATCGGCGCTGGGCCTTGAACCAGTTCTGGTGCCGCGACAGCCGCAAAGCCAAACAGCAGCCTCAACCCCTATGGTTCAGAGACTTGGGACAAATCATTATGTTAGCTTCGCCCGACCACCAGCAAACATGCCGGCACCTGCTGGAATATGCGGCCCAGTTCAAGGGCGCTCAATTGGGATTTTTTTCAAAATGCTTCAAGGGTGTCTTTGAATATAGCCCCTTCCCTGTTCATGAAGAGCATGATCCCGACAACCTTAAAAAAGTTTTTGCCTTATCCGGAACAAACCTGTTTGTCATGCCCTACATGAACGCGAATGAATGGTCCATACGCAATCCGGAGATATGGACCAAGGGATATTCCGCCGCCAAACTCACTCCCAACGGCGATATGACGCTTGAAGTCTGGGACAGCGCCGAAAAATCCAAGCAGGCAATTGACAACCGGCCAAAGTGGGTACAGACGCCCCCCAGCGGTGAAATGTATGGGGTGATTTGCCCTGGCTGTGCGGAATACCGGGATTATTTTGCCCAGACCGTGATCAGGCACGTGCAAAAATTTGGCGGAAAGAGCATTTACCTGGATCAATTTGGCGGCTCGCAATCGTTTTGTTTCAATCCCCGGCACAACCACCCCTTGGGAGGCGGCGAGTGGGGCATTCAGGCAAAACTCAAACTGGTGGAGCAGATTCGCGCTGCATATCCCGATTTGGTCTTTACCTGTGAAGGAATATCCGAGGTGCTCCAGGGACAAATTGACGCCTTTCTAACGCTCCCTCCGCGCAGGTGGCAATTGTGGGAAAGACCATTGTTTCAGACAGTTTATAATGAGTATTCCGATTGCTTTGGTTTTGGTATTTATCCTCCCGACTTACAGAAAGATGATGGCATCGGATTCCGGACTAAATTCGCCGTTCAAATCTCTTGCGGGGAGATTCCCGGGTATATGTCCACCGCGAGAGTGCAGGATTTACTGTTAAAGCCCGCATATAAGCGGGACTTTGAATGGCTGAAGAAGCTGGTCGCTTTTCGGCATGAACACCGCGAGTTCTTTTCACTGGGTCAGCGTCTGCGCGACCCCAGTCCCATCGCCATGGTTCCTTCCGAGGTATCATGGGCTCTGGGCAAGAATGAAAAGGAAGGGTTCCTGACCCAGACCATGCTCCCCGTTGTCGCGAGTTGCTGGAAAGCCCCTTCTGGCGTCGTGGCCGTCGCATTGATCAATCCATTCCTCAATGAGCAAAACGTGAAATTCAGCGTGGATGGAAGCGAATTGGGAGTTCCCGGGAAGAAAAACATAGCCGTAGAGGAACGCTTGAGCGCGGGAGAGTGTAAATTAATTATACTGCCTTAACCAGGCGCCGTTATCTTCACTTGTTGCGCAATCAAATTATTCAAAGAGATTGCGTTTTCATCCCGTTTTGATAGCATGACCTCCGTTTAATGAGGATATTATATGCCGAACGACACCGACATCCGGAAATATCTGCAGAGAATAATTGATCGGGAAGATTTGGCCGCTGATGAAATGAGCGGACTTTTTGACCTGGTCATGGAAGGCCAGCTCACTCCGGCCCAGATCGCCGCCCTCATTGCCACCCTGCGCATGAAGGGCGAATCCGTGGATGAAATAACCGGCGCGGCTTCCGCCATGCGCCGCCATGCGGTCAAGATTGACACCGGCGGCCTGCCGGTCGTTGACACCTGCGGCACCGGCGGCGACGGCATCAACACCTTCAATATTTCAACCACCGCCGCGTTTGTCGTGGCCGGCGCCGGCGTGCCCGTGGCCAAGCACGGCAACCGCGCCGTTTCCAGCCAATGCGGTTCGGCCGATGTTCTGGCCGAGCTCGGCGTCAACCTGGAAGCGCCGCCGGAGGCGGTTGAGGAATCCATCCGTGCGGTCGGCATCGGCTTTCTATTTGCGCCCAAAATGCATCCGGCCATGAAATATGCCGCCCCCGTGCGCCGCGAACTCGGCATCCGCACCATCTTCAACATGCTCGGCCCCCTGACCAATCCGGCCAATGCCCGCGGCCAGATCCTGGGTGTATTCTCCGCGGAACTTACCGAGCCATTCGCCCGCGTGCTCAACGCGCTCGGCAGCCGGCGGGCGTTCATTGTCCATGGCAATGACGGCCTGGACGAGATAACCGTTACCGCCACCACCCGTATTACCGAGCTCAATGCCGGGAAAATCAGCACTTATGAATTTGATCCCCTGCCCTTCATCGGCGAATATCATCCCATGGGAGCGCTGACCGGAGGGGATCCGGCCAAAAACGCATCCATTTTACGATGTGTTCTTGAGGGCGAGGCGGGGCCAACCCGTGAAATCGTCCTCTTGAATGCCGCCGCCGGTATTGCCGCGGGAGGAAAAGCGGACACGATCAAAGAAGGCTACCACCTAGCCCAAAAGTCAATTGATGAGGGCCAGGCGCAAAAAGCGCTGGATGGCCTACGCGAACATCTGAAATAAATCCGTTGAATGATTTTCTAAAAAAAATAATTGCCGAGCGACGACAGGATATTTGTAAGGCAAAAAAAATAATTCCGCTGGCCGCCTTGCAGGAAACGGCAAAGGCGCGACGTCCGGCAAGATCGCTCCTAACCCGGCTTCAAGCTAATCCGGACAAGAACCGCGCCAATATCATCGCCGAAATAAAGAGAGCCAGTCCATCGGAAGGCATCCTGCGCCCTGATCTGAATCCGGCCGAACTGGCCCGCGCATATGAAAAGGCCGGCGCGGCGGGCATTTCCATCCTGACCGAGCCGAAATATTTTCTGGGATTGGACTGCGATCTTCAGGAAGCCCGCCAAGCGGTCAAGATACCTCTCCTTAGGAAAGATTTTACCGTTGATCCCTGGCAGGTCTATCAATCGGCCGCTCTGGGCGCGGACATTATTCTCCTGATCGTGGCGGCGCTGGAATTGCCTCTCTTGAAGGAATTACATACCGCGGCCAATGAGGCGCGCCTGGAAACTATAATTGAAGTCCACACCCTGCCGGAATTGGAAACAGCCCTTCAATTTCCCGGGGCGATCATCGGCGTCAACAGCCGCGATCTGGTGACGCTGAAAACGGACATCGCCGCCGCCATAAACCTCGCCAAATATATTCCGAAAGAACGCACGGCCATCGCGGAAAGCGGAATCAAAAGCCGCCGCGAAATTGACCAGCTCATGGAGCTTGGCTACCGCGGTTTCCTGATCGGAACGACCCTGCTCAAGGCCGATTCGCCCGGAGCGGCGCTGAAGGAATTGATCGGTAATCAAAAAGGCACATAGTAAGAATGAAGGAAGATTTTTCACCGCCCACTGTACACGTTTGTCATTCCCGACAAGCTAAGCGTTTTACGCGGCTTGATCGGGAATCCAGAATAATCCTGTGGCGAACTGGATTCCCGCTTTCGCCTGCCCGCAATGCTTCGTATAGCGATGCAGGCGGGCGGGAATGACAGAAAAAAAACGTCTGAAAGTCATGTCATGAAAAACAAATACAAGCCCGAAATAAAAATCTGCGGCATTACCAATCTGGACGATGCCCGCGCCGCCGTTGCTGCCGGCGCCGATTACCTTGGATTTGTTCTTTACGATAAATCGCCCCGCGCTGTTTCGCCAGATGCCTTGCGCCGCATACGCGAAAAACTGGATAAAAAAATAAAATGCGTCGGGGTCTTTGTCAATGAACGGCCGCTGACCATCGTCAAAACGGCAAAAAGCTGCGGGCTGGATATTGTCCAGCTGTGCGGCGAGGAACAGCATGAGTCCTTCCGTCTTTTGCCTTTGCCGGTCTGGCGCGTGATCAGAATTCAAAACGGACAGGCTGTGCCTGCCCCGTCAATATGGCCCGCCGAACGATATGTGCTGGATTCATCGCAAGCCGACCTCTATGGCGGAACCGGCGTGGCTGTGGATTGGAGCGTTGCCGCCCGGGTTGCCAAGGATAACAAAATAATGCTGGCCGGAGGCTTGACGCCGAACAATGTGGCCACCGCCATCCGGATTGTCCGGCCTTTTGGCGTTGATGTTTCTTCCGGTGTTGAAGCGCAACGCGGCAAAAAAGACCACGAAAAAATGTGTTTTTTCATTGAAGTCGCCAAAAAGGCCTGTAATGATATTGAAACAGGCTAAAGACAGAAATGAAAAACAGCACTCAACCGGATAGCCGCGGGCATTTTGGCCCTTATGGCGGCCAGTATGTGGCGGAAACGCTCATGCCGGCGCTTCAGAAAATTGAAGCGGCCTATTGCGCCGCCATGAAAGACGCCGCTTTCCGGCGGGACTTCCAGACGCTTATGCGCGATTATGTGGGGCGTCCTTCCCCGCTCTATTTTGCACAACGGCTGACGGCCGCTTACGGCGGCGCGCGCATCTATCTCAAGCGCGAGGACCTGAACCATACCGGCGCGCACAAGATCAACAACACCATTGGCCAGGCGTTGCTGGCAAAAAGAATGGGCAAAACCCGCCTGATGGCCGAGACCGGGGCCGGCCAGCACGGTGTGGCCACGGCGACCGTCGCCGCCCTGTTTGGAATGGAATGCGAGATTTTCATGGGCGCGGAGGACATCCGCCGCCAGGCGCCCAATGTCCGGCGCATGGAATTTCTCGGCGCCAAGGTTCATGAGGTCAAGAGCGGCACGGCCACGCTCAAGGACGCCATGAGCGAAGCCATGCGCGCCTGGGTCAGCCGCGTTGACGACACTTTTTACGTAATCGGCTCGGTGGCCGGCCCCCATCCCTACCCGCTCATGGTCCGTAATTTTCAAAGCGTGATCGGACATGAAGCCCGGAAACAGGCGCTTAAACAAACCGGCCGCATGCCCGACATGGTGATTGCCTGCGTCGGCGGCGGCAGCAATGCGGCCGGCATATTTTTTCCGTTCATCAATGACAAGCAGGTAAAACTTGTGGGGGTGGAAGCGGCCGGCCTCGGCCTAAAATCAGGCAAACATGCCGCCAGCATCGGCGCGGGCCGTGTGGGTATTCTGCATGGCAGCAAGAGTTACGTTCTTCAAACCAAAGACGGCCAGGTGCTGAACGCCCATTCAATCAGCGCCGGCCTTGACTATCCCGGCGTGGGCCCGGAACACGCCTTCTGGGCCGATTCAAAACGGGTGGAATATTGTTCAATCACCGACGCCGAAGCCCTGAAGGCATTCAACGATTTAACCCGGCTGGAGGGAATTTTGCCGGCCCTGGAATCATCCCATGCCCTGGCCGAGGCCGGGAAACGCGCGCGCAAACTCGGGACGCGGAAAAATATCATCGTCAATCTTTCCGGCCGGGGTGATAAGGACTTGGACCATATTTATGAACAGAATCAAAGCCAAATTTGAGGAGCTGAAAAAGCGAGGGAAGAAGGCCCTGATCGGATACCTTACGGCCGGCGACCCGGACATAAGGACTTCGGAAAAGATCATGCGCGATGCGCTCGCCAACGGCGTTGATATCCTGGAAATCGGCGTTCCTTTTTCTGATCCGACCGCTGACGGCCCCACGATTCAGGCCGCCGGACAGCGCGCGCTCAAGGCCGGCACGAATTTGGAGCGAATCCTGCGCCTGGCCGGAAATCTGCGCCGCTCATTTAACAATCCTTTCATTCTTTTCAGCTACGCCAACCCGCTTTTTAGTTATGGGTATGAGAAAATATGCCGGGATGCGGTGAAAAGCGGCATTGACGGATTTCTGGTGGTGGATTTGCCATTTGAGGAATCGGATGAATTGCGCCGCCACATGCGCCGTCACGGCCTGATTTTTATCCAGCTTATCGCTCCGACCACCTCGCCCCAGCGCGCCTTGAAACTCCTCACGAATGCGGACGGTTTTGTGTATTACATCATGGTCAAGGGCGTCACCGGCCAGCGGAAACAGCTGGATGACAAGGGCCTTGCCGCCCAGATCACCAGGTTGCGCAAGATCGCCAGAATTCCAGTCGCGGCCGGCTTTGGCATCGGCAATGCGGCCCAGGCCCGCGCCGCGGCCAGACACGCCGACGCCATTGTCGTGGGCAGCGCCCTCGTGGAAGCGGCCCGGAACGGGAAATTGAAATCTTTTGTCCGCGAATTGGCGACAGCGGTGCATTGATCTGATGTAATCGCTTGCGGTATAATCGCCGGTTCAATCGCAAATTTCGTTCTTGAATGCATCCATTAACAGCACAAAAGCGTGAAAGTCAAATTTCCAATTTCTAATTTCCACTTTCCGCGTTCCGCAAACGCCTGCAAACCATACCTGAGAGCATCCCTGGCGCAAATCAACGTCATCCCCGGCCAGCCGGCTTTGAACACCGCCACCATGCTGAAGGCGATTGCCGCAGCCAGGCGGAAAAAAGCGCGGCTGATTGTCTTCCCGGAAATGTCCATCCCCGGCTATCTCATCGGCGACAATTGGGAGCGGGAGGCTTTTTTGCGCGAATGCGAAGAGAGCGGAGAAAAAATACGGAGAGCGGCGCATGGCATCACAGTGATTTTCGGCAACGTCGGAATTGACTGGAACAAAAAAAACGAGGACGGCCGGGTGCGCAAATACAATGCGCTCTTCATCGCCGAGAACAGGAATTTCATCGGACCGCTGAAGGGAAAATATAAATTTATCATCAAAACCCTCTCGCCGAACTACCGCGAATTTGACGAAAGCCGCTATTTTTACGACCTGCGCAAGCTGGCGCTGGAATTGGGGAAAAAGCCGGAAGAATTAATTTCAACCGTTAAGGCCTGCGGACTTACCCTGGGCTGTATTCTTTGCGAGGACGCCTGGGATATGGATTACACCATCTCGCCATTGCAGGTTCTGGCGGGACATTCCGTTGATCTCATTGTCAACTGCAGTTCATCGCCATTCACTTTTAATAAAAATAACAAACGGATAAGGGTTTTCTCCGCCCAGTGCGCCAAGCTTCACAAACCGCTTGTTTATGTCAACAACATCGGCATCCAAAACAATGGTAAAACAATCTACACATTTGACGGCTCTTCCTGCGTCTACGATACTTCCGGCAATTGCCTCCAACCCGGCAAACGGTTTACGGAAAATATCCCGACCTTTGACATCCCCCTTGACGGCTCGCCGTTTGGAAACCCGGTTGACAGGACTGAGGACGAGATCAGCGCAATTTATGAAGCGTTGATATTCGGACTGCGCGCTTTTCTCAGGCAATGCGGTCTTAAACGCATCGTGGTCGGTCTTTCCGGCGGAATTGACTCCGCCGTGGTGGCCTGCCTTTTCAGCCGAATCCTCAGCCGGAAGGATTTACTGCTCATCAACATGCCGGGCCGTTTCAATTCGCCCACCACGATTGCGCTGGCGCGCGCCATTGCCAAAAACCTGAATTGTTATTACGCCGAAATCCCCATTGATAAGAGCGTGAAACTGACCTTATCACAGATTGACAAACTGGAAATAAAATCAGGCGACAAATCTTTGCGCGAGCGCCTGGACTTGAGCGGCGCCATGCTTGAAAACGTGCAGGCCCGCGATCGTTCCGCAAGGATTCTGGCGGCGGCGGCGGCGGCTTTCGGCGGCGCATTCACCTGCAATGCCAACAAGGCGGAGGCTACGGTCGGGTATACAACAATGTATGGCGATCTGGCCGGACTCATTGCGCCGTTGGGCGACCTATGGAAGGGTGAAGTGTATAAATTGGCAAAATTCATGAACGAAAATATTTTCAAACGCGAAGTCATCCCGCCGGGATGCTTTACTTTAACGCCTTCGGCGGAACTCAGCCGCAGACAAAACGTGGATAAAAAAATGGGCGATCCGCTTGTTTATCCCTACCACGACCGGCTCTTCGCCTCCTGGATTGAGCGCTGGCAGAGGATTACGCCGGAGGAAATTGTCGCCTGGCGCCTGGCCGGCAGACTGGAAAAAGAAATCAACTACGAAGGCAATCTGGACAAGCTGTTCAAGAATAACCGCGCCTTTATCGCCGATCTTGAGCGCTGGTGGGGACAATATTGCGGAATGGGAGTTGCCAAACGCATTCAGGCTCCGCCGATTCTGGCCGTTAAAAGACGCGCCTTCGGCTTTGACCACCGCGAAGCGCAGATGAGCGTCTGGCTCAGCGCGCGGTATTTCAAACTAAAACGCCAACTGCTGGCGCGCGGCTGAATATGAACACGAAAAACATTCCCGGCCCATCGGCAAAAATCCCAATTGAACGGCCGGATTTGTGCGACCAAAAATCACCCAAGGAACTGCGGGTTGTCCAGTTGACCGGCGACCCGAACATGCCCTGCGCCCATGTCTACATGGAAGCCCAGATATTTTCCCCTGATTCAAAACGATTCCTGTTTGAACGCTCCGGCAACGCCCATGACCCGGTCAAAAACGACCCCGAGCACCGGTATATGCTGTGTAACCTTGAAGATCAATGCCGGATTATACCGATCACCGACGAGTTGAATGCCATTGCGCCCTCCTTCGGTCCCGACGGACAGTTTATCTATTACCTGGTGGACAATTCATTGGCAACTGCCGGAACCGTTGAGCTCAAACGCGTCCGGCCGGATCGCAGTGAACGCGAAAGGCTCTGCGTTATCAGCCCCGAAACCTCGCATGATTTTCTCCTGCGGTTTCTTTATTCCCTTTCCACGATTTCATCGGACGGCCAGCGCCTGGCTACTGCGGCCTGTGTGATTGACCGGAAATCAGGCGAAGAAACATGGGGTATTGTAGTCTTTGATCTGGAGGCCGGGACGCCGAAAATTATCTGGAAGGACCCTGCCCTGCGCAATGCTCATCCGCAATACTGCCGGTCTCAACAAACCGAGCTGGCGCATGACCTGTTGATTCAACATAACCATGGATATCGCTGGGACACAAAGACCTGCCTGGAAATCACCCGGCAGCTTGATCCGTTAAAAATTGACATCCATTTGATCCGCGATGACGGCACCAACCTGCGCTCCATGCCCTGGGGACGGGACGGGAAGGAATTCTGCCAGGGGCATCAATGCTGGCGGGGCATGTCGCATTGGGCCATCACATCAACCCAGACCTATTTCCCGGAGCGCATGGAGGCACAGTTGATTGAAACTCGGCCCGTTCCTGAAGCCGGCCACAAGGGCCTGAATTCTCCCGGCGCAGTCCGCAATGACTTATCCCGTGCTTTCCCCAACCCGCAGTTTCATCATTTCGGAACTGACCGGTCAGGAACGAAAATGATCAGCGATTATTGGCTTAAACAAAACACGCATCTTTATCTGATTGAACTGGGAGAGGCCGGACGCGAAGCGGCAAAGCGGTTTCAATACCTGCTGGACACAAAAACATCGTTTCAAAAGCAGACCCAGGCACATCCCTTTCTTTCGCCGGACGGCAAACGGGCGTTTTTCAATTCCGACGAGACCGGAATCATGCAGGTCTATATGCTGGAAAATCTTCCGTTCTGAAACGCCAATTCTGTGCCGTATCAGGGGGACACACATGGGGAGCGCATGCTGCTTGCACTTACAATACGCTGTCCAGGAAACAATACGCGGCCTGACGGATTTCACCTGGAAAATCATGGCCGCAATCCGGATGCATGACTGTCAGATTCTGCTCGGCCCGGAACGACGCGTAGATCGGTTTCACCGCCTCCACACACTCACGCACGCCCTCAACTTTCAGATTGGTTTCCTGCAAGGGCGCATTGATGAACAAGGGACGCGGCGCTATTGTTGCGAGGACATCATCAAAATCAAAAGGCATGCGGGCGGGGTCGTTGCCATAAATGCTGGTAATGCGCGGCATATATCCTGCATGAGCCCACCCCGCCAGATTCCCGCCTTTGTATTGCCGGAATGAAGTGAAACCGCTGCTTACGACCAGCGCCTTGATGCGCTCATCAAACGCCGCAACAAACAGCGTATTATGGCCGCCCAGGGAATGCCCGATACATCCGATGCGGCTGGCATCAACTTCCGGCAATGTGCCGAGGAAATTCAGGGCACGCATATGGTTCCAGATGCCCTTCATGGTGGCGCTCGCATAACCAAGCGCGTAAGGATCCGCCTTGTATTCGCCTTTGTTGGGATAGTCAGGCACAAGACAAACATATCCCCGCTCGGCAAGTTCCCGGGCATAATGCAGGTTTGGCTTTCCTCCCAGCCCGGCCGGCTCCGCCTTGCCAAGGGGAGTTGTCTGGTGCAGGCACAGCATGGCGGGTCGTTTTTCTATTGTCCCTTCCGGGAGCAACAGGTAGGCCCAAAGCCGGTCACCCAGCTCAACCTGAAACGTAATTTTGCGCCTGATAAATCCCGCCTGATTTTCCTCTTCAAGGACCTCGGGCTTCAGCGGGACAAGCCGCTCAGGTCCGGGCAATGGCCCCATGACCTCCTGCATCCGCCGCAGAATATCGGCGCGATGCTGAAGCCAATCCTTTTTGTCTATAACGTGTGATCGCACGGAAATATCCTGGAACTTTTCTAACCTTCTTCCGCCTTGCGGCCCTCGGGTTTGTAGATCAACTTCTCAACTGTGCCCGTGATTTCATTCCCATCGCCAAGCTTCTGATAATAAACTTCCACCACATTGCCGATCCAAAGTTTTTCCAGGCCTTCCACATTTTCAAACTTGCTCTCCGGCGCCACCTTGAGCTTCAACACCTTCTTCACCGCCATCTTGCCTTCAGAATCCACGCTCTCCACGGTCAATAGTTTTTGGGCCTTATCAATCCCCATCACCACCCCAAAGGCGTAGGCACCGGACTTTGTTTCAACCGTCTCTGTGGCAGGCTCTGTTTTGGAGTCTTCCGCTTTGCCCGGCTCTTTATGTTCGCCGCCGCCCTTTACCTCAAGTCCCTGCCAGGAATATGGCTCCAAATCCACCTTGTGTCCATCAACGGTTGCCGTCTGTTTTTGCGCACTGTCGTTTGACACCAGCAGGAGTTCCTTTTCTTTTTCTCCGTTCTTACCCCAGCGCGAGGCCAGAACCGGAGGCAACTGCATCTTGGCGGCATATTTCGCTCCGTTTTGCCTGGACCAGCGCACTTCGCGCGGACTCACGCCCGCCACGATGGGGTCGCACAATCTTTCTCCGGATGCCACGTAATCCCGGTTTTTTGCGCGCATATCAATGGTGGCATTGAAAAATTTAATTTTGGGATCATCCGATGGCGCCTTGAGCTTGAGCAAGTGCGCGATAGGTCCCCCGCCGACCCCGCTCCCCGGCATATAGCCGAGGTGCGTTGAGAAGGCCAGGGTGCTCGTGAAATCCTCGTCGCGCTCATACGGTGGCCACATCCACCAGCCGTTGTATTGCAGGAATCCCTGATAAACCGTGGCAAACAACGGGATGGCATATTCCACCCCCGTCAAACCTTTATGATACGTCAGATGCATCACATCCAGCAAATACTCGGCCGCGCCTGATTCGCAGGCGAGCATGATGGAGGGATTCTTTTCCAGAACTTTAACACAAAGCTCACGGTTCCCCCGGGAAGTATGCCGTCCATAACCCAGCGGATGACCGTGTGCTTTGTTATAACACGGAAGCGGCGTGTGCGGGAAGGTATCAAAGTAAACAATCGGCGGCTGGTAATCTTTTATCAGTTTGTCCGCATGCGCCGCGGCATATTCAAGATAATTCCCGTCACCGAGGCAGGTCAGCTCGCACGGGATGAAAAACTGGAGCTTTTCAATGACGTTGTCATCCCTGCCCCATTTTTCCGCAAGGAGTTTCTGCTGACTTGTCAAAAGATCCGGCGGCATTGGAAATTCCTTCATCCGCGCTATCAATTCCCGGGCAAGCGGCCCTTCCCATGCCTCCATTAAATCCGTTTTGTATTGCAGTGTTTTTTCAATAAGACGCCAGGCACCGAGGGGAGCTCTTTGCCGGTTGTGCGCGATCTTAAATGTTATGGGCTCATACATGGTCGGGATGGAACCGTCCGCATTGACCAGTGCGCTTCCCTTAAGTCTGGCATAAAGCTCCTCGTGAGCCGGAACCAGACGGCTGAACATTAAGTATGGCGCGAGATAAATGCCGTCCTTCATGAGGTTTATGTTGGCCTGGAATTTTTTCTCCTCGCTCGCGGGAAGAAAATCAGGCGCGGCCGTTGTACCGGCGCTGTAATAGCGGCTCCAGTTCATCCATTGGGCGCCAAAAACCCTGTTACCCAGAAGCTGTTTGGCCGGCAGCAACCCCTTGAGAATATAGTCAGCGTTGCCGGCCACGCCATACCACGCCTGAAGCTCCTTAAACCAAGGGGGCGTGTTGGGCCGATCGTAAATCTTCCCCTGGGCGCACCACCACTGCTTGCGCGCCCAGTCCTTATAAATAAGCGCCGCCGTATACCAGCCGCCTGTATAAGGGGTCGTTACCACCGGATATGGGCTTTTGAATCCCGTCCCTTTCTGGCCCGTGTTTTCCGGAAAATGAACAAGATAAGCCCGGTATCCTTTGCCGCGGCATGTCTCATCCAAGTCATCCCTGGCAATCACAAAATCCTTCACCCAGCCCTCGCTGTCCGGGGTCCAGATCATCACGCCTTCCTTGTCGTTTTCATATGCCATCATCTGCAGGATCATCTCCCCGCCGGGATAACGGCCCCAGAAGGAACATTTTTTGTTGAAAAGGTCCGGCACCGCCTGCATCTCGCTCCGGAAGGCCCACTCCGGCAGAACGTCTCCCTTGCGGGTTACATACGAGATGGGAATGCGCTCTCCGATGCGTTTCCCCAGCACGAGATAATCATTTTTAAGCTTTGGAAGAAACAAGAGAGGATACTGCACTTCGGCCACGCCCCAATCGCCTTTTGGCGCGACCTCTATTGTCCAATGGATATTTTTGCCCTCGTCTTTTTTGTTGACCCTGACCCGGCACTGCTCGTGCTCGGCTGAGCCATCCGGCTTCAGGTCTTTATACAACCCCTCCACCATGACCGGCGACTTCCAATCGCCGTTTTTCCATAAATATATCCGGTACGCTTTTGTGTCAGTTTCAGCCTGGTAGGCAACAACAGGGCGAGAGGCAAACAAAAAAAGAGCCGACAATGCCAATGGAATGATTTTAGATTTCAGCATGAATTGATTACCGGAAATGGTAGACGGTGCCGTCGCGGACAGCTTCAAACACGCCCATGTCAACCGTGCCGTAACGGATGCGCGCCCGGCCATCCAGATCAAATGCGTTCGTCATCCAGGTCTCGTTTGATCCCCTATTGATGCAGGGCGAATTGCCGGCCAGCCGGAAATTACCGCCGGAAAAATTCACAAACTGCGGATTGGTCACGATAATCCCCGCGCCAGTGAACCCGGGATTGGTCCCGACGCACGAATACTGCAACGCATAATAATTTGTGGGTGCCCCGGCATCATAGACATCGTCCGTCCCCCCAACGCCATTGGAACAAATAATGCAGGAAGACACGGAAACGAGGTTGCCGTTGGTGGTTTCAAACCTTATCCCGGCCCCGTAATTCGTGGTCCAATTGCTGACGATCGTGCAACTGCTCACCGATACGGTGCCGCAACCGGACCCGATCAATAAGCCGACATAAGCCCCGGCATTCGTATTATTGGCAATGAGACAATTGCGGATCTGGGCGTTTTTCAGAGTCCGGCAGCGTATGCCGCCGGCCCGGTTCCCGCGCACAATGCAATTGGAAACAATACCCACTGTGCTGGTTGCATTTGCGCCAATATATACGCCGTAAAGCGTATTATTCTCAACCGTGCAGTTGACCAAATGGTTTGTCCCGCCCCGGTTATCAGTGAACATTCTCACACCGGAGTTTGTATTGTTGATAATGGTTGTGTTATATACATAGCAAACATAATTAAAATAGGACGAATACGCATATATGCCGCCCGCGCCGCCGTCCTGGTCCCGGCCGTAATTATTTGAAATCAGGCAGTTGGTCACTGTTCCCCGGTTGAGATATACTCCGCCGCCGGTCAGGGCCTGGTTGACCGTAACCGTGCAACTATCCATGGTGGAATTCTCATAAAGATGAACACCGCCTCCCAATCCATCAATGGTGGTGTTGCTGTAAATGCTGTTATAACAGATCATGCTTGATCTGACCCGCGCGCCGCCAAAAGCGTAAACCCCGCCGCCGCCCCTGCTGTCCACGCATCCAACAACATGATTGTTGCTGACAAAACAACCATATATCTCGCACCCTGCGCCGCTAGCATATATCCCGCCGCCGCCCGGATAGTAGGATGACGATGAGTTAGTAATCAGATTGTCCGTTACCAGACAGACGGCAACCGTGCCGCTTGGTTTAACAAAAATACCTCCGCCATAAACGCTTGAAGCAAGAGAAAAGCTGATATTTTCGCGCACCGTGCAATTGCTTAAAGTGCCGGCGCCCATCCACACTCCGCCGCCGCCATTGGCGCAAACTGCCCCGTTGGAGAAGGTGAAGCCATGGACCAGCGCTGCGGTGTTGCTCATATATAGACAGCGGTTATTGGTGGCGGCGCCCGGCGCCCCGAATACAAAGCCGCCGTTGACTAATGTTACATCCGGACCATTCGTGCTCCGCAAAACAATGTTGCTTATCACGGTGATTTGGTTGGTGAGCACATAGGTTCCGTTGGAGACCCAGATCGTGTCATTGGCATTCGTGGAGGCATTTATCGCCCATTGAATCTGGGTGGCCGCAATGCTCCAGTCGGTGTAAACCCCGCTATTGCCGTCGGCAATGGTCCCGGGCTCCACCACATATCGGTCCAATGCCCGGAGGGAAAGAGTTCCAAAACAGAACATGCCGATCAATGCCATGACAATATTCATGCTGCTTGTGGAACAAAAATCGGATATCACCCTTCGTTTTTTTGACATAGCTTCGTCTTTTTTATTTCAATATTAATTCCCTTGTATGCAAAAACCAGCCGGGAAAATGTCCTTTTTTTCTTTATTTTTGCACCATCGGGGCATTCACATTAAAAGACACGCATTGATTATCCCGGAATTGTTTTGGGGTTGACTTATGCTTTATTAAGATTTATCTATTGCACAGTTATACTACGTTGCACGGATATAATTCCGGTTTCCAGCTTGAAGATGATCGCTATCTTATACCAAGCGGTTTTTCGGCCAACAGCGGACATCAGCGGCCTGCCATTCGGCGTGCGCAGCGCCGGACATTATAAATGCCGGTCCCCGTTTATCAGCTCTGATAAAAAAATCAAACACGTCCAGTTATTCTGGGGAGTGCGCGGTTCCGGCATCATAGAATTCAACAACCGCAAACGTGTGCTCAAACGGCATCAAGTTGCGCTATATTATCCCGGCATGCGGCATTACTACTATGCTGATCGCCAGGATTGGGAATTTTATTGGTTCACCCTGGATGGGCCCTTTGCAGTTTCCCTGCCGGCCGCCTTTGGATTGGAGCCCGGCATTTATGACGCGGGGCAAGCGCCGGAGGCGCTTTTTAAGTCTCTGCTAGTGCAAGTTTGCCAAATATCAAAGTCGGCCCGTTTGCGCGCCTGTATGGATGCTTTGGCGATTCTCGGCCGGGCGGCCGGCGCGCCGGCCGAGCAAACGGATGAAATGGTGAACGCCGCCATTGAACGCATACACGAACAATTTGCCTCCCCGGCTCTGAATATCAAAACACTGGCGGGATTGCTCCATATCAGGCGGAACGCCTTTTCGGCGCGCTTTCATACTGCCATGGGAATAACGCCGGGCATTTATCTGAAAAGATTGCGCATTCAAAAAGGCTTGGCGTTGTTGCAACACACGCATTTGCCGATCGCGGCCATCGCTACCCAATGCGGATATACGGATGCCGAATATTTTTCGCAGGTCATCCGCCGCGCCACCGGCCGACCGCCTCTGCAATTCCGCAAAAACAATCAGGACCGTAAAGGTTGATTTTATTTTACGCGTAGGAGCCGGCTCCGTTACAGGAGAGAAACAAGGAAGTCCGGCAGATTGCTTATTGTTACGGAAGCGGATGTCGTAACCTCCCGCATTCGGGAAATCAGAATACTTCGGCTGGCGCCGATCAATTTTGCCGAGGCAGTCAGGCGGCGCAAATCATCCTCGGAAGGCGATGAAGTCAGTTTGATTTCAATTGCCCAGACCTGCGAGCCGAAATCAAGCACCAGATCAATTTCATGACGGTCATGCGTGCGGAAAAAGAACGGCCGGCAATGTTTTCCTAAGCTTTCCAGCGTGGAAATTATTTGTTCTATGACAAACCCCTCCCAACTGGCGCCAACCCAGGGTTGCTTGAAAAGCAGATTGAATTCCGGGACATTCAAAATGGAATGCAAGAGACCGCTGTCGCGCCAGTAAATTTTCGGCGATTTTACCAGCCGCTTGCGAATATTGACATGAAACGGCATAAGCCGGCGAATTAAAAAAGCCCCTTCCAAATAATCAAGATAAGTATTGACCGTGGGATGGCTGATGCCCAGCGCCTGCGAGACATTGGATGCATTCCATAGTTGTCCATGCAAGGCGGCCAACATGGCCACCAGCCGCTCCGTCATGGCCGGTTTGGCCGGCAGGCCCCAATTTCTCAGATCGCGTTGAATCAATAATGAAAGATAATCGCGATGCCATTGGGGAAAGCGACTTTGGGCCAGAGCTCCGCCTTCCGGATATCCGCCTGCCAGCCATACTTTATCCAAGTTGGCGGCCATATCCGGAAACTCGCAGAGGATGAGAGGAGAAAGATAGACCAATCCGAGCCTCCCTGCCAGCGACTCGGAAACATGAGTCATAAGCATGGGAGAGACCGAACCAAGAAGAAGGAAGCGCCTCTTGCGTTCTCGTTCCTTATCAATAGCTGAGCGAAGCCGCGGAAAAATTTCCGGCCATGATTGCGCCTCATCCAAAGCAACCAGATTTCCGGCGTTTTCAACAAGATTGTCCCACTGGCTGTCAATTCTCAGCCGGTCTGAATTGGCTTCAAGATCATAATAATTTTCGGTAAGGCTCTTGGCTAAAGTGGTTTTACCGGCCTGGCGCGGTCCGATCAAGGCAATCGCCGGATATTCTGTCAGTCTCTTTTGCAAAAGATTAGCTATTAATCTCTTAATCATATTATTGAATATAGTAAATTTTTTTACATATTTCAATACATGTTTGGCGCTATATTGTAAAGTAAAAAATATTTATACGCAGGAGATGAAAATCGCGGGATTTTACCGCTCTTTCAATTCACCGGAAATGGTAGATGGTGGCATCGCGGATCACTTCATACGCGCCCATGTCCACCCGGCCGTAGCGGATACGCGTCCTGCCGTCCAGCTCAAGCGCGTTTGTCATCCAGGACTCGTTGGATCCCGCATTGATGCAGGGCGAACTGCCGGTCAACCGGAAATTACCCCCGGAAAAATTCGCAAACTGCGGATTGGTAACGATAATCCCCGCACCGGTGAAGCCGGCATTAGTCCCGAGGCAGGAATACTGAATCGCATTGTAATTCGTGGGGGCATATAAATCATAGACATCATTGGTCCCGCCCACGCCATTGGAGGCGATCACGCAGGATGAAACCGTGATCCCGCCGTTGGTGTCCGCAAATCTTATCCCGGCCCCGTAATTGGTGCCGTAGTTGCTCGCGATCGTGCAGCTGCTCACTGATATTGTCCCGGTCCGGCCGCTTCCTCCAAGCAACAAGCCCGCGTAACTCCCGCTGTTCGTGTTGTTGGCGATGAGACAGTTCCGAATCTGCGCATTCCTGACACCGGTACAGCTTACTCCGCCCGCCTTGTTGTTCCGAACCACACTGTTGGAAAGCATGAACATGGAATAATTCGTCGTTATTCCTGCCAGTTCCACGCCAAGCGCATTATTATTTTCAATAATGCAATTGATCATCTTGTTCGTTGTATACCATCTTGCTTCAAAAGCGGCCATTCTATAGGCCGTGCTCGTATGGCCGGATACGGTGGTATTATATACTTCCGAGCCGATAGTGTTCGCATTACCGGGGGCATGATAAATCCCGGGGATTTGACCGGCCGGCCCATAGTTGGAAGAAACAAGACAATTGGTAACTGTGCCCCCCTGCAGATAAAGCCCTCCTCCCAGAGTGGCTTCATTAACGGACACGGTGCAGGAATCTACCAAGGCGCCATAAATTGCAGATATGCCGCCCCCGTATCCGTTGGTTCCGGCGGAATTATTACAGATCAGGTTTGACCTTATTTTGCCGTAGGAAGCAGAAATCCCGCCGCCTTGTCTGGCGTCGGTAATCCCTAAGATTCGGTTATTACTGACAACACAACCATAGACCTCCCAACCAGGGTTGTTGTTGAATATGCCGCCGTATATGCCGGCCCCGCCGCCATTGAAGGCTTGGTTAGATACTATATTGCCGGTTACCCGGCAGGTGGTGATTGTGCCACGCGGGTTAATATAGACTGCTCCAGAAACACTTGAAGTGAGAGAAAAACATATATTGTCGCGCACCGTGCAATTGGATAAAATACCCCCGCCGATCCACACTCCGGCGCCGCCGACATTGGTAACCGCTCCGTTGGAAAAGGTGAACCCGGAAACAAGCGCGGAAAGGTTGCTTAAGAACAGGCAGCGGTTGTTGGTTTCCAAATTTCCCGCGGCAAAATTTCCATTGACAATCGTCCCATCCGGCCCGTTGGCGCTCCGCAGAACAATATTGCTGATGACGACGATCTGATTGGTGAGCACAAAAGTTCCGTTGGAGACCCAGATCGTGTCGCTGGCATTCGTGGAGGCATTCACCGCCCATTGAATCTGGGTGGCCGCTATGCTCCAGCTTGTATAGATCCCGCCATTGCCATCAGCAATTGTTCCGGGCGCTACCACATAACGGTCCAGCGCCCGGAGGGAAAGGGTTCCAGACCAGAGCAGGCCGATAAACGCCAGCCCCAGGATCAGGCCGTTTTTGGACGGAACTTTTTTGAAACTTATATTGTCATTCTTTGAGTCCATAGCAGAACGAGATTGTGATAATCCTACTCCGCTTTTTTTCTGAAGACAAGTTTTTTATCACATGGATATTGCGCGATCACCGTGCCATATCCGCATCTCCGGGACAAAAATACAGAAATAAAGACAAGATTCACGTTGATCTCTGAATGAAAAGAGTATATCTAATTTTCAGTCTTTATTTTCCAGGAAGGACACTAAATTTTTGCCGGCTACCATTCCGCGCCGGCGGAAAGGAAGCATGAAAAAAATGTTTATGGGTTTATTCTGGATGGCAGCATTGGCGCTCGGCCAGATCGTTTTTGCCCAAGACGTGACCAACGGTCTCATAGCCCGCTGGACATTTGACGATGGCAAGGGAACCGGCGCCGCCGACAGTTCCGGCGGCAAAACAAGCCTTTCCCTGAAGGGCAAGCCTGCCGCGGTGGAAGGAAAGCTGGGCAAGGCGCTGTCATTTGACGGTAAAGCCGATTACGCGGAGGCCGCCCTGCCGAAAATGGATTTCAACCGCGATTTTTCATTGTGCTTCTGGGTCCGCCCCGCGCCGGACGCGGCCAAGCCCGGAGTTTTATTTTCCACGATCCGCGATGAAAACAACTGGCGGGGATTTGCGGTGCTCTATGAACCGGCGGAAAAGGCGCTGAACGTGGTCCGCTTCAAGGAGGTCAACACTTATCAGGTGAACACCTTTTCCAAATTTTACGAAAGCAAGGCCAATGATGTCCTGACAAGCGGCGCCTGGCAGCATGTGGTTGTGGCGGCTGATTTCGCGAACAACATGCTCTTGATCTATAAAGACGGCGTTTTATTGGGAACCTATTCCAACGCGGACGTCAAGGAGATAAACTGGAACGCCAGGGACGGCCTGGTGCGGATTGCGGCCGAAGACGTCGGCGGCAAGGAGCCGTTGTCCTTTGCCGGGGCCATTGACGACGTCCGGCTTTACGACCGCCTGCTCTCGGACGAAGAAATCACCCGTATTTTCAAAGCGGAAAAATAAGCTCATGCATAGGAATTTCAAAGTTTGGAACTGGATTCCCGATTAGATCGGGAATGACACACCAATCTGTCATTCCCGCGCAAGCGGGAATCCAGAGTAGTTACGGTTTTACCGCTTAATTCCAATTTTTGACCGGAAAAAATCATTATCAGGAGAAGACCATGAAAAAGGCGCGCTTGGGATTGATCGGGCTCGGCTGGATCGGCAGCGAACACGGCCGCAACATTCTCGCCAACAAAAACGCCGAACTGGCGGCGGTCAGCGATACCGACCCGGAACATATCCGGTGTTTTTTCCAGCAGAATAATTTCAAGTGCGAGACTTACGCCAATTACCGCGACCTGCTTAAATCCGATATTGACGCGGTGGTGGTCGCCTCGCCGAACAGTTTTCACGCGGAGAACTGCATTGAAGCGGCCAAATGCGGCAAGCACATATTTTGCGAAAAACCAATGGCCATCACCCTGGATGACTGCCGGCGCATGCGGGAAGCGGTGGAAAAGGCAAAGGTAAAATATCTCATCGGCTACCACCGCCGGCTTAATCCGGTCTACCAGTTCGCGAAAAAAATGCTGGACGATGGCCGGCTGGGCCGGGCGTTCATGGTGGAATCCGATTATCTGCATCATGTGCCCGGTGACTGGGACATCTGGAAATGGGCCGGCAAGGAGGCGATTGCCGGCAGCATGTTCCATGGCGGCAGCGGCCATAATGTTGACCTGATCCGCTATTTCTGCGGCGACATCAAGGAAGTGGCCTGTTTCAAGGATATTTTCCTGCCGCGCGTCAGCCAGGTGGAAACGGAAGACACGGCGGCGGCCGTATTCCAGTTTGAAAACGGCGCGATCGGCAAGGTGCAGATGTGCGTCGGCCCGATCCTTCCCTTTACTTTTAATTTAAGGATCTACGGCACCAAGGGCTCGGTGATCAACAACAAAATCTGGCTGGACAACATGCCCCGCTTCTACGACCCGGGCCATGAAAAGGAATGCCTTGAACTGCCGGAGACCTGGCTGCCGGACAACGTGCAGGGCGGCATCGGCGAGCCGTGGAATAAGCTGATGGACCATTTCGTAGACATGCTGGTCAATGACGCTCCCTGCCTGAACGACGTGCAGAGCGCGTATAAAACCAGCGTGGCCTGTTTCGCGGCGGTGGAATCGGCCAGGAAAAAAGAAGTTGTGAATGTCACCCGCATGGAGTAGGGAGGAAAATATGGCAAAAGATTATCATTTGATTGACCTTGAATTCGCGGCGCGCCAATTGCGCCGGCTCGGCGACCTGGAAATGAAATACCTCGGCGAGGTCATGCAGGGGGAAACATTAAGCAATTACATCAGCGAACAAAGCATGACCAGAAGGTTTGAGACGGCCTTCGCGAAAAAAATCGGCGTCAAAAAAGCCATGGCAAAAAACAGCGCCATGGCCGGTCTGGCCGAGGCCGTGAGCGTATCCGGGGCCGGGCCGGGTTACGAGGTCATCTGTGATCCGATCGTCCATTTCGCCGGCTTGTCGGCGGTTTTCTTCAACGCCGTGCCGCGTTTCGCGGATGTCAGGCCTGACACCTACAACATGGATCCGGACTCCCTGCTCGCCAACATTACGCCCCTGACCAAAGCGGTCATTGTGACCCATCTCTGGGGCCAGAGCGCGGAAATTGACACCATCAGCAAAATTTGCAAGTCCAAGGGCCTCTTCCTGATTGAAGACTGCGCCCATGCCATCGGCACCACCTGGAAAGGACGCCATGTGGGCACGTTCGGCGACCTGGGAATTTTCAGTTTCCAGGAGTTCAAACAGCTCTCCACCGGCGACGGCGGAATGAGCGTAACCAACAACGCCGAACTTTTTGACAAGATGCGCAATGCCTGGTGGTTTTCCGGCGAGTCGCCGAAGTTTGTCTACCTCAATTACCGGATGAACGAGGTCACGGCCGCGGTCGGCATGGCCCAGCTTCAAAAGGTTGACCGGATCGTGGAAGGCACCTACAACAAGACCCTGGCGATCCTGAACAAGGCCATCGCGGGTTGTGAGTGGCTCAAGCCGCGCGTTGTTCCCAAACCGGCCCACATGAGCGGCTACTGGTGGTCCTGCGCCTGGAACGGCGATAAAAGCGGGCTTTCCTATGAAAAATTCAAAAAACTCAGCGAAGAACTCAAGATCGGGCTGCGCTTCGGTTTTAACCAGTTCCCGGCGCAAGAATTTCCGTTTTTCCGCGAAGCGACGGCCTATCGGACGCATCCGGATTGTCCGACGCGTTGTCCGTTCTACACCGCCAAAAGTAATTACCGCTATACCTGGGGCCTGACGCCCGTCTGCGAAAAACTGATGCCGCGCCTGATAACCGTCAACCTGATTTTCCTTTCCATCCCCGCGGCGGAAGAAATGGCCTCGCGCATTCAGACCGCCATAAAAAAAATGGAGCGGTGAAGAAGACGCGCAAAAATCTTGCATTCAGAAAAAAAGCCGTCTAGTATTCCCTCTGTAATTTTTGCGTTGGACTCAAGGGAACAATCAAAATGTTTTCCGGCTTTTTTCGGCTCAAAAACGGTCTGCGTATTGTCCTGACGCTGATCAGCCTGCTCTGGTCTGGAGCAATAAATCTGCGGGCCTCCGACCGGTATGTGGCCACCAACGGCACGGACACCGGCGATTTTCTGACCTGGGCCACGGCCTCCAGCAATATCCAATGGGCAGTGAATAAGGCCCTCAGTGCCAATGACACGGTCTGGGTCTCCAATGGAACTTTTGTGCTTACCAATCAGATCGTCGTCACGAATAATATTGTTTTGCGGAGCGCCAATGGTCCGAATGGGACGATTGTCAACGGTGGATTCGTTGAAGGAGCGGCCGTGCCAACCAATAACCGTTGCCTGTTCTTAAGCAATATTTCCGCTTTTGTGTCCGGATTCACCTTTTCCAACGGCGCTTGCGATACCAATGGCGGCGGCGGGGTGTGGATCGGCGCCGGCACTTTAAGCAATTGCACCGTGTGTAATAATAAAGCCTTTGTGCCTACTAATTTTGTTTCCGTTGGGGGTGGAGGCATTCTCCTTAAGCCGAGCGGCACGGTTGCCGTCTGCCGGTTAACCGGCAATAATGTATCAAACACGGCCGTGAATTCCAGCTATGGCGGCGGAGGCGGAATATACGCTTACAATGCGGGATGCGCAATTTATGACTGCCTGGTCAGTAATAATAGCATAAAGGGGATAACAGCCAGCAGAAGCGGTGGGGGTATTTACGCATATTACACCCGGGTCAGATCATGCATGATCTGCAACAACGATAATAGTACCAACATACCAGGCGAGACAAGTGGCGGTATTGGCGGCGGCATTAACATGGCCTGGTACTCCACCATGGAATCCAGCACAGTTACCGTTAATCGCTCGGCAGGCGGAAGCGGAGCTGGGTGTTACCTTACCGGGGGGACAATAAGCAATTGCATAATTTCATATAATTATATTTCGGACAATGATGCGGGCAGTGGTCTAACTATGTATCCCCAGCTCGATTACACCGCTTGCAGTGTGTTCAATACAACCTTTACCGGCAATACGAACACCGCCGTGAGGATGTACAATGCTAGCGGCGGGACAAACCAGTTGATCAACTGTATTATGGAAGACAGTAAATTATGGGGACTGGTAATACGCAGCGGAAGAACAAACACCCTGAATATTGTCTCTAATTGCGTGGTGCGCAGAAATGGAGTCGGAGTGCGCTGTTACGCCACATGGGAGACGCAAATCCGCAACTGTCTCATTGCCAACAATTCCAATTATGTAAATTATGGCGGACTGTATTTAGGGGCGAATTGCAACACGGTATTGGTGAGCGGTTGCACGGTCGTGAGCAACTATGGCACGAATTATGGGGCCGGACTGAGGTTTGAGGGCGCCGTAACCGCCTTGCTGTCTTCCTGCATTATTTATTCCAACGGCGTCGGCGGAACGAATGACCTGTATGATGACAGCGCGCCCGCAAATTACGGCCGGCTCCAATATTCCTGTGTCGGCACCAACCCCGGATTTACCGGCGCGGGGATTATCGTTACCAATCCGCAGTTTGCGAATTTTTCCGGGGGTAATTTCCGGCTCTCGGGCAGTTCGCCCTGCATCAATGCGGGATCAAACGAGCCTTGGATGACGAACGCGGTTGATCTGGATGGCAGGACGCGCCTGCGCTACGGCCGGGTGGACATGGGCGCGTATGAAGCCATCCGCGACGCCACTGTCTACCGTTTCCGGTAAATTGATGGAGTTTATTTTAGTAGTATTAAACAATCAAATATCAACAAGCGATCCTTCCCGGGCATCGGCAAGGATCAGAGGGAGAAAACTCAATGAGGAAGGTAAAAGTTGTCCTGCTGGGCGCCGGAAGTCTGTATTTTGAATATGTCATTGCGGAAATAGCCTGCACGCCGGAACTGGCCAATGCGCAAATAACGCTCTATGATATTAACGCCCAACGCATGGACTTGACGCGGCGGATTGGTCTGCGGATTGTGGAAAAGACCAAAGCCGGCCTGGCGATCAACGCCACCACCAACCTGGCCAGGGCTTTGGACGGGGCGGATTTTGCCATTGCCTCCATCGGCGTGCACGGTCCCAGCCAGCGCTGGCACAAGCTGGATTCCGATGCCGCCGCAAAATTCGGCATCATCCACACCACCGGCGACACGGTCGGGCCGGGCGGCCTTTCGCAGGGATTGCGGATTATTCCGATCTTCATGGACATAGCGCGGAAAATGGAAAAATATTGCCCGGACGCGGTCCTGCTGAACCACTCCAACCCCATGGCGCCGATCTGCCGGGCGGTGATGAAATACACTTCCATCCATGCGATCGGTTATTGCCATAATGTGGCGGGCGATATTCATTTCTTCGGCCAGATTCTGGGCGTTCCCCCCAAAGAGCTTGAGGTGGTGGCCGCGGGCGTCAATCACTGCGGCTGGCTCCTGAAAATTTCCCACAAGGGCAGGGATGTTTATCCCCTGCTGAAAAAACGGCTGACCGCCAGAAAGAAATATCAAAAACATGTCTTTGCGGCGGAGGTTTTTGACATGTTCGGGGTCTGGCCGATCGGCGCGGACCGGCATCTCGTTGAATTTTTCCCGCATTCCCGCCGCGCCGCAAAAACGAAGAACATTCCCTATGACCTGACATGGCGCTCCGACATGATAGATAAAAACTGGATCACGCGGGAAATCAACAAGGAACCGGACGACATGGAATTGAAGGCGGCCGGCAAAAAGGACATCTGGCTGCCGGAGAAGAACGAGACCACGCCCGAGTCCATGGGCGGACAGATCAAGGCCATGGCATTCGGCCCGGGTATATTGCACTTTGTGAACACGCCCAACTGCAACGCCATTCCCAACCTGCCGGAATGGGCGGTGGTTGAGATCAAGGCCATGGTCGGCAAGGGCGGCGCCAGGTCCGTTTATATCGGCGCCATGCCGGCCCAGGCCGCCCGCTGGAGCGCCGCGCAGACTTATGCCCATGAATTAACGGTGGATGCCGCGGTGGAACAGAGCCGCCAAAAGGCCATCATGGCCCTGGCCTGCGACCCGATGATCAGGGACTTCAAGGAGGCCCGGGCCGTGTTTGACGCCATCGTCAAGACGCAAGGCGACCGCCTGAAGGCCTTCCGGGCATAAAAGACCACCGCCTGCAAATTCATGTAAAAACTGCTGAAACATAACCTTACCGCGTCAAGGCTGATATTGGCGCGTATGAAGTCATCCGTGCCGCACGGCCTAAGTTTTCCGGTGAAGCCCTGCGTTTCCAGCTGTTGTGCGCGAGATAGTTTTCCCTTTAATTTTTCACTCGCCGCGGGCCTGATTGTTTCTGCGGAACCGCAGGGGCGGCTTGCCGGTGGCGCGGCGGATGACATGCGAAAAATATTTGGCATCCGTATATCCGCATTGATTGGCGATGGCCGCGATCGGCAAATGCGTATGCCGCAGCAATAAAATGGCTTTTTGGACGCGTAGTCTTTTCAGGTAGGCGCCGGGCGCCATCCTCATGGCGGCATGAAAACGCGCGGACAAGGCGTTCCGCCTGGCGTGGAGTAATCCCGCCAGTGTTTTGACATTCAACGCCGGCGAGGTAAATTGTTCGTTGATGTGTGCAATGGCGGCATTCACCAATTCATCCGTTTGCTCGGCCGGCGCGCCGGCCGCCTGTCCGAGAATCGCAAAGGCGGTTACGCAGGCGCGCACGTGGGCTTGTTTTGATACTTGGCAAACCTGTACCAGCAGAGACTTGAAAAGCGCCATTGGCGCTTGTCCCGCGTCATAAATGCCGGGTTCCAGCCCGAAAGCGGCCGGCAGAGCGACCGCAAAAGGCCCATCCATGGTGAACCAGTAGAATTCCCATTCCCCGCGGTCGGGATACCAGCGATGCCGCATGTTGGGATAATACAGCGCAACTTGATGCTGTTTCAAGACCCGCTTGCGGTTGTTGAATTCTATGATGCCGGAACCGCGCACTCCCCAAAATAACTGGACAAAATTAGTGATTTTGTCGCGGCTGACAAGCGGCGGCCGTAGACAGTAATGTCCGGCGCTGCGCACGCCGAACGGCAGGCCGCTGACATCCGCGGTCGGCCGCCAAACATCCTGGAGTAAAAAGTCCATATCAAATCATATCTTCAGCCGCTGAAAACGACAGCAAACTTCCCTCGTTCGGCAGAGAGCATAGCTGACATGCCTTGTAAAATTCAACCCGAAATATCCTGCCGGTGCAAAAACAGGAAAAAAAAGGACATTTTTGCCCGTTGGTATTTTAATGAAAGAGAACTTAATATTTGTAATGAAAGGAAATTGGTGTGGGAGGTGATAGCCAGGAATAAACTAATCGGCAAGGAGGCAACGCCATGAAGAAGATTCTAATTTTGTCCGGCATGATATTGCTTGTCATGCAGTCTGCAACTTATGCCTACGACGTTGATGTTGACTCAATCGCCTACAAGGTAATCTTGTGGCGCAATTCCAATCCCAATGACTCGGTCACGGTAACCGGTCTTGTCAACGGCGCCGGCGAACATCCTGAATGCACGGTGCAAACTTTTCGCGAGAAACGCGGCCGCGACACCTACTGGACCATCAACGTCACGCCCAAGGATAACTGGGGCGTTTTTGAGGTGCGGTATCCGATGCTGTTCCTTCCGAAATTTACCCCATACCATGATTACCTGATCTATGGCCGGCAAATGGGGCAGAAATTTGGTTTCACTGATTTGGCCAACCGGGCGGAACGATATCCATCCATGTATTACCGCGGCGATACGACCGGCTATCCGGAACTGGTCAACAAAACGGTGATTTTTGACGGGCGCTATCCCTGGGCCGGGAGCATGAACATGCAAATGATGATGTATGAAAATGATGCCGGCCAGGGGGTCATGATCTGGACGCCGGACTCCACGCCCTGGGTCAAGGATTTTATCATCAACAAATCCGAACTGGATGCCGCGCACCAAAGCCTTGGGTGGCGGGCCTATATATCTCATTATCCCGAAAATACCGGCCAAATCGGCACGGGGTTTCAGAGCCCCTATCCGGTGGTGACCACCCCTTACACCAACGGGTGGTATGAGGCGGCCCTGATTTACAAACGCTGGGCAAGAAGCCAGTGGTGGTGTTCAAAAGGAAAACTGTATGACCGGCCGGGGACGCCGCAGTGGCTCAAAGACACGCATCTCTGGGGCGGCGGCGGCTGGTTTGGGTTGACGGCGGGTATGGAGCAGGTCATCGCGCTTCGGGATCAAGTGGTGCCGGGCAAAAATCTTGTCGTGCAGAGTTCCTCCGGGACAAAATATTTCAACATACTATTAACATCTGCGCCTGATCACCTGCCCCTTCTGGCGGACGAGGAATCATTCATGTGGTCCCTGGCGCAAAGAGCACAGGGTATTCATCTGGCGTCGCTGTGCGAATTCAACTGGGCCACGATATGCTACGAGAATTTTGCCACTTATGAACCATGGACAGTGAAGAAACAGAACGGTTCCCCGGTCCATTATGCATCACTCTGCGACTTCAACTATTATCTTAATGGTTTCCCCGGCGCATGGCTTTCCGCGGGATTCGTTCAGCTTGGACAGGATGTCTTGAATTATAAACAGGCCTTACACGATGCATGGTATGCCCCCATAAACCAGGCGCTCATTGACCAGATGGATCAGTTTCCCATGCTCCCCTCGCGCTGCGCCTCTCAAAAGCAACAGTTGACCAGGAACTGGGGGGGGAATCCGGCCATTATTGACAATCTGCAGTTTGAATCATCAGCGCTCCAGCTTTGCATGGGCGACAACCGGATGCTGGACCATTGCCTCGCAACCGCTGATGAGTATTTTCAGAATATTGGCGCGAGCGCCTTGTATATTGACACCTATCCGGCCCACAGCGTGGCCTGTTATGATCCGAACCATGGTCATCCGATTGGATTCGGAAGATATATTGCCCAGAACAGCCATGATCTTCTGGCCCAGATAGTTGCCGATTCACCGCAGGCGGTCATTGTCTCGGAATCGGCCGGCATGGAACAATTCATGGACACTTTGCAGGTGGAATACATGAAGGATATGGGCGCAGATCCTGCTTATATCGTGCCGCTTAACAAAATAATCTATCATGGATTTATTGAGAAGACAGGTTATCCGTTGTTTTACGGAACGCCCGGGGTGTATACCAACGCCTCTGATTTCTGCGTGGCCCTTGCCTTCACAACGCATCTGGGATATATGCCCGGCAGTCCGGCCGGATACGGCGTGCTTCAGCATTGCGGCTCGGACGCCAACAAGGCGCAATTTCTCAACCAGACCATTGAAATCAGAAAGGCTTACCGTGATTATCTGGCGGCCGGCGAACCATTGCCAGATCCGGTGGTCAGCGGACCGGGCTCTGTTCCAGTCTCGTTCAAGTGGTTTAACTACAACGGAACATATTCCAGCAGTGTATTGCTTCCCCCGGTGCAGGCAACCAAGTGGTCCAAACGCAATGATCCGGCAAAAGTTTTGTTGCTGCTTTCAAATGCCTCGGGGCAGCCGCAGACCGTTACCTTGGAAGGTGGCACAATTACCATGAATCCATATTCATGGAAAGCCATAGAATCATTCAATTCGCATGAGGAATACTACTTTGACGTGGGCGGTCCGGAAGACACGGGCAACACGCTTAACAACAACCCGACCTTTGGCATGGCGATCAATGAGCATTTTGCCTGGTATTTTCAAGACCCCTCCGAAGAAGATGGTTATTCCGTAAGAAAATCAACCGGTTACGCGGCATTTTTTGTAAATCTGCCCTCATACGAAAATTCTTATTTCAATTACAAAAACGCCAAAATACGCATTGCTTACAAAACCGCCGAGACAACAGAGCTCATGCAATACTGCGGTCCGGCATACGGCTGGGTCGGCATCGGACCGCTCACCGGCGACGGCCAGTGGCGCACGAACACATTTCAATTGGACAGCCGGTTCCACGATTACTGTCCCGCGTCATTCCCATTCCCGGGAATTAATATTGTTATGACTTTCTACGGAAATGTTTCTGGCGGGGCAGTTCCCATCACCGTTGCTGACCTGTGGCTGATCAATGATAAAACAAAAACTGATGCTGAACTTGATGTTGGGGCGTATGAAGACGATGCGTTGTTTGAAGGCCACGTGCCCGGTGTCACCCTTGCCACAGAGGAAGGAGGCTTCTCGGCCCCATTCGTTTTTGAATCACGGTCGTATGCAGGCAGTTACACGGTCAGAGAAGCGCTGGGAACGCCATATTTTTTTGTCAATCTTCCCGACGGCGAAAAAGGCCTGTTCCCTTCCGCTCCAAAAGTCAGCGTTCTTTACAAAGCCGCGGTATCCAACACGGTTTTGCAACAGTTCTGCGGAGGGACAAACAACAGCTGGGTAAGCCTGGGTAATCTTCTTTGTGACGGCCAGTGGCATATCCAGACATTCCAGCTTGATCCCAGACATTACGACTATATCAGCGCCGGATACGGAAAAGGGGAAAATATATTAATGCTGTTCAATGCACCGGTCACGGTTGCAAAACTCTGGCTGGAAAATGCTGTGGCCGATGCATACCTTGATGTGGGCGCGGGAGACCAGTATGGACTCAATCCGAATGATGCATCGGATGCCGACGGCGACCTGGATAATGACGGGCTCACCAACCTGGAAGAATATCAAAATGGGTGGAATCCTCTGGACCCCAATTCGCCGCCCCCTGCCCCGGTTGATACGGATGGAGATGGAATGCCGGATTATTGGGAGACGCAATATGGATTTGGATTTAATCCGAATGAGGCATCGGATGCCAGTGGTGACTTGGATAATGACGGGCATACCAACTTGGAAGAATATCAGATGGGCTGGAACCCCGCTGACCCCAATTCGCCGCCGCCGCCGCCCCCGCCGCCGGCTGATACGGACAGCGACGGCATGCCGAATTCCTGGGAGACGCAGTATGGGCTTAATCCGAACAATGCATCGGATGCCAGCGGCGACCTGGATAATGACGGGCATACCAACTTGGATGAATATCAGCATGACTGGAATCCCGCCAACCCTAATTCGCCGCCGCCGCCGCCCCCGCCGCCGGCTGATACGGACAGCGATGGGATGCCGGATTCCTGGGAGACGCAGTATGGGCTCAATCCGAACAATGCATCGGATGCCAGCGGCGACTTGGATAATGACGGGCATACGAACTTAAAAGAATATCAGAAGGGCTGGAATCCCACCGACCCCAACTCGCCGCCCCCGCCCCCGGCAGATACAGATAGCGATGGGATGCCGGATACTTGGGAGACGCAATATGGACTTAACCCGAATAATCCTTCTGACGCCAGCGGCGACCTGGATTCTGACGGGAATACCAATCTGGATGAATATAAACATGGTTGGAACCCCGTTGATCCCAATTCGCCGCCCCCGCCGCCGGCTGATACGGACAGTGATGGGATGCCGGATTCCTGGGAAACGCAGTATGGGCTCAACCCGAATAATCCTTCTGACGCCAACAGCGATCTGGATAATGACGGGAATACAAATTTAAGTGAATTTCAGCATGGCTGGAATCCCACCGATCCCAACTCGCCGCCCCCGCCGCCTCCGTTACCGGTTGATACGGATGGAGACGGAATGCCGGATTACTGGGAGATACGATATGGACCATGGGGAGGCCACACGCCCGGCTTCAGCATGTCAGTGGCTGGCGGCCATTTTGCATGGACTTTTGGCGCGCCCTCGGTCGTGGATGGCTATACTGTCAGAGAATCACTAGGGTACGCCTGCTTTTTCGTGAATATACCTGAAGGAGAGGAAGCGCGCTATGCCGGCGCTAAAATAACCATCATGTATAAGACCGCGGAATCCACGGCGCTCTATCAGTTCTGCGGCACCAGCTGGGTTTCCATAGGCAATTTGACAGGAGATGGCCAATGGCACGTGGCCACCTTCAGCCTGGATAATCGTTTCTATGATTATACCCATCATGCTGACACGCCGGACGTAAATGTGCTTATGTCATTTTATGGCGCATCCAGCGGTTGGGGCGTGCATCTTAGCGTTGCCAATCTCTGGCTGAAGAAAGCGGCAGAATAATTTATTGGATGCCGGCCATCAGAGCCGCGGCGCCGCGCCGCAGGTCTTCCAGCCACCGGTTGCCCGGGGGCAGGGCGGCGATCTCGGCGACCAGGGCGCGGTGTTCCCCGATCTTGGCGTTTATTTTCAAACTCTCATTGCCGTCCAGGTCGTTCCAAAGCCTGTCTTGGGAACGCGCCATGCAAAGCCGTTCTTCTATAATCAATTTTTCCCAGAACAGAAGGTAACGGGCAAACTCATGTTTGCGGTTTCCGCAGTCCGCAAAAAATTCCTTGGCCGCGGCCGCCGCAAATTTTTCCTCGGCCAGATCCGGATCCTTGAATTCCATTTGCCGGCGCAAGGCGCGCAAATGGAAAAGGACATGTTCATACTGCGGCCGTTCCGGCGGAGGAACCTGGACCGTGAAACCAAAGTGCGAAGGGGCCAGCTCGGGCAAAAACATGTAGCGCACGTTGGGCTCATGCACAATGGCGCCTAGGGCGGAAGCGGCCCGGGCGGTGCGGAAAATGGTTTTTGCGTCCTTTTCCTCTCCCGGCGGCGGGATAAAAGTCAGCACGCGGCGACCGAGCCGCGCTAGCACGGCCGGGTCCATCCATTCTCGGCGCGCGCCGCTTGCGTCCAAATAGCCCTGTTTTGGCCGCGTCAGCCACCAGATATAGCGCGGGTCGTCAAGCTTGGCGATTTCATCATAAAGATTTGATTCCGGCGGCTTACCGTGGGTGCGTTCATATCCAAGCGCCCAGATTATCTCGGCCTTTGGGCTCATTTTCCACAAGCGCGCGCTCAGGGATTTCAGGAAATCAAGCTCAACGCGCCAGAGTCCTTTTGCCTGGCAGTCCGCGCATTCGCAGTGCGGTTTTTCGCAAAAAATTTCAAGGCAAAGACCATCCGCCTGCGGACAGGCTTCAAACAACGCCATCACATAATCCAGGCAGACCTGCTTGCCGCGCGTGGGGCAAATGCCCCGGCGCATGCTTTCCAGCGAGTATGCTTCCTTCAGTTTTTCCGGCCAGGTGATTTCAATTTCGGGGTGCATGCGGATCAATCCCGGGCTCATCCCCATCCAGCCGAACAAGCCCAAATGCAGATAGGCGCGCATGCCGATTTTATGCAGGTAATCAACCATTTCGCCGACATAATCACAACGCCATTGCAGGGTCGGTTCATAGCCGGGCATGGGCATGGTCCCGCTGACATAGAGACAGGCCCCGTTATATCCGTGTTGGCGCAGAGCGTCAAAATAGCCGAACCAGTATTCCTTGGGATAGTTAAAGCATACCCCGAAATCAAGGCAGTAGGAAAAGAGCCATGACATCGGTTTTGAATTGGCGGCGTTTACTGGCAACATGTGTTTGTTTCCAAAGCGGGCAGAACCCGCAACCCAAATGATTTTTCCGCCCGCAAGCGGACCCGCCAAGGCGGGAACCACGGAGCTCACAGAGGCGCGGAGACCGGCCTAAGAAGAGACTGCTTAAAATCTATTTTGCCTGAACGGCAAAAACAGATTTTAAGCAAGACTTTTTCCTTGGAGCAAGAAGGGAGGCTTTCGTCCGTCTCTCTGTATTCCTCCAACATAAAACCGTTTTTTCATCCCGATTCCAGCGGGATGAAAAAACGCCTCCTCTTGTTTTACCTCTGTGCCTTCGTGACCTCCGTGGTAAATATTTCCGTTTCTTTCTTGGTATTCAGCGCAATTTCCAAAGTTTAAGTTACTAAGGCGGCAGGGCCGCCAGCCAAAACCTCCAGGTAATCAGCGCGAAAAATCCGCAAGTTTCCAACCCTGGCCGGTTTCAAGCAGGCGCGCATAGCGCACCAGTTCAACCGGCTTCATCGGCACAATTCTGCCTTTTTTGCCGCCTTTGGCGATCTGATACATCATGTGGAAACGGCCGGTAAGGCTGAGCCCGCCGATGTATCCGGGCGCCCGCAGATGGCCGGGCAGGTCGTTTTCCGCAAGGACGGCGTCCATCATCAAGCCCATGGACGAAGAAACGGCCAGGCCGGTATCCCAGCACCAGGCCACATAGGCCGGGCCGGTAAATTTTTCCTCAACATTGCCGACATTCAGTTCCTTCATCTCCTCCGCCAGAAATTTCTGCGGCACAAAGGTGAAATCACCATCAGCCTGAAAAGGGCCCTCGCCGAAATAATACTTCAATCCCAAATCGCGCAACACGCGCTTTTTTTCCTCCATCATCCGCGGCCGGTTGCGTTCAAACTCTTCGGCGCTCCAGCAGCCGGGCAGCCATTCCTGGATGGGGATGATTTTTTGAACGCCTTTTTCGTAGCGTTCAAGTTTCTTCCCGAAAAGTCCGCGCCGGCCCTCCCAGGGAAGCGCCATGTAACCGAGCGGAAGGTAGTCTTTGCCCAGTATTTCCTTTATGGCGTCAAGGGTGTGAGCAATGCACTTCCTGAAATCTTCCGGCGTCATGTTCTGATGACAGCACGAATCCGGAAAATTCTTGCCCCAGCCCCAGTCGTGCAGGACCGGTTCCAGGAAACGCGCATAGGTCGGGGTGAACATCTTCTGGATATGCTGCGGTAGGAATTCAACCCATCCCAAAGTATATTCAACGCCGCCCCGCGCCCGGGAGCTCATGTGAAAATCAAGCAGGTTGGCCAGGTTGCCGGTGTAAGGCAGTTCATTGATCGTCCAATTGAGCGTAATGCCGATTTTTTTATCTGCGGCAAAACGTTCCAGTTCCGCATCGCTGTATTGTTCGCGCCAGGGACTCGTGGAGGGCTTGGGTGGTTTTTCCCGGATGGCGCGGACAATAGAAGGCACACAACGGTTGCTCGGCACCTTGCGCCGCGCCACCCCCACCAGGCTCATCAGGTCCCAGTAGCCGTGTTTCCAGTTATCGCCCGTGCCGAGCAACCGCCGGTTGCCGAGTTTCTTGGCCCATTCCGCGGCTTTGGGAATGCAAGTGTGCCAGTCGGGGTCATAAACTCCGAAATACCCGCACCGGATCATCATGCCCAGGTAACCGGGGGTCGTCTGTTCGTTGCCCAGGATGCCATAACAAATTCCGCGCGCTTTTTTCTCGTGGCGCAGAAGAATCCGTTCGGTCAGGTCCCACGGCCGGTCATTCGGCCGGACCTGGTCAATTGATTCAACCGCGAATCCCGCCTTGCGCCACGGCTCTTCCGGTGTCATCCACACCAGGACTTTTTTGATTCCGAACGAGCGGAGCACGGCGGGCGAAACATCATCCATAAATGCCAGAGCACGGCGGTAATAGATTTCCGGCCAGGCGTAAACATGCAGCCGGCCGTAAAAACCGGGCGGGAAATCAGGACTGCCGCCCATGCGGCCGACATACTCCGGGCCGTAAAGGACCGGCGTGTCCTCCGGGAAATACCATTGTTCCTTGGGGAGTCCGTTGAGGAACCGGAACACCTTGGCTTCCGGCAAAACGCCTTCGGGCGTGCCCCGCGCGCCAAGAAATCCGCCGCCATCCCACGGATGTTTTGCGGGCAGTATTACGGCCGTAGCGGGCTTTTTGGGAAGTTTTTTCCATAATTCCCGGTAAGCATGGATATAATCTTTGACTTCAATGCCATCATTCTCGGCCGCCGGATAAATCATTCCCCTGGTCGCTTTGCCGAAACAGAACCAGCGTGTTTTGAAATAATTGTTGACCCGGCCCAGATGTTCCGGGGTAAAATTGCCGAAAAACCGGTCGCTGAAAATATGCGGCTCGGAATAAAACGCCCAGAGCGTGTCAAACAAAAAGCCCTGCGCTTCAAGCATCCACCCCATGGTGGGGATGAACGCGCCGCCCGCGGCCCAGAGATTGGCGTTGTCAAACGCAATCATGCCGAGCCGGCTGTTCCTTTCGTATCTTTCCAGGTCGCTTTGCCATTGATCCCGCGAACGCGATGTCTTTTTCATTTATTATTGCGCCATCCTTTCCCGGAACGATAAGCTATTGCTGACTAAGAAAAGTTCACCACGGAGACACGGAGATGAAAAAGAGAGAAGATTTTGTCAAATTTGGGAGTAGCGGAACGCTAATCTCAAATTTGACAAAACTGGCTTGTTGTGAGAGAAAGACGAGAGATTTCATAACACCATCCGTTTAAGTCCTTGTTTGATGGTTGGAACATTGAAATTGATTAGCAACCCAACCCGACACTTGGTCAGTTTCATATAAGTCAATAGTTGTGCCTCATGAATCGCTTCCAGTTGAGCGACCGCTTTTAACTCCACCACAACCTTCTTTTGCACAACAAAGTCAAGCCGTAGATCATTCCCGACCCGCTCACCCTTATAAATCAGAGGCAAACTTAATTGATTCTCAAAAGACATGTTCCTTAATCGCAATTCAACACACATGCTTTTCTCGTAGATTTCTTCGTACAGTCCAGGCCCCCAGTGTTTATGAACCTCAATAGCCGCCCCAATGATTTGTTCAGTCAGTTTATCTTCAATCATGATAAATGGCTCCTCTCTTTCTCAAATAATAATTCGTTGCTTGAATTCAGATCAGGCTACAGCAATTTCAGCGTCAGTTCCATGCTTGATAAAAAACGCCGTGAAAACTGATCTGAATTCAAGCAACCTCTTCTTCTCCGTGTTTCCGTGCCTCCGTGGTGAATTCTTACCAACTTACCCGCTATTTGTTCAAAACAATCACACCGCCGAAGAAAACCGGCGATTTGAAGCTGAAAACATTTCGCGCTATTTTCCCCTTCCTTTCCATTCCGCCCGGGGCGAGGAAAGAGTAGTTCCGGTATTTGTTCTGCAGTTCGCCCAAGAGTTTCACTTTCAGGGTTACGCCGGCCTCCTTATTCTTTTCCGCCACATATCTGAGAATATGGATCGCTTCGGTTTTTAGCTCCGGATGGTAGCGAATATCACAGACGACCTTTCCGCCTCCGGTAACCTCAAGAGAAATACAATCTTTATCCAGCTGTTGCAACCATGTTTTCAGCTTTGCCAGCGCAGCCGGCGCTTTCCACTTCTCATGGTAAATCGGGGGTTTTGACATGTCCTTATAGATTGACGACCAGAAGGCCACGTCCTTTTTTATCAGGGCCGGGGGAATGAACAGAACTTTTCCCTGTCCGTACTTGAACCAACGAATGTCCTTGGCGTCATAGGGCAGTGGTCCGCCCAGCAAATCGCTGAAGCGCGGTTTACGCATCAACTGATGCGACCCATTGTAAGCGCCCGTATAGCCGACCAGCACGAGAGAATTTCCGGCGGCAACATACCTGCCCAGGAGCCGCTCCTGTTCTTCCGAGACCACTTCCGCGGCGGTAGCGATTACAACCTTGTAATTTCCCAGATCATTTAACCCCCGGTCAAGAATCATGTCAAACGGGATAGTCTTTTCCATCAGCGCCTGTTCAACCAGACACATTGGCACGTGAACCTCCGCGCCGCCGCAGAGCATGCTTTTCGCCGAGCGCCAGACCGCAATCTTGTTGGACGAAGCCCATGCGGCATACAAGTCCTGATGTTCCATTAAAAACCGATTATACTTGATGATTACCGGATGTGAATCCTTGGGGCCAAACTCGTCAAACACGAGACAACTCACAACGCCGAGGCAATTCCTGTTCATAACGAGCGCTTCGGCCAGTCTCTGGCGGGGATCATACCAATTATGGAAGTTCCCTTCATCCAGTCTGTGCAGCTTGCCGGGATACATTTCGCCGGTATAATGCAAAACCCGCGTGCCCGTGCTTTGGGCCACTTTCAAACTGCGCAAATGCGACCGTATTCCGCCAGTGTCGGAAACGGCCGTGAAAGGCCCGCCACTTTCATCGTAAAAATAGGCCATATTTTTTGAAAGCATGGTATCCAAGTCCACCTTGCCCAGTTGACCGCAGGGATGGCTGTTAATGCCGCTGCAGTTAATGGCCATTTCCGCTTTCGGATTCAGCTGTTTCATATAAGCGGCGATGTCCGCCATATTCTCGGAGAACCGCAAAGCCTGGAACCGGAGCCAGGGAATGACGAGCGCATCGCGGGTAATCGGCCTGCCCCAACCCTTTTCCATATCAAACAACGGCGGCTCAATACATTTCCAGTTGGCATATCCAAGCAGATCACGCTTGGCCGCATCCGTGGGATAGGTCTGCTCAAGATATTTTTTGAAATCTTTCCGGCAGCACGGACAATGACAGGCGGCAGAGGGAATGCCGACATGGTCCATGTGGAGGATATCCAGGCCGATTTCCTTGACCCCCTTGAGGCATACCTTTTTAATGAAAGCGCGATACTGCGGATTGTTCCGGCATCCGAAGAACCGCATCGCGTTTGCCCAGGAATAAGGGATGGGGTTGCCCCGCATGTCCCTCGTAAGCCAACTCTCACAAGATGGTTGTTCCAGTTTTAATGTTTCCAGAACAAGCCCGTTGCCGATATAGCCGCCGACCCTGATTCCGTAGGAATGGCAAATGCGCACCAGTTCCTTGAGGAGCTTTAACTCTTCCTTTATTTCCGGCAGTTCTATTCCGAATCCCTTGAAAAAGTGGGCGATGAAAACCGTGATGCCGGCTTCGTGCAGCCGGCGGACAAAGGGCTCCTTGTGCATGTTTATGAACCGCTCCATGCTGTCTTCCGGACGCACCCCCATCCTGGCCATGGTCAGATAACCTTCCCACGCGCCGCAAATGATACTGGGATAATCCTTCTGAATTTTTTGCATATTACTCCTTTCTAAAACGGGTTTATGCCCACACTCAATTATAAGAATTTTCCATAATTTACTGATTCAGACTAACCACGGAGGCACGGAGGAAAAAAACTAGAGGAGCTTTTGTCAAATTTTGGTTCGGCCTTCCGCCGCTCCCAAATTTGACAAAACTGGCTGTGTATGGGAGAGAGAAAAAAGAGTTCATCGGTTCAACTTCAAACATGATAAATAATTCCCTTCTTTCTCCAAGAACAAGTGTTGCGTGAAACCAGGATTTTGGTTTGGCAAAATGCTGATTTCACGCAATCTCTTTTGCTCCGTGCCTCCGTGGTGAATCCTGTTCTTGTTTTTGATCACGGTACCGAACGTTTAAGATGCGCTTAATCATGCGTAAGTTTTGCGACCAGCCGTTCAAGCGCCAATGCTTCCTCTTCACTATTGGCCGCGCTGGCCAGGAAAAGGCCCTTGGAAGAAAGCGACTTCATGACAAGCTCCACATGTTTTGCCTCGCACGACACATAAATTTTCTTGCCGGCCTGCTGGATCTTCCTCAGCATCGGAAACCAAGGCTCAAGCGGCGCGGGGCCGTCATAGTCATTCCCCGGCTGCCATTGGATGCCGTCCAGTTCTTCGCAGGCCAGCAGGGCGTCAAGGTGATGGGTGGCTTCCGCGCCGTCCAGATGAAAAAGAGAATGATCTGCGAAAGCCGCAAACAGGCGCAGGGACGGCATGCCATATTCAAGGAAATGCTGTTTGCCTATCATGACCATGAAATCGCATTGGAGCGCCACATACCGTCCCGGAGCCCACAACGGCAGGAACATTGTTGTTTCCACCCCCTTTTCCGCGCAAATGCTCCGGAATCTTTCGTAGAGCATCATGCTGGCCGCATCTGTCCTTGAGAGGGCGCGGCGCAGTTTTGAGGTTGGCTCCGCCAGTTCAAGGCACAACTGCTCCGGCCCAAGCAGACTGGAGAGGCAGTCCAGCCCGCCGAAACATGAAGGCAGGTGCACCAGGCATTTTTCACGCGCAAATTCACAGATGCGTTTCAGATAGCGTTCCTGGCGGATAATATAGGGATTGGCAAAGTTTATATCAAAGGTGGCATGCGGGTCGGCCAGCGAGTCAAAGGCGCGCTCCATCCAGATGGTCTCGCCGTAGCGCGGCTTGCCGCCGAAAATGCAGTCAGGGAAGGCAAACAGGCCCACATTGGCCGATAACTCGGGCAAGGCGTCCGCTCCCCAGTAGGTGCCTTCCAGGCTGGCCAATCCGGATTCAAAAAGGTAGTCCTCATTGGTGAAGCGTGTTTCAGGGTCCTTGGGGACCGGCACGGTCTTTTTCCCGGGTTTCGGGGCCACGACGTAAAAAACAGCCCGGTCAATAATTTCGTTTTTCCAGAACGCCTCGTAGCGTTGTTTGACTTTATCCCAGTCTGGTTTGTATTTCATGGTTTCCTTTCTATTTTGGCCTGCATTACCGCATTTAGTGCAAAGAATAATGTTCCTTTGCCTTTAAAAGGCAACACGAAATTTGTCTTTATTTCTTTGTTTTTGTCGTGAAGCAAGCCGCGAGGGAACCTGCTTCGCCGGCTCGCCTCGGCGGAGCCTCTGGCGAAGCCTGGGCGGAACCCTGCGACTTGTCCTCCGACCTGTCCGGCGTAGCCTTGGCAAAGACGGAAGCTATCCGAGCGAAGGGGGAAGCCAAGGAAGCCATTCCTTCCTGTCCCGATGCAGAATCGGGCCAAGGCTTCCTGGCGAAGAAGGGTGAAGAGAAAAATCTTGCCTTCAGGAAGGCGTAAGCTAGGATTTGGCCGGAATTTCAATAATGCCCGGAAACATTAAATATTCAAAAATATGCCTTATCCTGCTCGGCATCATATGCGCCGGGACGCTGTTCGCGTGCATGGAGGGCATCAAATGGCCGAAACTGCATCCGGATGAGCAAGTTATCGGCACCTGGGTTGAGCGCTCCGCGGACAGTGTTTATATCAAGGACCGTGTTTATCCCAACGGCTTTTTTGCCCTGGCGCGCCCCTTTGTTTTGATCAGCCGGGCATTGATCCGGCTGAACGAGCGTCTGGCTTATCATTGCGGCGAAATTGACCGCATCCGGAATGTTAAACCCGACGGAATTTATTTTGGCCGGTGGTTTAACGCCTGGGCCGGCACGCTGCTCTGCGTGGTCATGTTTCTGCTGGTCTCAAGAATGGCGCGTTCCCAATGGGCCGGCCTTTTTGCCGCCGCCTTGGCGGGGTTTGCCCAGTATACGGTTGAACACAGTCATTATGCCGAAACGGACATGGCGGCTGTCTTAACCCTGACTTTTGCCCTGTGGCTTTGGGTTAAGGCCGGCGATACGGTTCGCCTGCGTTGGTTTGTCGCCGCGGCCCTCGCGAGCGGATTTGCCGCGGGAACCAAATTTACTATTTTGGCGTTGGCGCCGATAGTTGTTATTCAGGCAATCATGTTTGCAAGCGATGGAGGCACGGTAAAGCATGGAAATTGCAAAGAGACGCGGCAACAGAGTGCCGCGGCTACAGATTGGGAATGTAGCCGCCTCACTCCGTTGAGGCGTTACCGCCTTTTGCGGCCTAATTTATGGCTGTCCGCGATAAAATTCACATGCCTTGGCATTTTGTTGTTCGGGGCGGGGTTTGCGATTGCCAACCCTGCCATTCTGCTTGATTTCAAGTGGTTTTGGGCCGGGCTCGCCGCGGAAAAACAACGGGTTTTTGCGGAAACGGCGCTGAACTTGGGACCATTGGCCGCAAGGCCGGACGTCAAATATCTTCATCATTTCTGGAATCTGCATTTCAGCATGCAGACGCTGGGTTATCCATGGCTGGTGTTGATCGCGGCCGGCCTGCCTTGCGTGGCGCTTAGTATGGCACGCAGGTATTGGAGCATCCTGCTTTTATTCCCGATAATTTATGCCGGCTACTGGATTTTCATGGCGCCCTGGGTGCGCTCCCAGGAATTTCTCCTTTTTCTGCCGTCATTGGCGGCGCTGGCCGCCCTGTCCTTGACAATATTATGGCGCGCCAAGAATTATTTTATTCGCGCTTTTACGCTTGTCATCGCTGTTCTGGCAATTGTCGTAAACGGTTACAACGGCCTGCGCGTCTCCGCTCTTTTTGGCTGGCAGGACACGCGCTTCCTTGCATGGGAATGGCTGCAGACCCGTCTGCCGCTGGAAAGCAAAACAGCGGTTGAACGCTACGCTGAAGCGGCCTGCGTTACTTCCTGGAAGCCGCCGCTGGCTATAACCAAAATTGAGCACTGCGGCATGGCGCCGGTGGTTGAACAGGGCGCCGATTATTTGCTGAGAACTTCCAATATCAGCGGACGGGGGCTACGCAATCCGCTTACCGGCGAATTATATCCTGAGCCGGCCGCGCATTTCCGGCAGTTCCTGATGGAGAGCGAACTGCTCTGCGCATGGGCTCCATTGCCGCCCCATGGTTTTGCAACTTTTATGTCGCCGACGATAGAGCTTTACGGCCTGAAAAAGTTTGCGCCGACCGTCGCGCTTCAGATTGCATTGCCGCAACCGGCCCTGATTGTCAACCAGAATCAGAATCCGGCCGGCCGGCAGACGTTCTTTCCAATCGGCCGCGGCTTAGGGTGCGCCAATTGCCTTCTGATTGACCGTCTGCCGCAGACCATCGCAATCGGCGGGCCCGACGCATTGGATAAGCCTGTCTTTCTTGTGCTCAACACCGCCGAGCGGCCGGCGGTGATTAATGTCCGCGGGTTTGGCCTGGATAAAAAAATTGCCCTGGAGCCGTATGACACGCGCCTGATTCCGCTCAAGCGGCCGGAATGGCGGCCGCGCATAAAATCATTTGAGACAATTACCTTGAATGCCGACCCGGTTGAAGACGTCCTCTATATTCCCTGCTTTGCCCGGATTGTTTTCACCGCCGATGAGGCGGCGCGGATTTTCATGGATACCATGCGGGATGACCGGCTCCGGGAATGCCTGGATCTGCTGGAAAATGACCTTAGTCCGGACGCAAAATATACGGCGGCAACGCGGCTGGGTCTGTGGCCAATGGCTGATCAGGCCGAGCAGAGCGTATCTGCCATCCAAACCGGCATCGGAAAATGTATACAGACTGATCCGGAGTCAGTTTCCATCAATGGCGTCAGCGGATATTATTATGGCCAGTTTGCCAGGGCCCGTCTGCAGCAACCGTATGACTTTGCCTGCCTTTTTCCGTTGGATAAATATGGCCGGGAAAGTTATCAGGATGCCATGGAAGTATTGGCACTTCAATCGTCCCAAGATGGCGGGGACAGTGAAAAAGCGGTTCGGATGAGCCAGATCACAAGTTTCGCAGACTTGCCATTGCGTCCTTCCGTCGCCCGCCCTACCGGCCTCGCGGCGTCCGCCGGGGCCGACTTTGCCAAGGGGCGAGGCGAGAACGCCGTGGCAGAGCGCGGGACGGGAAGAGAAGTTGGATATTATCATCAAAGCCTGGCCATTCCTGTCCTCATTGGCCGCGGCCGGTATGAACTGCGCGGAGAACTGATGTTGAAATTAGAAGGGGCGGAAACGGATTCATGCGTGCCGCTCGTTATCCGGACAATGCCGGGCGAAGCTGATGCCGATTATTGTCTGGAACTCCAGCCCGGCACCTGGCGCAGATTTTCGCTGGTGTTCCAGCCCGGAAGGGAGATACAGTCGCAGATTGATTTTCAATCGCCTTCGGCCGCCCAGGTATATTTGAAAAATATGGAAATATGCTGGAACCTGACCAATGCCTTGGAAACAGTTCGGGGCGAACTTGCCCTGGCCGCAATAGGGCACAGCATCCATCGGGCTGAATGGGAAAAAGCCGCCGCGCAAATTACTGCCCTGACAAATGAAAACCCGGCGGCCGATGAACTTGCTTGCCCTGCGCTAGCCAGGGAAATCAGGCAGATGATGTTCGCCTGCGCCGGCAATCTGAAAGACGATTCTGGACTGCGCTTGGCGGCGCGGCGTCTGCTGGAACTGGCGCCCCGTCATTATGCCTCCCTTCTGGCACTGGCGGCGGAAGATGAAACCGCCCGTGGGTTGGCGCATCAAATGGAGGGCAACCTGAAAAGCCCGCTTGTCTTTGCGCCCTGGCTGGCGCTGGTCGGTTTTTCATTTAACGCTGAAACAAGGGAGGTGCGCTGTGTGTTTGAAGCCTTGCGCAATGAGACACCCGGCTTGGCGGCCGTTTTCTGGCTTCAGCGTCGTGACGAATGGCGGCGCAAACAGGTTCAATCATTGACCGCCGGCTTGTCCGGCATAGCTTTAGCGACGACGGAAAGACGGCTGAACAGGGGCGAGCGCGTGGTAATTACCGTCCGCCTCAATGCGGCCTTTGGTCAGACGCTGGATTTGAATAAACTTGCATTGGGCATTGAAACGGATGTTTTATGGCATGCCGGCGCCGTTTCCTTGGAAGATGGCGGCTATGTGCTTCCCTTTTCCCGCCTGAAGGAGTTGTCGGGACCAGTTCCAGATAATAACATTTTGCCGCTTAAAAACTTGCCATAGGCGGGCAACCCCGTTTTCAGGTATAGGAGTTTCAAAAGGTAGGGCTGGACTGCCAGTCCGGCCGAAAAGACGGCGCGACAGGCTGTCGCGCCCTACCTACGGAAATAGTTGCCGCAGGCCTAATTCAAACAGAAGATGCATTTTCCGGCGGAGATTCGCTCGTGCCGGAGACATGGAAGCCGGCTGATTCTATCATGGCAAGATCAGCCTGATAACCCTGCCCGGGGGTCGTCAGATAGCCGTTCGTGAAGATGGAATTTGCCGCGAACAGCGCCAGCGCCTGCAAAGCCCCGAGACAAACTTCCCGGCCGCCTGCCAGCCGGATTTCACGGTCGGGATTGACAAAGCGGAACATGGCCAGCGTCCGCAGGGCGTCGCATGCGCCAATCCGTTTCTGTTGCGCCAGTCTGGTTCCTGGCCGTGGGTCAAGAAAATTTACCGGGATTGAGTCGGCCGCGGCCTCCCGCATGGCAAAGGCCAGTTCCACCCTGTCTTTCACCTCTTCGCCCAGACCGATCAATCCGCCGCAGCAGAGTTCAAGCCCGGCAGTTTTCACCGCTTTGATTGTCGCCAGCCGGTCGGCGTAGGTATGCGTTGAGCAGATATTTGGAAAGAAGCGCGCCGATGTTTCAAGATTGTGATTGAACCGGTCAACACCGGCATCCTTCAGCGCCCGGGCCTGTTCTATTGAAATTTTACCGAGCGAGGCGCAAATTTGTATTTTGGACCGTTTTTTTATTTTTTTGGCGGCTTCTGCCACAATCCGCAAATCATCTTCCAGCGGTCCGCGGCCGCTGGTTACAATACAGTAACGCGCCGCGCCCAGAGCATGCGCCTTTTGCGCGCCATCCGCCAGTTCCGCCGCGGATTGCATCGGATATTTTTTCTTCCTGCCGGTTGATTTGGCAGATTGAGCGCAGTAGGCGCAATCCTCGTTGCATAATCCGCGGCGCGCGTTGCGGATGACATGCAGTTGAACTCCCCGGCTGAAAAAATGCTTTCTCAAAATAAAAGCGCCGTCCAGCACGGCCAGCAGGTCGTCATCAGGCGAAGTCAGAATTGCCAGCGCTTCTTTCCGGCCGGCGGGGGTTCCCTTCAAAATGCGTTCCGCCAGTTTTTTCCAGTTCATTGTTCAGAAAAACCCATTTCAAGACTATTTTTTGCCACAAAAATGCACAAGAAACACACAGTTATGAGGGATCTGATAATCAAAAGACCAATTAAAATCAATCGTTTCCTTTTTTTCGTTTGTGAACCCGCCTGCAACGCCTATGGCGTAGCCATTGCGGGCAGGCTTTGTGCCTTTTTGTGGCTATCTCAGAAACGAGGTCAGCGGGCTGGTCGGCACGGCCAGATCGCTTTGCGGCATAATGCCAGCCAGACGCGCGGCGCGCCCGGCCGCAACGGCTTGGGCGAAGGCTGAGGCCATGGCCGCAGGATTCTGCGCGGCGGCAATGGCGCTGTTGACCAGCACGGCGGCGCATCCCATTTCCATGGCGGCGGCCGCCTCGGATGGCGACCGCAGTCCGGCGTCAACAATGACCGGCACCCGGCTTTCACGGATGATCAATTTGAGCAATTCGCTGGTGGCCAGGCCGTGGCCACTGCCGATCGCGGAGCCGAGCGGCATGACCGAAACACAACCGGCCTCCTCAAGCCGCTTTGCGAGGACAGGATCGGCGCCCATGTAGGGCATCACCAGAAAACCTTCGGCCGCGAGAATTTTGGCGGCCGCCAGTGTTTCCACCGGATCAGGCATGAGATGCAAGGGATTCGGATGAATTTCAACCTTGATGAATGGACTGCCGCTCAGCTCCCGGGCAATATGCGCCGCCTGCACGGCCTCCCTGGCGTCGCGCGCGCCGGAAGTGTTCGGCATGATGGTCAGACCTTTTATTCCAAGCAGGGGCGCGAGCAGATCGTCGGCGGGCATTTTCTGATTGATCCGGCGCAATGCCACGGTGACGATTTGGGCGCCGGAGGCCTTGACCGCCGCCACCATTGTTTTGGCGTCGGAAAACTTGCCGGTCCCCAGAATAAGGCGGGAACGGAATTTATGGCCGCCCAAGATCAGTTCATCTGTTGAGTGTTTATTTGTCACCGGATTTCTGCGTGTTTTGTGTTCTCTCATGTTGCAACCCTGTATTTTTCACAGACTTATCTTATGTAGGGGCTCCGCCCTGGCCGACGGGCAGGCTTGTCGGAGTCCGGTTTTCCGCTTTAGAGAAGACGGGCGCGCGCAAGCGCGGCCCCCTACGCATATGATATTCTCCCGCGCTATGAAATCCGTTTTTCGCGCGAGGCGGCGATGAAATTCATGCCAAACTCGTCCGTGCCGTTCAGGAGCGCCTTGGCCAGCTGGAAGGGCTCGCCATTCGTGTCAAGCTTGCGCAGAATGTCGGCATTAATCTGCATCGGGTCAACAATGCCGCCATCGCCGCCGGCCTCAACCGAAAGCCAGGCAAAGACCTGGTTGATCAGTTTGCGGCAGGGCATGCCAAACGAGACGTTGCTCAAGCCGCCGAGAATGTGAATTTCAGCGCCATATTTTTTGCGGGCGGCGGTAATTGATTCCAGAAACATTTTGCCGTTCATCGGATCGGTGGAAATGGTGTAGACCAGCGGATCCAGGTGCATGGCCGGATAGCTTACCCCGGCGGCGAGAAGTTTCGGGATGAGTTTGTCAAAATTCGCGATGCGTTCCTCAACCGTGGCGGGCAAGCCCTTTTCGCCGGCGGCGGAAGCCACCACGGCCGCCTTGTATTCCGCAACGGGGGCAAGCAAGGCCAGGCGCTCCAGCGAAATGGAGTTGACCACCGGCCGGCCGCGTTTTGGGTCGCAGGCCTTCAAGCCGGTGCGCATGATATCCACGTTGGATGAATCAATGCTGAGCGGCAAGGCGGAATTTTTCTGCACGATGTCTGCGGTCCAGTTCATCGCCCGGGTGCGTTCTTCAAGGTCAAGGCTGAATTCATCCACATTGACATCCAGATAGGTCGCGCCGGCTTTTTCCTGTTTCAGCGCCATGACGCGCAGATAATCAAGGCCCGCTTCCTGGTCGGCCCCTTTGCCGTTCATGCCCTGCCAGATGGCCGCCGCGCAATGTTTGACCTTGCCGTTTTCCCAGTCGCCGCCCTTGAGAATAATTTCCGGGATGGGCATGAATTTCTTCTGGCCGCCGTCATTATAAACGACCGCCGGCCGGCCATCGGGGGCGGCGCCCACCAGATTGCCTTCCCGCTTGAAAACACGGGTGCAGTGAATGTTTTCGCCGATGATGATGAATTTTTTAATCTCCATTATTTTTATCCTTCCTTTGTGAGGTTACCATGGGTAATCAGCAAACGGATGCTGAATATCCCAGAATATGCTTTGCAAAACAAGGTTTTTTTGCCAGCGGGAGTTTCAACATTGCCTCAAATTTCCGACCTGGTTTGTTCCAGGCGGCGGACAATGAAACTAATCAGGGGGACAAGCAGAAAATAAAAGGCGGCCGCCGCAAAGAAGACGGCGCGCACCCCGGCCAGCCAGGCCACCGTTCCGCTGACCAGCGGTGAACACATCCAGCCAAGGGCCCGGACGGATGACGCCCAGCCAAATACAACGCCCCGCTCCCTTGCCGGCGTGACCTTGGAGAGCCAGATTTGAAACACGGGGTCTAGGCCGCCCGCGCAAAAGGAGGTGCAGAAACGGGCGCAAAACAGAAGCGAAAAATGATGCGAAAGCGCGACCAAGATGGTCATAAAGCCGGAGCCGATGGAGGAAATGCGCGCAATGGTCGGCGGCGTAATCCGGTCGGCCAACCGCCCGATAATCGGCCCGGCCAGGAAGCCGGCAATCCCGCCCACGGCGGCCAGGGACCCGGTCCAGAATGAGGCGCCGCGAATGCCGCCGTGGATTTCCTGGACCAGGAGCGGCAGCCAGCCCATGTCAAAGGTTATGGCAAAACCGATGACCGCAATCAGGGAAAGAATAAAACCGGCGGATCCGAGGTTCCTGGGAGCCAGCGTGAACCTTTGCGGACGCTCGTCTTCCTCCTGCTGTTTTGAAACATATTCCTCCGTGCCGAGCAGCACCAGCAGGCCTGCGATCAGCATCAGGCCGCTGCCGGCGACAAAGGCCAGGCGGTAGCCGAAGCTATCCGCAAAAAGACCGCCGAAAAAAGCGCCGGTCGTATTGCCGGAGGCGACCGCCGCGCTGAGGAGCCCCAAGGCAAACCCGCTGCGATTTTCCGGGGCGTGGACCGAAACCATGGTTTGGGCCGCGGTCATTGTGCCTGTCAGGACGCCCTGGAGCAGGCGCAAACCGACCAGCATGCTGGGATTGGCTGCCAGCCCCATGAGAAAAAGGACAATCACTCCGCCAAAGCTTGCCCGGAGCAGCATCAGACGCCGTCCATAGCGGTCGCTCACCGCCCCCCAGATCGGCGCGCAGACGGCAAAGGCCAGCGGCGCGGTAAAATTGAAAAGCGTAATCCATACTTTCAGCTCATGAGAATTGCGCACGCCCATTTCCTGAAGATAGAACGGCACAAAGGGCATGGCGAAGGAGAAAGCCATCATGGAGAAGAACTGGGCGGCCATGATAAAAATTATGTTGCGTTTCCAGGCAATCATAATTTTTATTTCCGGCCCGCAGGAGAGCGCTCAAAATAACGGGAAATAATGGCCGGCTTCACGGCGTCAACCACCGGCCGGCTGGCCCGCGCCGATATAAACCGATTCGCCGAAGGCCAGGATCGGGAAAAAGATGATCGGCAGAAAAATCAGGCCCGCCGCAAACCATCCGCCCCGTCCGAAATTCCTGGCAATATCAATCATCATCACGATCTGGACCACCAGATTTATCACGGGGATGAAAAAGAAAACAAGCCACCAGCCGGGTTTACCGGCGATTTTAAGCATTAAATAAACATTATAAAACGGGATCAGACAACCCCAGCCCGGCTGGCCGGCCTTGGTGAACACGCGCCACATGGCGACGACCATGAGCACACAGATAACCATGGCGATCAAAAATGCCAACCCGCCGCCCCTGCCGTTGCCGCATTGCGCGGTGATTAACATCAGGTCTTTCATAAATGGGCCCCCTCCTGTTATTAATTGATTATATTATTGCCGGAATACGCCACATCTGTTTATCCGCCCGGAACCGTCCGGTTGCAGTTGATTTAACAGCAAAATGCCGGCAAATGCAAAAGAAATATTATTGTCTATTATTTGTTTGGATAGAATCATTTTGCTCCGTTCCGGACTTGAAATCGTGCGCCATAAATTCGCGGCGGTATTTGCCGGGCGTCAGAAAATAATGCCGGCGGAACAGTTTTGAAAAATAATAGACGTCATAGAATCCCGTTTGTTCGGCCACGGTTTTGACGGGCGCATTCGTGCCGCGCAGCAATTCCGCGCCGCGGGCGAGGCGGGACCGATTCAGGAACCGCGCGGGGGAACAGGCGTTGATCCTTCGGAACAGCCGCCGGAAATGAGGCTCCGAAATGTTAAAATGGCGGGCCTCATTCCTGAAATTCCATTCATTTTCCGGATGTTTGCGGATGGCTTCGGCCAGGCCGCGAAGCTTTCCGGACTGCGGCATATAAGGCGCACCTTCTATCTTGGTTTCATGCAACCCCAGCAAAAGCCCTTCCAGCATATGGACGGCCCGGGCGGTTTGAGCGCCGTTGTTATTCAGATGCGTAATAAGCTGATCAAAAGATGCATGAAATTTTTCCGGGGAGGGAATCGTCCCAAAAGGAGGCCGCCGATCAATGGGAAACAGCCCCCTAGGCAGGAGGGCGCGCATCCTCGGACCGCGGAAGGCAACATAATGGTGATGCCATGTCCGGCCGTTGCGTGTGCCGTATTGAAAAAGCGGGCCCGGAAAAGTCAGCCAGAAAGAGGGTCCTTTAATCAGATAGGATTTGCCGCCAAAATAAAAATCAATGCTTCCGGCGTGAATATATTGCAGGGTGTAATATCCGTCAAAGCGTTTGTCAATCCAGGCGGCACAGCGTTCGCGGCCGGCCCAATGCAGGAAGGTCAATCCATTAAAATAATCCATGCTTAAAATTTACAAAAATGCGCTCAAAATGTCCATTGAGGAAAGGGCGCCCATGGGATAGGATGCTCAACGTTAACCATTCAATCCTGTTTGCGCTGATCTGCAGCCTAAAAAAGAGGCTAAATTCATGAAATATTCATTTATGACATTCTCCTGCCCTCAATGCAATTTGAAGGAATTGCTGGAAACAGCCAAAAGATATGGATATGACGGCATTGAGCCGCGCATTGACAGCCAGCACAGACACGGCATAGAAATAAATATTGCCCCTGCCCGGCGGGCGGAAATAAAAAAACAAATGGATGAAAGCGGCTTGAGTTTTTCCTGTCTGGCCACTTCATGTGTGTATGCCGATCCTGAGACCAACAGTCGGAACCTTGCTGCCACCTTGCGATGTATAGACCTGGCGGCTGATATCGGAGCGCCGATCATCCGCGTGTTCGGCGGCGCCATAGGCAAAGGCCTGATCCGCCGGGATGCGGTTGACTTGGTGGCTCAATCTCTTCATACGGTTGCCGGACATGCCATGGAAAGAAAGGTGACGGTGTGCATGGAAACCCACGATGACTGGTGCGATCCGTTGCAGGTAGGCGCCGTGATGCAGAGGGTAAATCATCCGGCCATTGCCGTTAATTGGGATATTATGCATCCGGTGCGGACAAAGTCGGCCACCATGGAGCAAGCTTTTGAGACCCTCCAGCCCTGGATCCGCCATGTTCATGTCCATGACGGTATTAATACGCCTGACGGGAAGCTGGTTTTTATGCCGATCGGAAAAGGGATGATTGACCACCAAACGGCTATTGAGCGCCTTTGTTTAAGCGGTTATTCCGGTTTTATCAGCGGAGAATGGATCGGCTGGGATGACGCTTATGCTGTCCACCTGCCGCGTGAATTGGCCGTCATGAGGAAATATGAGGCGGAAATTATAAGGAAAAGGTAGGTTCTAATCATTTCGGATTACGAAAGGGAATAATATTATGAAAATTAAAACAGCCATATTGGGATATGGCAGGAGCGGCAGCACGCTGCATGCCGATCCCATAGAAAAGCTGGCCGATTTTGAATTGACCGCCGTTTGTGATATTGATGCCAAGGCCAGGGAAAAGGCATATAATCGCTTCAAATGCCGAACATACGAAGACTACCGGGAAATGCTGCAGAAAGAGGTTCTTGATCTGGTCGTCATTGTAACCCGCAGCGACCAGCATTGCCGGATGACCTGCGATTGCCTCAAAAGCGGCACAAATGTGCTGGTTACCAAACCCTGGGCAATGAACGCGGATGAGGCCGGGGAAATGATCAGGGCCGCCGGCCAAAGCGGAAAAATGCTTCTGCCATGGCTGCCGGCCCGATGGGGATGCGATTTGCTGAAACTGAAGGAATTGATTGCATCCGGGGTTATTGGAAAAGTATTCCAGGTAAGAAGAAGCGAATTTTCATTTGGCATAAGACATGACTGGCAAACCTTGAAAAAATATGGCGGCGGTTATCTGCTCAACTGGGGGCCGCATCTCGTGGATCAGCCCTTCCAGCTTGTTGGAAAACCTGTCAAATCAGTTTATGGCGAAATGAAACAGATAATCAATCCGGGCGATGTTGAGGACGTATTTTTTGCGGTGATGAAAACGGAAGACGATGTTACCATCGTATCGGAATACAACATCGGATCAGACAAACTTCCGACCTGGATTATTCAGGGAGACCGGGGCACAATTTATGTAAAGGCAACCGAGATTGAAATACATAAGGCTTCCTTGCCCCTTCCCGTTGATAAGACAACACATGGCGGGCTAAAAATAGATGTCATCAATGCAAACATCCAGGGCACCAGCATGATTACCATGAACAATAGATACGGCGACCCCATGATTATTTATCCGCATATCGCGCGCGTCATACGCGGTAAAGAACAATATACGGTTACGCTGGAAAGCGCCCTCTACCTGACCAAACTGCTTGACGCCATCCGAAAGTCGCATGCGACTGGACAGGTGATATGTCTGCTGAATAAATAAACCATCCGCCTGCGGTCCAACCACTGCGCCGGATGCGCGGTTTATTCTTGAATATAAGAGAATTTATAAGTAAAAGACAGGTTCAGCACGACGGTTCTTGAAAGCCTAATATTGCGGAGGGAAAACATGTATTTGACCGGATTTGCCGATGAAGCATCCGCTGCGCTTGACGTTCAGATTAAAGTGACCAGGGAACTGGGCTGGCAGAATATAGAATCACGCAAGGTGCAGGTGGAGGGATTCCCGGCCGGCTTGATTCATGATATTTCCGATGAAGCGTTTGAGCGCCTGGCGGAAAAACTGGAGAAAACCGGGGTGCGCATCAACTGTTTCGGCTCCGCGATCGCCAACTGGGGCAAAAAAATTGACGAGCCCTTTGATTCCTCCCTGGCCGAGATCCGCCGCAGTATCCCGCGCATGCAGAGGCTGGGGACCAAACTGGTGCGGATCATGAGCTTCGCTGTCCGCGATCATGAGGATCAGATGGAGTCAGAGCGTTTCCGGCGCGTGAAAATCATTCAGCAGATGTTTGCCGACGCCGGCCTCACGGCCGTGCACGAAAACTGCATGAACTACGGCGGCATGGGCTGGACCTTTACCCTGAAACTGCTGGAAAATGTGCCCGGTTTAAAACTGGTTTTTGACACCGGCAATCCGGTCTTCACCGATGACCGCACAAAACCCAGGCCTTATCCGAAAGAGTCCGCCTGGGAATTTTATGCGCATGTCAGGGAACACGTCGCCTACGTGCATATCAAGGACGGGATTTGGGACGCAAAAAACAAGAAAGCCATTTATACTTATCCCGGCGAGGGCCACGGCGATGTCCGCCGCATTGTCAAAGACCTGCTGGCGCGGGGTTATGCAGGCGGGATTTCCATTGAACCGCACATGGGCACGGTCTTTCATGATGCCTCATCCGGTCATAACCTGAACGCGGAACAGATCTATATTGAATACGGCCGGCGCATGATGCGCATGGTGGAAGATATCCGCGCCGAACTACGACAAGCAGGACAATAAACGGCAGGCATTTTTAGAGTCAAAATACGGCAATGGCCATGGAGGGCGAGTCTGCCTGCCACGCCGTAGCTTCTGAGCGAAGGGTGGCGGCGAGCCGTTCCTGCGGTTGTGACTCAGCACAGCTTCGCCCTCCATGCAACGATAAAGATGAAAATGCGCCATTTCATTTTCTTCCGATGTCAGGATGCCTGGAATTCTAATAGTCTTCCGCCTGCAGCCTGACAGTGCTGACTATTAAAAAAACATGACAACATTTATCGGGCAGATCGGCGAAAACACGCTCCAACGGGCCAGGGCCGCCGCCCATCTTTTCGCGCTTTTCGGGAGCGTGATCCGGCTGGCATTTCAAAAATCATCCTGGCCGCGCACGACCCGCAATGTTTTTGTGCGCCAGATTCTGTTCACCGGCGTGGAAGCCCTCAAGTTTGTCTCGCTCGTGGCCATTATCACCGGACTTTCGGTGGTGATCCAGGCCCAGATTTGGCTCGGCAAAACCGGGCAATCGCAGATGCTGGGAACAATACTGGTCACGGTCATTGTCAGGGAACTGGCGCCCTTGCTGGTCAACTTTATTATCATCGGACGCAGCGGCACGGCCATTGCCGTGGAGTTGGCCAATATGAAAGTTCTGGGAGAGATTCATCTGCTGGAATGTCAGGGAATAGATCCCCTGCTTTACCTCATTATCCCGCGTGCGCTTGCCATGTCGGTCTGCGTTTTCTGCCTGACAATCTGGTTTATCGTGGTTTCGTTCGGCGGCGGCTATCTTTACGGTATCCTGGCCGGGGTCGGCGCCGGCGCTCCGAACTTGTTCATCACCAATATCCTGCGTTCGGTTCATTTTTCCGACTTTATCAGCCTGCTGGCAAAAACATTCCTGCCCGGCATGTTCACGGCCCTGATTTGCGCCTCCGAGGGGATCAGCGTGGGCGCGGCGATTACGGAAGTGCCGCAGGCCGCCACGCGCGCCGTGGTCGGCTCCATCGCCGCGCTGTTTATTTTGTCGGTCATAGTGTCCATTCTTTCTTATTCGTAACCATGTCTGAATCAGAAAATATTCTTGAATTTTCAAATGTTGCCTTGCCAAGCGCCGGATACGGGCAGGCGGAAATGCGCGGGCTGACCTTCAAGCTTCCGGCCGGATGTCTCTTGCTTGTCAAATTGGAGGCTGGCAGCGAATATCTGCCGCTGGCCGACGCTGCCGAAGGGCTCATCACTCCGCAGGCCGGCGTTATCCACTGGCAGGGCAAGGCATGGAGTTCGTTTGCACCGCTGGCGGAACTGGAAGCCCGCGCGCGGATCGGGCGGGTGTTTGAGAAAAACAGCTGGGTCAGCAATCTCAATGTGCTGGAAAATGTGACTTTATCCCAGCGGCACCATACCGAACGGCCGGAGCGCGAGATCATCGCGGAAGCGGATGCGCTCGCAAAATATTTCGGTCTGACGGAGACGCCGCGCCAGCGGCCGGCATTTGTGTCCAAGCGCGAATTGAAAATGGCGGAATGGATCCGGGCGCTGATAGGAAAGCCTTTGCTGTTGCTGTTGGAGCGGCCGGAGGCGGGCGTGCCGGATGATAATCTGCCGCAATTGATGGATGCCGTTCAGGCCGCGCTGCAACGCGGCGCGGCGGCCATCTGGCAGACCGACCGCGATGCGGTCTGGAGCGCTTCCAGCCTGGCAAAAGAAATTCGCTGTCGCATGCAGGACGAGGAAATGGTATTAGTAGGAGCATAACACCATAAGAAAGAGTTCTACTGTTTGTCATTCCCGACCAGATCGGGAATCCAGAGACAGAGAAAACTAATATCTGGCTTCCCACTTTCGTGGGAATGACATGCATAATACGTGATGGAATTTGCGGTGGAGGAGAAACAATTATGAGTCAGCCTTTCAAATTCCGGTTTGTCAACGAAATTGTCGGCGTGTTTGTCCTGGGCGCCATGGTTTTATTAGTGGTCGGGATTTTTCTGGCCGGGCGGGCGCAGGGCTTCTTTGAGTCCAAGTTCAAGCTTTACGCTGAATTTGCGACGGAAGAAGGTTCTTTCGGCCTGCAAAAAGGCTCGGACGTGCGCATCCGCGACGCAGTGGCCGGTACGATCGCTTCCATTACGCCTTCCGCCAACGGCACTTTAACGGCCACTCTGGTCATCAAGGAATCCTTTCATCCGTTTGTGCGGGTCAATTCCCGGGCCACGGTAAAAAAGGCCCTGATTATCACCGGCGACTCTTATGTTGACATATCTTCCGGCAGCATGAGCGATCCTCTCATGCCGGCCGGCAGTATGATTCAATGCGTCAAAGATACTCAAATTATTGAACAGGCCACGCGCCTGATTGACGATCTGCATACCAATACCATTCCCGTCTTGAAACAGACCAAAGTCGTTCTTGATGAACTGGCGCCCCTTGCCGTGCAGGCCAAAAACACTCTGCGGGAGGGAGAAAATGTCCTGCGCCATAATGTTCCCGCCGTGCTTCTGCAGGCGCAGGACACCCTGCGTTCCGCCCAGATAACACTGGAAGCGCTTCAGCGGCATTGGTTTTTGCGAAGCTATGTTGAACCGGTTGACAGCAGTCAGATTGTTTCGCCCGCTGCCATCAGTTTACCGGAATCGCAGGTAACAAACACGGGGGGATTGAAATGACCAAGAATTTCGAAACATTGAACGTTCAACGTCCAACTTTCAACTTTGAACGGAAGGACGGGGAGTCATCCGATGTTCAACGTTCAACGTTGAGTGTTGAAAGTTTCCTTCTTTGGCAATTTGGCTTACCATTGTTCGCCTTGCTCATCCTCCCTCTCCTCCTCTCCGGCTGCGGATCGCCGCGTATTGCTTATCATCCCGATGCTGAAATAGAACGGAATGCCGCCGCGGCCAAAAGCGCCTATTCCGCCGGCTCGCTGGAAAGCGCCGCTGTCTTCTATCAAAAAGCCCTGGACCGCGCCCGGCTGGCAGATCAGCCGGCGGAAATCGCGCGCTTGGCATACAATCTGGCGGCCTGCCGGGCTCAAATGCAGAAATATGACGCGGCGCTGGAACTGCTGGATGAGGCGCAATTTGAATCGTCTGTCGCCGGGCTTGATTTTCCGGAAGCGGTTCTGCTGAGGGCTGAAATTTTGCGCCGTCTTGGCCGGAGAGATGAAGCGCTGGCCATTGCCAGGTCCGGCCTGGAGGTTCTTGACAATTTGCCACGCGCTGCGCGTGGTCAGGAGAAGAATGCCATGCGCCTTCAATTTCAGGTGTTCCTCGCGGAACTGGCCAACGACCAGAGCGACGGCCAGCTGGCATTGAAGGAATTGGATAAAATTGGCCCGGACTTGTTGAAATCTTCCGACACGGTCGCGCAGGCCAAAACCGCGCAGGCGCGCGGCCGCGCATTGCTTATTGAAAAGCAGCCGGCCGAGGCGGCCGTTTGTTTTGATGAGGCCGCGGCGCTGTATCAGAAAGCCCGGCGTTATTCCGATATGGCCATCGCCCTCCAGAACGCCGGAGACGCGTATGCAAAATTGAACAAGCGTCCGGAAGCGTTCAACCGCCATTTTCGCGCGGCGCGGAGCCTTTTCCTTTGCGGCGACAACATGAAAGCGCAGGCGTCATTTAATAAGGCCGGCGAACTGGCAAGGGCATCGGGCGACAAGCAGATGCTGGGCGCGCTGGCGCGCCTGGATAATGAAATCCATCCGGAAACCGGTGAAAAAATCCCCTCCAAAAGTGCTCAGGCTGAATAAGCGGTGGTCATTTTATGCAGGACAAGTGCCGCGGGGTGCTTCACCTTGACTTCTCAGTAATTATCTGCCGGCTGGCATTGATCATAACCTCAGACCCGGTTTCGCGGGGATGATTTTCTCCGGCGGTCAAACTGACCTGGGCGGCTCGCGGGAGGGTGTTGGTGAGTTTTCCGTTTCCCCATTGATTGGTCCACTTTGCGCCGTCAAAGAAGGCGATATTAAGTTTTTTTATTCCCCGCCATTTTTCTTCTCCCGCTGCCAATGGGTTGCTTGAAGGCATGCGGAACGGACTGCACTTGCGCATCAGAGTGAATTCTCCTGTTTTAACGGTGGTCTGCAGGGAATAGCAGACGCGGCTGATGGAATAACTGCGCCAGTCGTTTGAGGAACCGGCGCGCTCTGATGCAGTCGGGAAGGCGCTGTAAAAGATCATTTGGAAGTTTGTTTCCGCGCCTTCGGCGAACAAGGCGGTGAAAGGCTGATTGGTAACACCAAGGGGAATAACGGCGCAGGCGAGGTCCCGCATGATAATGTCCAGGGCGGCGGCGGCCGGCATGATCTTTTCCCGCCAGCGGTTTTGAACCGTAATCGTGTTCAGGATTGAGGCGTAGACCGCCAGCACAACGGCGAGCAATAATACGGCCATGGCCGCCGCAATCAGCAGTTCAACCAGCGCCAGGCCGGCCACGGTGTTCCGCGAAGATTTCACTTCGTCAATTCAATGCAAAAATAAACCATGCCGACCAGGACGATAAATCCGAATATCAGGACCAGGGCGAGCCATAATCCCTTGCGGCTCTTGTAGCGCGCTCCGAAGGGCGAAACGCTTGAAAATGACTTCGGGGCGGTAACCGGCGATTTTTCCACAACCACATCGGTTACCGGCTGAATCGTGGAGGTCACGCCCTCTTCCGGCGCGCCTTCAAACATCAGCTCCGAAGCGCCGACCTGGATAACCTGCTTGTTCTGCAGAACGGCTTCCGTGGAAACCGGCTGTAAATTGACCGTGGTCCCGTTGGTGGAATTGAGGTCATGCAGGACAAAACTGTTTCCCCGCTGTGATATGTAACAATGCTGGGACGAAACCGCCTCATCCTTCACGACAATATCATTGTTGTCCGCCCGTCCGATGGTAGTCCGGTCCTTGTTAAGATCAAACTTCTGCCCCTTGACTGTGCCGGACATGCCGATTAAAAAAGCCATTTTTGTATCCTGTCCCCGTGAATTGCGCTATAGTCTTTTTTAAGTCAGAATAGTTTAAAAATTAAATTTTTCCTGTCAATAGTGATTTATTTGACTCTTTCGCAAGACCGTTGTCAAGCGGTTTTCAATTCCGCTGCAATTGCCGGCCACAATATTCTCCTTGTCAATATCAGCTTTGATTAATATATATGCAAAAGCAGAAAGGAAATATTATGCGTGCGCCAAGCGAAGCTGGCGCGAACTGTCCACCGGAATCTGCCGCAGGCAGATGAAGGTGGAATGGCCAAAGATTAACCATCAGGCCATTACGGACTATACGTATCGGGAGGTAACGAACGG
>Ga0074199_1000448_pt1 | contig 65383 bp, 57 predicted proteins | sample EPASupsiteSAE347_FD_64528 | JGI IMG/M metagenome (GOLD analysis project Ga0074199, IMG submission 64528) | Bioremediated contaminated groundwater from EPA Superfund site, New Mexico - Sample SAE3-47 | ecosystem: Environmental > Aquatic > Deep subsurface > Groundwater > Contaminated ... | reverse complement strand
CGCCGGTGCGCTTGGGTTGGTTCCTGAAAACTTCAAGGACACAAATCCGCCGGTTCTTGACCTTGCCGAACAGCCTGCGCTGGTTTCTGTGAAGGACAAGGCGGATGCCCCGCCGCTTTTCATGGTTTCACGGCGTGAGTTCCCGGTGCGCGTACGAGCTCATGACGCCGCCGGGCGGGTGACCCAAATGCGCTTGCGCATTGGCGATGAACCGTGGGGTGATCCTGTGCCTTATGCGCAGGATTTCCCCGTCCGCCTGAGCGCCGATGCCGGCGTGTTCCCCCTCAGTATCCGTGTTGCGGATGATGAGGGCAACTGGAGCGAGCCGGGCGTGATCCGCGTGCGGGCGGCGCTGGCGCCGCCCAAACTCGTGGAAGGGCCGGTCCTGCGCACTAATAGCCATGGAGTGGTTATCTCTTTTGTGACCGACGTGGAATGTTATGCGGGTGGAGAATATGGCACCAATCGAAACTATGGCATGCCTCTCTTGTTGAGCGGAACCGCCAATCCCGGGGAGAAAGGGGCCGCCGCGCGCGAACACGTTCTGGGTGCGCTGCTTCCCGGACATGATCCGAATCAGTTATGGTATTTTCGTGTCCGCCTTGCCGATCACAAGGGAAAAACAGCGCACGAATTCACGGGCGAGTTTCATCTTGCCGGCAAACCGCAGACGTACCACGTTGATCCGGCGGGTGTGGACGTGGAAACCGGCGGGGCGCCGGAGCGCCCCTGGCGCACGCTGCAGTATGCCGTGGACCGGGCGCTGCCCGGCGACCGGGTGACGGTTATGCCCGGACTGTATCCGGAAGGCGCGTTGATCACCCGCGGGGGCGTTGATGGCGCTCCGCTCATTATCCAGGCCAGGGATAAATGGAAAACCGTTTTTGACGGTCAGAACCGGGTGAGCAACGCCCTGTTCCGGGTAAAGAACGCTTCCCATGTGGAAATCGCGGGGTTTGAACTGCGCTGGTTCGGCGACCGAAGTCACAGCGCCATCCTCCTGGAGAATTCCCCTCATGTCACGGTGCGCGAATGCAAGATATGGAACGAGTTGCGCTGGGGGGAAGGCCGTGTCGGCGGGATCGGCGTCGTGGCCGACAAATCGCCGGGATTTGTCCTGGAGCGAAGCCTTCTCTTCCGTCTGGACATCGCCCTGAGACTGTCCGACTCGCCGCGCTCGCGTCTGGTCTACAATACCTTCAGGGCGTTTTCCCACGGCGGCCTTTGTTTTAATGGTTCCTCAATCCAGGGAACCGTTGTCCGGAATAATTCCATCAATTATGTCGGCAACTATGCCTACCAGATCAATGTCGGCGCCGCGGATACCAACGGTCTGAAACTGAAATCATTTGATGCTGATTACAACAATTTGGGCGCACATTTGTACTATGGGTATTGGCGGGGTGACCCCGGCGCTGCGTCGAACCTGCCGTCAGCCAGAGGCGCCAGCAAGGCTGTCGCCATTTTATTGCGTTCCGACGGAACGTTCCTGCGTCCTGGAAGTGTGTACGGAGGAAACAAACGTTCCCCTTGGAGCGATTCCGTGAAAGCGGATGACATGCCAAGCCCCGACGAAGAGGGGTGGGAAGGTCCGTCCGTATTGCGTTACCGATGGGTTCCCGATACCGCCACTCCTGCTGAAGATCGCGGCACGTCTTACATTATCGCCTCTACCTTTGAAGACTGGCAGGCTTTCTCCGGCCAGGAAAAACATTCCATCTGGGCTGATCCGCGCTACTGCAACCTGCTGGAATTCGATTTTCGCCTGTTGCCGGACAGCCCGAATATTGGCGCCGGTGAAAATGGCACGACTATCGGCGCCATGCCGGTCTGCCAAACGGAAACGAAAAAGAAATCTGAATGAGGAGGATATGACGATGCGGCAAAAATATTATTTGCGTGGACTTGTTGTTTCAATTTGCGCATTTTGCGCCGGCATTTGCGCGCAGGCCGATAACGTCGGTGGAATTGCCGGCAGTGAACCAAAGGATGTTGCTGCCAGACCAGAAATCATCTTGGCAACGAACGGAGCATCGGACTATGTCATCGTTGTTCCGGACGGGGATGATCCCCGGGATCGCGTAAAAAAGGCCGCCGATCTTCTGCAAACAATCCTGGAGGAGGCCGCGGGATGCAAACTGCCGGTTTGCAAAGAGGCGGAAGCTCCGGTTGATAAGCCGCATATCTATCTTGGTAAAACGAAGGCGGCCATGGGCGCCGGTGTGCCGGTGGACAAGTTGAAGGAATGGAATTTTTGCAAGCGGGTGGCCGGGAAAGACCTTTTTCTGGCCGGACTGGATGCCTCGGCCAATATCACCAACCGGGATGATAAAGAATATTTGGGTACTTTCAAGGCGGTTACGTCTTTTCTTGAGGATGAGGTCGGGGTCCGGTTTCTTCTTCCCGGTACAAACGGATTATATGTTCCCAAACTGCCGGAACTCGCGGTGGATGCGGGGTTGAACGTTGTCGCCACTCCCAAAATTCCATATTGTTACGGCCGTTTCTATGGCGGCTCTGGCGGCTGGAGGGTGCTTAGCGAACAGAGAATTAATATCGCCAACAATCAGCTTGATATGGTGTTTTATGCGTGTTACGGCGGACATTCCTATTATAGCGCGGTGCCGGTGAAAAAGTACGCCGAAACGCATCCCGAGTATTTTGCGCTCATCGGCGGGAAGCGCAGTCCCGGGGAAAAATGCGAGCACCTTTGCATCTCCAACCCCGAGGTGCAGGAGCTTATGCTGAAAGAAATGGAAAAGCAACTTGACCTTGGATATGAACGGGTGCAGTTGGCCCAGACCGACGGATATCGCGCCTGTGAGTGCGACAAATGCAAGGCGCTTACAGCCCATTGCCGGCAGTATGACGGCACCGGCGATTTGCCGCAATATCTTAATCCCGAGGCGTTGTGGATTGTGCACCGCAAACTGGCCGAGGAGATGCAAAAACGCCGGCCGGGCAAAAAAGTGGTGATTCTTTCCTACGGCCCCACCGCCAAACCGCCAAAAACATTCAAGAAATTCCCTGACAACGTGGTTATTGAGATGTGCCGTTACTCGTTTGAGGATTTTGAACTGTGGAAGAAATTCCCCTGCGAGAAATTGGTTTATGTCTATAACTGGGGAACATATCACCGGGTCGGATTTTTGCCCAAACGTTCGCCCGCATTCGCGGCGAGACAGCTCCGGCTTTTCGCGGAAAACAATGTCAAGGGTATTTATAAATGCGGGTTTGGCGAATCCTTCGGACTGGAAGGCCCAGTGTATTATGTCTACAGCAAGCTTCTTTTTGATCCTTCCGCCGACCCGCAAAAGCTGGCGGACGACTTTTATCGCGCCGCCTATGGCAAGGCTTGCGCGCCGATGAAGGCGTTTTTTGACGCCTTGCATGAACGCATGGATTTTAAAAATAGTGAAAGGCCTGTTTTCATAGAAGGCGGCGCCAACGCGCAGGATATTTTATGGGAACGCAGTCCCGAAGAGCTGATTTGTTATATATTCTCCCCCGCCGCTATTCTGCGTATGGAGGATAGTTTGAAACAGGCGTTGAAAATGGACAACGATCCGCGCGTGCAGGCCAGGATGAAACTGGTCCAACAGGAATTCGTTTATCTCAAGAATATGGTTTCAATCTTCACCTATTACCGGGCGTACCGCCTGAGCGGATCAGGGGCGGTGTTTGGCCTGCTGGAGGCCGAGCTTGACAAGCGCAACGCTCTCATTGATTCCTGGTTTGTGAACGAGCGGGCGGAAAATGATTCCAAGGGGCCGAAATGGAAGAAAAAAATGGAGGACGGATTCGCGCCTTTCGCTTATGTTGACAAGGATGCCCTTAAGGCGGGGGGTTGCCTTCTTGGAACGCTTGCCGCCCCATTCACATGGGATATGAAGAAAATGAGAAATATGGAAAAAGAGGGCGGCCAGGCGGCCGGCCGTAAGCCGCTTAAAGCAGTCAAGGCGGTAACGCCTCCGGTCATTGATGGCGTTCCGGACGATGGCGTTTGGAAGAATATTCCCGTGGAGCAGCTGGGTGCAATGGACATGAAAGTCGCCCTGAGGGAAAAAACGGCTTTTCAGGCTGCGTATGATGAAAAGAATATCTATTTCGCTTTTACCTGCGAGTTTGCCGGTATCAAGCAGGCTGACTTTACGCCGTGTGGCCGGGACGGACAATGCTGGATCATGGAGTGTCTTGAAATCTTTCTTGATCCGCTTGGAACGCGCCAGAAAAAATATCATTTTATTTTCAACCCTGTCGCGAATTCTTTTTATGACGGCCGGCTTGGATTCATTGATGATCCTTTGCATCCTCAGTTTGGCAAGGAGGATGCGCTGTGGAACGGCGATTGGGAATATGCGGTCAGGGTGGACGAGAAAAACGGGCGTTGGACCGCGGAGGTAAAAATTCCTTTTGCCACGCTCGGCGTGTCCAGGCCGGCTCCGGGGGCGGCCTGGACCATGAATGTCGCCCGCGAGCATTATTACCAGGACAAGGCGACCGGTAAAAGCGGCGTGCAATATTCCGTCTGGTCTCCGAATCTGGACGGAGGAGGCTTTGGCGATCCGCTTGGTTTTGGGGCGCTTGAATTTGAATAGCTGCGCCGCCGAGCCGGAATTTAAAAATTTAACTCAAGGATGACACTGAAAAAAAAACATAATATAGGAGGGAAAAAAATGTCTGGAAAATTCAGGTTTTCATTCGGCCCGTGGAACATGCATGAAGGCGCGGACCCGTTCGGGCCGGCGGTGCGCAAGTCCATCCCGTTCAATAAAAAGCTCGCATTCTACAAAAAACTTGGGTTTGACGCGGTCCAGTTTCATGACGACGACGCCGTGCCCGGCTTGAACAAGCTTTCCGCGCATCAAATTGTCCATGAGGCCGAAAAAGTACGAGCCAACCTTAAAGCGCACGGCCTGGTTGCTGAATTTGTGGCGCCGCGGCTATGGGAGGACCCCCGCACCGTTGATGGAGGATATACCTCCAACGACCAGGCCTGCCGGAAATACGCCATTGAGCGCAGTCTGCGCTGCATTGATATTGCCAATGCCCTCGGCACAAAACTGATCGTGCTCTGGCTGGCGCGCGAGGGAACATACATCCGCGAAGCCAAGGACAGCCGGGAGGCCGTGGAGCGGATTCTCGAAGCCCTGAACGCGATGCTGGAATATGATTCGGAAATAAAAATCGCCATCGAGCCAAAACCGAATGAACCCATGGACCACACTTATATCCCGACCACTGGCCATGCGATCGCGCTGGCGTTTCAATCCTGCGCCCCGGACCGGGTGGGAGTGAACATCGAGAGCGCGCATGCCATCCTGGCGGGATTGGACCCCTCGGATGAAATGGGGTTTGCGCTGTCGTTCGGCAAATTGTGGACGGTGCATCTGAACGACCAGAACGGACTCAAATTCGACCAGGACAAGACATTCGGCGCGGTTGACCTGCGTCGGGCCTTTAACCAGGTGCGCATGCTGGATAAATACGGGTACGGGAGCAAAGGCGAATTTGTCGGCCTGGACGTGAAAGCCATGCGCACCCAGAAAGACGACGCTGCCGCCAGGCATTTGAGCAACAGTCGGGCGATATTTCTGCGGTTATTGGAGATTTCGCGCGGCTTAAGCGAAAAGAAGCTCAAGGCGTTTGTCGCCGCGCGCGATTACGAAGCGTTGGAAATGTATATTATAGATCGCTTGATGGGAACTTGAAGCATAGGAATTTCAAAATTTGTCATTCTGAGCTGTGCGAGGCTTGCCCGCCTGTGCCCGAGCCGGACTCGGGCCGGCCAGGGAGCGTCGGCCAGGGAATCTCGTTTGGGATCTGGGCCGCTGACGAGATCCTTCGCTCTGCTTAGGATGACGGCGCAATAAGTAATAGTCGCCCCGCTTTGCGGGGCCTAATTTAAGAGTCCTGCGAAATGGAGATTTTAAGAACGGCGGGAGATAGAAAGAGGGTGAAAAGGATATTTTCATTGAAAATAATGTATAACAAAACAGTTCGTAAAGCGGCATTCGGAATACTGTTTTGTTCATTAATCGGTATCGCCGTGCCGACGGTTCCAGAAGCCGGGGCAAAAAACGAAAAGGAACAAACAAGGACTGTTGAAGGGAAGGAAGTTGATGCGATGCGGGAGTCGCAAGGCGCACGGGACGCTATTGTGGCTGATTATCCGCTGGATGAAAATGATTCTATCCTCGCACATGACAGAAACGGTTATGGCGGTTACGGGAAAATTTATTATGCCGAGGTGGTGACTAACGCCAGCGGCGTTTTCGGCCTGGAGTTTACCCGTCCCTGGAGCTGGGTGGAAATCACCAATAGCACGCCATTGAATTTTGAATCCGATTTTACGATTGAAGCCTGGATCCGCCCCACGGACCTGAGGGGAACGCAATATCTTGTCAGCAACGGCGTTCTTTGGTTCCCGGAAGGCTATCTGTTATATCTCCAGGATACGGAACTGGTGTTCTTGTTGAATACAGGCAAAGGCCGTTTTGTCGTCAAAGCCGTGTGCCCTTCCATACAACCATTGAAGTGGACGCATCTGGTAGCGGTCTATGATTCATCCGCCAAGCATATCAAGCTTTTCGTTGATGGGAAAGCCGTGGGACAAACTTATGCCGAAGGAATTCCGAAAAGATATGCCAGTTATGGCGGGAAATTATGCATCGGCGCCATAGCCTGCGGTTCAGCCACCAGCCGGCATGAGGGCAACGGACAATTCAACGGGTTTATACGCGACCTGAAATTTTACCGGACGGCATTATCGTCCAAACAGGCGCAAGAAAATTGTTTGAGTTCAAATGAACAAATGGCCGGATTGTCGTTCCCCACCCAGAAAGAACGGTTCGTCCGCGGCTGCTCCGCGGTGTTGACCGGTTGTGTCTTGGATGAAAACGCCAGGCTGGCCAGCGCCCGAATATACGTCAAGGCGTCCGATGGCAAATATTACGGACCGGAACGTCTGTTTTATGATCAGACCGGCGAAATGACTTCTCCCGCCCGGTTTTATGCAATCAACGGTCATTTTTCGGTCAGCTTGCCTCCCGGCAAGGCTGAAATTGTCTGCCTGCATGGTCCTGAGTATTGGCCTTTTGAGCAAGAGGTAAATCTGGCCGCCAATTCGAAACGGGAAATAACAATCAATTTGCGACGCTTGGTCAATATGCCTGCCAAGGGCTGGTTCAGCGGCGATCACCATTTCCATTGCGGAACACACGGCAATTTTGTCAGGGAACTCTTCCCGGCTTGGCCGGAGGTTTGCGAGATAGGGCGTGCCGAAGGGTTGGCGTTTATAAGCGTGAAAGAGAAAGATTGGTGGGAAGGAAAAAGCAATCAGGTCAAGACTCCTGATTTCCTTGCCAAAATTGATGGAGGCGAGAGTCGCAGTCATGGTAATTTTGGCGGACATGTTCCCTACGTTACCGGGAATACCCCCCGCAAAGAAATGCCCCGCGGAGATAAGTTTGCCTTTCTGGAAGCCCAGCGGCTGAATGCCATCGCGTGCAGTCATGGACACGAGGGCAAGGCCATCAGCAACGCGCCGGCCTGGTGCAGCCGGGATATTATCGCGGCCATACCATTCGGACAAGGGCGATATCTTTGGGACTTCAATCTTGGAGATGAAAAATTGTGGAATCAAGCTTATCCGGCCTTTCTCAACTGCGGATTCAAAATGCCGGTTTCAGTTTCGAGCGATGCGGATCTCAATGTTTTCTTGGGATGCGTCGGAAAAACCAGGCCGCCAGCGGGAAATTACCGCGTTTATCTGAAATTGTCCGGGCTGGATTGGGACGAAATCGTCAGCGCTTACATGAAAGGGAGCATGCTGGCATCCGGAGGCCCGATCGTGATGCTGCAAATTGGCGGCAAGGATCCGGGCGACGTGGTTTTTCTTGAATCGAAAACCAACGTTGACGCCCGGATCGAAGCTTATGCCTCGCAGGGCGTTGGCCGGATCGAGTTGATTCAAAATGGAAAAATTGTTCAGGCACTGGAAGCCGGTGACGCCGCGCAATTCCAGAAAATCGTCCCAATCAGCGTCAGTAATACCTGCTGGATCCTGGCGCGCTGTCTGGCCAAGGATTCGAAGTATTTTGGTTCCAGGGCATGGACCAGCCCGATTTATATTCAAGTCGCTGATAAACCCATGATGCCGCAGGAAGAGGATCTGGCTGTTTTGCAGGAATGGATTGACGATTATCGCGCTGCTTTGCCGCAAGCGCGCAAAATCTATCCGTTATTGGATTTTGACGAGATCCAGGATTGGCTTAACAAGGTTGAAAATGAATTCCAACAATTGAAGTCCCGTCCCCGTAATTGGAAACAACAATAAGTGTAAAAAATATCGGGAAATACAAATGATTAAGGAGAAAACATGACAACGCATGCGAAGAAAACAATCCGGGCGGCTTTTATCGGGGCCGGTTATATAGGAAAAGTCCAGATTGCGCAACTGTTGCGGCTTTATCCGAAGGTAAAAATCGCCGCTCTGGCCGAGGCCGATGCGGCGGCCGGAGAGAAAATAGCGCGCGAATTCGGCATAGAACGGCTGACAGCCGATTACCGCGATCTGCTGGAGGATAAAAGTATTGATGTTGTCCATAACTGCACGCCGAACAATTTGCATCACAGGATCAACAAGGAAGTCCTGGAATGCGGCAAGCACGTTTTTTCCGAAAAACCGCTGGCGCTCACGGCCGCCGAGGGAATTTTTCTCTCTGAACTGGCGGAACACAAGCATCTGGAGGCTGGGGTGAATTTCTGTTACCGTTTTTATCCGGTTATCCAGGAAGCCAGGGAAAGGATCAAGAGCGGTGAAATCGGAGAGGTATTTTCCGTGATGGGATCCTTCCTGCAGGACTGGCTTTTGTTCAACACGGATTTTAACTGGCGGCTGACTCGGGAAAACAGCGGGGAATCATACATCATGGCCGATCTGGGCAGCCATTGGTGCGATCTGGTCCAGTTCGTCACCGGGTTGAAAATCACGAGTTTAACGGCGGATTTGCGCACAATCCATGCCACGCGGAAAAAACCGAAATCCGGGGCGCTCACCTTTGCCCGGCAGACGGCCAAAGACATGGTGGATGTGAAATGCGATCTCGACGATTACGGCGCGCTATTGCTGCGCTTTGACAAGGGGGCGCGGGGCGCCTTCATGACCAGTTCCCTGTGCGCCGGACGCAAGGTGTCAATTGACCTGCAGATTTACGGTTCCAAACAATCGCTCGCATGGAGCCACGAGCGCCCCGCCGAATTGCTGGTCGGCAATCGCGACCGGGCCAACGAAATTTTCACGGAGTCCCCGCTCTGGCAGCGGGAAGCGGCCAGGAAATACGCGCTTCTCCCCAGCGGGCATCCCATGGGGTATCATGACGCCTTGTTCAACCTGTTTTCAGATTTTTATGGTGCGGTTGAAAAAAACATGTCCGGCGAAAAAACGGTCGTTAATTATCCGACCTTCAGGGAAGCGGCCTATGAGTTGAAGGTCGTCGAGGCGGCCGTCAGAAGCGGACGGGAAGGCAAGTGGCAGGAAATTGTTGGATCGCATAATTAATTCAAAAAGGCAGGGCCGTGCAACCATGTGCGGCCGCAGTAATGACGCAAGAACGGAAGGAGAAGTTATGTTCACTCTACGACTGGTATTGACCGTGATAATGATGATGGCGTCCGCGGCCGTCCGCGCGTCCGGCGCGGCAACCGGCGAGGTGGTTATCGCGACCAATGAGGTTGCCAATTGCCGTCTTCCGAAAGAACAGCCGTCCGTGACCTTTGTGATGACGAATCAATTTGACGAACCGTATTTATGGATCATGGCCAGAGGAGACTCCCGAAAGTACGAGATAAATCCATACGCCATGCTAAAAATTGAACTCAATGGCGTGGAAATTGGCCCGGAATGTTCCGTATTACAGGATAAGATTTTTCGGCTGCCGCTGGCTTCATGGCCAGGGTTAAGATATGAAATAAAGAAATATGATGCTGAGAAAAAGGCTTGGCATTTCAAATGGGACGTGGATTTTGTGATGAATAACCAGTGCATAAGCAACTGGGTCTATGATGTTACCACGGTTGGCCTGAATCATTGGTATGCGTTTAATGTCAAGGGGATTGCGGTTAGAGGTGCGAATCGGGTGACGCTGACTCACTACTTTTCGCGCGATGGTTTTGTTATCGGGGCGCTCGGGTTTGGGACCCTGGAAGACATGAAACGGCGCGCGGCGGATTATGAAAAGCAGCAGGTCGCAATTGATCCTGAAAAGCTGAGTTATGAGAAGCTGGCCAGGAGACTGTACAATCTTGAAATTCCCAAGGGCCCAGCGCAGAAGTTCGCGGTTAATAATGGATATATTCATCGGGACGGCAAGCCGTTTTTTATGGCCTATGCGAATCCTTTCAGCGGCGGCCGCGAGAGCGTCCTGAAGATTTATAATTATTATGGATTGGTCACCGTGAGGATGTCAGGAGCAGGCGGCTGGCCCTCACAGGAAATATTCGGCCTTCCGATCTGGCTGAAGAATGGGGCGGATAAATATTGTCCCGAGCCATGGGAAATCGGAAATCTTTTGAATGAAACGCGGTTGGATTATGACCAGGGCATACTGACAATGCTATATTGCCTGGAGCCGTATGGTTTTTCCCTCAACTATCTGCCGGATAACTATCCTGAGTGCGTTGCCCAGACCGCTGACGGCACAAAACTGAGAACCGCATATATGTTGTATCCCAATCTTGCGGCTCCCTTATACCAGGAGTATTTAAGGCAGGGGCATAGTGTTTTGGGCCGGGCCTTCAAGGATCATCCCGGTGTTTTGGGATTAAGCGCCTGGGAGGAGATGGGCTGGCGGATTGGCCAGGCGCCCGGTAAACTGGTGCCGCAAAGCCCGGCAGATCTGAAACGCTACCAGGGATGGCTGGAAAAGAAATATGGCTCAATCGGGAAACTCAATGAGGAATGGGGAGTGGATTATAAGACGTTTGAGGATGTCAAATTCCCGGGATGGAAGGAACAGACGGCCAACTTCGCCAATTTCCAGGCATGGCGGAGCGAGGCAACGGTGAAATGCGCGGAGGTGATCTACAAGGCCTTCAAAGAAGTAGCGCCGGACCAGCTTGTGATGGGGCAGAAAACGTATGGTGATCGCGGGCTAAGTAAAGGATATTGGAAAGAAGCTATTGATAACTGGGCCTTGACGGAATGGACCGACATATCGCGGGAATCCGCATGGGAGTCTTCCCTGGGCTTGGCCGCATGCCGGGCCCATGGAGATAAAGCCATGGAATCGGATATTTGGTCTATGTCTTGTGATTATATACAACAAGACAAATGGCGTGGTATGGATCCGAAGAGGAACATAGCACCATATTCGTATATCATGCGCCTTGTTTTCAGGGGTTATAAGGCCATACATTGGGAGACTTATGATTTGCATTACGGTGATTTTCATTTAATCCATTATAACAAACGCTGGGCCAAAGGAAGTAAAACCTGGGATGGCAAAGATAAGCGGTTTGACAGTTCCGGCACGGCTGACGTGGTGATGGAGGAACGAACCCTGAAGGCTGCCCGGATCCAGCAGTGGATCATGCGCAATGCCTCGCTGGTTCTGCCCGCAAGCGTGCCGAAACCGGACGTGGCGGTATTGATGACGACCGCCTCGCCCATGATCGGATATGACCCGAACAACAAGCTGGCATTGACAAAAAGAATCATTCCCTCCACCGATCTTGACAACGCAGGGCAGGATTTTTACTTCCTGGGCGCTTTGTTTGACAACATGCACCTGAGGTTTGACTGTGTTGAGGAACGGATCATAGACGAGATATTCAAATACAAGGTATTGATCGTGGGCTACCAGGCCAACGTGATGAGCCGGAACACGGCGGAAAAGATCATTTACTTTGTAAAGAAAGGCGGGACGGTGCTGTTCTATCCGGAAGGCGGCACTTGGGATAGCATTAATTTCCAGAAGGACAAGGCTGCAGGCGAAATATCGCCCGGATTCGGGTTGAGCGAGCTTTTAGCTGCAAAGATAGATAATGATAAGATCATCGAACAGAAGGGGATAGTGGTCAAAAAAGATATTAGTGAATACAAGGCCGGGGAGACGGTCATGACCAACCGGTATTTCGGCGTGAAGCTGGAATCCATCGGCGGAGAAGTAATGGCAGTGACTGAAGACGGTCAGCCGGTGCTGGTGAAAGGCGGGAACGGCAGGACATATTACTTTGGCGGATATCTGGGGTGTATGTATGGCCAGGGAGCCCAGGAGCGTGTCGCTCAGCTTGTTGAAGGCATATTGAAGACGGCCGGGGTGGAGAAGCGGGTGGAGATCGAAGGTATGGCGGATCGAAGGCAGGTCATGCCTGATCTGCTTGAGGGGGAAGGATACTGGCTTGTCAGTGTGAACAACTTCGGCGATGAGGGGCAGAAACTGAAGATAAAAGTGAACGGCCTGCCAGGGAATGAATATGAAGTGGTGGATATAAGCGGGGAAGGATTGACATTTGCAAAGGATGCCGGCGGCAGCTTTCACCTGAAACCCGATCCGGAAGGAGCCAAGGCGAAATACGTGACGGAAAAAATCAGCGGGAAAGAGTTGGCAAAGGCCGGTTTTGAAGGGAATGTTGGAAAATGCATGAGCAAAGTGTGGCTGATCAGGCCGGCGGGGGTGGATGTGTGGGTTAACGCGACGAAAGAGGCATTGCGGTCGTATGTGGAACTAAAGAAGCCCTTGAAGATCGTAGTGGGGTATGGGTGTAACGGTGAGGAAGAGAAGCTGGCTGAAGAATTGAGCCAGGAGTTGGCAAAGAAAGGTTTAACGGTGGCAGTGGTCAAGGACAGCGAAATCAAGGCCAGGGTAATGGAAGGGAAGTTGGAGGAAGACGGCTGTGAGCTGGAGAAATATTCACACAAGGTGATTGATGACGATGCCAACCTGATTTTGATTGGCAATGCCGCGGAGAACAGCGTGGTAAAACATCTGGAGACGGCCGGGAATTATGTGTTCAGCAAGGTGCCCGAGATGGTGGATGAAAAATATCCGGGGAAGGGCCGCGGCATAATCCAGCTGGTGGAAAGCGTCAACCACTATTCATATGACGCGACGGACAAGGGGCGGGATGCGATTCTGGCCGGCGGCAGTGATCGGAATGGGACCATTAAGGCTATAAAAGAATTGATGCGGATTATGAAATAAGGTTGAGGTAAAACATGCGGTTGTTTTTTGTGACGGTTATTGTTTCCATGGCTCTGGTGCTGTCGCGGGCCGAGGCGCAGAATTATAAAATATATCAGGCAATAAAGACAACAGCGCCAATTGTCAGCGACGGCATTTTGGATGAAAAAGACTGGCAAGATCCGGCTAAAACCGGTGATTTTCATTCAAACCGCGAGGTTGGCGGGACGCCGGCCCGGCAGCAGACATGTTTCCGGATGTTATATGACGAGAGCAACTTGTATTTTGCGGTCGAGTGCGAAGAGCCGCAAATGGCGGAATTGGTCGTCAATCATTTCCGGCATGGCGAGGCGGTGGAAAAGGACGACAGTATTACGATATGGATCAATCCCGGGCGTGTTCAGGGGAAGTGTTTTGGTTTCACCGTGAATGCGCGCGGGGTGAGCCGCGAAGAAATCGGCGGCCAAGCGGAGGCAACGAACCTGGCCTGGGAAGTGCGTGTGGAACAGTCGGCGGCCGGGTGGGTCGTGGAGGCGGCGATTCCGTTTGAGACGCTGGGGATTGGGCCAAACACTGGGGCGTCTTGGGGACTGAACATGTTTCGGCGGCATTATGCGGGTGGATTTGTAGAAAAAAGCGCGTGGTCTGGCATTGGGAATGAGGGGGTGGAGGATTTCGGGCATTTGACTTTTGTGAAGGAAAAGGCCGGGCGATCCAATCTGCTGGTCAACGGCGATTTCGAGACCAACACATTCTGGCATTCTTGGGAATGGGGCCCGTTTCAAAAGACGAAGCGCAGAAATTATGAAGGCCGTTATGACGCTGAGGTCAAATACATGGGAAACCGGTCGGTTTATGTGAGGCACATCGGCGAAGATTACGGGGAATGCGCATGGTACACTGATTCCATCACGAATTTCGACCGTGCCGCGAAATATATGTTCACGGTCTACGTGAAATCTGCCGGCGGTGGTGGCGGCAAAGTGCAAGTGCTGTATAACGATCGGGCTCAGACGGTTTATAATATGGCCGGCGGCGACACTGATTGGCGGCCGTTTCATTGCGTTATTACCCCTCCGGAGGACGCAAAAAGCATACGAATATATTTAAAAAATTGCGGCGATGGAACCTATTGGTTTGACGATGCTTCCCTGGTTGTCTGTGACGCGGAGAATAACAGTCTGCAAAAGTCGCTGAGGCCATATTATCAAAAAGAATACGCGAAAATACGCTCTGAAAATCTGGAAGCATTGGAAAAATGCGGAGACAAGGAGCTGGAGGTGAAATTCAGTGCGCTGGATGATAAATTAAGGCGGATTTTGGAATCCGGGCAAATGGAAGATGATATTGCGGTGTTTGAGGCCATCCAGAAATTGCTGGATGAATGTCGTGAAATTAAAATCATGGCCAGGAAAGTCAGGCTCAAGTTGTTGTTATAAACAGTTAAATCAAGAAAGGAGGAGGGTATGATGTATAAAATAATAGTAGCGGCGGCGATGGTTGTTTTTATGACTGTTCGGGTGACTTTTGCGGTGGATGGTGTTGCCACAAACGGGGCTTCAGGGGCAATATCGGATAACCTGCCCGGGTTGGCCGCCAAGGCGGATTTGCTGGACAAAAAGATAGCCGAAGTTGAAGGCAAGGGCAAACAGGCGCCTTATCAAAAGATAACCCTTTGCGTGGCGCGGTTATATTGCGATTTCATCCGTAATGATGCCAATGACAAAAACAAGGCGGTTCGGCGGTTTGCGGCGGCGGAATATCAACAGGTTAACGACATGCTTGACCGGGCATTGGCGGAAGTCGAGATGATAATGAAAGATAAAGAATTTAAGGCCATGACCTCTCCGCAGGCAGCTGTTGATGAGGTAAGCATTCGAAACGGCGCGCTGTATTGCGGCGGCCGGCCGGTTTTTCTGTCGGGTTGTTTTTTCTTCCCTTTTGGCAGTGATAATTTTGGCAAAGGGCTTGACGACCGCTGGTTGAAGATCGGGCGTGAGTTGGGGTTGAATCTTTTTACGGTGTACCTTAATTCTCCGCTCGGTGTGATGGAAGGCTTTGATAAATTCAATGACAAAGTCTATGAGACGCGGGTTTATCCGGCATTGGATATTTTAAAGCGAAACGGATATATGGCCTCGCTATATACCGGCGTCCAGTACTTCGAGGGATTGAAATGGCTGAAAACAATGGCTCCGGAGATACCCCTTGAGTCGGGGCATGGTTTGGATTTGGATTTGGATCATCCCTTGACGTCGAAAGTATTCACCAATTGGTTTACGCACCTGGGTTCCAGGTTCGGCGGAACAACCAACCGGTTCCCGAATATCTTTTGTTATTTGCCCATGGGCGAGGAATTCTCGAATTTGTTTGGGTCGAACACGGTTACGCGTTATACGCAGTGGTTAAAAGATAAATATGGCGGGGTGGATAAGCTTAATTCCGTCTGGAATACTCATTACCCGGATTGCGGCAGGGCGGCCGGGGAAAACATGCCGGTGAAAGACGATAAAAACAAGGCGATGTCTTATGACTGGTACATCTTCAATCAGCACCGTTTCAACATGTTTTTTAAGGATTGGATGACGGCGATCCGCAGCGGCGATCCCGGGGCGAGATTATCGCGCTATTCATCGGGTATTTGGCCGAGTGGATATGCCGGTCATTATACGTTCCAACGCCGGGGAGTAGATATTGAAACAGCCATTCGGGGATATGATATCAGCGGGTGGGATGGCGGTATGTCTCCTTTTTCACGGGCCTTGCCGGCATTTTATGATCCGGAAGGTTATTCTATCCTTTCATTTGATTCATGCGGCCGGGCTGATTTATGCAAATCGCTGGAGCCGGATAATCCGATCTATAATCCGGAATGGGGGCACAGCACTCCTGCCGAAGACATGCGGACTGCCTTATGGCTGGAGCATTTGCACGGCATGCGCGCGCACGTTATCTGGACTTGGTCCAGAAGATATAACGGGGAAATGATAGAAACGCTGAAAAATCCCATCTGGGCTTTTGCGTATCCTGCGGTACTGGAAGCCTGGAGTCGGACCATGCTGGAACTGCGCGGTCTTGCGGAATATATCATTCCGTTTGCCCAGGCGGAGCGCAAGGTGCGAATCCTGTATTCGGAAGCTTCCGCAATCCAGGACTTAGGCTGCATGAGTGAATTAAGCAAAGTTTACCAGTGCCTCAGTTTCCTGGATTATCCGGTGGGATTTGCAACCGAAAATACGGTCAAGGAAGGAGGCATGCGGAAGAAATGCGATTTGCTGATTATTCCGGGCATAAAATACGTCAAAGATTCAACCGCGGCCGGTATCAGGGACTTTCAGGCGCATGGCGGCAAAGTGCTTGTGAGCGGCCGGGACGTGTTCAAATATGATGAATATGGCCGGGAGCGGAAGGAGGCCGAAACGGTCAAAACCGAATGGGAATTGAAAGGGACGCATCGCGAATACGCGGAACAACTGGACAAATTCATGACGGATGCGGGCATTGAACGGCAGGCGCGGCTGGTGGACGAAGAAAGCGGCAAACATGCCTGGGGCGTTGAACTGCGCGAGATCAAGGACGATAAGGGAAGGCGTCTGATTTATATGGTCAATCTGAATCGTTATCCTGTGTTTATCGAGCTGACGGCGAAACAGAAGGTGAGCCGGATGACGGACCTGATTAACCGCAAGGCGTTGAAAACAGGCGAAAATATCAAGCTGGAACCAAAAGGCGTCATGCTTATGGAGGTGCAATAATATGATCACGCAACGGACGACGATAATCATGGCATTCTGTTTGCTTGTTACAACCATGTGTTTCGGCCAGGATGAATTCAAGATATATCAGCCGGTCAGGACGACTGAGCCGGTCAAGATGGATGGCAGATTTGACGAGCAGGACTGGTCAAAATGCGCCCGGGCGGGCGAATTCAAGTCTGACCGCGAGGTTGGCGGAACGCCGGCCCGGGATCAGACTTGTTTTCGGGTATTGTATGATGAAAGCAACCTGTATTTTGCGGTTGAGTGCGAAGAACCGCAGGTTGACAAGATAGCGGCGAATCATAAGGAGCATAATGTTGACGTATGGAAAGACGACTGTGTCGAGATATTTGTTGATTCGGAATATAATCGCCGGACGTATTGTCATTTCATCGTGAACACGCTGGGCACAAGGCAGGAATCAAAGGATAAGAACTATCTGAACGAGCCCTGGTATGCCTGCGCGCTGGTCGGGACGAACAGCTGGCAGGTGGAGATCGCGATTCCATTTACAACGCTAGGGGTCAAGCCGAAGCCCGGGATGTTGATGGGGTTGAATGTCAACCGGGAGCATTATGCCGGCGGTTTTACGGAAGCAAGCTGCTGGTCGTCTTTTGGCGGGAATGGTTTTCACAAGCCGATGAATTTCGGCCGGTTGGTCTTTGATCCCGCGGCATGTTTGCAAAACACAGTATCCGGCGCGCGTCTTGAATATGAGCGTTTGCGTCCTGAATTGGCGGAGGTGGTCAGCCGATCCGGTGACATCAAGGTTCAGGAGCAATTCAACCGGCTGGACACGGAATTCAAGGCATTGTCGGCGGCCGGCAAAGAAAAACCGAACCTGGAGGATCTTGCGGTCATCGGCAAGCTGGAGGATTTAATCGGCCAATTTAAAGAGCTGAAAATTATCGCCAGGCATAAACAGCTCAGGCTTGTTTTATAGTGGCGGGCCAACTGGGGAGAGCCCGGCATAAATTAAAATCCAGGGTTACGGGCCGGGAAGGATGAATATATGCGTTATAACCAAATCAAGGGGACAAGTATGGCGACGAGCGGGTGGCAGCGCTTGTTTCTTGCAACGGCAATGACGATGTTATCGGCGCAGTGCGCATTCCAAGCCGGAACGGCGGGGCCGAACGTGTTTCCCGAAAACCGGATCCGGCTTCATGTGGACGATCCGGCTGGTCTTAAAATTGACTGGCCCATGACCGTCGGGGTTCCGTTTCCACGGGGGTGCCTCAAGAGCGCAGACAACGTTCGTCTCACGGACGGCGCGGGAAAGGAAGTTCCCTGCCAAGTCGATCAGACGGCCACGTGGCTTGACGGAAGCGTCCGTTGGATCCGGGTCTCCTTCACTGGTCGGACCGACGGTGCATATTTCGTCAAGTTCGGCGAGAATGTCTCTCGTATGCCGGTATCGGACGGGATCCAAGTATCGGAAGAAAAAAACTGGATCGTGGTCAACACCGGCCCGGCCGAGTTCAAGATCCGTTTTGACGGAGCGCTCATTGACGAGGCCAAGATCGGGGATCGGCTAATCCTCAAGGATGGAGCCCGGGGAGCGTATCTTGTGGATAATCAAGGACGCCGGGCCATTCTCGGCGGAAAGGACATGGATGTCCGGATCGTGGATACAGGCGCCTTTCGGACCGTGATCCGGGCCGAGGGGTGGTATCGGTTCGAGGGCGACAGTCCCGCGAACGCGGCCCGGGGCGTGACGTGGATGTATTTTTCCGCGCAAAGCCCCGTGGTCCGGATTGTGCATCGCCTGATCCTCACCGAGGATACGAACAAACTTTGGTTCAAGGACATCGGCATCGAATTTCCATCGGCGTTCGCAGGGGCAAAAGCGCGGTTCGATACGGATCATGCGCCCGGCGGCACGTCCACCGAGGTTACGCTGGCTGAAGGCGATTCGGCATGGATGCTTCAGGACGATTATCCTCATTTCCTCGAACGCGGCTCGCATTTTTCCCTGGTCCATCGGCAGAACGGAAAGGAACAAGAGATCGTCGCCGGCCCGGCGTGCGGGGAGTGGTGCGATTTGTCCGACGGAAAGGCCGGGTACACCGTTGCCCTTCGCGAATTTGCCGAACAGTTCCCCAAGGAATTCGAGGCCACGTCCAGGGGGGTGACCGCACGTCTCTGGGCCGGCCGATCCGGGCGAGAACTCGATTTCCGGGCCGATTACCTTGCCAAAAACTACTTCGGTGAATGGGTGAACTATTACCCCGGCTACCCTCACAAGGGCAATCCGCCCGGCGTCGAGGGCTTTAAGCAGATCCCCAGCAATGCTCAGGCCACGAGCAAGACGCACGAGTTGTTTTTCATCGCGCGGGGAGAACCGATCGAGGCATCGCGGATCGCCCAAGAGTCTCAGGCGGCGACGCAACGCGTGCTTCTCCAGCCCGACCCGGCCTGGACCTGCACGATGGAGGCCGTCGGGCCAGCCATGCAACCCAAGGACGCGAAGCGTTTCCCGAATGAGGAACGGCTGATCTCGGATTTCTTCGACCGGATCATGTTCCCGTATCAAGTCTTTCCCCTGACCGGGTACATCGCCTGGGGGGTCAATCCTAATCTGGACTGGGGAAAAGACAAAAAGACCGGCAGATGGTATCCAGATTGGTATCGTCTGCGGCATTTGGTGGACTACAACCTCCGTCGAAGCGTCTGGACGCTCTGGGCCCGGTCCGGCGAGCGAAAGTATCTGGAATGGGGCGAGCGGTTCAATCGCTTTGCCTGCGACATGGAAATGCACCATTGGGATGTGGGAAAAAAATTCCGGGGGGGGTTCGGTTCCGAATGGGGGCATACGTACCTCTTGAGCCTGCATATTCCACTCTATTGGGGCGATAGCAGCGAGGTCATCTCCGGTTCGTCAGGCACGGATATGGCCAATTATCTCTACCAGTATTATTTCCTTGGCGATCGTCATGCATGGGAGACGATCGAGGAGTTCGGTGACGCCATCCGGAATCATTACGATCTAAAGGAAGCCTCCAAGTCGCAGGAGGCGTTCCTGATCTTCCGGATGCTTCTGCAACTTTACTCCATGAAGTGGGATGAATATTACGGCAGGATTGTTCGGGAATTGGCGGCCAGCATCATGGATCCGAATTCGCCGAACGGATTTTTCCGGGATTCCCATTACGGCCCGCTCTACAAAGTCACGCGAAACCTCATGGGAGTCATGGATTACTACCTGATGACCGGCGACCCACTGGCCAAGGAGACCTTTCTCAAGGCCGTGGATTACGAGTATCGTTTTAAGAGTGATGGGCCACCGCTCTCGTATCAAAATGGGACAGCATTTTATTACTCCCTGGCGTACCAGTGGACAAAACGGCCGGAATACCTGTCCATGGTGAATGCGGCGATAGAACGGAGCCTTGCGGCCGAGAAAACGACTCTGGCCGAGGACTTGGCGCCGGGGCTTGACAAGATTACGAAATTCCCATATCGGGGATTGCAACTGCAACTTCACCCCCTGTTCAACATGCCCATTGCGCTTCGGGTGCTGGCGCTTCACGACGGGCCGATCCAGACGTTCCCGCTTTTGGTCAAGCATTCGCCGTCCTCGATTTCCTGGGCCGTGTTTGATAAACCGGCGGGGAAAAACGCGGACCTCTGGGTTTGCTACTGGACGACCCATGCCGTGGAGGTAACGCCGATTGTCCTGGGTCCGGACCTCAAGCCCGCATCGCGAGTCCGGATCGTCCGGAAAGAAAAACAGATGCCAATGTGGAATGATTACGTCCAACAGCCCGGCCAGGGGCGTTGGTTCGTAGAATTCGAGTTTCCCGCCGATCTTCCGGCCGGGGAGTACCGGGTCGGATGCGACAATCCCGAGGCTTTTTACGTTCTCAAGGCGAACGTGGACCGGATGGTCCTGGAATGTCCGGAGGGCGTATGGATCGGGAGCACCGGCATGATCGAGGAAAAACCATATTTCTTTTCCGTGCCTGAGGGGGAAACGGAGGTCCGCTTGTTCCTGAGTCGCGACGCCAAGGTCACCCGGCCGGATGGAAGCGTTGCCGAGGACACGGCGGGAAAAATTGCGGGCGAGATGACGTATCCGGTCCAAGGGAAATTCGGTCTTTGGGGCGTGGAACAACCCGATGCCGGGCATGTGATCTTTCGAAATATCAACCCCATTGTTGCCTTCGGCGAGAAGGATCGTTTCTTTCTCCCCAAGACCAGGATTACCGCGCCCAAGCCGGATTTCACCCCGCCCCCGACCGACGCGGTCTTCACCGACGGCGTCATCGGCAAGGCGATCCAGATCAACGACGGCGATTCCTTCCGGTTTCCCCGGGGCGACATGCTTCCGGATGGGACGTATCTGAATTTTCCATTCCATGAGGGCACAATCGAATTCTACTATCGCCCGAACTGGTCCACCGTGGATTTCCCGGTGCCCACTCAGACCGTGTACGAATATTCGTTTCTGAACGCGGGCTCCATCGAACTTCGGCATTACTTCGGCCGGGCGTACACGCGCGACCATATTTACGGTGACGTAACCTTCCTGACGCGCGGTTGGATGCGCGAAGCTGGGAAGGGATGGGGAAAGGATTACGGAAACGGGGCTCGGAAATTCTTCCGGAAAGGCGAATGGACGCACGTGGCCGCGACTTGGCGGATTGATCCCAAGGATAAGGACCCGAAGCGCCGGTACGAGGCGTATGTGTTCATTGACGGAAAAAAACGACTCCGAACCTGGAGCTATCCCTACGATCCCTGGTATTATGACATGAGTAGAGGCCGGGTGCCGCTGATTCAAGGACCGATTGCCGAGTGGATCCAGATCGGCACGGCCACAAGCGGCGTGCCCCTCGGCGGGACCGAGACGGCCAGTCTCGACGGGATGAAGAACGGCTGTTTCGACGAATTCCGGATTTCGGATGTCGTCCGGTACGAGTCTGACTTCACGCCGCCGAAGACCGCGTTCGAACCGGACTCACATGCCAAGGCCCTGTTTCATTTTGACGACAATTCTGCGGGCATCGGCGCGGAAGGAAAGGCGTTTGTCGTCGAGTTCCGGAACGGTGCGATGTCCGGGAAAAAATAAAAAAACCGTTATAGTTCCCCCCGATCCAGCGGCATGGAAGGATCGGGGAACACGGATGGCGCAATGGCCCGCCGGTATTGGAGCTTTGTGGAAAACCGGCGAGTGCATGGCCGGCGGCAGCGACGGTGAAGGAACAATCAAGGGTAATGCCTCAGTCTCGGTGGAGCCGGCCTGCCCCCAGGCCGTTCTGAACGGGACGAGGGCTGCTTGCCCGTCGTAGCCCTTGGGCGAAGTCGGGTCCCGTCTCCAAAAATCCACCCGCGAGACTAAGGGGATACAATCAAGGCCATAAAAGAATTGACGCGGATTATGAAATAAATATGATCCGGGCAGGAAAGTATGGTGAAGGTTATTTATATATTCCTGGTGGTGCTGGTATCGGCGGCGTTTGACTGTCCGGCCGACACGCATTACGTGTCGCTCGCCGGCACGAATAATTATCCGTACACGAACTGGGCGGACGCGGCCACGGACGTGACCTGGTCGGTGTCGGCCGCGGGGGACAACGACACTGTGCAGGTAACAAACGGGACGTATTTCACCTCAAATCGCATGTACTCCGCTGCCGCCGCGTTGACGCTCCAAAGCGTCAACGGACGTGACGTGACGTTTATCAACGGGGCAAGCCACACTGACAGTTGTGCAATATTGACGTCTTCCTCATCGGCAATAGATGGATTTACGATAACGAACTACAATCTCCCGACCGCCTGGGGAATAGTGACACAAGTCAGGAACGCAAAAAACTGCCGCTTTGTCAATAATATTGGAGGACTTGGAGGAGGTATTTATTCTAAGCATGACAGCAAGTCTGTCGGTATTATCACCAACTGTATTTTTAAAAACAATTACTCCCGAAACGTGGGCGGCGGAATTTATGCCTTCCAAAGTAATCGCGGATATACAAGCACCATAACAATCGCCGGATGTTATTTTGAAGCCAATACCAGCGTTTGGTCTGGCGGAGCATTTGATTTGAGGGTTAATCAATGTTTCGTATCAAACTGCGTGATTATAAATAATTTTGCGGGACAGTTCGGCGGTGGTATTATGCTTGCGGAGGACGCGGTCACGAATTGCATTATTGCGAACTGCACATTTACCGGGAATGTCTGTCTCGGAACATCAGGAAGGGGACTAGGCGGAGCTATATGTAACATCGGCTCTAATACGACCATCAGGAACTGCTCCTTTATCGGTAACATAGTCACCAACAGGGGCGGGGCGATTTATGGACACAATAATTATGGAGCAAAAACTATAATCCAAAACTGCCTGATTGCCCGCAACATCTCATTGACAAATGCCGGCGGCGGGATATGGATATCAACCGGTATCGTTGAAAGCTGCACGATTGTGAGCAACCAAGCCGCGGTTGCCGGCGGCGGGGTTTATGCTGATTGTGATGCCGGACAATTCAGAGGGACGAACAACATTATTTATTTCAACACTGCGGGAGTAAGCGCCAATAATTTTACTAATACTGCAGGTAATACCGGCTTGAATTATTCCTGTGTGATTCCGGCGGTGGATGGGACCGGCAACATCACTAATAATCCTGCCTTACTTGATCTGGTCGGCGGCAATTATCGTCTGCGCATAAATTCGCCCTGTGTCAATGCCGGAACAAATCTGAACTGGATGACCAATGCGGTTGACCTGGACGGGAACTTGCGCATCCGTTATGGCATTGTGGATATGGGCGCCTATGAGGCGGTTTTAAGGCAGGGAAATATTTACCGGGTTCGTTAGTCCCCATCGGGAATGTCCGTGTTCCCTCGTCTTGAGGCGAAGTGAGCTACAGTCGTGATTTTCCTAAGAAATGTAGGAGGCTCGCCCCGACGAGCCGATTCCCTGGCTAGCCTGCTTATCTCACAACCTAAAACAGGTTGTGAGATAAGCACCGGTCTGCCAATGCCTTGGGAAGGCATTGGCGCCGGCCGAAGCAGACGAAACGTCGCTTCGGGGCGTCGGGCAAGCTTACTGTAGTTTTGCAACTGACGCGAAGTATAACTTCTGTTTTTTTTCCACGACGGCAATATTTTCACCCTTCTTCGCCAGCCTGCCCAAGCTCGGCCAGGGGAAGCCCTGTGGCTCTTGACCTTCATAGCCTTGGCGACGGAGGTTGCCACATATTTTGGCTTCCGTCTTCGCCAAGGCTTCGCCGGACAGGTCGCAGGGTTCCGCAAAGATGCCCCGTCCCGACCTCTTCGAGTCGGGACCGCGGGGTGCTTCACTTTTCTGGCGCTGAATTCTTCAAGACCGCAAGAAAATCCCCGAAATGGCAAATTCTTCCTCTTGCGGAAATGCTTAAATGCGCGACAATGATTGCAAAAGGAAAATACTTTAATCGGAGCTAAGAGAGCAATGAATGCAAAACTGGCGTTCAATCACAAGTCATACAGGGAGTACGCATCTAAGCTTGACCAGTCAAAAATTATTGGCGTCGCCATCGCATCTCGTGCGTCACAAATCATAGGCCTTGCGAAACGCATCCATGCTCATCCTGAAATTGGATTTAATGAGCATCGCGCGGCTGCCTGGCAGGTCGGTTTGTTGAAAAAATGGGGCTTCAAGGTGACGTGTCCGTTTGCCGGACTTGCGACGGCCTATCGCGCGATTTGGAAAACATTTAATGCCGGGAATGGCCCGGTCTTCTGCTTTCTTTCGGAATATGACGCTTTACCCGGCTTGGGCCACGGTTGTGGACACAATCTTATCGCGGCCGCTTCCCTTGGCGCCGGGGCGGCGCTCGCGGACGCTCTTTCTGCAGCGAGATTGCCGGGGTCTGTAATTGTCATGGGCACACCGGCGGAAGAAGGCGGAGGAGGAAAAATCGCCATCATTCGAAAAGGCGGGTTCAATAAAGTAGACGCGGTGATGATGGCCCATCCTTCATTTCGCACCGTGCCGGATGGCGGTTCGACTATGATCGCAGGAGTTCAGGTTATCTTTTACGGGGTTGAGGCCCATGCCGCCGGTTTTCCGGAGAAGGGTAAGAACGCTCTTGACGCAGTCATCTGTCTGTTCAACGCCGTCAATGCCTGGCGCCAGCACATTGTCGAGGACGCGCGCGTTCACGGCATTATCACCGAGGGCGGAGTAAAACCGAATATAATTCCGGGCCGGGCTTCATGTATTTTTTATCTTCGCGCCCTTTCCGATACCTGCTTGGCCGGCATGCAGAAAAGATTTATTGACATGGTACGCGGGGCCGCGCTGATCACCGGCACCCGCTATGAAATTCGCGGTTTTGGACAGACCTACGCGGCACGGATTCCCAATGCGCCGCTTAACCAATCATTCCTCAGCGAAGCAAAATCCCTCGGACTGAACCCACAGATACCTGCCCGTGCCTTGCGCGGGTCAAGCGACTTTGGAAACGTGTCGCGCGTCGTTCCAGGCGTACATGTATATTTCGGCATTGCATCGCGGGAGATTCCCGGCCACTCTAAAATTTTTACCAAGGCGGCCAGCTCACCCTATGCTTTCAAGCAAATGCTCAGGGCAGCTGAAGCAATGGCACGAGTTGGCTGGTCTTTCTTTAAGGACGCCGAATTCAGAAAAGCCGTAAAAAATGATTTTCAATCCAAAGTTGTTGATTTGGCGTGAAACGCCTTGGTGTCATTGGCGGCTTGGGCGCCATCGCCGGGGACGATGTCTTTTTTAAACTCATCAAGCTCATTGCCGCCGGAAGTGGCGGTAAAAAGTTTGAGATAATTTTTGAACAACACCCCTTTGCCGAAGGGCAAACCGCCGGCGGCGGGCAGAAAAATCATCATTCTGGATCCGACGGAAATACTCGCGCGCAAATGCGTGAGCCTCTCGCGGGAGGCCCGCGCATTCTGGTCGCGCTGAGAAGTTTTCTCGCGGCAGTTCGATTGTGATAAGCGGATGTTTTCTTCCCATGTTTCCGGACGCTTCCTTGATCGCCGCCATTTCGATCATTCATGCCATTTCTGTAGCGCAAGATAATCCCCGAAATAGCAATTTCTTCTCCTTGCGGAAAGCACCTTCATGAGGGAAAATGGGAACGAAAACAATGAAACGATGCAAAGGAAGCGTTGCGGTCATCCTATGACGCGACGGACAAGGGGCGGGATGCGATTCTGGCCGGCGGCAGCGACGGTGAAGGGACGATCAAGGCCATAAAAGAATTGACGCGGATTATGAAATAAATATGATCTGAGTATGCTGAAGATTACTTGCATATCCCTGGTGGTGCTGATATTGGCGGTGATGGGTTGTCCGGCCGATACTCATTATGTGTCGCTCGCCGGCACGAATAATTATCCGTACACGAACTGGGCGGACGCGGCCACGGACATCACCTGGTCGGTGTCGGCCGCCGGAGCAAATGACACGGTGCTGGTGACGAACGGGACGTATTTCACCTCAAATCGCATGTACTCCGTTTCCGCGTTGACCCTCCAAAGCGTCAACGGACGCGATTTGACGTTTATCAACGGGGCAAGCCACACCGACAGTTGTGCAATATCGTCTTCTTCGACGATTGATGGATTTACGATAACGAACTATAATGTCCCGACCTCCTTTGGAAAAGTGACACAATTCAGGAACGTAAGAAACTGCCGTTTTGCCAATAATACCGGAGGGTTAGGAGGATGTATTAATTATGTGTATGGCGGAGTTGGTAGTATTACTAACTGCATTTTTAAAAACAATTACTCTCGAAACGTGGGCGGCGGAATTTACGCCTCTGTAGCAGGGGCAGTTTATCTGACAGTCGCCGGATGTTATTTTGAAGCCAATACCAGCGTCTGGTCTGGCGGAGCAATGGATTTGAGAGTTAATCAGTGTGTCGTATCAAACTGCGTGATTATAAATAATTTTGCAGGACAGTTCGGCGGTGGTATTATGCTCGCTGAGAACGCGTCCACAAATTGCATTATTGCGAACTGCACGTTTACCGGAAATGTCTCTCTCGGAACGGCAACAAGGGGACTAGGCGGAGCTATATGTAACATCGGCTTTAATACGACCATCAGGAACTGCTCCTTTATCGGTAACATAGCCACCAACAAGGGCGGGGCGATTTGTGGACACAACAATTATGGAGCAAAAACAATAATCCAAAACTGCCTGATTGCGCGCAACATCTCATTGACAAATGCCGGCGGCGGGATATGGACATCTACCGGTAGTGTTGAAAACTGCACGATCGTGAGCAACCAAGCCGCGGTTGCCGCTGGCGGGCTTTATGTTGATTGTGATGCCGGACAATTCAGCGGGACGAACAACATCATTTATTTCAACACGGCTCCAGACGGAGCCAATTTCACCAACACGGCCGGTAATACCGGCTTGAATTATTCCTGCATGATTCCGGCGGTGAATGGGACCGGCAATATCACTAATGAGCCCCGCCTGGTTGATTTGGCCGGCGGCAATTATCGTTTGCGCATAAATTCGCCCTGTGTCAATGCCGGGACCAATCAGACTTGGATGACCAACGCGGTTGACCTGGACGGGGACTTGCGCATCCGTTACGGCATCGTGGATATGGGCGCCTATGAAGTGATTATCAGGCGCGGTAGTATTTACAGGACTCATTAGTCGCGCCACTTCGCTTTCAGTGAACTCTCTCGCCGCCAAGCGCCAGATGTGTTTATCACTCTCGTTATTCCAATAGTCCTTCCATTGCCGGGCGGGGGGCACGTTGTTAATATATAAAAATTATATTGACATTATAATTTTTATATTTTATATTGTTTCCAGTTGAGCCGGATACCGGCGTATGGTGTTTTCAAAAAGCAGGCGGGGTGAATATGAATTACGAGAAGCGACGGCAAAACATCGTGGCGGCCTTGGCCGCGGAAGGGGCGTTGTCCTATTCTGATCTGGCAAAGCGCATGGGCGTGGCGGAAATCACCATCCGGCACGACGTGGAAGCCCTGGCCGTGAGCGGGGAGGTAATTCGTGTCCTTGGGGGAGCGCAGCGGGTGCATGCTCCCCCGGCTTTCTACGAGACCTCGCTCGCAAATCGTCTGCAAACGAACACCCGCGCCAAACAAGTCATCGCGCGGCGTGCGCTGGAATTGATTCGTCCCGGTATGACTTTGTTTATTGATGGCTCCACCACCTGCATTGAGTTGGCCCGTGTTTTGAACCGGGAGCGGGAGAAAAACACGATTGTAACGCCATCCGCCCTTGTCGCCCTGGAATTGGGTTGCAGCCGTCGCCATGCCGTGATTCTTTTGGGCGGTCAATTTGATCCGGATTCGTGTTGTGCGGTCGGGCTTTCGGCGGAGGAGTCGGCGCGGTCGTTTCATGCCGACCTGGCGATCATTTCAACAAAGGGGTTTCTGCCGGCGGAGGGCACGTTTGAATCCGTTCCGGCCAACATCAGTATCAAGCGCATTGCCGCCGGGAGATCGGAACGAGTGGCTTTGCTGGTGGACCATGCGAAATTCGGCGTTCGCGCGCTTTGCCGGGCGCTTCGGCCGGAGGAAATTGACGTTGTCGTGACCGATGTATCCCCGTCAATGGAACACCGTCAGTCCCTGAAGCGCTCAAAGATAAAAGTCCTTGTTGCGGGTCCGGGCAAAAAGGACGGCGGCTCCGCCGGCGGTCCGGCGGGTTCATAAACCATGCAGGAAAAAATCCATGTCCCATGAATCAATTCATGAAATGATGCGGAAGGCCCGGGAAGGGAAATATGCGGTGGGTTATTTTGAAAGTTGGGATATCGCTTCCCTGCAGGGCGTTCTGGATGCGGCGGAGGAAACCGGTTCCCCGGTGATCGTCGGATTCAGCGGGGATTTTATAAGCCGGACGGAGCGTGCCCGGGAGGAACGGTTGACACTGTATGCGGCATTGGTCAAGAGCGCCGCCGCATCTGCGGGGGTGCCGTGCGCGACGATCTTTAACGAGTGTCCGCGCGATGAGTGGACATTGAAAGCCATTGACTGTGGATTTGACATGGTCATGCCGGCCGGCGGAAATGGAGACATTAAAGACTACCTGCGCCGGACGTCCGGGATAGTGTGCCGGGCTCATGCCATGGGCGTGGCGGTTGAGGCTGAACTCGGGGAACTGCCTTGCGGCGGGGAGGGATCAATAGACGACAGTTGTTCACAGGTGACGGATCCTGAAGAAGCGGAATTATTTGTCCGTGAAACCGGGGTGGACCTGCTCGCCGTAAGCATCGGCAATGTGCATATTCTCAGCCAAGGCCGGCAGGGTTTGGATTTGGCGCGTTTGGATGCAATTCGTTGCCGCGTTTCGGTCCCGCTGGCGCTTCACGGGGGCACGGGAATAGAGCCGGAGTCATTGCGCGAAGCGGTTGCAAGGGGCGTGGCAAAAGTGAACTACGGCACGGGACTCAAGCAGTCTTGGCTTGCCGCGGCCCGCGAAAAACTGCAGTTGGAAATTTCCAATCCTCACCGGTTGCTTGGCATGGGGGGCACAGAGGACGTCTTGGAGGCGGAACGCAGGGCGGTGTACGAAGCGGTGCTGGAACGATTGCCGGGCCTTGGATGCATCGGGAGGGCGCAAATATGACCGACGTTGTATGCGCTGGCATTTTAGTGGCCGACACATTTTGTGGCCCGATGCGGCAGTTACCCGCCGCGGGTGAATTGTTGACCGTTGATCGCATGCCGTCAAAAGCCGGCGGTTGTGCGGCCAATGTGGCGATTAACCTGGTTAAACAGGGTGTTCACGCGGAGATTGCCGGTCTGGTGGGGGATGATACGGATGCCGATATGCTCCTGGCTTGTTTAAGGAAGGGTGGCGTTGATTGTTCGCGCGTGGAAAAAAGGGTCGGCTCCTCCACCAGTAAAACCGTGATCCTGCTTGTTGAGGGACAGGATCGCCGTTATATCCACACGTTTGGGGCCAACGCCGTTTTTGCCGTGAAAGACATGGATCGCGAGACGGCTGCGTCAGCCAGGGTGTTTTATCTGGGCGGCCTTTTTGCCATGCCGGGCGTTGATTTTGCGGAATTGGCCGACCTGCTGGCGTACTGCCGGAAATGCGGCGTTAAAACCGTGGTGGACGTGGTCATTCCGCGGCAGGGAAAACCTTCGTTGAAAAATCTGGCGCAAGTCCTGCCCCATATTGATTATTTCATGTCCAATGGCGACGAAGCCTTGACAATAACAGGGTGCGAAACCCCGGAAAAACAAATCCGCGCGTTACGCTCCGCCGGAGCCCGCGATGCGGTCATTATGCTGGGGGTGCGCGGCGCCGTGGCGACCCGCGGAAAAGACATTCTGCGGGCGGGTACTTATCCCATGCCGGTTGCGGATCCTTCCGGATCCGGGGACGCATATTGCGCGGGAATAATCACCGGTTTGTTCCGCGAGTGGGATTTATCACGTTCTCTGGAATATGCGGCCGCGCTCGGCGCCTCGGCCGTGCGGGCGATTGGGACCACGGACGGCGTATTCACCGGGAAGGAAGCGGAAAATTTTATTGCCGCTCATCCGCTGAAAATTGAGCATCTGGAATCAATCGGAATGGAGTGAGGCTTTTATGGAAATACAACTCAAAATGCCTGATTTGGGGACCACGGAATCGGAAATCAAGATCATCCGGTGGCTGGTGGAAATCGGTTCCAGCGTGGAGCGGGGGCAGCCGTTGCTGGAGGTTGAGACGGACAAGGCGACAATGGAAGTGGAATCCATCGCCGGCGGGATTTTGAAAAAAATTATCCTAACGGCCGGCCAGACCGCGGAATCCGGCCAGCCGTTGGCCGTTATTGAAACCTAGCCTGCTTATCTCACAACCTGAGTCAGGTTGTGAGATAGACACCGGCCTGCCAATGCCTTGGGAAGATATTGGCGCCGGCCGAAGCAGACGGAACGTCGCTTCGGGGCGGCCCCGAAGTGAAGCACAATGCGCTTCTACTTCGGCCCTTCGGGCGCATTTCTCACAGGGCGTGTGAGAAATGCGGGCTAGTCTGTAGGAGGAAAATGAGTCAGTCCCAGCATGATCTGAAAACCGGGGGAATTGCGTCGTATGACAAGGCCTTTCTTCTGGGCTTGTACGAACGCATGGTTACCATTCGTGAATTTGAGGAAGGCGTGAAATTCCTGTTCCTGGAGGGCGTTATGCCCGGCACGATTCACCAGTGCCAGGGACAGGAGGCAACGGCGGTCGGCGTCTGTGCGGCCTTGAACACCGGCGACTTTATCACTTCCACTCATCGTCCCCACGGGCACGCCCTGGCCAAGGGCCTGACCATGGAAGAGTTGTTGTTTGAACTTTTCGGGTCGTCCGATGGTTGTTGCCGGGGCAAAGGAGGTTCGATGCACGTGGGCAATTTTTCCAAGGGCATGGTTCCGGCGGTTGCAATCGTCGGCGGCGGCGTTCCGATCGCCGTCGGCATGGCATTGGCCTTTAAGATGCAACGGACGGGGCAAATTGCGGCATGTTTCTTTGGCGACGGCGCCGTTGCGGAGGGCGCTTTCCATGAGGCGGTCAACCTTGCCGCAATCTGGCGCTTGCCGGTTGTTTTTGCCTGTGAAAATAATCTCTACGGCGCCAGCACGCACACGAGCAAGGTGATGTGTGCGGCAACGATTGCCGAGCGGGCGGCCTCCTATGGCATTCGGGGGGAGCGCGTGGATGGCAACGACGTGCTGGCGGTATACGAGGCGACCAGGCATGCAGGAGCGGAATGCCGTTCGGGTGACGGGCCGGTATTGCTGGAATTGACGACCTATCGCCGTACTGGTCACTCGCGGCGCGATCCCTGCCACTACCAGCCGAAAGCTGAACGCGAAGCGTGGCTGGCGCGGGATCCTGTCAAACTTTTTGCGGATATATTGAAGGCTCATGGAATTGCCGATGCCGCGTGTCTGGATGCCTGCCGGAAGCGGGTGGCGGATGAATTTAACCGCGCGGCGGACGAAGCGCGAAAACGTCCGCTCCCCGATCCGGCGCGCGACTTGGAAACGGATGTTTATGCTTGAAGGGAAATGAATATGAAACGAGAGAGTATTGCCGAAGCCCTGCGGGAAGGCATCGCCGAAGAGATGCGGCGCGATAAACGGGTTTTTTGCATGGGGGAAGATATCGGCGTTCCCGGCGGATGGGGCGGGGCGTTTACCGTCACGCTGGGGCTGGAGAAGGAATTTCCCGATCGTATCCTTGACACGCCCATTGCCGAAAACGGATTCTTCGGCGCCGCCGTGGGCGCGGCCATGATGGGCATGCGCCCGATCGTGGACGTGCAATACGGCGACTTCCTTGCCTGCGCTTTTGACCAGATTTACAGCAACGCCTCAATGATGCGTTACATGTCCGGCGGCGCGGTCAAAGTGCCGATGGTCATCCGTGCGCCGGTTGGAGCAACCGGCCGGGGCGCCCAGCACGCGCGTAACATGGAGCGGTTTTTTATCGGCATGCCGGGCCTTAAGGTCGTGGCGCCTTCAACGGCTTATGATGCCAAGGGATTGCTCAAGGCGGCCGTGCGCGACGACAACCCCGTGATGATCTTTGAGCACAAACTGCTTTATGGCTCCAAGGGCGCGCGGGCGGAATCCGGCGCGGTGGACGCAACGAGCGAAATTCCCGGCGAGGATTATGTTGTGCCGCTTGACCGGGCGATTGTGCGTCGCGCGGGAGACCAGGTGACCCTGATCGCCTGGCTGCTCATGGCGCATTACGCCCTGCGCGCCGCGGAGAATCTGGCCGGGGAGGGGATTGACGCCGAGGTGATTGATGCGCGCAGTCTGTCACCCATAGACTATGAAACCATTGGAAAATCGGTAAAAAAGACCGGACGGGTCGTGATTGTTGAGGAAGGTCCCAGGACCGGCGGAGTGGCCGCCGAGATTGTGGCGGGCATCATGGAGCGATTTGGCAAGCATCTTCGCGGACCGATTGGGCGCGTGGCTTCAGCCGACGTGCCGGCGCCGTTCAGTCCGCCTTTGGAAAACGCCTATCGTCCTGATCCGGCGCGGATTATGGCCGGTGTGCGGCAAATATGCGGGAGGTGAGATAATAATGATGACCAAGGCGCAACTCAAAAAAAGACAAAAGCAGGCCCATGCATTGTTTGAAAAGGCCGGCATCGTGATCACGAAAAAAGAATCTGAAACAATTGAGGCGGCCGATTTCGGGCTTGGCGCTTACGAGCAAACCGGGTTGGGGGTTCTTGTTTATGTTAATACCGATCGCTGTTGCGCCAAGGAATTGGCCATGTTGCCGCGCCAGACCTGTCCCGAACACCGTCATCCGCCGGTGAACCCGGATAATCCCGGCAAGGAAGAAACATTTCGGTGCCGGTGGGGAAAATTTTATCTTTATGTGCCCGGGGCCGGTACCCGTCCGGTAAAAGCGCGGATTCCAAAAGGAAGGGATAAATATTATACCGTCCGGCATGAAGTTGAATTGAATCCCGGCGATCAATACACCCTGGCGGCGAACACCCTTCACTGGTTCCAGGCCGGTCCCGCCGGCGCGGTGGTGTCGGAATTCTCCACCCGCAGCACGGACGAGAACGATGTCTTTACGGATGATGAAATCACCCGTATTTCGAAAGTCATAAATCATGATCCCGGTGATCATGCCTTAGGCAGACCCGCCTCTGGCAGGAAATGAAATGGCACATTTTCATTGATTCCATGGAGGGTGAAGCTGTGCTGAGTCGCGGTAACGGATCTCCGTCACCCTTCGCTCAGAAGAGGTCATGAAGTCTGAAGGTAGTTTTTTGAAAGGAACAAAGTGTGAAAAAGCAGAAAAGTATGACCAAGCGGGAAAGAGTTCTGGCGACCTTTAAACGCCAGCCGACCGATCGTGTTCCCCTTTATGATTTGCTCTATAACAATAATGATGTAATTAAATATTTTGCAGGAGAAGATTGGATACGCGCCGGTAGTCGCGGACCAGAAATCCATGCCCGGGCGGTGGGGGCCTTCCTTGACATGGCGCGCGGCGTGGGAAGGGATTCTCCGCTTCCCGACGGTGACTACCCGGGAACACAAATGCTGGATGGGAGCGCCCAGGAAGGATTTGTCAGCCGGATTGAAAACGGTCTGGATCACGGCGTGCTGAAACGCCCGTTTGCCGACTATGAAGGGGCGGTGCGCTGGTTCAAACAGTTTACAAAAAAACGGTATAAGGCCCTTCTTGACCTGCCGGATGAGTTGAAACACTCCAACCTGAAAGAGAAAAGTCGGGAGCAATTTTTGCGGCTCAATGCATGGATGGGAGATGATCCAACCGTGGTCTGCCAGTGCGGGAGCAATGTGGGGTTGGATGGAATACGTTCCGGGCTGGGGCTGGAATGGTTCAGTTATCTTTGCGTTGATGAACCGGAACTGGTGTCGGAATATCTGGAAAACGAAACGTGCCGCGCCATACTCATCATTCATGCCCTTGCCGACCCGGCAATATCACCGTGGGCGCTTCCTAACGCCGATATCGCGATGAAGAATAATTTACTTCACTCGCCGGCCTGGTTGAGACAGGAAGTTTTTCCACGGTTGAAACGAATTAATGACGCGTACCATGAGCACGGAATTTACTGCGTGTTTCATTCCGACGGTTACCTGATGGAAATCATGCCCGACCTGATCGCCTGCGGCATTGACGGCCTCAACCCCGTGGAAACAACGGCGGGGATGGACGTCGGCGAGGTGTTCCGGCTATATGGCGACAAGATCGTCCTGACCGGCGGCATTGACATGAGCCAGCTTCTCTCCAGCGGCACGCCGGATGATGTGAAAGCGGTCTGTCAAAAGGCGATGCGCAATGCGCCCCGGGGATATTTTATGGGGTCAACTTCCGAGCTTGACGCAAGCGCCAGACTTGAAAATGTATTAGCCATGATAGAGAGCACATGGGGGTATGCGCCGCGCCGGGCGCGCCTTCAAAAATAAAGGAGGAGAATGACTATGACGCCGCGTGAAAGATTACTTGCCGTATTGCACGGTCAAATGCCGGACTGTGTTCCCTGTTGCCCGGATATTTCCAATATGGTCCCGTGCCGGTTGACCGGCAAGCCGTTCTGGGACATTTACGTTCATCATGATCCGCCGTTGTGGAAAGCATATATTGATGCGTTGAATTATTTTGATCTGGATGGCGGATTTGAAATATATTATCTGGACCCGATTCCCGACGAGCCGGCGGCTCACGTGGAGGCATGGGAGACACGGGTTGTCCATCGTTTCAAGGACGGCAGTTTTGCCACGCAGGCATATTGTCCGGCGAAGGATGAATGGCATAAACAGATTACGGTCTTCACGGCGGATAATCCGCCGGCCTTCTACGTATTACCGGAAAAAATGGGCTTGCCGGCCGTGCCGACGGAATGGGAACCGTTAACCGGCGTCAAGCCCGGCCTTTCCGGCATGGATTTATTCCGCCAGGTGCGGGATTATCTGGGGAATCGCGGAGTTCTCGGAATCGGGAGCGGAATATCAACGGCGATCCTGAAATCACCCGAGGATGTCTATGCCTATTATGACAATCCGGAACCATTTCGCGAAGCTTCCCGTCAGGCGTTGAAGAATCTTGAGGGGCGCATGGAGAAAATAGCGCAGATGAATCCGCGTCCGGACTTCCTGTTTTGCGGGGCTTCCGGCAGTTTGATTTTTCAAACTCCCGAGATATTAAGGGAACTGACCTTGCCGTTGTTGAAAAAGGCGACGGAAATGGCTTATGACCTTGGTCTTCCCACCCATGTGCATTCGTGCGGACCGGAAAAAGAACTGGTTAAAATGGCGGCGGAAGAAACCCGGCTGACGGTGATTGACCCGCTGGAAATACCGCCCATGGGCGATTGTGACCTGGCGGAATTGAAAAGATTATATGGCGACCGGATTGTTCTGAAAGGCAACTTGCATACCACGGAAGTGTTGTTGCGAGGGACGCCGGATACTGTCCGGGCAGCCGCGCGCAAGGCGATAGATGACGCCGGCCAGGGCGGTAGATTTATTTTATCTTCCGGCGATCAATGCGGCCGTGACACGCCCGACGCCAATTTCCGCGCGATGGTGGAAACCGCCCGGACATATGGCAAATATGAATAGTTAAATAAAAAATCAGGCATAAAAAGGAGATTTTTAGCATGATAATTAAACTCGATGGCAAAGGCTGGAAAGCTCAATATTTCAGGGCCAGGCGGCCCAAGCGACGGACAAAGGGAAGGGTGACCGAGATGTCAACCCTGTTGATGGATGACGGCCTCACTGCCGGCGCCGCGCAAAGTTCTTATAACGACGAGCATTGGTTCGATGCCGCCGTGCCCTCGGATGTCCGAGACATTTTGTTCAAAAACGACAAAATTCCGGATCCCTATTACGGCAGAAATTCGGATGCCACCGCCTGGGCGGTTGATTATGAATGGTGGTATCGCCGGCGCTTTCGCGTTCCGGCAACACATCAAGGCAAAAGGATCAGGATTGTTTTCAAAGGCGTTGATCTTCTGGCCGATTATTATCTTAACGGCAACTTGATCGGATCATCCAACGACATGTTTGTTCACCAGATATTTGAGGTGACGGGACAAGTCAACTTTGCCGGGGACAATCTCCTGGCCGTAAGAATCCGTCCTCAACCAAAATGTGTGCCGGCTACTTTCTGGGGCGGGGAAATTCCTGAAAGGGCGCATTATCATAAGGCGCAGGTTTGCTGGGGATGGGATTGGGCGCGGGAAATGGTTTCAATGGGAATCTGGGATGGAGTCCATGTTGAAATTGCCGACAAGCTTTTTATTGAGGATTTCTTTTTGGAAGCTTGTCCGCAGAATCGGGGCCGCGCCATGCTGAATGTTGAGGTTAAATCCAATAGTGTCGCCGGTTTTAATGGAGAAATCCGCCTTGATGTGTTCGAGCGTGATTCCGGTAAACGCATTGTCCGCAAAATCTGCCGTGATTATCCGTTCAAGCGGGGAGAGAACATTGTCAAAATGACTTTGCCATTAAAAAACGCGCGTTACTGGTATCCGAACGGTTATGGACAACAACCGCTCTATGGCGCAAGGCTGACCGTATCGGACGCAGCAGGGGAACTGACAGTTAAGGAATCCTCCTTTGGCGTTAGAAAGATCAAGATGTTGCCTAATACCAACGCTCCCGCCGGCAGTTATAATCTCGTTTTTACCGTTAACGGCGCGCGTATTTTTGCCATGGGGGCCAACTGGTCGCCGGTGGATTTGCTTTTTGCCCGGGTTGACGCCGACCGATACGAGTACCTCGTCAAAAAGGCGGCGGATTTGGGGTTTAACATGTTCCGGGTATGTGGCGTCGGACTGATTGAAAAGGAAGCATTTTATGATTGTTGCGACCGGCATGGCATCCTGGTGTGGCAGGAATTTCCGCTATCCTGCGCCAATTATCCGAAAGACGCTGAATTTGTCCGTGAAAAGGAAAAGGAAGCCGATTCGGTCATACGCAGGTTAAGAAACCATCCGTCTATCGCCCTCTATTGCGGCGGCAACGAGATTTTTTATTATGGCGAAAGTTCCAAGAGCCCGGTGTTGCAAATGTTCAGGAAAAAAGTCGCGCAATTGCATCCCGCCATTGATTATCACTATTCCTCCCCGGATAAGGAACGGGAGGGGGAACGTGATCATGGCCCTTGGACTTATATAGAGAAGCATCATTCCTTTTGGAACAAGCATTTTCGTAATTTCGCGTCGGAATTGGGTTGTAACGCCTGCCTGAGCTACGAAAATCTGCGCAAGTTTGCAAGTGATGATGATATTCGCCGGCGTTCTCCCGTCCTGCGGCATCATTTTGTGAATCTTGATGACTTTAAGGCGCCGCCCTTTCATTCCTATACCGGCGTCACGCTGTTCAACTGCCGGACGGACGAGGAATTGATCTTTGCATCGCAATTTGTCCAGGCGGACACGCTCGCGTACATTATGGGGAAATATCGCTCCAATGCCTGGCGTTCTTCCGGCGCTTTGTATTGGTGTTACAATTCAGCCTGGCCGGAAGGCACCTGGTCAATTATTGATTATTATGGGACGCCCAAACTGGCCTATTCATTTTTAAAAGAAACATGCGCTCCGAGCGCCGTGCATATTGAAGATGATGATTGGGAATTACGGGGAAATGATATTCTGCGTTTTAAAGTCCATTTTCTGGGAGATTATTTCAGGAAAGACAAAAAACACAAAGTTGTATTTTCAATGATTAATAAAACGGGGAAGGTTTGTCATCAGGAAAGCCGCGTTTTGGAAAGCGGAATGGAAGTCATGATTCCCTTGGGGAAGAAGGTGTTGGGCTTAAAAGATAAATTTTTCAGGTTGAACGCGTCAGTTCCCCTTGATTTATCAGGCGTTGTTGAAAGAAACCAATTTTATGCCCTCAACCTGTGGAAGGACGCGGTTGTTAAAGACATGCGGGCGTCTGTTTCCCGATTCATAAAAAAACGATTTTAACATTTTTTAATCAGACATCTGTGCGCCAACACCAAAACAGGAGACAAGTTAAAATGAAAAAAATGAAACTGATCATGGCGGTCGGAATGCTTGCGCTCATGGCGTTTGCGTCCATTCGCTCGTCCGGCGCAGGAACGGGGGACGTTGTCATCGCAACCAATGAGGTTGAAAATTATCGTTTGCCGAAGAATCAGCCGTCCGTGACGTTTGTGCTGACAAATAATGCGGACGAGCCGTATTTATGGATTATGGCAAGAGCCTGCGACGTGCGAAAGATTGAATTTCCGGGTGGACCTTTAAAGGTTGAAGTCAATGGGGTGGAAGTCGGACCGGATCGGTCGGTCTTGCAGGGGAATATTTTCCGTATGCCAGTGCATCCGAAATCATGGCGTCAAACGCGCAAGAAATATGATGATGAAACAAAAGGATGGCTTTTTAAATTTGACGTTGATTTTGTGATGAACAACCAGTGCGGGAGCCCGGGTAATTGGGATATATACACGACCGTTGATCTGAATCACTGGTATGCGTTTAACGTCAAGGGGATTGCGACTAATGGGGCAAATCAGGTAACGCTGGCTGAACAGCTCGTTCCCGGCTCATGGAAATCGGGATATTACGATGGATTTATGGTGGGGGCGCTTGGATTTGGTAATCTGGAAGACATGAAAGAACGGGTGACGGCTTATGAAAAGCAACAGATGAAGATTGATCCCAAGGAGTTGAGTTATGAGAGGAAAGCCAAAAAGCAATATAATCTTGAAATCCCAAAAGGCTTGGCACAGAAGTTTGAAGTTAAGAATGGTTTTATTCGCCGGGACGGGAAGCCGTTTTTTATGGCCTATGCCAATCCGTTTTCAGCGGGCCGCGACAGTGTGCTGAAGCTTTATAATTATTACGGATTGATCAACGTGAGAATGTCGGGTGCCGGCGCCTATCCCTCCCAGGAAATATTCGGTCTGCCGATCTGGTTAAAGGAGGGGTGGGATAAGTTTCGTCCCCAGTCGTGGGAACTCGGTCAGCTCTTAAACGAGACAAGGTTAAACTATGACCAGGGCATATTGACAATGTTGTATTGCCTGGAGCCATATGGGCTTTATACCTCTTATCTGTCGGATAATTATCCGGAGGTTGTTGCGCAAACCGCGGATGGGACAAAGCCAAGAAATGAAGAAAACTTATTTATCCCCAACCATACCGCTCCGCTGTACCAGGAATATTTAAGGCAGAGTCATACTGTGCTTGGCCGGGAATTCAGGACTCATCCGGGCGTTTTTGGCGCGAGTTTATGGGAAGAACTGGGCTGGCGGGCAAGGCAAACTGATAAGAAATTAATTCCTCAGAGTTCGGAAGACCTGAAGCGTTATCGGGAATGGATGGAAAAGAAATATGGCGCGATCGCGAAACTCAACGAGGAATGGGGGGTGGATTATAAGACTTTTGAGGATATAAAATTCCCGGAATACAAGGAACAGACGGCTAACTTTGCCAATTTTCAGTTGTGGCGGAGTGAGGCTTCGGTGAAATGCGCACAGATTCAGTATGAGGCCTTCAAGAACGCGGCGCCGGACCAACTGGTATTGGGCCAGAAAACGTATGGGGATGTTGCGGCGAGCGCCGGATATTGGCAGCACGATATTGATAATTGGGCCTTGACGGAATGGACGGACGTGTCGCGGGAATACAGCTCTGCCACGGCCTTTACGCATCTTGGCCGGGCGTCGTGTCAGGCATATGGCGGCAAGGTTATGGAGGCGGACATTGCTCCTACATCCTGTGAGTTCAGGCAATGGAACAAGACGAACGAATGGCATTATCTGTTGGATCAGAATGGGGAAACGGTTTATCCCTATCTGATGCAGTTGGTATTCAACGGCAATAAGTCCCTTCATTGGGAAACGTACGATTTGCATTATGGAGGCGACTTCCATTTTATCCATTACAACAAGCGTTGGCGCGAAGGCGCCAAGGACTGGAATAGAAAAAAAGTTGTGTATGACAGCGCCGGAATTGCGGACGTGGTGATAGAGGAACCGACAATGAAAACTGCCCGTGCCCAGCAGTGGATTATGCGCAATGCATCGTTGGTCCTGCCGGCCAGCGTGCCGAAATCGGACGTGGCGGTGTTGATGACAACCGTCTCACGGATGATCGGACACGATCCGAAGAATAAACTTGCCGGGACTAAAGGACTTATCCAGTTATGGGTTGATAACGTCGGTCAGGATTTTTACGTGTTGGGAGATTTGTTTGACAATCTGCACCTGACGTTTGACTGCGTGGAGGAACGGATTATTGATGATATCTTCAAATACAAAGTGTTGATTGTGGGATACCAGGCAAACGTCATGAGCCGGAAGACGGCGGAAAAGATCAAGGAGTATGTCAAGAAAGGCGGCACGGTCCTGTTCTATCCTGAAGGCGGAACATGGGACAGCGTTAATTTCCAGAAAGACAAGACCGTCAATGAGGTATCGCCCGGATTCGGATTGAGCGACCTTTGCGGCACAAAGATAGATAATGATAAAATCATTGAGCATAACGGTATACTTGTCAAAAAAGAGATAAGCGGATATAAGGCCGAGGAAACCATGATGACCAACCGTTATTACGGCGTCAAGCTTGAATCAGTCGGCGGGGAAGTCGTGGCCACGACTGAAGACGGTCAACCGGTCTTGGTGAAAGGCGCTAATGGCAAGGCCTGGTATTTTGGTGGGTATCTCGGATTGACGTATTTTCAGAGTTTTTCGGAGCATGAACGTTTTGCTCAATTGATTGAGGGTATATTGAAATCAGCCGGGGTTGAAAGGCGGGTGGAGCTTGACGGGATGACGGACCGTCGGAAGGTTATTCCCGGTCTGCTGGAAGGAGCGGGAAAGAGATACTGGCTGGTCGGAGTGAATAACTTTGACGATCAGGAACAGAAATTGAAGATAAGGGTCAATCAAGTGCCGAATGGGGAATACGAAGTGGTGGATATCAGCGGTGAGGGATTCACGTTTGAAAAGGGAAAAGACGGGAATTGCCACATGAAACCCGATCCGGAAGGCGCGCGGGTCAGATATGTGACAGAAAAGATCAGCGGTAAGGATCTGGCAAAAACCGGATTTGAAGGAAACGTTGAAAAATATATGGGCAAAGTCTGGCTGATCCGTCCGGCCGGTGTGGAAGTATGGATGAACGCAACGAAAGAAGCATTGCGCTCGTATGTGGAAATGAAGAAGCCGTTAAAGATTGTTGTGGGGCAGGCGGCTGACGATGAGGAACAGAAGCTGGCCGTGGAGTTGAGTAAGGTATTGGCAAAGAAAGGTTTAACGGTGGCGGTGGTCAAGGCTAATGAGATTAAGACTAAAGTCATTGAAGGGAGTCTGGTTGAGGATGGTTATGAACTGGAGAAATACCGTCATGTGGTGATTGATGACGATGCCAATCTGATTGTGATCGGCAATGCCGTTGAAAACAGCGTGGCCAAACATCTGGAGACGGCCGGGAATTATGTGTTTAGCAAGGTGCCGGAAATCGTGGATGAAAAATATCCCGGGAAAGGACGCGGCATAATTCAATTGGTGGAAAGCGTTAATCACTTTTCCTATGACGCCACGGACAAGGGGCGTGACGCCATCCTGGCCGGCGGGAGCGACCGGGAAGGGACGATCAAAGCCATAAAAGAATTGACAAGGGTTATACGGTGAATACTATGTAAAACTTGATGAAACGATTGGCAATACTTTTTGTCGGGTTATTGCTGGCGGCAAGATGTCCGGCCGATACGCATTACGTTTCGCTATCCGGCACGAACAATTCCCCGTACACAAGTTGGCCGGATGCCGCCACGAATCCTATCTGGGCGGTGGGTGAGGCGGGATCGGGCGATACGGTGCTGGTGTCCAACGGCGTGTATTATATGACAAACCAGGTTTATAAGACCTCTGCCTTCACGTTTCAAAGCTTTAAAGGGCGCGATGTGACGATCTTGAACGGAGCCAATGCGACCACAAGCCGATGCGTGTATTTTACCTCCGCATCGGCGGTATTTGACGGCTTCACGGTAACGAATTATCATACCGTGGGCAATGAAGGCGTGCTTAGCGGGAATAATATTCTGAACTGTCGGGTTGAAAATAATTTCAACGCTGTAGATCCTCTCAGTTTTAACACCGGTGGTCGAGGAACTCTTCTCTTATCCTCAGGAGCTATCGTTACCAACTGTATCTTCAAAAATAACAAGAACAACATGATCGGCGGCGCGATCTACGCTAATCCCGTTACCTCCTTAAGAATTTCGGGATGCTGGTTTGAAGCCAACACATCCTCTTATGGCGGGGCGTGTGGATTATATGGCAAAAACATGATTATTTCAAATTGTGTGATTATCAATAATAATGGCGGATATATTGGCGGCGGACTTTGGGTCACGGCCGGCACAAATAACAGCGTTCTAAATTGTACCATTACGGGCAATGTTGCCAATGGCGCGGCGGGATATGGCTGGGGCGGGGGAGTCGGTATGTTTGGTTTTGGGGTAATCAAAGATTGTTCCATCGCCGAAAATGTTGCCCTTAACAAAGGCGGGGGAATTTATGTGGGCGGAGATAGCGGCACGAATACGATGATAATTAATTGCCTGGTCGCGCGGAACCAGTCCACAACGAATGTCGGCGGCGGAATATGGCTGACCAACGGCAATGTTGAAAGCTGCACGATCGTGAGCAATTATGCCAAAATCGCCGGCGGCGGGCTTTATCTTGACGGATCGGGCAACGGCACAAATGACATCGTTTATTTCAACACGGCGCCAAACGCGGCCAACTTTACCAACACAGCGGGAAACATAGGATTGAATTATTGCTGCGTGATTCCGGCGGTGGCCGGAACCGGCAACATCACGAATAACCCCGTTTTGAAAGACCTGGCCGGGGGTGATTATCGTCTGCGCATTACCTCGCCCTGCGTCAACACCGGGACAAACCAGCCCTGGATGATGAACGCGGTTGACCTGCAAGGGAACGCGCGCATCCTCAAGACCATCGTGGACATGGGCGCGTATGAGACGCGTTTATGGCAGGGGACTATTTTCAGCGTGCCGTGATTGTCGGCGATTATCAGAATTGGATGATCAATGTGGTTGTGACCGTGACGGCTTTGTGGACATGTGTGCCTATGCAACGGCTTATTGACGGTTCCTGGCTCAGAATTCGTTGAACGCCTCATGACCGGGACGAAGCGAACCATCCGCCTCAATGAAGGCGAGATTGCCCGGGTTGCTGAGCGGTCCGAACTCAATGCGGTGGGCATCGGCGATCAGGCTGTGGTGCAACAGATATACAAGCCAGCCAATCCCGCGTTTTTTCAACTGGCCAAGGGAATAGCGAATGATCTCAACCCGTTTGGTATCGTCGGTTGACCCCCAGCACGCTTCTGTGGCGAGAAGGGGTTTCTTCATGGTTTCCGCACACTTCACGGTATCATCCAGGGCCTTTTCGTATTCGCTCTTGTCGGATGACAGTTGCCAGTAGGGGTGAATACTCAGGATATCACTGATGGGTTCAATCTGACGCACCATGTTCGCGCCATACCCCGGAATTCCCACGGTAATTGGCGCCTGTGCTCCCGCCTTTTTAGCGATGCCGTGCATCCTTGCCAACCATGCATGTTCGGCTTTTACGATATCCGGTATCTCAGAGTGCGGACAACTATAGGCGAAAGGTTCATTGCAAAGATCCCAGGCAAAGATACGCGAATCATTCGCGTGGGCGCCGACAATCGCCTCGGTAAAGGCGGCGGGTTGGTCCTTGTCTTGTACCCAACTTGACTTGGGCAGGAAATGGTCAATATAGATGCCGCCGTAATCCAACGCCGCATCATGCCATCGGTTGAACAGGACCGGCATCACCATGAGGCCGTTTTTTGAGGCCAAGTCCAGGGCCGTCGTGAAATTGGCATCGAATAGTTTTGGATTCCGCAACCAGGCATCATGCGAGAGCCACAGGCGGATGGCGTTGATGCGGGGAAAGTAGAATCTTCCGAGCGCCAATTCGTGCCCCATTCGGTCGGCGTCAAATTTTCGCCATATTTCAAACCCGGTGCTTCCCCAACTGGGTTGATAGTTGAACCCTTTGATCTGTGAACAGTCCATGTCATTCTCCTTCATTACAAGCCCAAGCAGGTTACTTAATTTAAGCGTTTTTGCAAGAGGGTTGATTATTTTTTTGTTCCATCGCTTTCTTTTATCTCTCGTTGCGGAGTTGCTGTTTCAGCCAACCGGCGCGATTTGATGTAAGCGAAGCGACGCCTGACTGGAAAACACGTTTTGCCGTGGCCACGTCGTCCACGGTCCATAGATGAACCTCCTTGTGAGCCGCCCGGAGAGTCTGGATGAACTGTTGATCCAGGATTGCGTGCGCGTTGCAGTCCACCCCGTCGGCGCCGATCTGTTCCAGCGTTGCCAGGATTTCTTTTGCGGATGGGTTTACCGCTCCGGTGTCCTTGTCTGTTTTGAAGCTTGTCAACCAAAGTGCTTTTAGTTGAGGAATCTGTCGCTTTGTCTCGGCGATGACCCGGGTGTCGAAGGAAATAATGACTGTCTGTCCGGCCGGCAACCTGGACTTGGCAAGCGCCTTTTCCAGGGTGGGGAGTATTTCCGGTCCGCATTTTAGCTCGATGAATACTTTTTTCCCTTCCGGAACCGTGGCAAGCACCTCGTCAATGGTGGGGATTCGGGCGCCGCGCCATTGATCTCCTTTCCAGGATCCTGCATCAAGCCGGCGAAGTTCCGCGAGCGTCGCTTCGGCAACCATTAGCGTCTGCCCGGCCGTCCGTTTGGTGGTAGCGTCATGAATACAGACGATTTCCATGTCTTTGGTCAGATGGAAATCCCCCTCAATGCCGTCGGCATTCTGTTGCCAGGCCAGGTTGAATGCGGCGATTGTGTTCTCGGGCGCATCATGCGAGGCGCCGCGGTGGGCGATAATGGCACCCGCGTTAAAGATGCATCCGGGATAAAAGGCCGTTGTCATGTGCTGGTTCAGGTGATGTATTTTTTTTGTGTTTCCCAAGGCGCGGACGATGCGAGTCAGGCTGAGCCCGCTGGTTGGCCAGTTTTATATTTGAGCAAGAATGACGACGTAGTTTTTTCCGTATTTCTTCGCGCACTTTGGGCAAGTTGTATAGTAGAAGTACAATTTGCTTAAGTTCTTGCCCTTGGCCGTCACGAAGGTCTTCATCTCTTCAATCCATTTCCGCATGTTCTGATATGGGCCTTCGAACACCTTGGAGAGGAAGGTGCCGGAGATAGTTGCCATGCTTGTGTTTGGAATATCCTTGGTTACCTCGATGTATACGTCAGTTCCCCACAGTGAGTTCTCATCTGCCAGGATAATCATGGGTTCGGGGATGGCATTGGCGGCCTTGATTGTTCCAATGTTCCGTTTCATGACCGCGCCGAAGTTCAGGGGAATATGAAGAAAGCTGGTAACGCGATCTTTCACAAAACGCCTGTTTTCCCAAGTGAGTATTTTCTCGTCCCATGGATCGGGATTGAATTGAGAGCAGCATTCATCTTTCATGTCTTCATCTCCTTCTATTCTGGTCAACGAGACCTGACTCGCAAGGGGAAGGCAAGCGAAGTGCAGCCTTTCACTTGTCGCGTTCAGGTATTTGTTCGGAACTCTTCATGGATTCCAAGGTCTCGGCATCCGCCAGGTCTTTTGTCCGTCCCGATGCGCGTTTGTTGCGGATGAGATCATCGCGCGATGGGATGTGAACCTGGATCCCTTCAATATTGATCGTTGGAGAACGCGATAGCACATCCTTGAACTGGGAACTTAACGTCCTCGTCTACTAAGCACTGCAATATCTCTTTGTAGTCTTCGTTCAACATCGTGAGTCTTGCTTAAAGATGCTACTTCCTGGGTCAGTGGCCAGACAAGAGCGAGGCGACTGCTGGGCGAACCAGGAACGAAGTCGTCTCGTCTCTTGTCCGATAGGCGGCCGATTCTTGTCAGAATTCTATTCATCTCTTCTTGTTTATACTGTTTATCGGTCATTGCTGCAAGGAATTGTTGACCGTCAGAACGTCAGCGATGATGCTGAGCCCTCCGCAGGCGGGCGATAGCCTCCACCGCTTGGCTTGGAATTTATTTTCTATGTACAGGTCATGGTCCCGTCCGGAAAATATAGATGACTGGGTCCAGCGGTACACCTGCGGCGCTCTGAAAATTCTTGTGCGAAGGGCTGTTCAGTCCGAGCCGGTATTGATGGTTGGGTTCCAGGCGAACAGGCTGTACGCAGGTGCGGTGATCTTCTGTCCAGTACGGTCCCTTGCCTTCCGGCGTCGGCGGATAATCAGGCCCGCCGCCAGTCCATGAAAAACCTCCAGCCATCGGCACGCTGAATGTGACCCGCAATTCCGTTGTTTGCGGATTGACCACAGTCATGCCGTTGGCTGGAATCATTTCGAGAATAAGCGGCTTTTGTGTTTTGGCCGTCAATTCGTCACTCGCTCCTCGGGTGGTGAAGTAGATCGCCGAAGGCAACGCAGTCGCGCCCGCTGTGCTTCGGAAGTTCCGGTGGCTTTTTGAATTAATGCCGACGCGATAGTAGCGCCCTGGCTCCAGTTTCACCGGCAATACCGCCGTGCGAGTGTCGCGCCAGCATGGCCTTTGACCTTCAATAATGGGCGGATAATTGCTCCCGCCGCCGGTCCATGAGAAACCACGCGCCATGTCGCGGTCGAAGGTGACGGTTATTTCACTCGTGGCCGGATCGACGTCGGTAGCGGCCACAACAGGCGATGTTGCGATAATTCGCGGCGGCCCTTCCGCCACAGAATTTGTGGATGTGGATTCGCCTGGCGCCATTCCCTGCATGGCGAACATGATGATCGCCAACAATACGCTTGTTCGTCTTGTCATGATTTATGTCCTTTATCTTGTTTGTCCGAACGTTATGTACGATTTCTCCACTTTGGTTCGCCACCGAGTTTACGAGCTGTCTCCACGATAGTCCTGAGATTTTTGCAGGGTGCATCAAGAGGCACGGCGCATTCAGGCCCGATAATGTCGATTCCGACATGCAGTTTTTCAGATATGTCGTTCGCTATTGTTTCAGGCGTGCCGCTCCGCACGATGTTGAAATTGCTTGTGCCCCCCATGAGGGCCAAATTCCCTCCGGCAAGCCTTCTTGCTTCCGCGGCGGGAACCTTGGAGTCAAAATGGAAGCATGCCAACTTCGTTTCCCGGATGTATTGCAGGCGGTCCGCCGTATTCCCGCAGATATGAAGAATCACAGGGCAACGGATCCGCTCTTGCAGTTCCTGATGGATCTCGAACAAGAAATCTCGATAGGTTTTCGGGGAACACAGGTCCCGGGTGCAATGATCGCCAAGGGTGATCGCCTCTGCACCGCAATCAATCTGGGCGTTGGCGAATGCCACCGTGACCTCAATCAGTTTCCGCATGGCATGCTTGACGGCATCCGGATCGAGGATGGTTGCCATCAGGAATTCCTCGACACCAAAGAGGTGGTATCCAAGCGTCCATGGCCCGAAAACTTTTCCCACCACGGCCGCCTTGTTCTTCATCATTCGCTGTAACAACTGGAGTGCTTTCAGCGGCACGGCACAGCTGGGTTGTTTAAGAAAGTCTGGGGGAACACGAATGGCGTCGCCTATCGAAGAATAGATTGGCTTGCCGTCCGGCCATTGGCTCTTGCTGCCCCATTCAACCGGACACCCCAACGTGGCGGATTCATGCCAAACGCTGAAAAGCGGCATGACATTGTCAAATCCAAGCACTGTATGCCCTGCTGCCGCAAGCTGGGCCATGGATTCGGCATTAAGATGGGCATGTGGGAAAGCGACCTTGACTTCATCCATCAGATCGGTGGTCACAACCGAGGTCGCGGAACCAATGGCGACACGCGGCGTCGGTTTGCGAACGAGTTTTGCAAGAAATATGTCTTTGGGTTCCATAGTTTACTCCCTCCGGCGAACGACCCCAATCACCGTTTCGAGCCCGCCGCGGGCGAAAAATACGGTGCATTTGTTGGTTGGGTCTTTTTGTTTTCCTGCACCTGAATTGCGAAAATAATATTTCTTTTAGTTCCTTCCTTCGATTCTGTAATTAAGCCTCCCCCGATTAACCATTGGTTTGGAAAAAGCGTTATATCTGATGACGAAGATATGGAACGCACGTGGAAGATAGGCTGCTTCATTATTCGAGATGAAGATCCTATGTTGTGTGATGTCCAGATAGGATCAGCAACTTCTTCGACATGATATGAAAACTGGATTGTGTCGTTGGTTACAGACTTTAAATCTATCTCGATGAGTTGGCCAACTCCACGAGTCTCATAATCTGCGGGTTTGCCGTCTTGGGTATACTCAATTGGATACTTGACTGGTCTTTGCTTGTCAATTTTCTTCCGTTCTCCCGCATTAACATACACGACAGGAAATTCGGTTATACGAGCTTGGGGAGAGGAACAGAGCTTTTGTATAGAGTCTTCGAATGTGTTCGTTGTGACGGTCTTAGACGAGTCGAGTATCCACGATAAATTCAGTTCTTCCAGTAACATCGATGGGGCATCAATGAAGACTGCATGTACTGCGTATGCTTTTTCGGTTTCGTGCCTGCTTGGTCTGGGTGTTTTGCATCCGATGCTTAATGAGAGCAAAAGGAAGCACAAAGATAGACGTATCATGTTCATATTTTTATTGCCCAACGATTCAAATCTGTCTGAGCCTGTCGCAGGCAGGCGATAGCCAGCATTTGTTGGTTCGCCTGTCCTTTTTCATTTGTTCAAACTTATCAGAATCAGTGCCATGATGACGATACTTATTCCAATGAATCCGTATGCAATCCAGTAGAATTTTCTGTGCCCAGCGGGCAATGCCCGTGGGCCAAATGACAGGAATTTACGCTGGCGGTAGAGAGGCAACCGCGCAAAGAACAACAGTACTACTCCGGCGGCACCGATTACCATTGCTGTCCACAACAATGTGGTGTCGCCCTGTGCAGCTCTTGAGAGCACCACCGTGAACATGGCGGCGAGAATTACTGCGGGCATCAGGATAAAATGCCAGCTGAGGGTGAACCGCCAATCCGACGGAATATACCAATCTGACTTTGGCTCACTTATCTTCATGTTTCCTCGGCAAACAACACGGTTTAGCCGCGCGCCGTAGGCGCATCGGCTGAAGCCGATTGTTCGCTGGTACTAATAAGTTCAATTTCTGATGGAAAAGCCCCCCATCCATTTCCACCTTTGAACCAGAGGCGTCCATTTTTAGCAATGGATGAAATCTCCATAATGCGGTTCCATTTCTTCCATTTAACAATGACACATGGTCTTAGATTAAATTTCCGTATCAGTCTGCGGTTGATTTCGTCAAGTTTGTTTCCAATGCGGGATGAAGCAACACGACGAGTATCTTTAGAAACATCTAGTCCGAGTGATGCTGCATATTCAATCTGTCGTTCTGTTGGTGATCGGTCAGATGGTTTTGCGGCAATTGCATCTTCGATTTCGTCCCAGATTTGTGCGGCAGCCACATAGAAGGACTTTGCGTCGATAGTGACACCAAGTTTGGCCGCAATCTGTTTTTGAAGCTTAGTAGTTTTCTTCATTTCTTGTAGCGAACGGTGGCGGGTCAGGCTGAGCCCGCCTTAGGCGGGCGATAGCCTGAACCCGCTGGTTATGCGGTCTGTTCCTGGTTATCCGTCTTTAGTTTCCTAAGTTTATCTTCTCCAATTAGTTCAACAAGAGCATTTATCCTTCGGGAAACGTGCCGGTATGCTTCAAGGATGACAGATAACAGAAGTAACAAGAGCAGAAGGAGATTGTTGTCCTTGCAGATATATATGGCGAGAATTATCCAAATGGCACCAAACGCATATAATTTCCATCCGGATTTCCCGCGGATAATTTCCAAGAGGCGTTCACGCCTCTTGAGGTCACTGAGCGCTAAGGTTGCTTTGACCTCTGCCATTGAGATATTGTCATTCATTATCATTTTCTCCTTCTGCATAACGTCCGCCTTGAACGTTTGGCAACCCGTCAGGGTTGACAATACGTTCCGAGGCGTGGTTGGCGTTTGTGAATTTTCTATTTATACTCCGCCGCATCATACGCGAACTTGCCCAAAACCGGGTCGTAAATCGACCGTTCAGATGTGTGGTATTCGTCAAGTCGTTCCCCGAGCATACCGGAGTAATAGACGTCTGTGATTATCTCGAATCTGTTTGCCGTATTCGTGGCAAGGGCATAGATACCCTCGCTTAAGAAGAGTTGTGACCTTGAAAAAACGTCGCTGGCCAGCGCAAATGGTATGATCGTGGTTTGTGCCACCATGTTGCTATTGAGAATTGCGCGGGTGGTCCCGTGCAGTCGATTTGCCGGAATTGCGGCAATGTTCACCATCTGAAATTCGACAGTTCTTGGATAGAGAATGCCCGTTGCGGGGCTTTGTGCCGAACCTGCAAAGTGGAGCTCCCGAATGGTTACGAATGGTCGATTGCGGAGAGCGAATTCTTTACGCTGGAGTTTGAGGGCGTCTTGGGTTGATCGAAGCGACAAGAACGAGATCAGTATGGCCAGAACGACTCCCGTTATCTCGTAAAACCGAGCACATTTCTCAAGGTGGGTCCTTATCTTTGTCAATACCAAGTTTCCTAGTTGAATCAATTTCATGTTTTCTTGCCGCCAACGTGACGAATCAGCCTGAGCCCGCTGCTGGCGGGCGATAGGCTGAATTTGCTGGTTGGCCTTTCTCTTTCGTATTTCATGTCTGAAGAACCACACCAGTCCGATGACCCCCAGGAGAATGCAAATGGCTTCCACGCGATGGGGATCGACCATCATCCCGCAAAGTCGATTGTCGGACGACCACGGCTGCAGGGGTTCGATGTCGGGGTGGAACAGGCTGTCGAGTAGGATGTGGCTGAATGCTCCGATAAAAGCACCCGAGAATGATGCAATCCATGTTGTCGGGACTACCACAGTCAAGTCGGCATCGCGGCATTGTGCCGCGATGCGATTCCACGCACCCTTGATCCATTGACTGGTCGGCTTTCCGAGAACAGTCAGCACGGCGGCAATGATGGTTGCGCCCAGATATGTGTGCCAAAACGTGTGAAGGGGATAGTCGTGTTGCGTCAGGTGCCACAACACCTCCAGATCGAACGCAATCTGTGTAAAGCCGAAGACAACGATGCTGAAATGGCTGGGCATCGCGGCCTTGATGGCCATCCCTGGTCCCATATGGAGTGCTGTGAAAGGCATCTATTTTCTTATGGCCAACGTCAGCGTTGAGGCTGAGGCGCGTTTGGCGCGCCGATAGCCGCCGATGCTTTGTTGGAATTTTTGATCTTCTTCATGGAAGAGGCACGTCAAGATCTTTGCAAATCTTGCGAGCCAGAAACTCGAAAACTTCTCGATGGCGTGGAATAGTGGAAGTCTTTCTCGCGTGACGATTGACATAGACGGTATGGCTTCCGTCTTCCCTGAGGAATTCGCAACCGTGACGTTCCAGGTGGCGGACAAGATCGCGCCTTTTCATCAGGCTGGCACCAGAAACGGTTCTCGAATTACTTCTTGCCCGTTGAGTGTTTCTTCCGCCAGTTGACGATTCGCGTCTAGAATTAATTCCACAGCTTCGTTCAGGTTTTTCCTGGTTTCATCCAGAGTTAAACCTTGAGTGTTCGCGCCGGGCAATTCCTCGACAAAGCCTACATATCCGCTGGGAACCTTCTGAAATACTGCCGTAAATTTCATAACTAATTCCTTTCAGCGATCATGTTATCAAACGGCAACAGTCATCTCAATATCTTTTTTTCTATTTGATTCCAACGTTAGCGTTGAGGCTGAGGCGCACTTTGTGGGTGATTGACTGTTTATGTCTTTCTTCATCATTTCTCCGGGATAACGGTGCGCATGAGCCTCGCCGTTTTCGCCCGCATTTCTCACGCCTTGTGCGAGAAATGCACTCAACGGGTTAGCGGCGTAGTGCTCCATGAGTTTGTTCGATCAGTTTTTATAAATATCCCGGCGGTGGCCGATTCGCAAAATCACGACTTCTTGTTCGAGAACGGCGAAGATGATACGGTAGTCACCAACACGGAGTTTCCGGAGCCCGGCAAAGGCGCCTTTAAGAAGAGGATAATTATCGGCGCGGGCGCTCAGTTCTTTCTCGGTCTTGTCGAGAATACGTCTTGCCTCGGGCTTGCCAAGTCTGGATAAATCTTTCTCGACGCTCTTTTTGTAGGTAATGTTATAGGCCAATGGATTTCCTCATTTCGCGACTTGATACGACCGGGTCTTTCTGGTCACGGAGGCGATCCAGTGCAATCTGGACATCGGCAAAATCATCAATGTAGGATTCCAACGCCTTCTGAACATGAAAAGACCGGGGGCGTTCGGTTTCCTCGGCAATGTGGTTAAGTTCCTTGGCAATTATATCAGGCAGTCGAATGGACACGGCGGTGCTCATGTTGTTCTCCTTTCTGTATGTCGATGTAATACAGCGTATGCTATGTATTCAACAATGTCAATATGATTTTTTATCTTGTGATCGAACGCCGCAAATCAGCCTGAGGCGGAGCTTTGGCCGCCGATAGACTGGATTTGATTGTTGGCCGAATCATCTGTACGCATCTTTTCGGTCGTCTATCGTTAGGATAAAAACGATCCTTTTTCCGTCGTCCACGGCGTAGAATAAACGGTAGGGACCAATCCGGTACCTCCAAGTTGGCGGTTCATATCCTTGTAATTTACGGATATTCGGTCCGTAGTGTGGCCCCCGCCTCAACTGGGGAAAGACGTATGTGTCCAGCTTCTTGGGCAGAAAGCGCGGAGGGCCGAGCTTGGACAATGCCTTCCGGAACTCTCCCGTTTCAAAGATACGAAACTCAGGCGAATGTGCCGCGTCGGTTTTTTGCATCCAGATGTCCTCGTGTCAGGCTTCGGTTGAGTTCGACATTGCCGCGGATTTCTGCCATTTCGAATTCGTCCACGGCTTCATGTTCTTGGACGAAACGCATTACTGCCGTCTCGATAAAGTTCGAGATAGGCCTGTTCTCGCTCTCTGCCACCGTTTTGAAGAGCTGATAGACCGGTTCATCAAGCCGTAATGTTAAAGTTTTGGACATAGTTCCTCCTTTTTCTGATAGAATACATTAGAATGCATTTGTATGCAATCTCTTTCGTAGCCAACGGTAACACCTGTTGTCGGTTTCATTTTGTCTTTCTTGGCCAACGGCGCAAATCAGTGGCGGCGCGGCTTCCGCGACGTACGCTGAATTTGTTGGTTCGGCATTAATCTTCGTTCTGTCATCCGGCCATCAACAAATAAAATGTATACGCCAACTCGGCTGAACTCAGAATGGCTGGTATTATTATTGCGAGAGATTTGCCGCCCGTGATCTTGCCGCGTGAAATGACTCGCAGTAAGGCTATGGCCGCAACAATCGGGCCAGTAGCTAACAAAAGGAGTTCGCCTGCGCTTGCGTGAGGACCTGATGGGCTCATGCCCACGCCGACCATGACGAAGAAATATATCGGTAGTACCGCCACCGATGCAGCCCATGCCATGGCAATGAGGCAGCAACCTCCGTTAGATGAAGTTTGGTTATCGTTCTTCATATTTCATGTTGCCGAACGTCAGTGCTGAGGATCGGCGAGTTTGCGAGCCGTATCCTCCGGCATCGGGTTCGGGATAATTTTCGTTTCGTTGGTTCGTTTACAGGGCATCCCAGTTAATAGGTCTTGGTGTTTTTGTCGCGACACCTGTGCAGTTCGTTGGCAGTTCCACCCACGGATTCTCATTGAACTGTGACTTAACATCGGGAATTATAACCACACCGTTGGGGCTAACCTTGACAACAATGTCGCCTGTCTTGTCCTTAATGACTACCGCCGAATTGGTGGTTACGCCTTTGAAGATGAGCTTCAGAGCGATCATCATGCGGGGTTTCTTCTGCGGTCCGCCGATCGCCTCCAGGTAATCCAATTTCTCATTTGCTATCCGAACGCCTGCCATGAGCGTAGCATATCGTATTCGATTGCCCTCTACGGCAATTGGGGCTGACATGTTGACACTGACTTCTATTTTGATTCTCCCCTTTGGGTGGCTCACCTGGACCGCGGGGTTTTCAGTCACAAGCGTGTCTGTCACCGGAAAAGCCAGCCAACCATCCTTGTCCTTTGGAACGGGTAGTCTTCCCTTGGTGGATGCAATGTAGGTTTCGATATCTGATGACTGGATATGAGCATTGCGGTATACGAAACGGGCCTTGATAACCATGGAAGTCACGGAGAGTCCATGGGTGTCCAAGGAAAAATCTTTCAGCATCTTCGCGTATGGTATGGATGTGTAGTTCGTTTGAATCTCGGCGCCTTGCCCAGCAGGAAGCGCAGCAGGCGAAATATCTATATCCATGACGCTGCCTCTTTGCTCCTGAGCGGACAGGGAATTCAACGCCATCAGAAAGACCATGGTCACTGCAACTGCGATTTTCATTCTCCCACTCCTGACTCCTGATTTCGAACGTCTGAATCAGCCTGAGCCCGCCACAGGCGGGCGATAGGCTGAATTCGATTGTTCTGTGCTTATTCCACAGACTTATGATTCTTCCGGTTTTTTTGCTTCTAATGGTCGAACAATGAAATGTTTCACGATAAACCAGAAGATGAAAAATCCGACGACGAGATTTATTAAGAGGCGGACGAGATACAAAACGTGCTGGGCTGATGGACCAAAAAGCAAGGCCGTTTTCTCACTAATTGGGTTGATGATAAAATTGGTAATGATTCCAGCGAAAATGTAAAAACCTATGTATGCCCACAGGTATCGCGGTCTATTATTTTGCGAATGCATGAACGTATTTCACTTTTATTATTTACACAGAACGATGAGGATCAGACGCGACGCGCTTCGCGGCGTCGTCTGGACCCTCGGGTTCGACGTTCCTTTATTGTTCCGTACATTAGTGCTGGTGCGGAAAAAGACAGAACTGGGCGAAAGAAATTAGTGCCAAGATCAATGCCCAGATTATGTTGATTGATGACGCCACATTTTCCCATCTGCTTCTACCACAAAACTTGAGATACAGCCCTCCACACAGCGGGGTGCTTATGCACACAAGAATGTAAATGGACAAAGCGAAGAATGTTGTGATATATCCGTTTCTGGCCAACGAGACGAGTATCACATAAGCTGCCATTGAGCATAATCCCGTCAGCGCCGAAATGATCCTCCATACCATTTTCTATTTCCTCCGTCGAACGATGATGGCTCACCGGCCGCGAACTTGGCGAGCGGTACGGTGAAGCCGCTGGTTGGCGTTCCTATTTACCTTCTGTCTGGTCCTTCTTCCTTGTGGAACTGAATCCGAGAAATCCCAGAAACCCGAGGAATCCGATAGCTCCTTCATGTCCGGGAAGAAAAGCAAGAAATGCCAAGAAGCTCAAGAATGACAGATATCGGAGTTTTGACAAGTCCATGATGTACCTTTCTGTTTTATCTCTTATCGCCAATGAAACGGGTCAGACTGAGCGCGTAGCGCGATAGTCTGAACCCGCGGGTTAGGCAAATTTCTCCCTTGCTCTCTCCGATTGCTTTCTTATCTCTGTCCAGTATTCCTCTCGGCAGCCCTCGTCAATTTCCACTGGGGCAGACTTGCCCCAGTAGTATCGATCTGTTCCGTCTTTCTTTGGTCCGGAAATCCAGTATCCTTCCCCGGTTTCGACATCGTGATAGTTCGCACAAGAATCTGTTCCACCTTTCTGGAATCGCTTGCCGCCGTAAGATAGGGTTTTTCCTGTTCGATTGAAACCAACTCGGCCAATTCGAGCAAGCCCACGGTCATCATTCCCACCTGGATGTGTCTTCAGCTCGATATACATAATTCGAGATTTCATTTCTTTTGCCTAACGGGGCGAATCACCGTTTCGAACCCGCAGCGGGTGAAGAATACGGTGAATTTGTTTGTTGGGTGTCCTCTTTTAATTGATCCCACATCTTCTGGAATTCAATTTCAATACGGTCTTTGTCCTGAGATTGGAATAAATGGTATAGATCGAGTTTGCTTGTTTCATTGAGATTAGACACGTAGCGGTCTAATAGATCACTACTCATAAGTAGGATTGGACCTGGGCGACCATGTCCACGTAGATTGACTTTGCCAAAAATGTTGTATCCAGTTCCTTCGTAACTCGTCCATTTATGTTTTAATTCAGTAGGATATTTCGCTAGCAAAAATGATTCGAGCGTTGACCGATGATACCACTCACTGGTTTTTACTCCGAATATCCACTCGCAATATCCTGTCCGAGACCCCGTATTCTCACAAATGAACCCCCACTGGCGATAAATGGGAATAAAATTTGAGACGATCGCAAGAATTAACGCCAAAACACAAATTCCAATGATGGCCGTAACCCATCGGGGTAATAATCTCTTTGTCATCCATCCGCTCATGTCTTTACACCCAACGAAACGAATCAGCCTGAGTCCGTCTTGGCGGGCGATAGGCTGAATTCGATTGTTCGGCTCCGTTTATAATCCTGCATTATATTCCAACTCTAAAATATTATTGTCAGCTACATCATAAACAACTGTAAAAAAATATGTTCCGCCACCCCAAACAGTATGAAACGATCGAACTGAGTCATTGGTCTGTTCAGGGGATTTTAAAACTAATTTTGGGTCACTATGTAATTTGTGAAATCCCTTGCCAATAATCAACTTCTTCCCATCTTTTATTGCCCCTACATATTGCATATAGTAATCCGACAATGGGAACGGTGCTTTTTTTGAGTTTTTTTCTAGTAATCCCTTTATTCGCTTATCCGGTTTCGCGAAAAGAGCATTCATTGAAGACTCCACTGCCGACACGTTTGATTCTTCTAGCTTCCATCCTACAGTGTTAAAGTTTAGACCAGCAACAAAAACGTTTTTAACAGGAACTATTACATGACCTGCACTTGAGAGATTCTCTGGTGGTAGCGAATTCTCGTTTTGTTGGGGCCGTGGCGAACACCCGCATATGATTAAAATCATTCCTGTTATGATATGTGTTTTCATGTATTTCTGCCGAACGTTACGGCTCACTTTACGTTTTGCCCGCGACGGGCAAAACGTAAAGTGAAGCCGGTGGTTGGATGCTTTCGTATTCTCTGAATCACAACGGCAATTGCCAGGGTGTTCAGTGCAAAAAGACTCCATGCGACGACATGCGAACGGAACCTCACTCGATCTATTTTCGCTTTCCAGTCGTCGAACTTGGCCTTGTTTTCCGGAGTGGGATTCTTACTCCATGCAATGGCTGCTTTTTCCGCGCCTAAGGAACGAATGAACACCGGCGATATTGCTGTGATCAGCAAGATGCATTCAATCGCGACGAGTATCAGCAATATTGCTTTCATTCCTTACATCCAACGGGCAGTGTTCAGGCTGAGGCGCGGCTTCCGCGCCGATAGCCTGCGACGCCGTGTTCGGCTTTTTCATTCAATCCACGTAGAACTCAGCGTGTTTCTTCGACACCCGTCCGTTGTTGAACTGTAGAACCCTGCAACGATAGTGCGTATCTCCAGGGCTCTTGCTCCATCGCATCCCTACCGAAGAAATCTGGTTAGTCCATATCTCCAACGGTTGTCCAATCCTGCCCCTGACTTCATCTTCTGTCATGCCGATTCGGACCGCTCGCCATTCGTGGTCAGTGTAGCCGGTAGCGTATGCGGTATCCTCTTGGAAGAATGCCCCCAAGATCAGTCCTCCAATTCCATCGATCAGCCACATGTGGAGGCCGATCAGAATGACTGCAACTACGACCAGTGTGATGGCAATCTGTCGCAACCTTTTTTTCATTGCCACGCATCCTTTTCAGTTCTGTGCCGAACGCTGGCGGTCAGGGGCGGCGAAGCCGTACCCTGAACCGCCTTGTTCGCAGGATGCCATCTTTCCATGCATCATGGTTCACATCCCGTGGCCAGCGGCCTTAAAATACAGGAACAAGCCCGCGAAGACAAAATAAAGTAATCCAAGGTATGTCTGAATCCCCAGCGCAACAAGGCATAACGCGACGGATATGAGTTTGTAGGGAATACGAGCGGCCATGCGCCAACTTCCAAGGACGACGAGAGCAAAAGCACAGACGACCGCCAGACCCTCTGCCGGAAACAGAAGCCCAATGGCGAGACCGTCCGGGCAACGAACCCGATCCATCATTCCTCCGAGCAACGCAAGGGACGCGTGGGATCCGAGGAACAGTACCCATCCGGTAAGCACCAACAGCCAAGCCGGTTGTTTCAGTATGCGTTTCATCTGTTGCCTGCGAACGTCAGCGTTGAGGCTGAGGCGCGCTTGGCGCGCCGATAGCCTCCGACGCTTTGTTCTGCGCTATATCCTGTGGATTAGTCTTTGGCTGAAGTCTCATTTTCCGCAGTTCAGCACAGACCTCTACTATTTGACTAAAAAGATGTCCTGTCTTTTTTTTCAAATTCCGCAGATCCTGAACAGAATAGTCCTTCGATTCACCTCGGCTCCAGCGAATTTCTCCCTTGTGGGATTGCCATCTCATGTCCATGACGGAAATAGTTCCTTTGTTTACCTTTTCCGGCGCGAAACACCAAAGACCATGCGCAAACTCGTTTCTAGTTATGCGCAATTCGTCAATCTGCTTGCAGAGGTTGAAAATACGTTCGGCTGTACGGTCATCCCCCGCACATCTGAACCGTGCGAGTTCGCGTACCAGTCGAATCTTACGGCACAGTGGAAACTCGTCAGCCAACAGAGAGCCCCCGAACGACATTGGCGAAGGATCGGCAAGAATCGCAAACAGCTCCGAGACTTGATGTTCCAAGCTCGCAAATTGAACCGATAGTTCTCCGAATTCAGTCATCAGCATGTTGTATGGTGTCATCTCTTCTTCGCAGAACAGTATTTATTAGAACAAACTCAAATTGTAAAATAAAGAGAGTTTGTTCGCTTTTTTAAAATAATAGTTTATAGTCAGATTGAATGTCAAGCATTGAAAATAAACATGTTATGAATATATGAATAGCCATGTGCCAAGCCCCGTTTTTTTTATTGTTTATTTCCATTGCCATATATACGCTCTTCTCCGGGCGTAAACGAGTGAACCAGCAGGAATAGGATTATTATCATGCCGAAAATCAAGGATATGTATGCGGTCATACTGGCCGGAGGATCAGGCGAGCGATTCTGGCCGATGAGCACCACCAGCCGTCCGAAGCAGTTCCTGCCCATTCCCGCCGGCAAGCCGTTGATTTGCGCCACCGTGGAGCGGATTGAGAAATTAATTCCCGGGGAACAGATATTCATCATTACCCGGCGTGATTTGGCGGACATGGTGCATCGCGTCCTGCCTGGATTCCCGAAACAGAACATCATCGGTGAACCGTGCGGCCGGGACACGGCGGCGGCGGTCGCGCTCGGCGCCGGGTTGGTAAAAAACAGGAATCCAAACGCCGCGTTTTGCGTCCTGACTTCGGACCATTTGATCGAAAAAAACGATGTTTTCCGGAAAACGCTGGAAGAAGCGTTCCAGGTGGCGTTGTCTTCCGATGTCCTTGTTACGATCGGAATAAAGCCGTCCTTTCCCAGCACCGGTTTCGGCTATGTTGAAACCGAACGGAAACTGGAAGGAAAATTTAAAACCGTTTTCCGAAAAGTCAGGAGGTTTGTTGAAAAACCGGACAAAGCGACGGCGGTAAAATATCTAAAAACCGGCCGTTTTTACTGGAATTCCGGCATGTTTGTCTGGTCGGTTTCCGCGCTTGCGGCGGCAATCGCAAAATATCGTCCGCAATTGGCGGGGCTTGTCAACCGGGTCGCTGAGGCGTCATCCCGGCGATCCCTTGAAAACATATTGCGGAAAGAATATGCGCGGCTTGAAAAGATTTCAATTGATTATGCCGTCATGGAAAAAGCCGGCAATATCATCATGGCGGAAAGCAGGTTTATCTGGGATGACGTCGGTTCATGGTCCGCGCTTGAGGCCCATTGCGCCAAGGATACTCATGACAACGTGATCATCGGCCGGGGCGAAGTCCTGGATGCGTGCGGGAACATTGTCGTGGCCGAGGACGGCATGCTGGCGCTGGTGGGCGTGCGCGATTTGATCGTGGTCAGGTCGGGCGCGGCCACCCTGGTTTGTGCAAAAAACAAGGCGCAGGAGATAAAAAAACTGGTGGCGCGGATGAAAAGCGGCGGTAAATACAAAGGCATTGTCTAGTGGGGAATTTCCTTGGCATAGATTATGGCACTAAGCGCATCGGGGTGGCCGGCGGCGATGAAGTCATGCGGATCGCGTTTCCCTTGTGTGTCCTTGATAATTCAAGCCAGCGGCGGGTCATGGAAGAAATCAGGCGGATTGTCAGCGAGCGGGAGGTAACCGTGATTGTTCTCGGGTTGCCGCTCAGTCTTGACGGTTCAAGGGGGCTGGCCGCGGAAAATGTTGAGCGGTTTGCCGATGTCCTGAAAAAAAACATCAATCTCCCCGTTGAATTATGGGATGAACGCCTGAGCACAAAAATGGCGGAGCGGGCAATGATTGCGGGGGGGTTGTCGCGCGAGCGCCGTAAACAATCCATTGACCAATCCACGGCGCAGATTATCTTGCAGTCTTATCTGGATGCGCATGGTCCGCAAAATTAACATGCAAAGATACAAACTCCTGGTCGCCTATGACGGTTTTGAATATGCCGGTTGGCAGGTTCAGCCGGGCATGAAAACCATCCAGGGCGAGCTGGAAAAATGCTTTCACCGTCTGACGGGCAACCCCGTCAAGGTGCATGGCAGCGGCCGGACGGACCAGGGCGTGCATGCCGCGGGGCAGGCGGTCCACGCTGATTTGCCGGCGTATTTGCCGGAAGATAAAATAATCCAGGCCAGCAATGCCGTTTTGCCGGCCGCTATCCGGGTTTTGAAAGTTACGGCGGTTAAATCAGATTTTCATGCCCGGCGCGACGCGGTGAGCAAGGAATACCGCTATTTTATCTGGAATGGCGCGGTCATGCCGCCGTTCCTGTGCCGCTATCGGACGCATATTCGTTTGCCGCTCAATGTCCCCGCGATGCAAAAGGCTGCGGAGCTGTTGATCGGGAAACATGATTTTGCCGCTTTCACCGCCAATCCCAGGAGGATCGTGGAAAGCACTGTGCGGGAATTATCGCTCCTTGCGGCGCGGCGGCGCGGGAATGAAGTCACCATCGTGGCGCGCAGTGACGGATTTCTTTATCGCATGGTGCGCAGCCTGGCCGGCTTTTTGATCAGGGTGGGGCAGGGTGACATTCCGCATTCGGAGGCAAGGCAAATCCTTGAGCGGCAAATTCGGACGGCCGTGGTGCCGACCGCGCCGCCGCAGGGGTTGTTTTTGTGGCGGGTGGATTATTGATCGCAATATTTAAGTCTGACACTGTGCGGTATTCCGGATGATCTCAAGCGTTTCCTTGCCGAATTGGCGGGCTTTGGCGGGACCAATTCCTGGAACAAGCAGGAGGTCTTCCGGATTGTGCGGTTGGATAAGGGCCAGTTGCTTGAGCGTCGTGTTTGGATAAATAACATATGCGGGCACGCCGCCCATGGCCGCCGCTTTCCGCCTCCGCCATTCTTTCAGGCGCCCCAATATGCCGGTGGCCGGTCCGGTTTCCGGAAAATCATCCGGCGCCGCATTCGTATTTTTTTTGCGGGGTTTCTTGCGGCGGGTTCCGTCGTCCTGTGCCGGGCGCCGGGAGGGCATGGCCAGCGGAACATTTTTTCGGCCATGGGCTACCTCGTAGCCCAGCGGCGTCAGCGCAACCGTGGGATATTTTTCGCTGCTGAGTGTTATGCAACCGGCGGTAATGAGCGCGTCAATCAATGTCCAGGTGAAATCCGCGCCCTCATTCGCCAGCAGGCCATAGGTGGATTGCCTGTCCAGCCCGGATTCCAGCACTTCTTTGGCGCGGGAGCCGACCAATGTTTGGGTGACGCGGCCGCGGCCGAACCGGCCATTCAGCCGCCCTACGCAACAAAGCGCTTTTTGAATAATGACCGTTTCCTCCGCGGTGGGTAGCCGCGCATCTTTGCGCACGGCGGAGCGCGAGCGGCAATGGTCGCAACGTCCGCAAACGCGCAGGCGCTCGGCATCAGTATCGCCGAAATAGTTCAGGATATAATACTGGCGGCAATCGGGCGAGTCGGCATAATCAATCATGCGCCGCAGTTTCAAGTCATCGCGTTCGCGCTTGGCGTCCAGCCGTTCGTAATCTATCGCAAGATCATCCAGCGGTTTGATTGGCTTGACCAAGGCAGTGGTATAAATCCGTTTTCCCGGCGCGTAACCGCGGCTGATGAATCCGGCGCGTTCCAGGAGGTGCAAAGCCGTGGCAACCGCCATGTCGTTGGTCGTAGCCATTGCCGTCTCCTTGGCGATGGCCGAAATAGGCATTTGAATGGACCCCCGGTTGCCCAAGCGGACCAGGGTTTCGCGCGTATCGGCGATGATAGCGCGGGTCGGATTGGCGCCCGCGATAAAAAACTCCTGCGTGCGGATATCCGCGTAATTGAACAGCAGTTCGCATTGTGCCGGCTCTCCGTCGCGTCCCGCCCGGCCGGCTTCCTGGTAATAGGCCTCGACACTGCCTGGAATGTCGTAGTGCAGGATGAAACGCAAATCGGCGCGGTCAATGCCCATGCCGAAGGCGTTGGTGGCCACCGCCACCGGGACCGTTCCGCTCATAAACCTGGTTTGGGCGCGGGTGCGTTGTTCATCGGTCATGCCGCCGTGATATGCGACACATTCGATGCCCAGGTCGCGTAATTCCCTGGAACGCCGCTCGACGTTTTTGCGCGTGGCGCAATAGACAATGCCGTTTTTTCCGGCGCGGATCGCGGCGAGGACGCGTTCCATTTTTTCGTGATTATTTTGAACGCGGGTGACGGTAAAGACGAGATTGTGGCGGGCGAACCCGGTTACGAATATATTGGGCGGCCGGCGTCCGGACTGTTCCAGCGCCAGTTGCGTGATAATGTCGCCGCGCACTTCCGGCGTCGCCGTGGCGGTAAGCGCGATCACCGGCGGCCGGCCGATTGCGCGGAGCGCATGTTTCAAGCGGAGGTAATCGGGACGAAAATCGTGCCCCCATTGCGAAATACAGTGCGCCTCGTCAATCGCAAACAGGGCAATCGGGAGGGAAGCGAGCGCGGAGACGAACCGCGCGCTTTTGAAGCGTTCCGGGGCGATATACACCAGCCTGAATTCGCCGCGCATCATGCGCGTGATGCGGTCATCCAATTCGGAATCTTTCAGGGATGAATTGATGAAAGCCGCGGGAATGCCCCGGGCGGTCAGTCCGTCCACCTGGTCCTTCATCAGGGCGATCAGGGGCGAGACCACCACGGTAAGACCATCCAGCAACAGCGCCGGAAGCTGGTAACAGAGCGATTTTCCGCCACCGGTCGGCAGTACCACCAAGGTGTCTTCTCCGGCCATGACCGACCGGATGACATGTTCCTGCCCGTCGAGGAACTTCCTGAATCCGAAATGACGCTCCAGAACTACTTGCGGCGTAAGTTTTTGTTGCATGCTAATTCATAACTTGGATATTGCGCCGAAACGTGCAATATTCACATGTAAAATATAAATATATAATCTTGAAAGTAAAGATAAACAATGGCGGGATGCCCTCAGCAAAAGCTTGATTCGATGATGGATGGCTGTTAATTTTGTCACATTCTTCTATGACTGATTTGCCAATAGTGGTTTTAAAGATTTTGGCCATGTTCCTGGTGATGGCCATCGGCTGGTTCGCGCGCTGGCGCGGATACTTGACGGAGGCGGTCGGCCAGGTCATGGGGCGCATGCTGGTTGACCTGATTTTCCCGGCGCTGGTTTTCACCCAGATGCTGAAAACCATCAACCCGGAGGTCATGCGCGCGGGCTGGTATCTTCCCCTGCTTGGCTATGGCCTGATGGTTGTGGCCGAGGTTGTCGCCTTGATAATTATTCCCTTGTTCAACGGCAAGGAGCGCAAAAACACGGCGATTTTCCTGGCTGCCATGCCCAATTGGATTTACCTGCCGCTTCCCATTGTGCAGGGCTTGTTCGGCGACGCCGGCATCCGTGATATCCTGCTTTATAACGTTGGGTTTCAGCTGGCGCTCTGGACGATCGGCGTCTGGACTTTGCGCACCGGCCGGCCGGACCTGAAATCTTTCCGTGGCCTGTTGTTAAACCCGGGTTTGATGGCGACCGTGGCCGGCATATTGTTGGCGCTGGTCTGGCCGGCGGCCAGGATGCTTGATTCCGTCCGGCCGCAAGGAATATTTTCGGCCACCATGCCGCTGGCGGCGATATTTCAGTCCTTGGACATGCTGGGCAGCCTGACCATCCCGCTCTCATTGTTGATTACCGGCATTCAACTTGGCGGGTTGAAGTTGAGCGACCATATCCCATCGCGCAACCTGGTTGGCGTGATTGTGGCCCGGCTCATTGTCGCGCCGGCGGCGACGGTGTTGCTCATGCAGGTTGCGGGCCGGTTCGGTTTCAGGCTGGATGATGTTCCGCGGATAACCGCCTACCTGATCGCCGCCATGCCGGTGGCGATCAGCTGCAGTATTGTGGCCGAGCGGTTCGCCGGGAACGCCGCCTTGTCGGCGAAGGCGATATTTTATTCAACGCTTTTAAGCATCGTTACCGTTCCGGCGTTTTATTATGTTGTCAGATTTTTTAATTTATAGGTCAGTAGCATCCCATAGGATGCTCAGGTTGTTAGGCTATAGGCTGTAGACTATTAGGCAAATCAATATTTTTCAGGCCGATTTATAAAACTGCATTTCCGGTTTTTTAAAGATGCGGTTTCTATGTTTTGCACTACAGCCTACAGTCTTCCGCCGAAGGCGGATCCGCCCGTGGCGGAAAACCGCTACAGTCTCCGCGGCCCCCTGGGGCGCCCGTGGAACCGGATAGTTGATGAGGAAACAAAACCCCCTCGGCCC
>Ga0074199_1000445_pt1 | contig 65598 bp, 61 predicted proteins | sample EPASupsiteSAE347_FD_64528 | JGI IMG/M metagenome (GOLD analysis project Ga0074199, IMG submission 64528) | Bioremediated contaminated groundwater from EPA Superfund site, New Mexico - Sample SAE3-47 | ecosystem: Environmental > Aquatic > Deep subsurface > Groundwater > Contaminated ... | reverse complement strand
CGCTTTGCGCGTGCGCACCACGCGCTGACCGGCCGCAAAAAGCCGCACGGTCGCGCAGGCGCCGGCCACATCAGGCCGCCGTGGCGATCGATCCTGTCGATCCTGTCGCCGCCATGGCGGCCCTATTCCACGATCCTGAGCCAGCCTTCGGGCGCGGGAACGCTTCCTTCCTGAATGCCCATAAGCGTGTCGTAGAGCTTTTTCGTCCAGGGGCCGGGCTCGGTTTCGCTGTGGAACACGTGGAGCTTGCCGTTGTGGAAGATGCCGCCGATCGGCGTGATCACCGCCGCCGTGCCGCAGGCGCCGGCTTCGGCCAGCTCGTCCAGCCGGTCGATATAAATGTCGCGTTCCTCGGTTTTCATGCCGAAATAGTCGCGGGCGACCTGCAGAAGCGAATATTTGGTGATGCTGGGCAGAATCGAGGGCGAAAGGGGCGTCACAAAGCGGTCATCGCGCGTAATGCCGAAGAAATTCGCCGCGCCCGCTTCCTCGATCTTCGTATGCGTGGCCGGATCGAGGTAGATGCAGTCCTGGAAACCCCGCTCTCCGGCGATCTTGTGCGGCAGAAGGGAACCTGCGTAGTTGCCGCCCACCTTGGCCGCGCCCGTACCGTGAGGGGCGGCGCGGTCGTATTCGCTCGCCATGAAATTGACCGGCTTGAATCCGTTCTTGAAATACGGCCCCACCGGCGAGCAGAACACGCTGAAGTGGTATTCCGGCGACGGCCGGACGCCCAGATTGTCGCCCACACCCATGAGATAGGGGCGCAGGTACAGCGAGGCGCCCGTGCCGTAGGGCGGAACCCAGCGCATGTTGGCCTTCACGACCTGCATGCAGGCATCGATGAACTTTTCCTCCGGAACATGGGGCATGACCAGGCGGTCGGCCGTGGCGTTCATGCGGCTCGAGTTGCGGTCGGGCCGGAACAGTTGCACCCGCCCGTCGGCGCGCGTATAGGCTTTGAGGCCCTCGAAGCACTGCTGGGCGTAATGGAGGGCGGTGGAGCCCTCGGAAATCGTAATCATGTTATCGGAGACCAGGCGGCCCGAGTCCCAGGATCCGTCCTTCCAGTGCGACACATAGCGCCAGTCCGTCTTCGTATAGGAAAACGAAAGTTTTGCCCAATCCAGGTCGACCTTGGTCATTCAGCGCGCCTCAGGCCATAACCATGGCGGGCACTTTCTTCGTGGCGCCCATCACATCGGTTTCGATCATCTGATAACACTTGGTCGGACACTTGGCTATGCAGGTGCCGCAGGACGTACACTTGGCGTAGTCGGTGACCGGGATACCGTTCACCATCGTGATGCATTTTTCGGGACAGTTCTTCACGCAGAGTTCGCACTTGATGCATCCGACCTTGCAGGTCTTCAGGACGTTGGCCTTGAGGACATTGCGGTTCGAGCAGAGCACCACGGAACCCTTGCGGTCGCGCGGCACCATGGCGAAGAGCTTCTGCGGACATTCCTCGGCGCACATGCCGCAGCCCGTGCAGTTGTCGTAGTTCACGTGCGGCAGGCCGTCTTCGCCCATTTCGAGGGCGTCGAACTTGCACACGAGGGTACAGTCGCCGTAGCCCTGGCAGCCCCAGGCGCAGGCCTTGACCGAGCCGGTCGAAAGCTTGGCGGCGCGGCAGGTTTTCACGCCCACATAGTCGCCCTTGGACAGGGATTTGTCGTGGGAGCCCTGGCAGAGCAGCACCGACACGAGATCTTCGGCGACCGCGGCGACGCCCATGATTTTGGAAACCGCTTCCGCGGTGGAGGCGCCGCCCGCTGAACACTTGGTGGTCGGGGCGCGGCCGGTGGCCACCGCTTCGGCGTAGCCGTCGCAACCGGGGAAGCCGCAGCCGCCGCAGTTGGCGCCGGGAAGGGCTTCGCGCACTCTGTCGATCATGGGATCGCGCTCGACCTTGAACTTCTCCTGGAAGAAGCCCAGGGCCCAGCCGAGAAGGAAGGCCAGGATTACGGAGAAGGCGAGGGTGATCAATATTATGGTGAGCATTTCTCCGACTCCTTACTTGATCAGTCCCGAGAAGCCCATGAAAGCGACCGCGATGAGACTCGTGGCGGCGAACAGAATGGGCGTTCCCTGGAGGAACTTGGGGATCGGGCTGGTCTTGATCCTGATGCGTACCCCCGCGAGGAGGATCATCGCCAGGAGGTAGCCCATCGATACCGAAATCGCATAGACGATCGACTGGATGAAGGTGTAGCCGTAGTCGATGTTCTCGAAGGTTACCGCCAGGATCGCGCAGTTGGTCGTGATCAGCGGAAGGTAGATGCCCATCGCCGCATAGAGGCCGGGAATGTTCTTCTTGAGGTAGAACTCCACAAGCTGCGTCAGCGAAGCGATGACCAGGATGAACACGAGTATCTTGAGGAACGTCAGGTTGAGCGGAAGCAGGATAAAGTGGTAGATGGGCCATGTGGCCGCGGTCGCCAGCACGGTGACGAACGTCACGGCGAAGCCCATGCCCACGGACTGCCCTACGTCGCCCGTCATGCCGATATACGAACAGAGGGCGATATAGCGCATCAGGACGACGTTGTTGATCAGCGCCGCTACGAGAAAAATCTTCATCAGATCCATTTAGGCACGCTCCTTGGCTTTCGCAGCCTTCTGCATCTTGCCTTTGAGCCAGATGTTGAAGGAGATGAAGAGTGCGAACACCAGGAATCCTCCCGGCGACATCGTAAAGAACAGGATAGGCTGATAGGTGTCCGGCATCACCTGGATGCCCGCGAAAGTGCCGTTTCCGAGCACTTCGCGTATGGCGGCTATGCCCACCATGACCCATGTGTATCCGAGGCCCATGCCCAACGAATCGGCGATGGCATCCATCACCTTCTGCTTGTAGGCGAAGGCTTCGACGCGGCCCATGATGATGCAGTTTACGACGATGAGCGGTATGAACACGCCCATCGATTTGGAAAGTTCGGGGAAGTAGGCCTGCATCACCAGGTCGATGATGGTCGTAAAGGCCGCGATGATGATGATGAAAATCGGCATGCGCAGGGAGTTGGGAATCACCTTGCGGAAAGCCGAGATGATTATCTCGGAGAACAGGAGCACGAAGGACATCGCCAGCCCCATGCCCACCGCGTTGGACACCGACGTGGTGACCGCGAGGGCGGAACAGAGGCCGATCATCAGCATGAGGAGCGGGTTCTCGAACACGAGCCCCTGTTTGAATATTTTCCAGAGTCGCTTCATGTCATTTCCCTCCCTCGGGCGCGGTCTCGGGCGCGGTTTCAGGCGCGAGCATGGCCGCGTTTTCGATCCAGGCCGCCGCCGCGTCTCCCGCCGCCTTGACGATCCTGGTGAGCGCCTTCGAGGTGATGGTGGAAGCCGTGATGGGAATGACGTCTTTCTTGACTTCGAACGCGTCGGTCACCACTTTGCCCGCGAACTGTCCGGGGAAGGTGATCCTGTTCGCCTTGTCGACAAAGTAGCTTGCGTTTTTGGCGTTGGCACCGAGTCCGGGAGTGTCCTTGTTTTCGAGCACACGTACACCGACAATGCGGCGGTCGAGGCCCGTTCCGACCAGGAGCACCGACTGCCCGCCGTAGCTCGATCCTGCGGCCTTGACCGCGAGTCCGAGCAGTACACCGTTCTTCCTGGCCTGATAGGCCGTCTGGAATATTATCGAAGGATCGGCGGAGAGGACATCCGTAGGCACGAATTCGTCGGCGTCGGCGAAAAGGTCCTTCAGGGATTCATTGACCTGCCTGGTTTTGTTGGCTTCGATCGGGTCTTTGGTTGCGGCATATACAAAAGAGAGCCCCACGCAGGCCACGGCGGCGAAAATCGCCAGGATGAGGCCGAGTTTCGCGAATTGCTTCATCATTTCGCGGCCTCCTTGGCGGGTTTGGCGGATTTGGCGGGGACAAGCGGTTTGACGTAACCGTATTTTTTGCCGCGGATCTTGTTGAGGTAGGGGACGATCATGTTCATGATCAGGATCGCGTAGGTCACGCCTTCGGGGAATCCGCCGAATTTGCGGATCACCACCGTGATGAGGCCGATGCCCACGCCGTATAGCGCCTGGCCCGCCCGGGTGAGCGGTCTCGTGGCGTAATCGGTCGCCATGAAGAAGGCGCCGAACACCACGCCGCCCGAAAGTACGGCCAGGATCGGGTCCATGCCCAATAGCAGGGAGAAAAGCATCGTCGAACCGATCATCGCGACGGGAACGATCCACTGGATCACGCCCATGGCGAGGAGGAAGAGCCCTCCGATCAGGATGAGGAGGATGGAGCTTTCGCCCAGGGAGCCCGAGCGGTACCCCATGAAGAGCTGGCGGTACAGACCGCCCGCGCCGTCGGCGCCGAAATACGCGGCGACGTCAGCGATGGCCGTACCCTGTTTTATCATGCCCAGGGGCGTGGCGGCCGACGTAGCGTCGAGCGCCTGCAGACCGTTGGGCAATGACCATGTGGTGATGGCGGCCGGAAAACTCATGAGGAGGAAGGCGCGGCCGATCAGGGCGGGATTGAAGGGGTTGGCTCCGAGTCCGCCGAAAAATTCCTTGGCCACGATGATGGCGAATGCCGCTCCGAGGGCGCCCATCCAGAGGGGCGTGGCGGGCGGAAGCACCAGGGCGAGCAGGAGGCCGGTCACCACGGCGGAAAAGTCGCTGATGGTGGTCTTGGCCTTGATAAGCTTGCGGAACACATATTCGGACAGGATCGCGCTGGCCACCGTGACGAGAATGAGGGCCAGGGCGTGCAGGCCGTAAAGATAGACGCCGTAGCCCGCGGCCGGCACGAGGGCAATGATCACCGACAGCATGAGCTGGGGCGTCCGCACCGGCGTAAACGCGTGGGGGCTCGACGAAAGCAGCATGCCTTTACCGGGCATTCTGGGCCTCCTTCTGTTTTATCGCGCGCAGGACCTGTTTGCCGACCCTGAAGCGCTGGACGAGCTGCCGGCGCGCAGGACATACGAAGGAACAGGTGCCGCACTCGATGCAGTCGAGAAGTCCGATCTTGTCGGCTTCCTTGTAATTTCCGTCCTCGATCGCGATCGCGAGGAGAACGGGCGAGAGCCGGCAGGCGCAGGCGCGCATACAGCGGCCGCAGCGGATGCAGGTCTCTTCTTCTTCGAAAGCCGATTCCTCTTCGTTGAGAAGGAGGACGCCCGAAGTATTCTTCTGGATGGGGATGGCGTAGTTGGGAACCGCCACGCCCATCATCGGGCCGCCGTAGATCACGCGGCGCAGGGCTTCGTCATCGGCTTCGGAAAGACCGGCCGCGATGATGTCCGATACGGGCGTTCCGATGGGAGCCACCACGTTGGCGGGCTTTTTGCAGGCGCCGCCCGAAATGGTGAGTCCGCGCTCGATGAGAGGCTTGCCGTCGCGGAAAGCGTCCACGAGGGCGCAGAGGGTGCCGATGTTCTGCACGACGCAGCCCACGTCCATGGGCAGGCCGCCCGAAGGCACTTCCTTGCCGGTAAGCGCGGTGATGAGCATTTTTTCGCCGCCCTGCGGATACTTGGTCCTGAGCAGCTGGATCTTGATGTCCATGCCGCCCCTGCCTGTGCGCGGGCTCTCGGCGAGCGCCTTTTCGAGGGCGGGCAGCACGTAGGCCTTGTTGTCCTCGACGGCGATCACGCCCGAAGGCGCGTTCACGATCTTCATCGTGATCGCCACGCCTTCGACTACGTCGGCCGGGCGTTCCATCATGGTGCGCTCGTCGATGGTGAGCCAGGGTTCGCACTCGGCGCCGTTGGCGATGACGAGGGAGATGGGCTTCGGGGGAGCGAGTTTGACGTGCGTCGGGAAACCCGCGCCGCCCATGCCCACGACACCGGCCGCCCGCACACGCATCAGGGCCTCTTCCTTCGTGCAGGCGAATGCGTCCAGCGGCGGCATAAAATCGTTCTGCGCGGCCGTCGCGGCGGAAGCCGCGGGCACTTCGCCGCCTTCTGGTATGGGAGCGGGCGCCGCATCGATGATGATGCAGAGCCCGTCCGTGTTGTTGGACTGGGTTCGCGGTTCGATCTTTTTGACGATTCCGGAAATGGAGGCGTGCACGGGCACGGTCATCCTTCCGTCGGCGTCGGCGATCTTCTGGCCGCGTTTTACGTAATCGCCCACTTTGACCAGCGGCTGCAGCGGAGCGCCGAAATGCTGGTTGACGGGGATTACGACCTGTTTGACATCGCGCAACCATTCGATGGCGATGCCGCTCGAACGGTCTTTTTTTTCTGGCGGATGCGCGCCGCCTCTGAACGTCTTCACTGCCATGGCGGAAAGGGTCTCCTTTGCCGGTATGGGTCCGTGCCGGGGTCGAAGGACAAGAGAAAGCCCTGCGACGGCGTACGGAACTCGTAGACTGGTGGGATATCGCGGCATAATAACGCGGTTTTTCGAAAACGGTCAAGCATGGAGAGAATGCATATCATTTCCGTACAATTATTTCGATAACTTTATATCCATTTCTTCCGCTTGAAGTAGATCAGTTCGCCGATGACTACGGTAGCCATTACGCCGAGCACCGCCGGGTATGCCCAGGGCTTGTCCAGCTCGGGCATGTGCCGGAAATTCATGCCGTAGACGCCCGCGATGAAGGTGATGGGTATGAAAATAGCCGACAGAATGGTGAGCAGTTTCATGATCTGGGACAGGCGGTTGTTGATCGCCGACAGGTGCAGTTCCAATATCTCGGCCGCGTGCTCCCTGTAGGACTCGAGGGCTTCGATGGCCTGCACCGTGTTTTCGTACAGGTCCCGCAGGTACGGCGCGAGCGCCGGATCCACGAATCCCCCGTCCGTCCGCGCAAGGGCTCCCACCGATTCGCGCACGGGCCAGACAATCCTGCGCATTTTGGCCAGCTCGCGCTTCAGTTCCTGCAGTCCGACGACAAAATCCCTGTCGTATTCGTTTTCCTCGTTCGTAAAGTCGAACCCTTCAAGCCTGTCGCCGACGTGTTCCAGTACGACAAAATAGTTGTCCACGATCACATCCAGGAGGCGGTAGAGCAGATAGTCCGCACCCATCGACCGGACCCTGCCGGCACCCGCGATGATTCTTTCGCGCACCGGAGTGAAGCAGTCGCCCGGGCGCTCCTGGAAGCTGACCAGCGTGCGCCCCTTCAGGAGAAAGCTGACCTGTTCGTATTCGATCTCGCCGTCATCGTGCAGGATGAGCATCTTGGTGATGAGGAAAAGGCAGTCGCCGTAGCTTTCCAGTTTGGGGCGGTGTTCAGTATTGAGAATGTCTTCGACCACAAGGGGATGCACGCCGAGTCCCGCGCAGATTTTTTCCGGCGCGCCGCCCGACAGGCCGTTCACGTTGATCCAGTTGACTTTGGCGGGATCGATTTTGCGCAGGAGTTCTTCGACATCGCGCGGAATGATGAGTTCCGCGCTTTTTTCGTCGTAGCAGTAGGTGGAGTAGGTGGCTACCGTGGGTTCGCGGTCGCCCACGTAGACCGGAGTGCCGGGCGGCATGCCCGCCGTGGCTTCGGAAACACCGGAAAAGGGCAGAGGCGAACCGCGGCGCCTACCGCTCCGGCCGTTCGATTCGCTCTTGCCGGAGAGTCCGCCGGCCCTTCCGTCCGTTTTGCTTTTCCCGCCGGACCGCCCCGTGCCGCGCCGTTTTCTGGCCATGCCTGAAAGCCTACTCCGGGAACTCGCCGCGCGCAAGATCGCCCCGTGCGCGGTCGCATCATGCAAAAGGCGCCGCGCGCGGCGCCTTTTGCATGAGTTGCTGAGCCAATTTCAAAAGTCGGGTGCTTTTGAAAAAGCCTCTATTTATTGGTTATTTCCTGCCGCGGAACATGACGCGGACCTGCTTGTACAGGCCCTCGCCTTCGCTCTTGGTTTCGATGTCCACGATATCGTTGAGCGTAGTGTGCACGATGCGGCGCTCGAAGGGATTCATCGGCTCGAGGAGAACCGAGCGCGACGTGCGGCGCACCTGCTCGGCCGATTCGTATGCCATGCGTACCAGGGATTCCTCCCTGCGGATGCGGTAATTCTCGGAATCGAGGATGATGCGCATGTCCTCGCGGCCGAGCCTGCCCGCATATACGTTGGCGAGAAGCTGGAGCGCGTCCAGATTCTTGCCCTTTTTCCCGATGATGATGGAGGCATTGGTCGAGTCGATCTTGAGGCCGATCTTTTTTTCCTCGCGGAAAAGCACGGTCACTTTTGCGTCATAGCCCATTTTGGCGATCGCTTCGGTCGTCCAGGCGATCATCTTTTCCTCGAACTCACCCTCGGGGATGAGCGGGGCGGCCGAAAGCGTGCGCGGCGTGTGCGACATGCGCATTTCGGTCTCGTCATCGCCGGACTCTTCGTCGTACGCGGCAGCCGCGGCGGACGAGGCAGACCCGGCCGAAACCGCCGACATGACCGGCGCGGCCGCGCGGACTTTCGCCCCGGGCATTTCGTGGGTATGGACCCTGATGCGGGCTTTGCCTTTCTTGAAAAGCCCGCCGGCCTGGCTTTCCAGAATTTCAACGTCGAAACCGTCGGTCTCGAGACCGAGCTGGGCGGCAGCGGCTTCGATCGCCTCGCGCTCGGTCCTTCCTTCGAACTCATATATCATTTCGTTGCTCCTGATCAGTGAGGAATCAGCGCGCTTTCTTCTTGCCCGAACCGCCCGAAGCTTTGCCCTTCGCGGCGGAGGAAGCATTGCCTTTCGCAGCGTCCGGCCGGCTTTCGGCGTCACCGGCTTTCTTTTCGAGCCATTCCCGGGTTTTCTCGCTGAAACTGCGAGTGTCGGCCCTGGGCCCGGAACGCACCGTCGTCTTGCCCGCGTTTTTGGCGTTGACCGACTGTCGGTTCGCATCGGACCCTGTCCTCGCCCGTGCGCCGGAAGAACCCGTCGCGGAACCGCCCGAGCCTGAGCCCGCACCACCGGAGCCTGCTCCGGAGTTGCCGGCCGCCACTGCGTGCCGATGGCTCTTGATGACCCGGTTGATCACGATCTGCTGGGCAATGGTGAGCACGTTGCTGATGATCCAGTAAAGGAGAAGACCCGACGGTACGTCGTACAGCATGAAGAAGAACATGATGGGCATGCCGTAGGACATCATCTTCATCTGGTTGGCGGCCTGGGCGTTTTGACCGCCGGAAGCCGACGGATTCGACGCCTGCGTGTACTTGCCATACAAAAGTTGGCTGAACAGATAAATGATGGGCAAGGCCCTCAAATCGTTCCAACCGAGGATCGGAAGCCGGAAACTGCCGAAGTTGAACACGGTTTCGGGCAACGAAAGGTCGGGAATCCAGCCGGGGATGAACATCGCGCCGCGCAGGTCGAAATGGTTGTTGAAAAGGTTGTACATCGCCAGGAAGAGCGGCATCTGGATGAGCATCGGCAGACAGCCGGACATCGGATTGTAGTTCTCGCGCTTGTAGAAAGCGGCCGTTTCTTCATTGAGTTTCTGGGGATTGCCCTTGTACTTCGCCTGGATTTCCGCAATCTGCGGCTGCAGTTCCTGCATCCTCGCCGAAGCCATGGAGCCCTTCTTGGTAAGCGGGAACATGATGGCTTTCGTAAGGATGGTGACGAGAATGATGGCCACGCCGTAGTTGGGAATGAGGCTGTAGAAGAGATTGAGAAGGAACTTGAGGCCGATTTCGAGCCAGCCGAGTATGTTGGATCGCTCGACCGCGTCCTCGAGCCGCAGGCCGGAGCGCCCGAAGGCGTTTTTGTCGGCGTATTCATATTTGGAAAGCTGCGCGGTGGTCTTGGGACCGAAATAGAAATAATACGTATCGGTCTGACGGCTCGCCTTGATCGTCGGCCGGATGAGTGCCATGGTGTTGGTCTGCTTGATTGCAGGATCGCTGCCGGTCAGGAACCTGTAGGTCGCGAAAGGCGCTTCGGGCACCGCAATGAAGGCAAAATACTTGCCCGCGATCGCCGCCCAGGAAGGCTGTTCCTTGGGAACGAGGGGCGTTCCCGCCTTGGGCGATTCGATTTTCCTCTTGCCGCCCACCTCGGTGATGTATTTGCGGGAGTCCGCATTCTTGGGCAGCTGGTCGAACCTCGGTCCGATCTGCGGTCCCATCGTGAGGGTATACGCATAGCCGCCCTGATCGAGGGGCAGGTATTCGTTGCGGGAATTTTCGAGGGTGACCGCCAGGCCGAACATGTATTCGCCCTCGCGGAAGGTGAACGCTTTCCTGTAGGTGAAGGGCACCGGCTCCGCGGAACCGGCTACGGTCGCATAATAGGTGCGGCTGAACTCGATGGTTTTATGATCGCCGCCGAGCCACTGGACCGACATGAAATCCTTCACGGGCGCGGCATCAGGTCCGCCGAAGGCCAGCGAGAGGCCCTGGCTTCCCGCGGAACCGGGAACGATCAGGTCGACGAAACCGCTTTTGTCTTTGTGGTCCTTGAGTCTGAGCGAGACGAGGTCGCCGCCGGCGTTGGTGAAGGTCGCCTCCAGGAGGTCGGTCTGGACCGTGTAACGCTGCTCCGCGAGAGGAGCAGCGACCACGGCGCTGGCCGCGCCGGCAGGAGTCCCGGCCGCCACGGGCGAAGCCGGGGTCTGGACAACGGGCGCTTTAGCGTTCGGGTCGGCCGAAACGAGGCTCGTTCCGACGCCCGGCACGACGCCGGGCGTCGTGGTTGAAGCCGCGGGGGCGGCTTGCGTCGTCTGGGTCGTGGCGGGCGGGAAAATAGCGTTCTGGATCATGAATCCTACGCCGACCACCAAGGTTGAGAGCACCACCGCGATGATGGTGTTCCTGTTTTCTTCTTTTGAACCGGATCCGGAGTTGAATAAGCTCATGGTACTGGGTCAAAGCCTCCCGGGTGGAATGGATGACATTTCAATATCCGTCTTGCCGCGAGCAGAATGCCCTTGAACGGGCCGTATTTGGATACGGCCTCGTAGGCGTAGGCGGAACAGGTGGGAACGAATCTGCAGGACGGGGGAAAGAGCGGCGAGATAAGCAGCTGGTACAGCTTTATGAGGATGAGAAATGGAAAGGAAAGCAGCCTTTTGACCGCGTTCATGTTCGCATTCATGCACGCATCCCTGCCAGGATTCCAGCCTTGCGGAGGAGCTGAGCCATCCTCGAACGGTATTCGGGAAGTCCGGCTTCGTCGGGGAACATGACGAACGCGACATCGTAGCCCGGTTTGATCCGGCTTTTGTCGAGCCTCCAGGCTTCCCTGGCCAGCCGTTTCGCCCTGTTCCTCTGCACCGATCCTGCGAAGGACCGGACGGGAACGAAAACCGCCCGGCTATTCTCCAGGGAGTTTTGCGCTATATGAATGCGCATCCCTTTGCAGGAATACCGGGCTCCGGACCGGAAAACCCGGTCTATCTCGGGTTTCGACCGAACGCGATCCGCTTTCGGAAACCCTTGTCCGTTTTTGTCCATGCTCCCCGTCCGGGGATGGGCTTCAGTATTTCTTGTTCTCGTCGGCGACGGTCAATTTGCTCCGTCCCTTGGCCCGGCGCCTTTTGAGGACGAGGCGTCCACCCTTGGTGCTCATGCGGGCACGAAAGCCGAATTTGCGGTTCCTGCGGGTCCTGGAGGGTTGATAGGTGCGCTTCATGGCGACAGTCTCCTTGGTATATGCGCCAGAGCCTCATGGCTCCGGCCGATATTCATGGTTTTGGACTCTCCGGAGACCGGTCAGGCTCCCGGAGCGTACAGGGGTGGGAGTATACAACCCGCCCTGCCCTTGGTCAATGGCGCGCATGGCCTGCGCCCGCAGCGGCGAGGCGGCCTGCAGCCTGTCCCGGAGCCTCTGCGTTTTTTTTCATTCATCGATCGGTATCCCCCAGCGCAGCGCAAGGTCGCGCACGTTGAGCAGGCTCATAACGGGCACGCCTTCCTCCATCATCATGGCCATGACGCCCCTTTCTTTTGAAAGATCGAAAGGATAGGGCGGCAGAAAACCGCTTGAAAGCTCGATCACGGCGTCTGAAGTGCCGAGACTCGCGTCGGCGCCGCCGATATTCGCATACAGCGCCATGCGCTTCCCCTTCGCCGCTTCGCGATAGAGGGACATTCGCTTTCCCACCGCATCGGCAAGGCTTGCAGGCTCGATAAAGCCGGCGCCCAGCGCTTTGGCCGACCTGCGGGCGATTTCAGCCGCAAGACTCCTCGCTTCCGGTTCCAGGTCGGCTGCGGTATCTTCCGCTCCGCCCGCCGCGACACCTACGGATACAGGCTCCAGATACCCCCCTTGCGACAGGAGGACTTCCATCTCGGGCCAGGTGAAACCACTCTGGTTCGCGCCATAGGTCGAGGCGGTCACCGAGGACACGACCGCGAGCCGCAGGCCCAGGCTCCGGCAGGCCAGGGAAAAGGCGAGGTTCAGTCCCGGGAAAGAGCCCGAAAAACTCGCCGCGACAAAATCGCCCTCGCGCAAGCCGGCACCCCAAAGTTTTTCGACCAGAACGGCCGCCCACCGCGGGTCCTCGGCGGTCCGTTTCGCGGAATGGCTTCCGAGAGTCGTCGTGAGAGGCGTCAACTCCTCGCCCAGAAGCCCCTTGCCCTGAATGTCGGCCAGCAACCCCGCGTCGATTTTGCGCGCGCGGATAAAGGCTTCGGCATCGCGCATCGACGCTTCGGCCCGGGCTGCCGCCGCGGCGACTGCGGCCGGAACCGGCGCCCCCGCCTCTGTGGGCAGGGTCAAAAAGGCGGCCGCAATCGTGCACAGAATGGCGGCAACAAAAACCGCGACGGGGACTGCGGCAAGGGCCGCGGGAGGAGTCGAGGAAGGAGCCGCGACAGGCCGCCCGACACGGAATGCCCCCTTGCCGGCCATTGTGCCGAATTTCCGCTCGAACGGCGCGGGCGGCCGAATGACGCCGGTCACAGCAGCCTGAGCGCCCCCAGCGCCGCAAGCAGAAGGCGGACAATGGCCGCTCCGCCCAGCGATACCGCACAGGTCGGAAGGACGCCATCCGAAAGCATTCCCGCGGCAAGAAGGCCGGGAATAAGGTAGCCGATGCTCCTCAATTCACCCGGGAGCCCCGGCACCGCGCCTGAAATCCGCTCCGCGGCAAAACCGACGACGAAGCCGACGAGCAGCGTCACCGCGAATCGCCTCCTGCCGTAAAGCACCATGATCCGCGAAAGCACGAAGCGCACGAAAACCCAGGTGAGAATGGCCAGGGAATACGTCGCAAGAATCCGCAAAGGCCGGTTGAGAAAGAGCGCCAGATAGCCCGGCACTACGAATCCGCCGGAAGCCAGGCCGAAAATTTCCGTCGCGACGAGATTCACGACGATCCCCAGCCCGATGGCGATATCCTGGATCACGAAGATATCCTTTCAGGAGCAATGCCGGCTCCCGGAATGCGCCAGCCCTTTGTGTTCCCGCAGAACACAACGCGGGGCGCGACCTTCCCGGCCGCGACTGCCGCATCGAGCCTGGCCGCAAGCGAGGTTTCAAGACCTCGCCGAGGCACGAAGTCGGGTTTTGCGCCGCCTCCGGCCAGGCGTTTCAGCAAAAGCGTTCCGGGCGCGTCGCCCGTCACGATGAAGTCGCCCGGCAGCGACGCGGCGATAAAAGAGGCAAGACGCGAAGTCCGGTCGACCCGGTGATTGTAGACGAAAAGAAGTGGCCGTTCCCTGCCGCCGTCTTCATCTACAAGCTCCAGGAGCGAATCAGGATCGTTGGCCGCCGAGGCGTCAAGGGCGCGGAAGCCCCCGGCCAGATCGAGTTCGCGAACCGCTCCCGGATCGGCTTCGGCCTTGCGCATGCCTCTGAACGCGACATCGTCGGACAGCCCCAGACTCCTGGCCACTTCGAGAGCGATACCCGCGTCTTCCATCCACCAGGCGGGAGCGCCTTCCCGCAGTCCGGACGGCGCGGGCGGCGCGAGACGCAGCTCGGTTCCGAGCGCCGCGGCCCGGCCGGCCAGCATCCGGGCGACGAAAGGGTCGCCCACGATCAGCGTACCGTGTTCGGGAATCGTATTTCCGAGCGTCGCGGCGATTTCCCCGACGCTGCGTCCCATCGTTTCAACATGATCGAGGCGGGCATTGGTAATGACGCCGATCGTCGACCGTATCATCCGGCGCTCGGAAACCCACTGGAATTCGGGATTCAGCGCCATACATTCGACCACGAGCGCCCTGGCGCCCGCGCGTTTCGCACGCTTCACCGCGTCCATCTGTTCACGGACATTGGCCTGCGACCGCCTGCCGATCGTTTCCTCGCTCCCGTCGGGCAGGACATAGCGCGGCGTGGTCCCCGTGGTCTTGGAAAGCGCGGGTATGCCGCCTTCGCAGAGTGCCGCGCGGATAAGCCTGGCCGTCGTGGATTTCCCGCGCGTGCCGTTCACATGGATACGGATGGGCACGGCGTTCCGTGCGCGCCAGAGCGCCGCCCGCTCTGCGATGCCAAGCGCCGACACAAACGCGAGCGCTCCGCCAAGCACGGACAGACTATTCAAGAAAGGCTCCGGGACCGGCCGCAGGCATGGACTGCGCGGTCAGGCCGGTTGAACGTTTCCGTTTCAGTAAAGGTTTTGATGAGGATACTCGGAGTTTACCCATCTTGATTTTTGCCATAATAAGGGCGGAAACTCGGGCAAACAAGGTATTTCGCGCTTTTTATACCGTTTTCCCGCATACTGTCGCATAACGGCCTCAGTCCTTAAGATTCTTCCTCAACCGCTCGAATATGCCCAGCAGCTCGGGCGGCAAATCCGCCGCAGGGGCCACTGGGGCCACTGGGGTCGCCGGGGCCACAGAGACGGCCGCCACTACCGGCGGCATAACGGGCGCCCTGGCAGTTTCGCTGGAAGGCGCGCCTGTCGGCGCGCCTTCCAGCGTGCCCTCGGGCGCGCCGGGAAGCGCCCGCATGCGCTCCCCGGCAGTCAGCTTCAAGGCCATGGCGCGCACGCCCAGCTCCGGATAGCGCTGCTGCACCGACGCGACGATCTGTTCCTGCCGCATCTGCAGAAGCTGAATCCAGCCGGAGTGCTCGGCCTCGACGATAAGGATCCCGTTGCGCACATCGACCGGCCTGGAGTGGTCGCCCAGCCGCGGACCGGCGATTTGCCGCCAGGAACCGAGAAACTCGACATAGCGGCCGCCGGCGCCCATGGTCTCGCGGTCGAAAAAGACCTCGAGCAGCGCGGAAACATCTTTAATGCGCGAATCGCCCATGTTCCACCCGGTACACCAGCGTGTCCGAATCAGAATACTCCTGCCACGGTTCCTCGGGAAGGAAGGTAAAAAAGGCCTGCGCTTCGGTTTCCGGACCCGGCAGAAGAGCGAGAAAACGCCTTCTCTTGCCTACGTCCAGCTCGAGCAGCACGTCGTCCAGCAGGAGCACCGGCCATTTTCCGGCCCGTTCGGCGTACAGGGCCGCCTGTACCGCCCGCAGAATAAGCGACGCAAGCCGCAGCTGCCCCGTCGACGCGGTCGCCGCGAAGTCCGCTCCTTCCGACCGGAAGATCCAGCGGTCCCGGTGCGGGCCTGACAGACTCGTACCAAAGGCTATTTCGCCTTCCCTGGCCGCTTCGAGGCGCGCGGCGACCGCCGGAATGTCCGCGTCGACGGGCCAGCTCGGCCGGTAGTCCAGGTCGACCTTCCTGCCGACCAGGGACACGGCCTCGTACATCGCGGGAAAGCGCGGAGCAAAGGCTTCCAGAAGCGCGAGCCTGTCGCGCATGAGTTCGAGCCCCACGCCTGCGAACTGCAGATCGAGAGCCTCGATGAGCCCGACGTCGGCGTCGCGGATCGCGGCATTCCGCTGTTTCAGGATGCGCTTGTATGAGCGCAGCGTGTCGATATACGCCACCGACAGCATGCTCGCGCACTGGTCGAAGAAAAAACGTCTGCGTTCGGGTTCGCCGTCGGCAAAGCTGAAATCTTCATGGCAGAACACGACCGCCGGGTTGTGCGACACGAGTTCCTTGCGGTCGTGCAGAGGCTTGCCGTTCAGCCTTATGTCTTTTTCCCTGTCCGCAAACCGCACCGAAATCGTCTCGGGCGGGTCGGCTTCCCAGGTTCCGGAGAGGAAAAATCCGGGCGACCCCCTGGCGGGAACCTGCGCATCCACGGCCCCTCTGAAGGAAGCGCCATAACAGAGGTAATAGAGCGCTTCGAGAAAATTGGTTTTTCCCTGACCGTTCTCGCCGACGAGGAACACCCGGCGCGCATCCGTCACAAGTTCGCCGTCGGCAAGATTGCGGAACGACGAAACGCGCAGACCTAGAAAGGACATGGGCGCAATGGCTTTTTCAACACACCGCCAGTCTCCGCGGGTCCGTTACCTCAGCCCTCAATCGAGCTGCATGGGCATGACCACATGGAAGTAGTCCTGCGCCGGCTCGGGCTTGATGGTGATCGCGCGCGCGGCTTCGCTGAATTCCACCGTCACGGACTCGGAATCCATGGCCTTGAGGGGTTCCTCGACATACTTGTAATTGAGCGCAATGGTCAAATCTTCGCCTTCGTAGCGGCAGGGCAATTCTTCGCGCGCCGTTCCGATCTCGCTTTCCTCGGAAGAAAGCGTGAGCGTCCCGTCGGACAGCCCGAAAAAAGTCCGATTGGATTTCTGCTCGACGAAAATGGATACGCGCCTGAGCGCGTCCGAAAGATCGGACTTCAGCACCGTAAAGGATTGGCGCTGGTTTTGGGGAATGACTTTCTGGTAGTTGGGAAACTGTCCTTCGATAAGGACGCTCGATATGGAATAGCTGCCGAAGCGGAAAAACACGTTCCGGTCGGTGACGGCCATGGAGACCATGCCTTCGTCGCCCGATCTTTTTACGAGAATGCCTAAGGCTTTAGGGGGAACGATCACCCCGCGGAAGTCGGGAATGTTGCCTTCGAATTCCTTTTTGGCGAAAGAAAGCCTGCGGCCGTCGGTGGCCACCATGATGACGCCGCCGTCCGGGGCTTTTTCCATGAATACGCCGTTCATGAAATACCGCGTTTCGTCGGTGGACACCGCAAACATCGTCTGCGTCACCATTTTGCGCAGTTCGCGCGCGGGCACTTCAAAATAGGATTCCTCGGGAGCCCTGGGAAGTTCGGGAAATTTTTCGCCCGAAATGGTCTTGAGCTGGAACCGGACTTTTTTGTTGGAGGGTTTCAGCGTAACCCGGCCTTCGGTCTGTTCCACCGTGATCTCGCCGTCGGGAAGGGAAGCGAGAATGCCCGACAGTTTGTCGCAGAATACGGTGACCGATCCCGAAATCGCGTCCGAAACGGGGATTGTGGTTTCAAAAGCCACTTTTACATCGGTGGCGCGGAGCGTGAGGCTTGAGCCTGACACTTCGAGATACACGTTGGACATTATCGACAGCGCGTTTCTGGATGCGATGATCTCCTGGGCAAAGGAGATTTCGCGCGCGAAGCCGGACTTGTCGCAGGTAAATTTCATTGATGACCCCCCCGATCCGGGCGATGCCGGGTGTTGACCGAGTATAGCAGAGCTTGAGAAGTAACGGAACGGCTTTTCCGCATCGTATGGCATGCGTGGAAAAGTTTTTCGCGTTCTTCTTGTTATTGTTTATATAGTTCTATATATCAATAATAATAGTAATAAGGGCGGAGTAAATGTGTATAACACTTATAACCGTATATAACACAATACTTTAGAGGTTGTGGAAAAGCTGTGTTTTCCGCGTTCCCTTTTTGCACATTTGCAGTCGGGAACAGGGTTATCCACAAGCGGGGCCTCTATGCGCACGGTTTGTGCACGGCTTTTTATTCAGGATTTTACGCCATATTCCTTTGCGATCCGCGTGAGTCCCTGCAGGGTGGATTCAAAATTCGGGTCGAGTTTGAGTCTTTCTTCTATCTTCTGGCAGGAATGCATGACGGTAGTATGATCCCTGCCGCCGAACTCCATGCCGATTTCGGTGGTCGAGTATTCGGTGATGTCCCTGATGATGTACATGGCGACCTGGCGCGGAAAAGCGATGTTTTTGCTGCGCTTTTTTCCTTTAAGGTCGGCGAAGGTGAGTTTGTAGTGCTCGGCCACCGTCCGCATGATGGAATCGACGGTGACGTTGTCGTGCCGGAACTTGGAGAACATGTCCTTAAGCTGTTTTCGGGCGACTTCGGGAGTTATTTCCTGGTGCACCAAGTCGGCATAGGCGACCAGTTTGGTCAGGGCGGCTTCGAGGTCCCGCACGTTTGTGGCCACGTTTGTGGCTATTATTTCGATCACTTCGTCCGAGACGGGGACGGAAGCCGACGCCGATTTGCTTTTGAGTATGGCGCAGCGCGTTTCGTACTCGGGCGGCTGCAGGTCGACATTGAGGCCCCGCTCGAAGCGGCTGCGCAGGCGGTCCGACAGGTTTTTGAGTTCGGACACGGGGCGGTCGCAGGTAAAGACCATCTGTTTGTCGGCGTCGTACAGGGCGTTGAAGGTGTGGAACAGCTCTTCCTGCACGCCCGGCTTGTTCTGGAGGAAGTGGATGTCATCGATCAGGAGATAGTCGACACTCCGGTATTTGTTCTTGAATGACTGGGTGGAGCGGTCATGTATGGTCTGGATGAATTCGTTGGTGAACTCTTCGGCCGTGATGCAGATGATGCGCGATTCGGGGCGCGTGGTGAAGACGCGGTTTCCGACGGCGTGCATGAGGTGGGTTTTGCCCAGTCCGACGCCGCCATAGATGAGACAGGGGTTGTAGACTCTGCCCGGGTTCTTTGAAACGGCTTCGGCCGCATTGGCCGCGAATTTGTTGTGTTCGCCCACGACGTAATTTTCGAAGCGGTAATCCGGCCGCAGGAGCGGGTGCCGGCTTGCGGCACGCGGGGCGGGTGCCGACGCGCTCTGTTCCGGCGCGGGGCGCACCGGCGCGGCGTCTTTCGCAAGGATCTGCGTATTCGCGTATCCGGGCGAACTCGCGTATCCTTGCGAGTCCGCGTATCCTCGCGAGTCCGCGTATCCTCGCGAGTCCGCGTATCCTCGCGAGTCCGCGTGCATGACGGTATCGGCGGCGTGCACGGCGCCGGATTCCGTGCCGGGCGCCTCCATGACCTCACCAGAATGCTGCACTTCGATTTCGAGCGCAAAGTCGAGCCCCGAAACCGCTTTGAGACATTCGATCATGTAAGGTCGATACTTACGGAGGAACTGGTCGCGCTGGAATGTCGTGGGGGCGGAAGCTTTGACGGCGGAGCCTTCGATACCGAGGAAACCGAGCTTGAACCACATGGCGAATTCATGGTCGGCCAGACCTTCTCTCGCCTTGTTCATGGCAGCGTTCCAGAGCTCGATATCCTTTTGTTCCGTCATCGCCACGCCTCGGTTTTCCCCAGGAAGGGACTTATATTTACACAAGTTTTCCACAGGAACGCAAGCGGTATTCGCCGGCGATCAATTTTCACCGTCCCTTCAGCGCAATCCGCAAATTCCGGAAAACGCTCCTTTTGGCTGCCGTTTTTGCGCAAAACATACCGAAAAATGCCCCTGCGGCCGGGGAAATAGGGAAAAAAACATTACCCGTTTGCGTGGGGCGTAAAAAAAAAGATACGCAACCGCGGCCGACGGGGAAATCCACAGGGGTTCCCACAAGTTTTCCACAGGCGGATTGGCCTGGCCTTACAAGATGAAAATAGCGTTTCGTCTAGTGAAACGCTTGCCCCGTCGTCTTTACTTGAAAACCCTTTCCGAGTATACTCTGAAGCTTCGGGGCGGCAAGGGCATAACGCTCATCCGTTCCGCAAACGGCACACAATTTTTCACCCGGGACAGGTATGGATTCGAATTATTCCGCAAACAGCATACAGGTATTGAAGGGTCTCGAAGCGGTCCGCAAGCGCCCGGGCATGTACATCGGTTCGACGGGCGTCGATGGCCTGCACCACCTCGTGTACGAAGTGGTCGACAACTCGATCGACGAAGCCCTGGAAGGGTATTGCACGGACATCCTCGTGGTGATCGAGCAGGGCGATGTGATCCGGGTCGAGGATGATGGCCGCGGCATTCCTGTCGGCATACACCCGACCGAAGGCATTTCCGCCCTCGAGCTTGTAATGACCAAACTCCACGCCGGCGGCAAGTTCGACAAACAGAACTACAAAGTCTCGGGCGGACTGCATGGCGTCGGCGTATCCGTCGTGAACGCGCTTTCGACCTGGATGGAAGTGCAGGTACATGGCGATGGCTCGATGTATGTGCAGCGCTATGCCAAGGGTGTGCCCCAGGCTCCGGTCGCGCGCGAAGGCGACTCCGACCGGCGCGGCACGATCGTACGCTACCAGCCTGACCCGACCATCTTCGAGGAAATGGGCCACAGTTTCGACGTACTGGCCACGCGCCTCCGCGAGCTCGCTTTTCTCAACAAGGGCGTGCGGATTACGCTTGTGGACGAGCGGCTGGCCTCGCCCCGCCGGGTCGAGTTCAAGTTCGAAGGCGGCCTGCGCGAATTCGTCGAATACCTCAACAAGAACAAGACGGTTCTCCACCGGGAGCCGATTTACTTTACCGGCACGCGCGACGACGTCGAAATCGAAGTGGGAATCCAGTACAACGATTCCTTCAACGAATCGATGTTCGCATTCGTCAACGGAATCAATACGCGCGAGGGCGGCACGCACCTCGTCGGTTTCCGCAGCGCGCTCACCCGGACCCTGAATGAGTTCTTCAAGAAATCCAAACTCGCCAAGAAGCTGGACGAAACCCTCTCGGGCGACGACGTGCGCGAAGGGCTCACCGCGGTGCTTTCCATCAAGGTCATGGATCCCCAGTTCGAGGGACAGACCAAGGGCAAACTGGGCAATTCCGAAGTGAAGGGCATCGTCGACGGCTTCTGTGCCGACCAGCTCGATCTGTATTTCCAGCGCTTTCCTGAAGTCATCGACGCCGTGCTCGACAAGACGGTGCTCGCCGCCAAGGCGCGCATCGCCGCGCGGCAGGCCCGTGAACTCACCAGGCGAAAATCCCTGCTTGAAAGCTCCGGCCTTCCGGGCAAACTGGCCGACTGCCAGGAAAAAGACCCGACCAAGTGCGAAGTCTTCATTGTGGAGGGCGATTCGGCAGGCGGTTCGGCCAAAATGGGACGCAATCGCGTCAATCAGGCCATCCTTCCGCTGTGGGGCAAGATGCTCAACGTCGAAAAGACGCGCATCGACAAGGTGATCGGCAACGACAAGCTTCAGCCCATCATCGCCAGCCTGGGTGCGGGGATCGGACCCGAATTCGACCTCGCGCGACTGCGCTATCACAAAGTCATCATCATGGCCGATGCGGACGTCGACGGCTCGCACATCCGCACGCTGCTTCTCACGTTCTTCTACCGCTACATGGCTCCGCTGCTCGAAAAAGGGCACGTCTACCTGGCCATGCCGCCGCTTTACAAAATTAGCTGGGACAAGGACTTGCACTACGCGTACGACGACACCGAAAAGGATATCGTCATGGCCCAGGCTTCCGCGGCGGGAAAGGATCCGGCGAAGATCGCGATCCAGCGCTACAAAGGCTTGGGCGAGATGAACCCCGACCAGCTCTGGGAAACCACGATGGATCCGGAACGCCGCAATATCACGCGCATAACGATGGAGGACGCCGTTCAGGCCGAACACATCTTCACCACCCTGATGGGCGAGCAAGTCGAACCCCGAAGGCAGTTCATCGAAGAGAACGCTCTGGCGGTCTCCAACCTCGATGTGTAGGAATCATTGAATGCCGGATACAGGAAAAATCATTTCCGTCTCGGTTGAAGACGAAGTAAAGAACGACTATCTGACCTATGCGATGTCGGTCATCGTGGCCCGCGCCCTTCCCGACGCGCGCGACGGACTCAAGCCCGTCCACAGGCGGCTTCTCTACGCCATGGAGGAGCTCGGACTCCGATACACCGCGGCGACCAAGAAATCCGCCCGTATCACGGGCGATGCCATGGGTAAGTATCACCCGCACGGCGACCTGTCGCTCTACGACGCCCTCGTGCGGATGGCCCAGAGTTTTTCCCTGCGCTATCCCCTGGTGCACGGCCAGGGAAACTTCGGATCCATCGACGGCGATCCTCCCGCGGCAAGCCGCTATACCGAAGCCAAGCTTTCCCGCGCGGGCGAGGAAATGCTCGCCGACCTGGACAAGGACACGGTCGAATTCGGGCCCAACTACGACGAATCGCTGAAAGAACCGCTCGTCCTGCCTTCGGCTTTCCCCAACCTGATCGTCAACGGATCCTCGGGCATCGCGGTAGGCATGGCCACCAACATGGCTCCGCACAATCTCCTGGAGACCGCCGAGGCGATCGCCGCCTATATCGACGATCCTGAAATCTCGATAGAAGGCATAATGCGCCACATTCCCGGGCCGGACTTCCCCACGGGAGGTACGATCTACGGCCGGCGCGGCATTTACGATGCCTATACGACGGGGCGCGGCAAGATCACGGTGCGCGGCAAGTTCGCCATCGAGACCATGCGCGGCGGACGGGAGCAGATCGTATTCACCGAAATTCCCTACGCGGTGAACAAGACGACCCTCATCACGCGCATCGCGGACCTCGTTCGCGACAAGATGCTCGAAGGCGTTTCGGACCTGCGCGACGAATCGGATCGCGACGGCCTGCGCATCGTCATCGAATTGCGTAAAGGCGCCATCCCGAAGATTGTCCTGAACCGGCTGTTTATGCACACGCCGCTGCAATCGACCTTCGGCGTCATCAACCTCGCCCTGGTTGGCGGCAGACCTAAATGCTTAACACTAAAGGAATTAATTAAATATTTCGTCGAGCATCGCGTCGACGTACTGACCCGGCGCAGCCGCTTCGAACTGCGGAAGGCCGAAGAGCGCGCGCATCTGTTGCGCGGCTTCGTCATAGCGCTGGAAAACATCGACGAAGTGATCGCCATCATCAAGGCGAGCCGCAATGTCGAGAACGCGCGCAACAGGCTGCAGGAACGCTTCCAGTTCTCGGAGGCGCAGGCGCAGGCGATCATCGACATGCGCCTGGGCAGGCTGACCGCCCTGGAAACCGAAAAGATCCTTTCCGAATTGACTGAAATCGAAGCGCGCATAGAGTACCTGAAGGGCCTTCTGGCCAGTAACGTCAAAATCCTCGGCGTGGTGAAGGACGAGATACTGGACCTGGCGAAACGCTACGGCGACAAGCGGCGAACGGTTATCGTCGCGGACGAGGTCGAGCAGATCAACATCGAAGACCTCATCAAGCCCGAGGAAATGGCGATTCTCATCTCCAACAAGGGTTTCGTAAAGCGCGTGTCCGTACACCTCTACCGCTCGCAGGGCCGCGGCGGCAAAGGCTCGAATTCCTCCTCGCTCATCGAAGAGGATTTTATCGAACAGCTCTTCGTCGCCAACACGCATGACTACCTGCTCTTTATTTCCAGCGCGGGCAAGGCGTACTGGCTCAAGGTGCACGAGATACCCGAGGCCTCACGCCAGGCGCGCGGCGCCCACATCAAGGGGCTGCTCGCGATTTCCGCCGACGAGGAAATCACCACGGTCGTCGACTTGCACGACTTCTCCGATAACGTGTATCTCCTTATGGGGACACAAAAAGGCGTCGTGAAGAAGGTCGCCACGCGCGATTTCGTCAACGCCAAGACGCGCGGAATCATAGCGATACACCTCGACGAGGGCGACAAGCTGGTATCGGCCTGCCTCACGGGCGGTTCCGACCAGGCCATGCTCATCACGCGCGGCGGCCAGGCTCTCCGCATCCACGAAGAATCGGTGCGCGTCATGGGCCGTGCGTCCCGCGGCGTGCGCGGCATTACGCTTATCGGCGGGGACGAACTCGCCGGAATGCTCCGCGTCACCGAGGGTGAAACCATGCTGCTCGTGACGGGCAACGGCTACGGCAAGCGCGTCGAATACGACAATTTCAATCCGCATGGCCGCGGGACGCGCGGACAGATGATCTATGTCCCGGACGATTTCTCCGGCGAAGTGATCGGCGCCGTTTCGATCAAGGGCGAAGACGAGGTGATGGTCATCACTTCCACCGGCAAAACCATCAAAATCGATGCGGATTCGGTGCGTATCCTCGGTAAAAATGCCCGCGGCGTACGCGTCGTCAACATCGACCCGCCCGACAACGTCATCGGCCTGGACCGCATCGTGCGCGACGAAAACTACGTGGACGAAACAACGGAGTCCGTGGAAGCCGCCGCCGTACTTGAAGAAGCGGCAGGCATAGAGGTCGTCGCCACGGATGTGGGTGTGGATACGGATGCGGACCCAGATGCGAATACGAGCCCTGAGGCCGAACAAAAACCCGACATCGCCGGGGACGGCGAAGAGGACTGACCCTCGATAAAGGCGGACCGGGGTTCCGGTCCGCTCACTATGTTTCTGCAGCTTGCCTGCAGAAACATAGTGAAATGCCCGGAGAAGCCGCAAAAACGCGGAATCTCCGGGTTTTTTTATCTCCCGAATTCAGGTGAAAAACGGAGATAAATTCGGCCTGATCGGGGCCGGTTTTGGCGTAAGTTTGACAACTTTGGAAAAATCCGATGTTTCACGTGAAACATCGGGGACCGGAAGCTCGCGCCATGGGGGAGCGGGTGGAGACGGAGCGTGAAAACGGGAAAAAGGAGAGCAGTGCCCGGCGGGGGACACAAAGCAAAAATGGTGGAGGCGCGGCCGGGCGACAGAGCACCAGGGTGGCACGGCGGGCAGCGTGTCGGGACGGCTTTCGGCTGACCGGACTGCGTGGTCAAATGCCACATGCGAGTAAAACAGGAATTGTTTCACGTGAAACAGGGCGGCTATTTTCCCCGGGATGACGCAAAGTCGGCAAACTGCCGGAGCAGGTCCACCAGTAGCGGGTCTGGCGCAGGCTTTGTCAAACCAAGGGCGTCGAGGTATTTGAACGCTTTGTCCGTGTAGAGGGCTTCAATTTCATCGACCCTGGCCGTAACTCCGTGTTGGGTGGTCAGTGCCCTGACATAGTCGATTTCGGTGGAGCCTATCGAAGGATTGCCGTATATCGCCGCGAGGCGTGCCGATTCTTCCGGCGATGCCGCCGCCCGCAAAAGAACATGATGCAGTGTCTTTTTGCCCTCTCGGATATCGGAACCCACGGGCTTGCCGATAGTGTCCGAGTCGCCGAAAAGCCCCAGACTGTCGTCGCGCAGCTGGAACACGATACCGGCCGCCTCGCCGTAACCTTCCAGGGCATCCGCGGCATCAGGGCGGCCCGCAAGCAAAGCTCCTGCAACCAGGGGCAGGGAAAATGTGTATCGGGCGGTTTTGTGGCGATACATGTCCAGGACGGCTTCCGCTGATGGTATCGTATCGGACTGGCCCCAGCGGACGTCGCGCATCTGGGCGAGGCACACCTTGACCAGTTCTTTGGCGCACAAACCGGAAACGCTGGCTGGAAGTATGCTAATTATATCCCATGCAATGAAATAGCACACATCGGCAGCGCATATTCCCAGTGCCTTGCCGAGCGCTTCGGCCTTTTGGGGCGCGTCCGCCTTTTTGCGCCCCGGATCTGTCTCTTCTGTGTCTGCGGTTGCTTTGTTCCACGCAAGCAAGGCTTCATCCGCGTACGCTTTGTGCAATGTCGGCTTGCCGCGGCGTGTTTCGTCGCCGTCCATGATGTCGTCGTGGATGAGAAGGCCGGACTGCAGGGCTTCCATTGCCGCGGCGAGGTCGAGCGCAGCCGCGAAATCGCGGGAGGCGGAAGCGCCGGGGGCGTACAGCTCGAATCCGAGGCAGGCCAGGGCTCCCCGCAGCATTTTGCCGCCCGATGCGTACTCCGACAGGCGATCGAAAAGGTCGGGGGCTTCCGGCGAAACGGAAGCGAGTCTGGTTCGGGATGTTTGCAGTATTTCGTGCATACGGGATGCGATGAGAGGCCTGCGGCAGGCAAGGTACGAACTCGGGTCCATGGATTCAGGATACTCGGCATCCGGGACCCGGTAAAAGCCCCGGCGCATAAGGCGAGAGCATAAAAAAACGGCCCTTTGGGGGACCGTTTCCGCGGCCGGACAGAACATTACTTAACCAGGTTAAGTAAACCCCGCCGGCCAAACTCCACTTTTTGAGGTCAGGCTACATATGCTTCAAGATGATCCATTGTTTCGGGGACGGAAAGCCTTTTGAGCGCGTTCTTTTCGATCTGGCGGATGCGTTCCTTCGTAAGATGGAAGCGATCGCCGATTTCTTTCAGGCTCATGGCCCTGTTTCCGTTCAGGCCGAAACGGTATTCGATAACCTCGCGCTCCTTGGCGCTGAGTGTGGAGAGGACGGCATTGATGTCATCCTTGAGATTCACTTTCATTACGTACGCTTCGGGGCTTTCGTAGGCGTCGCTTTCGATGAAGTCGCCGAGAACGGAAGCGTTCCTTTCGTTGAAGACGGGAGCTTCGAGGGAAACCAGGTCGCGGGACACGGCGACGAGGTCGGCCACGTGCTCGGGGTCCATATCCAGGAAGCGGGCGATTTCCTTGATTTCCTCGTCCTCGGTGTAGGCGCCTTCCAGCATTTTGCGGGCTTTTTCGATCTGTACGAGTTCGTTCGCCCTGTTGAGGGGAAGGCGGATCATCCTCGACTTTTCGCATACCGCCTTGAGGATCGACTGGCGTATCCACCAAACGGCGTAGGAAATAAAGTGATAGCCCTTGTCCACGTCGTAGCGGTCGATCGCATTGATGAGGCCGATGTTGCCTTCGGAGATCAGGTCGGAAAGGGGAAGGCCCTGGTTCTGATATTTCTTGGCGACATTCACGACAAAGCGAAGGTTGGATTTTACGAGCATGTCCTTGGCGTGTTTGTCACCGGTTGCGGCTTTGCGGGCAAAATCGTTTTCCTGGTCGCGGGTAAGAAGGGGTATACGATTGATTTCGCGCAGATAGGTCGAAAGAATGTTGTTGTCTGAGGAGCTGTCCTGATCCGATGCGTGCACTTTCTTGCTTTTCATTGAAGGTCTCCTGGTCACTATAGATGATGCAGGATTCGTGCCAACCGCAGGAGGATTGCCGCGCAATGCACCAAAAAACGTCGAGAAAGTGTTATTTACATATAATATAAAGCTTTAATTTGCGCCATTTCTTGATCGAGAGCGGTGTGACTGTGGCGCCGCGCAGGGGAAACTCCACCCTGGTACGCACACTACTGGGCAAAAAGTACACAGGGAGGAGAAACCGATCGTATTGTGATTCAAAAAGAAACAGTAGGACGGCTCACAGCTCGTGAAGGCTTGGAGTCCTGCCGCAACAGAGGCGATAGGGAAGGCCCGATCCGCAGATACAGCGGGCATCGGCTTTGATGGTGGTGCCGCGGTGGAAATCCGCGCGGATGACGTGCGTTTTGGCGAGGTAGCCTGAGGCGGCGTGCGCGGCGATTCCGAGATTGACGGCGCCCGACAGGGCCGCTCCGAGGGTTTGTCCGATCGCTTGCCCGAAGGCCTGCCCGATGGCGGCCCCCATGCCCGACAGGCCGGGTACGGATTTATGGAAGAGTTCCAGCTTGGAACCGCAGGCCATGTCGGCGAGGACACTGGACTGTTTGAGGCGGAGCCAGGCTTCGGACACGAGGCGCAGCACAACATCGCGCTCGACGGCGGTATCGAAACGGGGACGCGTTTTGCGCGAGAGGTACGCCGCCATCTGAATGCTCGTGAATGCGTAAAAATCGTCAAGCTCGGGCGTGGCGCGCCTGGGCATGCCGTACTGGTTTACCCGCTTGAGATAGGCATGCCGCGCGACGCCGCGGCGCCTCAGTTTTTGGGCGGAGGCGAGACTTTTAATCGCCAGATCGTTTTTATCAAGGCGTAACAGGGCCACCGAGAGCCAATAAAGGCCCCGGGAAAGTTCGTCCGAACATGCCGCGGGCGTACCGTCCACGGCGGCGCGCAGGTGTCCGAGGGCGAGATCGGGTCTATGTCTGGCCAGTTCCCGCATCCCCAATCGCATAAGGGAAGAAGGATCAAGGCGTTCGTTTATGTTCATTACAATAACAAGATATTAAATAGCCGTCCGGCCGGCAAGGCCAAAAGACTGGCAAGCCAAGGGAACCGCAAGTCAAAGGATCGGCGCCGCGGGCGCGGGACAGCCGTCATTGCAGGGCGTATTCCCGGGATTTCACGTCGCTGGAAAAATCGGCGAGCTGGAGACAATGGGTCCGATAAGCGGAAGGACTCACTCCGGTAATGCTGCGGAAAGTCCTCGCAAAGGCAAATTGGTCGCGAAACGACAGGCTTTCCGCTATCCGCCCGATCCGCAGATTCGTGCTGGCCAGCATGGCGCAGGCCGCTTCGACTTTAAGCCGGCGATAGTACTTCATCGGGGGCATGCCCATCCTTGCGACGAAAAGGCGGGCGATGTGTTCCTGGCTCACGCCGAGGCGCGCGGCAAGAGCCTCCAGGTCGAGATCCGCTTCGATGGATTTGTGAAAAATCGCCAGGGCTTTCTCCACATGGATGTTATCGGTCGTGCTTGCGCCGGAAGGATTGCCACCCGCGATCGAGTACAGGAGCGACATATATTGATGCAGGGCGGCGCGGACGAGATCAGGGGAACCCGAAAAATGGCGTTCGAGCAGATCGGCGAAAAAAAAGCGGTGCGACGTGCCGATATGGTGCGGTCCGGACACGTTTCCGGTCTTTCCGGCCAGTCTTTCGAGCAGCTCGAGCCCGGAAGAACGTTCGCTTCCGGTTTCCGCGTCAAGAAGGACCGCATAGTAGGTGATGGGTTTGCCCGGGTAGGCGGGGATGATCTGGTGTTCCACGCCCGGTGCCGTGAAATGGATATCGCCCGTCCGTATCGACCATGTCTGCGTTCCGTTCTTGAAGCTGCCGTCACCCGAAATGAAATAATGGCACTCATGCTGCAGCCCGGTATGCGAGTGGCGCCGCCCGTGCCAGCTGATGCGCTTTTCGTCGTTCATCTGGTAGACAAATACGATGTCGGCAATTTTCATGGGCAAGTAATATCAAGAAATGCAATGTCCTGTCAAACGTTGCGATTGCTCCCGCAAGGAAATGGGTGCAATACTCCGATCCTAAGGAGCCGAATGATGACAACTGTGTTCCCGTCCATTCCCCAGGTGAAGTACGAAGGGCCCGGCACCGACAACCCCATGGCGTTCAAACGCTACGACCCGGCGAAACTGGTCGGAGGGAAAAGGATGGACGAGCACTTGCGCTTCGCCATGGCGTTCTGGCATTCCATGACCGGCAAGGGCGTGGACCCGTTCGGCGACGGAACCATGCAAAGGCCATGGAACGGGGTCGGCGATCCCATGGAAGTCGCCCGCATGCGGATGCGGGGAATCTTCGAGCTTTCGGGAAAACTGTCCATACCTTTTTTCTGCTTCCATGACCGCGACATAGCGCCGGAAGGCGCCACATTGCGCGAGACGAACGCCAATCTCGATTCGATCGTCGCGTACGCCAAAGAAATCATGAAATCCAGTCCGGTCCGCGTGCTCTGGGGGACGGCGAACATGTTCTCCAATCCGCGCTTCATGCACGGCGCCGCGACGTCGCCGGACCCGCGCGTGTTCGCGTACGCGGCCGCACAGGTCAAGAAAGCGATCGAAGTCACCAAGGAACTCGGCGGCTCGAATTATGTGTTCTGGGGCGGGCGCGAAGGGTACGAGACGCTGCTCAATACCGACATGAAATTCGAGCAGGACAATTTGGGGCGCTTCTTCCGCATGGCGGTGGACTATGCGCGCGGAATCGGTTTTACGGGGCAATTTCTCATGGAGCCCAAGCCGAAGGAACCCACGAAGCACCAGTACGACTTCGACGCGGCGGCATGTCATGCGTTTCTGCTCGAACAGGGGCTCATGGATTCGTTCAAACTCAACATCGAGACGAACCACGCCACGCTCGCCGGCCATACCATGCAGCACGAACTCAGGTATGCGCGGGAAAGGGGCATCCTCGGATCGGTGGACGCGAACCAGGGCGATCCGCTCCTGGGCTGGGATACCGATCAGTTCCCCACGGATCTGTATTCGGCCACGCTCATCATGCTCGAAGTCCTGCAGGCGGGAGGCCTGGGCGCAGGCGGTTTGAATTTCGACGCCAAAGTGCGCAGGGGCTCGAACACGGTCGAGGATCTCGCGCTCGCCCATATCGCCGGGATGGATACCTTCGCGCGCGGGCTGGAGACGGCCTGCGCGATCATCGGGGACGGCAAGCTCGCCAAAAAGCTCGAAGGCCGGTATTCGGGCTGGAAAGGCGAATTCGGCGCTTCGATCCTCGCCGGGACAGAGGATTTCCGGAGTCTTGAAAAAGCCATGCTGGACGCGGCGGAAATCCTGCCCGCATCGGGCGGACAGGAAGTCTTCGAAGCGCTCGTAAACGAATATCTCTGAGGACTTAGTCGAGGAACCATGGCACGACGCGATCTGGTATTGGGCATCGATTCGAGTACGCAGGGGACCACCGCAGTCCTGCTGTCGCGCGACGACTGGTCGCAGGCCGGCTGTGCGCGCGTCGGCTACAGGGAAATCGGCGCGTCGCTCGGGCTGTCCCCGGAAACTCAGGCGCCGCTTCTCGCCCCACTGGAACCCGGCGAAGCTTCCCAGCCGCCGGAACTATATACGCAGGCTCTTGGAGCGGTATTCGACGCCCTGGGGCCGGATCTGCTGGGAAGAGTCGCCGCGATAAACATTTCGGCCCAGCAGCACGGCCAGATATGGCTTTCGGAAAGAGGCGCCGAAGCGATCGCTTCGCTTGCGGGGCCGGAAAGGGAATTCCGGGCGCATTTCCCCGACGGCGACCCCGCTTCGCTGCCGCCGGGCGCCTTTGCGCTTGGCCGCGCGCCCATATGGATGTGTTCGAATACCGGCGCCGAGGCCGCGAGGATCCGCGATTTCGCGGGCGGACGCGCGGCTGTGACCGAGCTCTCCGGCTCGGATTCTCCACTGCGGTTTTCCGGAGCGGTCCTGCGCCGCATGGCGAAACGCTTCCCCGCCGCGTACGGCGAAACGTGTAAAGTACATCTCATTTCATCGTTTTTGACGGCGTATCTCTCGGGCAGGCCGGAAGCGCCGATCGATTGGGGAAACGGCGCCGGAATGAGCCTCATGAATTATTCGGCCCGGCGATGGGACAGTATTCTGGCGGAAGCCGTCGCCGGCGATTTGCCCGGAGGGGCGGAAGGCCTCGCGCGCAGGCTTCCCGGTTTGACGCACCCGCTTGCCGTGACAGGCGCGGTGGCGCCGCGGCTTGCGGAACGGTACGGATTCGCGCCCGATTGCCTTGTCGTGGCCGGGTCGGGCGACAACCCGCAAAGCAAGGTGCTCGCATCCGGAACTCTGCTGTCGCTGGGGACGAGCTTCGTACTGATGAGCCCCGGCACGCGCCCGGATCCGCAGGCCAATGCGATGTACGACGGCACGGGCGAGCCCTTCGTTTTCGGGTGCCGTACGAACGGCGCGCTTGTCTGGGAGGCGATACGCCTCCGGCACGGGATCGCATCGGGCGATTTTGCCTCCAGCGATGCCGCGCTGGCTTCGCTCCCCGCGGGAACCGCGGATCCCGATTTCATATTCCAGCCGGAAGCCGAGAGTTTTCCCGAATCTCCGCCGACCGGTGCGAAATTTTCGCAGATCGCCTTCCCTGGGAGTTTCGCGGCGGAATATGCCGGAGTGGTCGATTCCTCCCTAGGCCTCATGTATCTTGCGTCGGCAAGTTTTGCAGGTAAGACCGGAGAGGTCGCGGTTACGGGCGGGGCGGCGGCGAGCGCGGCTGTCCTTGCGAGGGTTGCGGCGTTCTGGGATGCGCCCGTATCGGCCATTTCGGAGGCGGGCGCGTCCACGGGAGCGGCCGTCGCCGCGGGAGCCGCTTTGGCGGGCGAGGCCTTGGCGGGCGCGGCGTCCCGGCGGGAAATTCTGGAAGAAGCCCGCATGAGGGCGGGGCGTCGCCGGATGCGCGTCGAGCCGGATGCGAAAGCGGTGCGCGCGGCTCATGGTCCTGGCGGGTATCTGGAAAGGCTCGCGGAAAGATTCGCGGAAAGGTTCGGGTCCGCGTGGTAAAGCGCCGTACGCCGCATTTTTGGAACACAGATCTCAAGCCGGGGGTATACAGGTGACTGCAGGCATCGCTGGTGGAAAATGGAAAAAAACCCAGGAACGGCATCGCGCCTGGTGGAAGCGTGAAGGCGTGATTCTGTCGCGCTGGGCGCCATTTGTCGCAACGCCGCAAGGGATACCGGGACCGGCCGGCGGCGCCTCCGTAGAGGACAGGTGGACGGATATCGATATCGTTTCCGGACGCGTGGCGTATGAAGCGGACTACACCGAGTATCCGGCCGATATGGCTCCCATAGTCGATTTCATGGGCTGGGGTCCGGGCTGTCTGGCCACGTATCTGGGTTCCGAGCCGGGATTCGCCGAGGGCACGGTCTGGTTTTTCCCGCGCAAAGACAGGATCGAAGACTGGCCGTCCCTGAAGTTCGACCCCGAAAACAAGTGGTGGAAGCTTCATGAAGCCACCCTCTCCAGGCTTGTGGCCGAGTCGAAAGGCCGGTATCTCATCGGATGCCCGGATCTGGTGGAAAACCTGGACACGCTCTGCTCGCTTCGCGACGGCCAGGAAATTATGATGGACATGATCGAGCGGCCGGAGTGGGTTGAGGAAAAGATCCGCGAGATCAACACCGTCTGGTTCGAAGCCTATGACCGTATCTGGAACATCATCAAGGCCGAAGACGGATCGAGCGCCTACAATGCGTTCGGGTTGTGGGGCGACGGAAAGACGGCCAAGCTCCAGTGCGACGCTTCCGCCATGATAAGCCAGGACATGTTCGACCGCTTCGTGGTTCCTTCGCTGAGCGAGCAGGCTTCGCGGCTCGACAATGCCGTGTACCATCTGGACGGGACCCAGGCGATTCGCCATCTCGACAGTCTTTTGGCCATCGAGGGGCTCGATGCCATCGAATGGACGCCGCAGGCCGGCATAGAGGGCGGCGGAGACCGCCGCTGGTACGATATGTATCGCAAGATTCTCGATGCGGGCAAATCGGTCATGACGGTCCATGTGGACGCGGCTGACGTGATTCCGCTTCTCGACGCCGTCGGTCCGAACGGCATTTTTCTCCACATCATGGATCTGAATACGCCCGGAGAACTCGAAACGATCGCCGGGGAAGTCCACAAAAGGTTCTGAAGGCGGCCGGCCGGCGTACTCAGGCGTGCCGTGTCCGATTTTTCCTTGACGGGTGTCCGGTTGCGATATATGCTGACCGCAATCGGTTTCGGAACCGGTTACGGTACCGGTTGCGGGGTAATATGGACCAGAACAACAGAGTAACGATAGCGGACATAGCGGCGCGCGCGAATGTCTCCAAGACGACGGTGTCGCGGGTGTTGAACGATAAGCCGGATGTCGACAAGGAAACGCGTTGCCGTATTTTGGACATCATCCGGGACACGGGTTTCGTGCCGCAGATGTCCGCGATCAGCCTTGCGAAGGGCAAGACCGGTCTCATCGGGCTGGTCGTTCCGTCCTTGACCAACCCCTACAGCCTTACGGTGATCCAGGGCGTGGCGGAGGGGATCGCGGAGACGGATTACGAGCTCGTGCTCTATACGACGGGCCTCATGGAGAAGAATCAGAAACGCTTCATCCAGAGGCTCACGAGCAACGTCACCGACGGCTTGGTCGTCCTTCTGCCCAGGAATTTCGAGGAGTACGGTGACGAGCTCCTCAAAACGCACTTTCCCATAGTTCTGGTCGACCACCGGGGGGTCGAGTCCGAATTTCCCAGCATTACCGCGGCGAACCGGCCGGGCGCCTACGAGGCGACACACTATCTCATCTCTCTCGGACACCGCCGCATAGGTTTCGTGACCGGGCTTATGGATTTCGGATGCAGCCGGGACCGACTCGACGGATACCGCGATGCGTTGCGCGATGCGGGAATCGATTTCGACCCTGCGCTGATTGCTCCTGGAGACTTTTCCCAAGCGAGCGGGAAGAACTCCGCGGCAAAACTGCTGGGCGGTCCGCATCGGCCGACCGCGATTTTCTGCTCCAACGACGAAATGGCGTTCGGCGCGATAGCCGCCGCGCGCGAGGCGGGACTGAACATTCCCGACGATCTCTCCGTAATAGGCTTCGACGATCTGCCCAGTGCGGCGTTCTCCGTACCAGCGCTCACGACAGTGAGGCAGCCCCTGCATGCGATGGGTCGGTCGGCCGCTTCTCTGCTGTTGCGCCAGATCAGCGGCGAAGCGTCCGACGATCCCCTGAGTAAGGAAGTAACCCTGGAGACCAGTTTGGTACTCCGGGATACGTGCAGCAAGAGTTGACTTTTCCTTAACACCAAGGAGGGAAGAGAGATGAAGAGATTTTCGGCTGCTGTATTCTGTCTGGTATTGCTCATGGGTGGCGCATTTCTGGGCACCGTCGGCGCGCAGGATAAGACGCTCACCGTCTGGGACATCTATCCCGCGGGCGCACCGTTCAGGAAAGTGCTGGACGGAGCGATCGAGCGCTTCAAAGAAGCCAACCCGGGGTTCGCTGTCCAGGTCGTCAGCTATGGCGACATGAGCAATTACAAAACGAAATTCGCGACTATGCTCGCGGCCGGCGGCAAGGACGTCGACGTCTTCCAGACTTGGGGAGGCGGTCAGCTGGCCACCTACGCAAGGCGCGGACTGGTGCTGGATCTCACTCCTGCCATGAAAAAAGACAACTGGCAGGCGCGTTTCTCCGATGCGTCCCTGGAGTTCGTGTCGGCCGACGACAAGGTATGGGGCGTTCCGGTCGAACTGGCCAACGTGCTCATCTATTACAACAAGCCGATGTTCGTGAAATACGGGATCAAAGAACCCGCGACATTCGACGAACTGCTTGCGGCCTGCCAGACGCTGAAACAGAACGGCATCATCCCCATGGCGCTTTCGCTCAACAAGGCCGAGTGGGTGGGCGATCTGTACTACCAGTACCTTGTAACGCGGGTCGGCGGACTCGATCCCTTCAGAAAAGCGATCGCCAGAGAGCCGGGCGGGTCCTTCAAAGATCCGGCCTTCGTCGAAGCGGCAAGGCTTCTCCAGAAGATGGTCGACACGGGTTGTTTCCAGGAAGGATTCATGGGCGCCGAGTATGCCTCGATGCGGCAATTGTTCGCCCAGGAAAAAGCCGCGATGGTCCTCATGGGATCGTGGCTGCCCGGCCAGCTCGCGACGGAAGCTCCGAATTTCCTTCCCAAAGTCGATTATTTCCGGTTCCCGACTGTCTCTGGCGGCAAGGGTAAAGTGACCGAAGTGGTCGGCGGGACCAATGCTGCGTTCGCCATCACCAAGGCGTGCAAGTATCCGGAAGCGGCGCAGGCGTTGCTGAAGGAATTCTCTTCGGAGAAGACGGCGGCGGACGTACTTGGGGTCGCGAAGCGGCTTCCTGCCGTCAAGTACACCTACAATCCGGCGCAGATCGATTCGCTCACCATCCGCGTAGCGAATGAGTTGAACAATTCCACCGGCATTCAGCTGTACTACGATCAGTCGTCCACGCCGAGTCTCGCGCAGACGCACCTTTCCGCTGTCGCCGCTCTGTATGCCAAAACCACTACGCCCGAAAAACTCGCCGCGGAATGGGAAGCCGCTGCAGAGAAAGATTTGAAGTGAGGTAGAGTATGACAATGCGACGCCGATTATCAGGCGACACGTTATCGACAGTTCTGCTTTTCCTGATACCGGCGTTCGCATTGTATGCGGTTTTTCTTGTGGTACCGGTGTTCCAGTCGTTTCGGTACAGCCTGTTCCGGTGGGACGGGCTCAGTCCGCTGGATCGTTTTGTCGGCCTCGGCAACTATAAGGAGCTGCTGGGCGATCCGGTATTCTGGAAGTCGCTCGCCAACAACAGTATCCTGCTCGTTTTTTCCCTCATCACGCAGCTGCCGGTCGCCATCCTTCTGGCGGTTCTGCTGACGGACAAGGTCCGGATGAAGGGCCTTTTCCGCACCATGTTTTTCGCGCCCCAGATAATTTCGACGGTCGCCGCCGGGTACATGTTCTACTATATCTACGAACCCACGTTCGGGATTCTGAATCAGCTCCTTCGGGCGCTGAACCTCGGATCGCTCGCGAAAGGCTGGCTCGGCGACACCAATCTGGCGCTCTATGCGGTGCTGTTCGTAATATCCTGGAGATTCGTCGGATTCTACATGGTTCTGTTCATGGCATCGATCGAGGGAATGCCCGTGGAGATTTTCGAAGCCGCGACGATGGACGGCTGCGGCAAGTGGATGATCGTCAGGAAGATAACTCTGCCGATGCTGCGCGACACCATCAAGACGGCATGCGTCCTGTCGATAGTGGGTTCCATAAAATACTTCGATCTGATATGGGTCATGACGCAGGGCGGCCCTGCGCACGCGAGCGAGTTGATCGCGACCTATATGTACAAAAAAACCTTCCTTTCATGGGATGTCGGATACGGTTCCGCGCTGGCTTTCACCCTCTTCGCGATCGCATTCGTGCTGTCGTCCGTTTTCATGAAATCCACAAAGTCCGAATCGGGCGGCAAAAGCATGCGAAAAGGCAGAGCCAGATGACCCATACAATCACAGGGCGGAATGAAATGGCGCCGCCGGCAAAGCGAAAGCGTACGTTGAGCGCTCCGGCAATTTTCAGGGGGACGGCGCTTTACGTTTTTCTGTTCATCTGCCTGTTCGTTTTCGCTTTTCCCCTCGTGTGGCTTTTCTACAGTTCGTTCAAGACCCAGCCCGAAATTTTCGAGAACGCGTTCGCGCTGCCGAAGCAGCTGAACATCGCCAATTACCTGCATATATGGGGCTCGGGCAGTTTCGGCAGATATTATCTCAACAGCATTCTGGTATCCACGGTTTCGGTGGCGGGGATTCTCGCGTTGTCGACGATGGCGGGGTACGTTTTCGCGCGAGTGCGTTTCAGATACAGGGAAGTACTGTTCACCGTCCTGCTGGCGGGAATGATGATTCCGTCCCAGGTCACGCTCATACCCAATTTCATCCTGCTCAGAAACGTGAACCTGCTGGACAGCTACGCGGCGATGATCCTGCCGTATATCGCGTTCCAGATACCCGTATCGGTTTTCATAATGCGCGGATTCTTCAAAGAGCTTCCCGTGGAGATGGAAGACGCGGCGTACATGGACGGATGCGGGAAGAAGGGCATATTTTTCCGCATAATGCTGCCGCTGTCCAAACCGGCGCTCAGCACGATCACCATCTACAATTTTTTCACGGTGTGGAACGAATTGATATTCGCGCTCACGTTCACCAACTCGCAGAAATATCGGACCATTCCCGTGGGCATAATGGACTTCGTCGGGCAGTTCGAAACGGATTACGGCTATATTTTCGCCGCTCTCGCTTCGGCGAGCATTCCCCTTCTCATCGTATATTTTTTCGCGCAAAAACAAATAATAAAAGGATTGACCGCAGGCGCAGTCAAAGGATGACGAAAACAAGAGGGTTTTATGCACACCGGCGAAACGCTGACTTTTTCCGACTTGCTGTCGATGAGAATCGAAGACCGTAAAATTCTCGCCAGAAAACTCCTGTCGCAAGGCGCCGTCTCCGACGGGCCGCGCCATATCGAAAGGGAATGGGGGCGATTCGAGGATATTCCCGCGCTTGGCTGGGGCTATGAAGACGCCGAAGCCGAAAAGCTGCTTTCGACGATGACGGTCAGGCAGAAAATCGGGCAGATGACGCCGAACACGACCATCGAGGAATACATTCCCGCCTGCATCAAATACAACGACGCGCCGTATTACGCGGGCGAAGACATCGAACTGGATATCCCCGGCATCAAATTCACCGACGGCCCGACAGGGATCGTCATGGGGAATTCTTCCACCTGTTTCCCCGTATCCATCGGACGCGGCGCCACATGGGATATCGAACTCGAAAAAGAGATAGGGGACGCGATCGGCGTGGAAGCGCGGGCGCTGGGAGCCAATTTCTTCGGCGGCGTCTGCGTCAATCTGCTGCGGCACCCGTCCTGGGGCCGGTCGCAGGAGACGTATGGGGAAGACCCGTATCTATTGGGTGCGATGGGCTCCGCCCTTGTCCAGGGCGTGCAGCGCCACGCCATGGCCTGCGTGAAACATTTCGCGCTGAACAGCATGGAAAATTCCCGGTATAAAGTGGATGTCACCATCGATGAGCGATCCCTGCGAGAAATATACCTGCCGCATTTCAAGGCGTGCCTCGACGCGGGGGCCGCCGCCGTAATGGCCGCGTACAATAAATTCCAGGGGAAACACTGCGGCGAGAACGCGTATCTGCTGAAGACAATTCTGCGCGACGAATGGAAATTCGAGGGAATAGTGATTTCCGATTTCATCCACGGCATACGGGACGGAAAAAATGCCGTCCTCGCGGGCATGGATATCGAAATGCCGGTAGCCGGGCATTTCGGGGAAAATCTGTATGCGCTGTGGGAGCGCGGCGAAGTGCCCGAGGCGCTCATCGACGATGCCGTCAGGTCGATCCTGCGGACAAAAATCCGGTTCGCCAAACGGCTGGGGGCGGGGCCCTATATACGCTCTTCGCTGGCCTGTCCGGCCCACGTGGCGCTGGCGAGGAAAGCGGCCCTTGAATCGACGGTGCTCCTGAAAAACGAAAGAAATTTCCTTCCTTTCGCCGTGGAAAACCAGAAGAAAATCGCGATCGTGGGCCGGCTCGCATCCGCGGCGAATATCGGCGAAATGAAGGGATCGAGCCATGTGTATCCGCCCTATGTCGTCACGCCGCTGGAAGGCATACGCGAAAAAATCGGCGACAGGGTGGAAGTCGCATATGCGGACGGAGAGGACGAGGATGAACTGCGGGCCGCTGTCCTGGAAGCCGATGCGGTCGTCGTCGTAGTCGGTCTCACCTCCGATGACGAAGGCGAGTACATTCCGCACTGGAGTTCGGGCTGCGGCGGGGACCGAATCGATCTCGGTCTCAAGAGCCGCGATGTCGACATAATCCGCTCGGCGGTCAGGCTGAACGGAAATGTCGCCGTGGTCCTGCAGGGCGGCGGCGCCATAATGACCGACCCCTGGGACAGGGAAGTCAGGTCGATACTGATGCAATGGTATCCGGGGATGGAGGGCGGAACCGCGCTCGCGGACATTCTCTACGGAGACTACAACCCCTCCGGCAAACTGCCCCTGACCGTTCCGAAAACCTACAGGCAGCTGCCGCATTTCGATCGCGATACGGAAAAGATCACGTACGATTTTTACCACGGCTATTTTCTCATCGATAGCGCCGCGCATCATGCCGCCTATCCCTTCGGATTCGGCAAGAGTTACACGACCTTCGAGTATTCCGGTCTCGTCGTTTCGCCGGCGCAGATCGGCACGATGGGCAAGGACGGAGAGAGCGGCGAATTCGAGGTGCGCGTCAGGGTCAAAAACACCGGCGGCCGCTCGGGCGAGGAAGTCGTCCAGATATACACGGGCTACGAAGGATCGTGCGTGCCCCGGCACGTCAAGGACCTCAAGGGTTTCGGAAGGGTGGCGCTGGAACCCGGGGAAGAAAAAGAATTTTCCCGCACGGTTAAGTTATGCGATCTCGCATATTATTCCGTCGAAGAGCATAGATGGATTGTGGAAAAAATAGACTATCTGATCCATGTGGGCGCGTCGTCGCGGCCGCAGGATCTCATTACGGCGAGGCTCCGCGTGCGCTGAGTCGCCGATCGAATCGGGAGGGAATTGATGCACATCGTAAAGCGGGGCGGCCACAGGCTTTTTGAAAAAGACCCGGAGACCGCCGAGGTCGTGTCCGGAATGCTCCTTGAACTCGAGAAAAACGGGATGGATGCGGTGCGGGCATTCAGCAGAAAATTCGACGGGTGGGACCCGCCCGATTTCGAGATGAGCGCCGGAGACATCTGCGAAGCGATACGCAGCCTTCCTGGGCAGGTTATCGACGATACCGAATTCTGCCAGGACAATGTCAGGCGATTCGCGAAAGCGCAGCTCGCCACGATGTCCGATCTCGAGGTCGAATTGCGGCCGGGCGTCATTCTCGGGCACCGGCACATACCCGTCAAATCGGTGGGAAGCTATATTCCCGGCGGGCGTTATCCGATGTTCGGCTCCGCACAGATGAGCATAATTCCGGCGAAGGTCGCGGGCGTGAAAACGGTGATAGCCTGCACGCCCCCCGCGAAAGGGCAAGGCTGCTATCCCGCCACCGTGAATGCGATGAAAACGGCCGGCGCCGACCGCATATTCGTGCTGGGCGGCGTGCCCGCCTTCGCGCTCATGGCGTTCGGAATGGGCGTCGTGGAACCCGTGGACATCCTTTGCGGAGCCGGCAACAAATATGTCGCGGAAGCGAAGCGACAGCTTTTCGGCCGCTGCGGCATCGACCTCTTGGCCGGGCCCACTGAAATACTGGTCATCGCCGACGATACCGCTGATCCTGGCCTGGTCGCCTGCGATCTGCTGGGACAGGCCGAACACGATCCGAACAGCGGCATCTGCCTCATCGCCCTGAGCGACGATTTCGCGCTTCGCACGATCGCCGAAGTGGAAAAACAGCTGGCGGTGCTGCCGACGAAGGATGTCGCCTCCGTTTCATGGGGAAACAACGGTATCGTATATGTCGCGGACAGCGCCGACGAAGCGATCGCCATAAGCGACGACTACGCGCCCGAGCATCTCGAAGTGCACTGCTCCGACCTTGAGTACTACGCTTCGCGCCTGGCCAACTACGGATCGCTGTTCCTGGGGGAGGAGACGACCGTAGCCTACGGCGACAAGACGATCGGGACGAACCACATTCTGCCGACGAGCCGCTCCGCGCGCTATACGGGCGGCGTCTGGGTGGGAAAATTCCTGAAGACCTGCACCTATCAGCGCTGCACTCGGGCGGCGAGCGTGCAGATCGCCGAAGTGACGGAACGGCAGTGCAATGTGGAGCACATGCTCGCGCACGGCATCACCGCGAAAGTCCGCATCGAGCGCTATCGGTCGGGAGAAAAAGCATGAAAACGATGTTCAGACTGGACGGCAAAGTCGCCTTCGTGACGGGCGCCGCGACCGGTCTGGGGCAATCGATCGCCGCCACACTCGCACGTCAGGGCGCCTTCCTGGCGATCGCGGACAAGCCCGGAGTCAGTCTCGATCGCACGATGGCGCTGATCGAAGCTTCGGGCTCGAAGGCCTTCGGCGTGGCGATGGACATCCGCGACACGGTCCAGATCGAGGCGGGAACGCTGGCGGTCCAGGAGAAGTACGGGCGGATCGATATTCTGGTCAACAACGCCGGCATAAACCGGCCAACGCCGGGGCTGGATGTCGATCCGGCCAACTGGGACGACCACTACGCCACCAACGTGCGCGGCGGTTTTTTCGTCGCCCAGCACTGCGTGCGCTCCATGATCGCGAACGGCTGGGGACGTATCGTCTTCATTTCGAGCCAGTCGGGTCTCGTCGGCATTCCGGGACAGCCGGTGTACTGCTCGACCAAGGGCGCCATCATCCAGCTTGTACGCACTCTCGGCGTCGAATGGGCGAAATACGGGATTACGGTCAACAGCGTCGCGCCCACGTTCGTGGAAACGGACCTGACGCGCAAGCGGCTGCAGAATCCCGAATTCCTGAAGTTCGTTCTGGGCAAGATTCCGGCGGGAAAACTGGCGATGCCCGAGGATGTCGCCGCGGCGGTGGCGTTCCTGGCGAGCGCCGAGGCGGGCATGGTCAACTGCGCCACGCTCACCGTCGACGGAGGCTGGACGGCCTGGTGAGGCGGCGAGGTGATGCGGTGATGCGGTGGTGAGCCGATGAGGTAGTGCGGTAGTGAGTCGGAGAATCGCCTCAGTCCCCGGCGAGCAGGACGACCATCGAGCGGGGAGCCAGGGCATAGGAAGTCTGGTATTTCAGGGGAGCCTCGCCTTCGGAAACGAAATCTGAAGGAGAGGGGAGCGCCGTATCCATGACGAGCCGCCAGGCCCGGCCGCGGGGATGGCGCGGGACGGTAAAGGCGGCCGATTCGTCGGAAGCGTTGAACATGAGGAAAAAGTCGGCATCGTCGGCGCTGCTCGAAAGTTCGGTGCGCGATCCGTCGATGCGGGCGGCGATTCGCCTGTCCAGGGCGGCCCAGTCCGGAGTCGCGCCGCGTTCGTCGAACCATGTGATGTCCGGCATATCATTGCTGTCCGAATCTTCGCCGGTGAAAAATTCGTGCCGGCGGAATGCGGGATGGCGAAGCCTGAACCGGACGAGTTCGGAAGCGAAGCGCAGGATGTCGGCGTGGGTTTCGACGAGCGACCAGTCGTACCAGCTGGTTTCGTTGTCCTGGCAGTAGGCGTTGTTGTTGCCGCCCTGGCTGCGGCGGAACTCGTCTCCTCCGAGGAGCATCGGCGTGCCGGTCGACAGGAGGAGCGTGGCCAGGAAGTTCTTGACCTGGCGGTTGCGGAGTTCGAGCGTCTCAAGGGGGGCGTCGGGCCCCTCCACGCCGAAATTCATCGATATGTTGGCGTTCGAACCATCGCCGTTGCCCTCGCCGTTGGCTTCGTTGTGCTTGGTCGAATAGGTGACGAGATCGTTGAGGGTAAAGCCGTCGTGGGCGGTCACGAAGTTGATGGAGTGGAAGGGTTTGCGGCCGTCGCGAAGATAAAGGTCGGAAGAACCGGTGATGCGCGTGGCCAGGTGGATGGCGCCGTGCGGATCGCCGCGCCAGAAGCGGCGCACGTCGTCGCGATAGCGGTCGTTCCATTCGGCCCAGCGTCCGCCGGGGAAGGCGCCGACCTGGTAGGCGCCGCCCGCATCCCAGGCTTCGGCTATGATTTTGGTGTCGCGCAGGAGCGGGTCCTCGGCTATTGATTCGATCACGGGCGGGTTTTCGAGAAGTTCGCCCGAGGCGTCGCGTCCGAGGATCGAGCCCAGGTCGAAGCGGAATCCGTCGACATGCATCTGCACCACCCAGTAGCGCAGGCACTCCTGTATCAGGGTGCGGGTGACAGGGTGATTGCAGTTCAGCGTATTGCCGCAGCCGGAGTAGTTTTTGTAGCGGCGGCGGTCGGATTCGAGCATGTAGTAGATCGAGTTGTCCAGGCCGCGGAAAGAGAGGGTCGGACCCAGTTCGTTGCCTTCCGCCGAGTGGTTGAAGACGACGTCGAGAATGACTTCGATGCCGGCCGCATGCAGTTCGCGCACCATGGTCTTGAATTCGCGCACGTGCAGATCGTGCGGGGCGCCGTCGGCCGCGCCAGGGGCGCCCGCCCTGTCGGCCGGCGCTTCGGCGTTCTTGGCGTCCCGGCCGACAACCCCGTCGACATGCGCGTAGGACGCTTTGGGAGCGAAAAAGGCCAGGGTCGAGTAGCCCCAGTAGTTGGAAAGGGCGCGGCCCGAGAGGGGATTTCGCCTGAAGGGTTCGCGCGCGTCGAATTCCTGCACGGGCAGAAATTCGAGACTGGTGACGCCCAGCCGCTTGAAATACGGAATGGTTTCCACCACGCCGCGGTAGCTGCCGGGGTGTTCGACCCGGGCGCCGGGGCCGCGGCTCAGGCCCCGTACGTGCGTTTCGTATATGACGCAATCTTTGAGGGGATAATTGAGCGGCGTGTCGCCGCGCCAGTCGAAGGCATCGTCGATGACCACGCACTTGGGCATTCCCGCGTCGTTCCGTTCGGTCGCGAAGGAAAGATCGGCGTCGGGCGAGTCGGGAAGATAGGCTCTGGCGGCCGCGAGATCCCAGTCGCCGTCGGCGAGGGCCTTGGCGTAGGGATCTATGAGGACTCGATTGGGATTGAAGCGCAGCCCTTCCTTCGGCCTGAAAGGGCCCTCGGCGCGCCAGAGGTAGAGGGCGCCCGGCCCGATGCCGGGAACGCGGCAGTGCCAGATGTCGCCGGTCCGGTTGCGCACGGGATCGAGCCGGATTTCCTGCGCGGGAGCTGCGTCGGAACCGTGCCTGTAGAGGCAGAGGATCATTCCGGTCGCGTGCCGCGAAAACACCGAAAAATCCACGCCTCCCGGAGTCGGGACCGCGCCCGGCGCCAGTGGATTGCCGCGCCCCACCTCGAAAGCGTCGGGGGGGAGCGGGGCCGGTTTCACGAAAGGCGCTTCAGGACAATGGCGGCATTCTGGCCGCCGAACCCCATGGAGTTCTTGACCACGGCGCGTATGGGCATGTAGATGCCCTTGTTGGGCACGTAGTCGAGGTCGCAGGCGGGGTCGGGATTGTCCAGGTTGATGGTGGGCGGCACGAATCCGTCCCTCATCGCGAGTACGGACGCCACCGCTTCGATGGCGCCCGCGCCGCCGATGCAGTGTCCGGTCATGGACTTGAGGCTTGAAATCTTGAGTTTGTAGGCGTGCGCGCCGAAGGCATTCTTGAGGGCCATGGTTTCGATGGGGTCGTTCAGGGGAGTCGAGGTTCCATGGGCGCTTATATAGTCGATGTCTTCGGGCTTGAGGCCTGCGTCGGCGATGGCGAGTTTGATGGCGCGCGCCACGCCTCGGCCTTCCGGGTCCGGGGCGGTGAGGTGGTGGGCGTCGCAGGTGGTGCCGAAGCCGGCGAGTTCGCAGTAAATGCGGGCGCCGCGGGCTTTGGCCGCTTCGTATTCCTCGAGCATGAGGACTGCCGCGCCTTCGGCCATGACAAAGCCGTCGCGGTCCCTGTCGAAGGGGCGCGAAGCTTTTTCGGGCTCGTCGTTGCGGGTCGAAAGGGCCTGCACGTTGATGAAGCTCGCCATGCACATGCGGACGATCGAGGCTTCGGAGCCGCCGGCGAACATGAGGTCGGCGTGATCGTCGCGGATGAGGCGCATGGCCGAGCCGAGGGCGTCGGTGCCGGCGGCGCAGGCGGTGACGATGCACTGGCAGGGCCCGGTGGCGCCGGAAAAGAGGGCGATCTGGGCGGGGCCGAAATTGGCCAGCGCCTTGGCCACGGTGAGGGGCGGGACGCGACTGGGGCCGCGCTCGGTAAGGCGCACCACGGCTTCTTCGATACTCGCCGAGCCGCCCTGCCCGGTGCCGAGGAATACGCCGGTACGTTCGGGATTCAGGTCTTCCTTCTTGAGGCCGGCGTCTTCGAGGGCTTCCATGGCCGCGTATACCGCCAACTGTGTGTAGCGGTCCATTTTTCGGGCTTCTTTCGGGTCGATGCGTATCGAGGGGTCGAAATTTTTGACTTCGCCGGCGATTCTCACGGCGAGGTCGGAAGCCTCGACAAGCGTGATGGGTCCGACTCCGGATTTCCCGGCTTTGACGGCCTCCCAGAAGCTCGGTACGTCATTGCCCAGGGGGCAGACGATTCCCAATCCCGTGACTACGACTCTTCGTTGCTGTTGCTGTTGTTGCATGTTCACATCCCCATTCCGCCGTCCACATTGAGGACGACTCCAGTAATGTACGATGCGGAGGAAGAACATAGGAAGAGGGCGGCGGCCGCGGTTTCCCCGGGAGAGCCGACCCGTCCCAATGGAATGGTTTCCTTGAGCCTGGCTTTGAATTCTTCAGGTATGCGGTCGGTCATGGCTGTTTCGATGAAACCGGGGGCGATGGCGTTGACGCGGACGCCGCGAGGGGCGAATTCGCGCGCCAGGCTCTTGGTGAAGCCGATGATGCCCGCCTTGGAGGCGGCATAATTGGCCTGGCCCGCGTTGCCCGAAATGCCGACGACGCTCGACACGTTGAGTATGGCTCCCGATCGCTGTTTGAGCATGTGCCGCGATACCGCGCGCGAAAGATAGAAGGCGCTCGTGAGGTTGGTTTTGATGACGGTGTCCCAATCCTCGGTTTTCATGCGCATGAGAAGGCCGTCACGGGTGACGCCTGCGTTGTTCACCAGGACATCGATACGGCCTTCGGCCGCGAGGACTCGCGCCACCGCGGCATCGACCGCCGTTTCATCCGCGACGTCGCAGGGTATCCAGACGGACGGACCGACGGGGGGTGTGGCGGCGCCATCTGGCCCCGAAGTGTCATCTGGCGCTACTGGGCCAGATGACACTTCGGGGCCAGTGCGCGACAGGCAATACAGTTTCGCGCCTTCGGCGAGGAAGAGCTCGGCTATGGCCTTGCCGATACCGCGCGAAGCGCCGGAGACGATGCAGACTTTCCCTTCGAGACTTCGGTTCATCATGGACCTCACAGACAGATGGATACGAGAGCGTCGAGCGTGCCGCAGGGGCCGCAGGAAATGGTCGAACCGGCGGCTTTCCAGAGTCCGGCGAGTACGCCGCCGGGGCCGGTTTCAAGGCAGCGCTCGAAGCCGTCGGCGACTATTGCGGCTTCTTCGGCGATCCAGCGTACCGGGCTCGTGATCTGCGCCGCGGCGAGTTTTTTGGCTTCGGCGCCCGAACCGATCTTTTTGCCCGTGACGTTCGAATACACGGCGATCTTCGGGTCGGAAAAAACGACATCGGAAAGGAGTTCCGCAAACCCGTCGCGGGCCCATGCCATGATGGGCGAATGGAAGGCGCCCGACACTTTCAGGCGTATGACCCTTTTGGCGCCCGCGGCTTTAAGCTTTTCCTCGGCTACGGCGATCTGGGCTTCCGTGCCCGAAATCACGCTCTGGCTGGGGCTGTTGTAGTTGGCGATCCAGACTTGGTCCAGGCCGGAGTCGGCGATCGTTTTTTCGATCGCCTCGGGAGACAGGAAGAGTACTGCGCTCATCGTCGATCCGCCCGACCGTTTGCCCGCTTCGTCCATGAGGCGCCCGCGTTCGGAGATGAGGCGGAACATGTCGGCCTGCGCGAGTATGCCCGCTTCCACAAGGGCGGGCCATTCGCCCACCGAGAAGCCTGCGCAGCCTTCGGGTCTGATGCCGTGTTCGCGTGTGCAGAGGGCCGCGGCCGCACCCGCCAGGGCGACCGAGAGTTGCGTATTGCGGGTCTGTTTCAGGGTTTCTTCATCGCTTTCGAAGAGGAGCTTGCGGAGATCCACGCCGGAGGCGTCTGAAGCCAGTTCGAAGAGTTGGCGGACACCCTTGCTTGTTTCGTAAAAATCCTTGGCCATTCCGGGATATTGGGCGCCCTGCCCGGGGAAAAGGAAGCAAGTTTTCATGTCGTTCCTCCTGCTGTACAAGGTGTGATCGATACCATACGAGATATTTGACAAAAAAGCGAAAAATGTAAAGTACGATGATACTGGCACCCGAAGCGCCACAAAGCTACATTATACAGGATTTCCGTCGATTCGAAGAGGGAAGAAATGGCAGCCGAGAGCACGAAAAGAATCCTGTACGCGTTGCGCTCCATTCCGCCCGGACGGACGGCGTCCTATGGCGCGATCGCCGAGGCGGCGGGGATTCCGAAAGGCGCCAGGCAGGTGGTGCGCATCCTCAATTCCATGGGGAGGTCGGAAAACCTGCCCTGGTGGCGCGTGCTCCGCAAGGACGGCTCGATCGCCCTGCCCGAAGGCGGCGGATTCGAACTCCAGAAAGCCCTGCTCGAATCGGAAAACGTCGAGGTGGACCGCTCGGGCAGGGTCGACCGGCAGCGCTTCGGGTGGGATTTTAGCCTCTGACCGACCGCGGCCCGCCCGGTCCGGGCTGATCAGCCGGCCCGGACCAGCAGGCCAATCCGGTCAGTCCGGCAGGGGGGCGACCATCCGGACGCCGAGATGCCTGTAACCCCGCACCGCCAGCGTTTCCGCGTATTCGGGCGGTACGAATACCGAATCGATCACGACATGCCGGATGCCGTTTTCGAGGAAGGCGCCGCGCAGTGCGTTCAGCAGCGATTCGCCCAGCCCCATGCGCCTGAAGCCCGGCTTTGCGTACAGAAATCTGATCCGTCCGTAGGCCCTGCCCGCGGATTCTTCGTAGACGCCGAACGACGCGGCCAGCAGGCCACCCTCTTCGTCTTCCACGAAGGCGCAGTGCCCCGCGGCGGCGTTGCGCAGTATCGCGTTGAGGCTTTCGGTTTCGCGGACCGAGGCGGCGGGCAGAAGATCGAGCGCTTCAAGGGACGCTTCGGCGACCATATCGGCGAGGCCGGGAGGAGCGTGCGACAGGGTCGCCAGATTCACGTCGAATTCGGAAACGGTAAGGTCGGAATTGTCCTCCGGAGGGGGATTCAGCCGTTCGAACCCTTCGGCTTCGCGCCAGTCGTCCATCCATGCGTCGATGCGGATCCGCATGGCTTTGGTCTTGAAGTCGCGGAACGCCTTTTCGGCTTCCGGCCAGGCGGCGAGGGCTTCCTTGAATGCTTTGAATACGCCCTTGCCCCGCACCAGCGCGGCCCCCAGCTCCCTGCGCAGGGCGGGGTTGCGGACTCCCGCGAGGAACTGCTCCATCAGGCGGAATCCATCCCTGGAATTCCAGGCCGGCGGCTTCGAAAGGTTTTCGGGCAGATCGACGCCGCGGCTTTCAACGTCATCGGCAAGGGCGGCGTTTCCGACGTTTCCGGCGCCTGCGACGCCCGAGGCACCCGCGGCATTTAGGATATCCGGGGCATCCGCGGGCGCCCCGGCGCTTCCGTTTTCGGGTATCCGGACGACTTCGCCCGAGGTCATGTCGATGAAAAAGGTTCCGCTCTGGTCTTCCATTGCGAAGATGACCCGTTCCAGGGCCGTTTCGCTGAGTTCGAACATGCGCCGATACCTCCGCCCGCGTATGTTCGCGGCACTATCGATATCATTCTCGCGGCGAATGCGGAACCGGTCAAGAGAAAGTCGTATCCGCCTCTCTCGACCGCACGGTGCCCGGATGGCTATACTGTAAGCAATGGCCACCACAGCCCAGTCTGAACCGGTCGCGACGAGCGCGAATCTTCACCTGCATTCACGGTATTCGGACGGAAGCCTCACTCCGGAAGAAATCGCGGCGTCGGCGTTGCACGAAAAACTTTCGGTCGCCGCCCTGACCGACCATGACAGCATGGGCGGCACGGCCCGCTTCGCGGCGGCCTGCGCCGGGTACGGCATACGGAGCATCCCCGCCTGCGAAATCGATGTGGTCGACCCTCTCCTCGATTATAAAAGCGAGATTCTCGCCTATTTTCCCGGTGCGGACCCCACGACCGGAACTCCGCATACAAGGGCGCTCCTGGCGAGGATTCTGGACGCCCGGCGCGCCAGGATCGATTTCCTGCTCGCGGCGGCGCGAAGCCACTTCGGTCGGCCCGACCTCACGGTAGAGGACCTCGAGCGCGAAAAACTCGCCGCTGTGCAAGGGAACCACGACGAGGCGGTGGATGTCGCGCAGCTGTCCTGGAGCAAGGTCGACTTCTACGAATACCTCCGCCAGCGCGGCGCTCTGTATGATTCGACCAGCTACAGGACGTTCAGGAAAGACTGGCTCGATTCGGGCCGTCTGCCCGTGCGCAGGATCGACAAGCCGACCGTGAACGAGGTCTCCGCCATAATCCGCGCGGACGGGGGCTATCCGGTCTTGCCCCATCCCGGGCACATCTGGGACGACGAACCCGGCGATATGCGCTACGGCAAGCCCAAGCTTTCGGCGCTGCTCCGGGAGTTCAGGCTTTCGGGCGTGGAAGGCATCGAGCTGTACTGGTACGGCAACGCGAAAAAGACCGTGAAGATCAATAAAATCGTCATGGAAGCGGCCGCGCCGTTCGGCTACTTTTTCACCTACGGTTCGGATTGCCACGGCCCGGGCTCGGGGAAAGATACGATCGCGCTGTTTTCCGGCGATTTTGCCGGATTTCCGTCGGACGGACATTCCGGCCCGGCGCCGGCGCAAGCTTCGTAATACAGCTTCGTGCCACAAGTTTCATAAACACTATAGAAGGAGCGACGATATGGCGCATTGCACGGTTCCCGCCGCGGAAAGCCTGCTCGACAGGGAAGTCCGCGTTCTGGACAAAGGATTCGTCCGCCTGGTGGATTACATGGGCGGCGACGACAGGATCGTGCAGGCGGCGCGCGTCTCCTACGGCGAGGGCACCAAGAGTTACCGCGAGGACGCGGGGCTCATCGATTACCTTCTGCGGCACGAACACACTTCGCCCTTCGAGCAGGTGATCCTTACCTTCCACGTCAAACTGCCCGTATTCGTCGCCCGGCAGTGGATACGGCACCGCACCGCGAGGGTGAACGAAGTGTCCGGCCGCTATTCGGTGATGAAGGACGAGTTCTACGTTCCCGCCCCGGGCGATTTGGCCGCGCAGAGCGAGGACAACAAGCAGGGACGCGCCTCGGAAGCCATGGACGAAGCTTCGGCCGGCAAGGTGCGCGAGCTTCTGGAGCAGGGACAGCGCGAAGCGTACGGCGAATATTCGGACCTGCTCGACACGGGGCTCGCGCGCGAAATCGCGCGCATCAATCTGCCCCTGTCGCTGTATACCGAGTGGTACTGGCAGATCGACCTGCACAACCTGTTCCGCTTTCTGTCCTTGAGGCTCGACCCGCATGCGCAGAAAGAGATCAGACTCTATGCCGCTGTGCTGCTCGACGCGGCGCGCGCGGTGGCGCCGTCGGCGACCGCCAGCTTCGAGCGCCACTTGCTGTCGGGAGTGCGTTTTTCGGGAACCGAGATGGAAGAACTGCGCAGACTTCTCGTTAAAACCGGCTATGCCGGTTTTGACGAAAGATCCCTTCTGAAGGGCAAGGAACTGGAGAGGTTCGAGGAAAAATTGAAGAACGGAAGACAGCTGTAAGGGGCGCAGAATGACCGCCATCCAGACGACCAAATTGACCAAAACGTTCGGCCCGAGGATGGCCGTAGATTCGCTCGACCTCTCAGTCGAGCAGGGGGAATTGTTCTCGCTTCTCGGCGTCAACGGCGCGGGAAAGACGACGACGATAAAAATGCTCTGCGGCCTCACCAGGCCCACGAGCGGCGATGCCGTCCTGCTCGGCGACAGCATCGTCTCCGATCCGTTCGCGGTGAAACGGAAGATCAATCTGTCTCCGCAGGAAACGGCCGTAGCCCCTAATCTGTCGACGAGGGAGAATCTCGAACTCATCGCCGGGATATACGGGAACAATCAGCCTGAATCCGCGGCCGCGGCATCCGCCATGATCGAACAATTCAGCCTTGAGGAAGTCGCGAAGCAGAAGGCCAGGACTCTGTCCGGCGGATGGCAGAGGCGGCTGAGCATTGCGATGGCCTTCATTTCGAATCCCCAAATTCTGTTCCTGGACGAACCGACGCTCGGACTCGACGTCCTCGCCAGGCGCGAACTCTGGAACATCATCAGGTCATTGAGGGGGAAGGTCACGATCATGCTGACCACCCATTATCTCGAGGAAGCGGAAGCGCTGTCGGACAGGTTGGGCGTCATGTCGAAAGGCAAGCTCAAGGCGGTCGGGACGGTGAAGGAATTGCTGGCGCTCACGGGTGCGGAAAAATTCGAGGACGCTTTTGTTTCCCTCGCCGTGGAAAATGGGAAGGCTATATGAAAACCCTTGCGTTTGCGGGGCGGAATGCGAAAGAGATCGTCAGGGACCGCCTGAATCTGGCGTTCGGCATCGGGTTTCCGGCCGCCCTTCTGTACCTGATGTCCGCCATCCAGGCCAATATTCCCGTCAGCCTGTTCGAGATCGACCGTCTCGCTCCCGGTGTCGCCGTATTCGGGCTGTCCTTCGTTTCGCTGTTTTCCGGAATGCTGATCTCGAAGGACAGGGGCTCGTCGTTCCTGATGCGCCTTTTCGCCTCTCCGCTTACTTCCGGCAATTTCATCATCGGCTACGCGTGTCCGTTTTTCCTGATCGCCGTCGCGCAGAGCGTCATCTGCTTCGCGCTCGCCTTTCCGCTCGGGCTGCCGATAAACGCGAACATCCTCGTGGCCCTCGTCGTGCTGATGCCGACGGCCGTGCTGTTCATCGGCATCGGATTGCTCGCCGGAACCGTGTTCACCGACAAACAGGTCGGAGGCATCTGCGGCGCGCTGCTCACCAATGTCAGCGCCTGGCTCAGCGGCGCATGGTTCGACCTGAACCTGGTCGGCGGCGCGTTCAAAGCCATCGCGAACGCTCTGCCGTTCGCCCGCGCGACGAACGCGACAAGAGCCGCCGTCGCAGGACGGTATGGCGACATTTTTCCCGACTTGTGGTGGGTGATCGCGTATGCCGTCGCCGTCTTCGCGCTGGCCATCGTGGTTTTCAACAGGAAAATGAAGAGCGACGTGAAATAGGAATATGGAGTCCAAGAGTACGTAAAGCCTTGCTTACAGAATGGTTTTCTATTGTCACGTGATTGGGAGAATCCGTTCAATATTCGCGATAACGTTCAGGTGTTCAGATCCGGATGAACTGCGTTTCGCCCCTGCCGTAAAGCACGCCGGCGGCGACAGAGTCGCCGGAAGCGTTCTTGAGGACGCCCTCGAAACGGCCGAAAGGCTCGTGGAAATCGATGACCACCAGGCCGAGGGTGAAAACGAAATCGTGCGGTGCCTCGGGGGTGAAGACCAGATCGACCATGCCTTCCGTGTCCTGGATGATCCATTCGCGGTCCGGACCGTAGGGGTGCGTCACCTTTACGGGCGGCAGAGGCCAGGTTCGATCGCCCAGCAGCAACCTGTTTTCGTAGAACTTGCCGGGCTCCCGTCCGTCAGGATCGCTCAGCCAGAACCCCACCCTGCGGCCCGACGCATCCGTGCCGAAACCGGACAGACGATCGCTCTGGTGTCTCAGGGGGAGAAAAGCCTTGCCGTCGTCGAACATGCCCGCGGCGGTGGATCCGTTCAGCACGAACCGCTCGTCGCCGACGACGAGTTCGCCCGATGCCGGCATGAGCACCCGGGAAAAACAGGCCGCGCGTGACAGGCCCAAGGGCATGCATGCCGAGTAGGGCGCGCAGGCGCCGCTCTTCATGGAAAAACGAAGGCGGCAGGTAAGACTCGGGCCCCGTTTCGGGATAGCGAAGGCCAGGGCGGACGCTTCGCCCGAAGCGGCATCGACCTTGAGTTCGATCCCCGCGTGGGAAGCTTTGTAGCGGCGACCGGAAGGATAGAGCGAATCGCCCTGCGCGACGGGGGATCCGACCAGGAGCTTGCGGAATCCGTAGCGCCTGTGCTCGCGGCGGTCCCATATTTCGAGGGAAGCGGTGCCGAGGAATTTGGCGTCGAACAGGCGGATGAATATGAACCAGCGCTCGTCGCTTGCGGCGAAGGACTGCCATTCCTTGAGACGCAGTCTCTTGAGAATCTTCGGCAACCTGTGGCGATAGAGCAGATCGGCGTCGATGAGGTTGGAGGCGCCGGGCAGCCCGTCCCAGATGCCCTTTACGAAAGCTCCGCCTACGACTAAGGCTTCGGGCGCATTCCCGGCGAGGGGACGCGGCGACGGGCCGGCCGGTTCGATGTTTATGCCAGGCCCCGCTCGTAAAGGATATAAAGGGCCTGGGTGCCGAGCTCGCCCATGCCGTCCCTCACGACCCGGTCGAAGAGCGATTCGGCCAGCGAGAGCAGCGGCAGGGAAATGCCCATCTCCCGGGCCGAATCCAGGGCGATGCGCAGATCCTTGAGGAAGTGCTTCGCATAGAATCCGGGGTTGAAATTGCCATCCAGCATGCGCGGCACCATGTTCGAAAGCTGCCAGCTGCCGGCCGAACCGCTGGCGATGGACTGCAGCACGACGCCCGGATCGAGGCCCGCCTTGCGCGCATAGGTCACGGCTTCGACGGCGCCGGCAAGATTGCCCGCGATCACTATCTGATTGGCCATCTTGGTGTGCTGGCCCGAGCCCGCGGGGCCCTGCAGCAGTACCGTCTTGCCCATGGTTTCGAGCAGGGACTTCGCGGCGGCGAAGTCCGCTTCGTCGCCGCCCACCATGATGGTGAGCGTGGCGTTTTTGGCGCCGATGTCGCCGCCCGATACAGGCGCATCGAGGGCGCGGACGCCCGCGGCCCTGGCTTCGGTGTAGATGCGCTTTGCGAGCACGGGGCTCGAAGTGGTCATATCTATGAGAATGGCGCCCTTTTTAGCGTTGGCGATGAGACCCTGCGACCCCAGGTACACCTGTTCGACGTCGGTGGGGTAGCCGACTATGCTGCATACCAAGTCGCATTCCTGGGCTATGAGGGCCGGAGAATCGCGCCATTCGGCGCCGGCCGCGACGAGGGCATCGGCTTTTGCCTTTGTCCGGTTGTAGACGAGGACCCTGCGGCCGGAAGAGAGAATGTGGCCCGCCATCGCGGCGCCCATGACTCCCAAACCAACGAATCCTACGGTTTCTTTCGCGTGCGGCACGGTTTTCCTCCGGAAAATGAGCGGGGCTTTTTCAAAAGCGTTCCGGCTTTTGAAATAGGCCAGGACTCACTGTCGATTTGTTTCAATTACTGTAGCCCCTCCTTGCCATCGAGGGCAAGCCTCGCGTAGGCTGTGTTTCGGCTCGAGGTGCCCCCGAATCCCTGCGTCGCAGGTGGGGGTAAAAGGGAAGACGGTCCGAATCCGTCGCAGCCCCCGCTACTGTGAGCCCGCGCGCAAAGCGCCATCCGCAGGGCCGAATCCGGCCTTGCGCCCGGTCAATGGCTCGATTTCCTCAGGGAAACAAGCTTTTTACCGGGGTCCACTGGAGCCCGACAGGCTCCGGGAAGGGCGACGACGCTTCCTGCGTTTTCTCCGGAATTCCGGAGAAAACGTCGCGGGTCAAGCCAGGAAACCTGCCCGAGCATTCAAGGCTATCCAACTCTTCGGAGGGAGGAGGAGGGCATGCGCAGGCTATTCCTGACGGTCCTCGCGTTCATTCTCGTTTTTGCGCCGGCGATCGCGCCGGCAGTGTCCGCACAGAGCACCTCTGCACAGATCTTATCCACACAGACCCGCACTGCGGGTTTTTCCATCGACTACGGGCAGGGCTACAAGGTCCTCTCCGTACCCACGCCCTGGCCGGGCGCTACGAGGGGGTACCGCTACGTGCTGTATCCCCGCGGCTCAAGCCGGCCGGCCGGAGTCAAGGGCGACCGGTTCATCCAGACACCGGTCAGGACGGTGGTCACTTTCTCGACCTCCTATCTGCCTGCGATCGAAGCCATCGGCGGTATCGACAGCATCGTGGGCGTGGACAGCGCCGCCTTCGTCTACAGCCCCGCCGTCCGCGAGCGGATCGGCTCGGGCAAGACGGTCGAGACCACCAAGAACTGGGAGCCCGACATCGAGCGGATGATCGCCCTCAAGCCGGACCTCGTCCTTTCCTACGGCATGGGCAACGAATGGGATACCCATCCCAAGATGGAAGCGGCCGGTCTTCCCGTCGTGATAATGGCCGAATGGAATGAGGCCGATCCCCTGGCGCGGGCCGAGTGGGCGGTGTTCATCGCGGCCTTCTACGACAAGGAAGCCGAAGCCCGCGCATCGTTCGACAGGCTCGCCGCCGACTACGGGAAGATCAAAGCCCTGGCCGCGACGGCGCGCGACAGGCCTTCGGTCCTGGTGAACGGGCCCTTCCAGGGCGTATGGAGCGTGTCGGGTGGCGGCAGCTTCATGGCGCGCCTTCTGGCCGACGCCGGCGCCTCGTATCTCTGGGCATCGGACACTTCGACGGGCGGGCTCAACCTTTCGGTCGAAGCCGTATTCTCCAAAGCCGCGAACGCGAAATATTGGCTCAACCCGAGCCTTCAGGCGGCCAGAATTTCCGACGTCGTGGCCATGGATCCCCGCTTCGCCGCCCTGGCGGCCGTCAAATCCGGCCAGATCTGGAACAACAACGCCAGATTGAGCCCCGGAGGCGGTTCCGACTATTTCGAATCCGCGGTGATGCGCCCCGATCTGGTGCTGGCCGACATGGCCGCCATTTTCCATCCCGAACTATTTCCCGGCCACAGATTCGTCTACTACCGGAAGGTCACCGAATGACCGCACAGGGCGCCGGAAGATCGCCGCGCATTCTCATACCCGCGCTCGCCGCGCTTGCGGTCGCCCTGTTTGTCCTCGATCTGGTGCTGGGATCGGTGACGATACCGCTCGGCGAGGCGCTGCGCGCCGTCGTGGGGAGAGCGTCCGACGACAGCTTCAATCTCATTATGGGAATGTTCCGTCTGCCCAAGGCCGTCACGGCAGCCCTCGCGGGGGCGGCGCTCGCCGTGTCCGGCCTTATTCTGCAGACGGTATTCCGCAATCCTCTGGCCGGTCCCGACACTCTCGGGATCGGCTCGGGCGCCTCAGTCGGCGTCGCGCTCGTGATCCTCGCCTCGGGCGGAGCCGGATCGGCTCTGCTCGAAGGCCTGGGCGGTTTCGGCTATGCCGCGTTGGCCATAGCCGCCAGCCTGGGGGCGGGCACCGTGCTCGCCGTGATACTGCTTCTGTCGCGCAAGTTCGAACACGGCGTGACGCTTCTCATCGTGGGACTTCTCGTGGGGTACCTCACAGGAAGCCTCGTGTCCCTGCTCGTCTATTTCGGAAGCCCGCAGAAAGTCCAGATGTATCTGGGCTGGACCTACGGCTCTTTCGCCGGCGTGCGCGGGGCCGAACTGCCGATCTTCGCGGGAGCGGTCGGCCTGGGCTTCGCGCTCACGGTGCGGAGTTCGAAATCCCTGAACGCTCTTCTTCTGGGCGAGAAATTCGCCTCGACCCTGGGAATCAGGGTAAAGCGCGAGCGCACACGCATTCTGACCGCGGCTTCGATCCTGGCGGGCGTAGTGACGGCCTTCTGCGGCCCCATTTCCTTCCTGGGAATCGCCGCGCCACAGGCCGCCCGGCGCCTGTTCCGCAGTTCCGACCACAGGGTGCTCATCCCGGGCAGTGCCCTGTGCGGCGCCTGCATCGCGCTGGCCGCGGATGCGGCGGCGCAGTCGCCGGGCGGCGGGTCGGTCCTGCCGGTCAATCCGCTTCTGGCGCTGATCGGGGCTCCGATGATTCTGGCGATGATTCTGCGCGGTTCGTCCGATTCAGGCGGAGGTTCGCGATGAGCGGGGCGACTAGCGCAACTGGGCTCTCGTCCGTGGTGCCCGTGGTGCCCGTGTTACCCGGGGTGCCCGTAGTTGCCGGGGGTGTCGGCGGTCCGGAGCACAGGGTTCTTTTGTCCGCACGCGATCTTTCGATCGGCTGGGGCAAGGGCGGCAAGCGGACGGTACTCGCGTCGGGAATATCCTTCGACATTGCATCGGGCAGTCTCACTGCGCTTGTGGGGCCCAACGGTTCGGGCAAGTCGACTCTTTTGAGGACGCTGTTGGGCATGCAGGACGCACTCGCGGGTCATGTGTCGCTCGACGGGGACGACCCGAAACGCATGGGAGCCGAGGAGCGTTCGCTCCGTGCCGCCTGTGTGTTCACCGAAAAGGTGGATTCGGGCTATTTCACGGTGTTCGACATTGTGGCCTTCGGGCGATACCCCTATACCGATGCGCGCAACCGGTTGGGGCCCGAGGATCTGGCGAAGGTCGAGGGCGCGCTGGATGCGGTGGGTCTTCGCCCCTTCGCGGGCCGCCGTTTCGCGGAGCTGTCGGACGGCGAAAAGCAGAAGGCGCAGATCGCGCGCGCGGTGGCGCAGGACACGGGGATTCTCGTGTTCGACGAACCTACGGCTTTCCTGGATGCGCCGTCCCGGATCGAGGTATTCCATCTTGTGGCCAAGCTCGCGCATGACGAGGGCAAGGCGGTCGTTCTATGTACGCATGAGGTCGATCTGGCGCTGCGTTTCGCCGATGAGCTCTGGGTTTTCGACCGCGCGCATCGATTCGAGGCGGGAAATCCGGCGGTGGTGTCGCATTCGGGCGCGATCGGGCGGGCTTTCGACTTGCCGGGCGTGCATTTCGATCCCGCTTCGGGCAGTTTCAAGGCGAGATAGACAGGATAACAGGATCCACAGGATCGGGGCCGGTGCGAAAACTGCTCGGGCTCGGCCCCGCCTATGCCCCACTGCCCAGCCCGCCGACCGCGGAACGCTCCGGCCCGGCCAGTTGCGGCCGCCCCCCGGCCCCGCCCTTCAGCAGTACTTGTAGCCGAATTTCCTCAAAAGCGACATGCGCGCGGCGCGGTCTTCGTTACCCTCGACGCCTGCGGGCGAAGCGCCGTCGATGACGCCCAAGATGCCTGCGCCCTGGGGGCTTCGGGCCCGGACGACCTGCACGGGGTTGGCGGTGGCGCAAAAGATGTGACAGACCTCGGGGCAGGCTTTGATGCGGTCGAGCACGTTGATGGGGTATGCGCCCGGGCCGATGATGAGGTAGAAGCTGTGCCCGGCGCCGACGGCCATGGCGCAGTGTTCGGCCGCGCGCACGAGGCTGGAATCGTTGCCCTCGCCCCGCACCAGGCAGGGCCCGGAGGCTTCGTTGAAGGCTAGTCCCCATTTGGCGCCGGGCACCGAGCCCGTCATGATTTCGCCGATGTCCTCGACGGTTTTGATGAAATGCGACTGGCCGACGACGATATTGCAGTCGGACGGGATCTCGAGCGGTACGAAATCGAACTCCATGGCAAACTCCTTGCGTTCAGCGGGCAGGGGCGTCGGGTAGTGGCCTACGGCCCAGTTATAGTGGCTTTCCCACGGGTGCGGCGAGCAGGGCGAACATGTCCTCGCCGTCGAGGCCCAGCCATGCGTCGAGCCGGTCCTGGTCGTAGGCGCCTATGGCGCAGGTACCAAAGCCGAGGGCTTCGCAGGCGAGGTAAAGGTTTTCGCAGGAGAGACCTGCATCTATGGCGACCAGTTTCTGCGCGGCCTTGCCGTAGCGCCATTCAGAGCGGTAGGGAACGGCTGCCCACAGGAACACGCAGGCGGCATCCCAGAACTGGCCGCGGATGGCACGGTCCAGTTCGCGCGAGTCGTCGCCCGGACGCTCGAGAACGAGGGCGTGTTCGACGGGGAGGTACCGGTACAGGCCCACGGGCAAGCCTTCGACGTTGTGCGCGTAGAGATACAGGTCGAGGGGGTGCCGCGCGCCGCCCGAAGGAACGGTGCGGAACGAGAATTTGCCCTTGTTTTCGCGCACGCCTTCGCATGACCATGCCAGATAGGCGACCTCGGCCAGGCTCAAGGCCTGGCCTGAGAATTTTCGCCTGGATTTGCGCGTCAGAAGGAGCCTCGCGAAACTTTCCGCGGCGTTTTCTCCGTTCCCCCCGCCCCCGGTCGCCGTGACTGTGGTGGGGGTCGCGGTTGCGGCCGCAGTTGCGGCTGTGGTCGTGGCCGCGGCAACGTCCGGCAGCGGGATGATGTCGGCATCGGGCGCAGGCGGCGCTTCCTGGAGCGGGGCGGGCACGCCTTTCGCCTGGTCGGATTCGGTTCCCGTGACCTTGTCCCAGTTGGCTTTGAGAAAGCTTCTTTCCAGTCCGAAGCGGTCGTTCATCGCAGATTCTCCTTTTCCATGTAACGCTCGACCGGTTCGTAGCCGAGTCCCAGATAGAGCGCCCGTCCGAAACGCGAGGCATGGAGGCCGAGCCTGACGATGCCCGCCCTGGCCGCTTCTTCGTGCAGGCGATTCATGAGAGCCCTGGCGAGTCCGAGTCCCCGGTATTCGGGCAGCACGTACACATTGTGGACATAGCCGTAGCGCGTGCCTTCGTACCTGACGTGGAGCGGCCTTTCTTCGATGACGGCGCAGGCGGAGCCCGCGGGCTTGTCGTCCACATAGGCGACAAAGTTGAGCTGGTCGGCGGAGTCCGCCTTTTCCCGGTAATACCGGCCCGCTTCGCGCAGCAGGACCTCGCGCCTGGCCGACCAGTCGGTATCGGGCATCATGTCGGCGAACATGCGATAGCGGAACTCGGCGAGCGTGCCTGAGTCCGCGGGACGGGCCCTTTCGATGCGAATGTGCGGCGCCCGGTCCGCGGGCGCCGCTGGCGCAGCCGCGGCAGCCTGCCCAGCCACGGCGGTGTCCGGCGCACACGATGCACACGATGCGCGCGGTGCGAGCGGCCGGATTTTGCCTTCGGCGACGAGAATGCGCTCGATCTTTTCCACGGTTTCGCGGATGAGGGGATTGCACACTTTCGCGGAAAGCCCTTCGGCTTTCATGCGCTCGCGGCCTTCCTGGGTGCGCATGTCGATGCCCCCGAGAAGTGCGCGGCAGTCCGTCGAGCCGTGGGCGGCGCCTGATTCGGCCATGAACTCTCCCACACGGGCGTAAGTGTCCAGCTTGCGCTCCTGATCGGCGCCGGTTTCGCTGCCGAAAGCGAGCGACAGGGCGAGGACGCCGCCCGTGAGCGCGCCGCAGCTCAAACCCATGCGCCCGATGCCTCCGCCCAAGCCTGTCGCGAGACGGTGCGCCGCGGCCTCAGGCAGGCCCAATTCTTCGGCGAACACCGAAAAGACCGCCTGCGAACAGGCCGATCCGCCCGCATGCAAGGCTTCCGCACGTTCAGCTCTTGTCATCATGCATCTCCTACCGATATGTCCGCGCCGCGGCGACGGCCTTGTCCCAGCCCGAAATCAGGCGCGCGCGCGTTTCTTCCGCCATTTCGGGGCGGAACTCGCGGCGCATGCGCCAGTTGCGCTGTACGTCATCGAGGCCCGACCAGTAACCGACCGCGAGCCCCGCGAGATATGCGGCCCCCAGAGCGGTGGTTTCGCCGACTTCGGGCAGAACCACGCGCCGATTCATCACATCGGCCTGGAACTGCATGAGGAAGGAATTGGCCGAAGCGCCGCCGTCGGCCTTTATCGTCGAAAGCGTGCGGCCCGAGTCGCGTTCCATCGCCACCAGAAGGTCGCGCGACTGATACGCCATCGACTCGAGCGCGGCCCGGACGAAATGCGCTTTTGTGGTGCCCCGCGTGATGCCCACCACCGTGCCGCGCACATCCGGGTCCCAGTAGGGCGCGCCCAGGCCCACGAAGGCCGGCACGAGATAGACTTCGCCCGAATCCGGCACCGAGCGCGCAAGCGTTTCGCTCTCGGCCGAATCGGCGAGCATGCCCATCTGGTCGCGGAGCCACTGGATCACCGCGCCCGCGACGAACACGGAGCCTTCGAGCGCGTAGGTGTAGCCTTGCCCCAAGTCCCATGCCACGGTCGTGAGGAGGTTGTGTCTCGATTCGACGGGGAAGGGGCCTGTGTTCATGAGCGTGAAACAGCCCGTGCCGTAGGTGTTCTTGGCCTCGCCCGGCTCGAAGCAGGCGTGGCCGAAAAGTGCGGCCTGCTGGTCGCCCGCGATGCCCGTTACGGGGATTTCGGCGCCCAGCCATTCTTTTTTCGTCAGCCCGAAAAAGCCCGAGCTGGGGAGCACTTCGGGCAGGATCGGGGCGGGTACGCCCATGAGACGCAGAAGGTCCTCGTCCCAGCGGCGTTTTTTGATGTCGAAGAGGAGGGTGCGGCTTGCGTTGGTCGCGTCGGTGGCGTGCCGGCCGGTGAGTCGGTACAGGAGCCAGGAGTCGACGGTACCGAAGGCGAGTTCGCCCCGTTCGGCGCGCACTTTGAGGTCGGGCCGTTCGCGGAAGATCCAGGCCAGTTTGGTGCCCGAAAAATACGCGTCCAGGACGAGCCCCGTGCGCTCGCGGATCATGGGTTCGGCGCCCGCGGCCTTCAGCTCGGCGCAAATGCCCGCGGAGCGGCGGCATTGCCACACGATTGCGTTGAAAACGCTCTTGCCCGTGGCCCTGTCCCAGAGTACAGTAGTTTCCCGTTGGTTGGTGATGCCCAGCGCGAGGATCTGGCCGGGTTCCACTTGTGCCTGAGCCATGGCGCCGCGCGCAGCTTCGAGCTGGCTTTCCCATATTTCTTCGGGATCGTGTTCGACCCAGCCCGGCTTCGGAAAATACTGCGTGAAGGGGATCTGCTTCGACCCGATGGCGATGCCTTCGTGGTTGAACAAAATGGCGCGCGACGATGTGGTTCCCTGGTCGAGGGCGAGGATGTACCGTTCCTGAGTCGTCATATCCTGGGTCGTCATGCGCGCCAGTATAGCCGCTTTTCCCGCCCGAGTGGAGCGGGGAGGTGCATTGAAATTTACAGGTTTGAGTCCGGTCTTCAGCGGGCCGGGAAAGGAGCGGAGTATGACGGGAGCCGATCGCGAGGCGCTCATTTCCGGATTCGAGCACGCGTACGAGCCGTTGCAGATATTGGCCGCCGGGCTCTCAGGCGAGCAGCTGGCCTTCGTCCCCGACCTCCAGGATGCCTGGTCGATCAACGAGCACCTCGTGCACCTTCTGGACGCCGACTGCAATCTCGTGTTCAGGGTCCGCGGCGGCATAGCGACGCCCGGCCTCCCCGCTCCCGCCTGGGACCAGGAAGCATGGAAAGAGCGCAACGCCTACGGTAAAAGCGACGGCCGCGCAGCCCTGACGATTGCGGCGGCGCTGCGCACGTTTATCGCCGGTTCCCTGCGTGCCATCTCCGGCTCCGCCTGGGAAGAAGCGCATATCATTCATTCGAAAAACGGGAAGATGAGCATGGTTCAGCTTCTCGAAACCTACACGAAACACGCCGCCTGGCACGAAACGTACCTGCGGCGCAACCTGGACGCCTGGGCGTCCGGAAGAAAGGCCTGATCGACATGGATCACATTCTTGAACTGTTGAGCACACCGGAAATAGGGCCCGCTGCCGCTGCCGCGCGCCTGATTCTCGCTTTCCTCGCCGGAAGCGTCATCGGCACGGAGCGCGAACTCCGCAGGCAGACCGCGGGCTTGCGGACGCACATCCTCATAAGTCTGGGCGCCTGTCTTCTCATGATTCTCTCGATCTGGCTCCCTGCGACCATCGGCCAGGGAAACGGCGATCCCGGCCGCATCGCCGCGCAGGTGGTCTCGGGCATCGGTTTCCTGGGCGCCGGCGCCTTCATCAAGATCGGCAACAACGTCAAAGGCATGACCACCGCGGCCAGCCTCTGGGTGATCGCTGCCGTTGGCCTCACCATCGGCGCCGGCCTCTGGATTCCCGCCCTGATGACCCTCGCCCTCACCTTTTTTGCTCTTTTCTTCCTGGAACCCATCGAGCGCCGCCTTTTCCCCGCCGAGCGCTTCAAGTACATCCAGATATGGTTCGACGAAAACTCCGCCGACCGCGAAGCCGTACTCAAAGTACTCACGGCCCACGGTATCCGCGTCACTTCCGTCGACGCTTCGCAGGACGTCGCCGCTTCCACCACGCGCCTCAACGTACTGGGCAAAATTCCCGTGAACGTGAACATCGAGCGTCTTTTCAAGGAAATCCGCTCCACGGGCAAGGTGCTGAAGATCAAGATCGAAGAGACGCTGTAGGGCGGTGGTTCCCGCGCACGAGATTGACTTTTTCCGTCCGATATGTCCAAATTGGGCGGCTCGCGCAAGCCCGCGCGCTTTTTAAAGTCCCTTAATCGGGCCCTTAGCTCAGTTGGTCAGAGCTGCGGACTCATAATCCGTAGGTCGCTGGTTCAAGTCCAGCAGGGCCCATAGTTGATTCCCTAATGCGTTGGACCCTGGTGTTTTCCTTTTCCCGAGCGTATATGTTTCTTATGCTCAAACGCGCCCCATTTCTACGCTACAAGCTTATCCTTGAAAAACTCCAGGGCAATCGGCGATCAAGCAGCAAGGAAATACTCAAGTATCTGGAATCCTTGGGCTATAAGATCTCTCCAAGAGAGTTCCTGCGTGATATTGGCTTCCTCAGCAGCGATTATAGAGTCGATATCCTCTATGAGAGATCCGGAAACTACTACTATATAGATCCCGCTACATCGCCTGGTCTGCAGAAAACCCTCTCATTCCTTGAGCTAGCGGCAGAGGCGAACATCATCATTGAGTCATTCAAGGATGTTAAGGCATTACAGAAGTATGTAGTGTTCGATCATTCTGGAGCGGCGAAAGGGTTGGAGCATCTTGCACCCCTACTTTCTGCGTTGAAAAACTGCCAGATAGTGAGGTTTGAACACCGTACATATCAAAAGGGAGAGAACCGGACTTATACAGCAGCTCCACAACTGCTTAAGCAGTATCAAGGACGATGGTACCTGATAGCGATTGTCGAGTGGGCTTCGAACCCGATGGCGTTCGGCTTGGACAGGATTTCCAACCTTGAGGTGCTCCCAGATCAAACCACTGAGCGCACTCTTGAACCTTCGCTTTTCAACAAAATCGTCGGAGTAACCTTGAGCGAAGGGCCTGTCGAAGATGTCCGGATACGGGCGACAACACTCCAGGCTCAGTACCTTGAAGCACTTCCACTGCACAATTCGCAGCGCGTCGTACGGAAAGCAAATGGCTTCGTGGAGTTTTCACTGGCTGTCGCGGTAAATTTCGAGCTTGTACAGGAGCTCTTGCGTCTTGGTGATACCGTTCAGGTCCTTGCCCCGGACTCGCTCGTCCAGGAAATTCGAGATATTCTTCAGAAATCACTAAATTCGTACAGGACTCTGACATGATTTGTCGTAGTGGGGTTGTATCCTTTCCACATGAGCATTGAGATAGATGACGAAGCTAGGACCATCAACGATATCGACTTGATTGAAGGTATCTTCTTTAACTCCATGATAAGCCTCATTCAACAAAAATCAGTCAAGACTTCTTGGATACAAAAGGGAAGACTTCCAGAACATATTACCTGGTCGGTCATGAAAATCAGGCCTACCCATGTCAGAGATCTGGCCATGATAATGTTTTTGATGGAACAGGATACCAAGCAAAATTTTGTCTTGAGTTCCGACACAAAGCCCGGAACGCCTGTAAAGCAGAGTGAGTTGTATATTTCTGAAAACACCTGGTCGTTTGCAGAAACTCTCGGTACGGTCTCCAGCAAACTTGTCGATGGTTTGTTTGTAACCTCCCCGGGAGCACTCTCTGTTGATGGGATACCTTTTCTTGATAAAGATCGATGTACCTTCCAGGATTGGCTTCTGATCAGCTCCATCCTGGAGAATCCGGTTTCGACGCTTCAGCCAAACAGCCCAATTCTCGACTTGACGCAATCCATTGTAGATTGCCATAGATAAAATATGGATTTTTAGTCACCTAAGGAGAATAAGGAGAAAAAAATGACAGAAAAGAAAACAGTCAAAATGGAGACTCTCGAAGATCTGGCCATCATCGCCTGGCATAGAACCATCGTTATGAAGCAAAAGGTAACGGTGATGTGTCCTGATCCCGAAGCCTTTGTTCCCGCGATGCTTCAACTGATAACTGCAGTCAATGTTTCCTCTCGGTTGAAGGCAAATGAGTTTATGAACCTTGTAGATGCGGCAACACTTCTGAAAGAGTCGGAAATGGAACTTAAGAAAGCCGACATTCTCGCCTATGAGGTGCGGGATTAATTCTAGTTCTCTTTACCTGTGCAAGGACCGAGGAGGAATTCTGATATGGGCAATGCAGCGACGAACGATGATGAGCTATCAAGTCTACTGAAAGAGCTTTGGGAAAATACGATCATCCCATTGTATAAAAAAGGCAAGATTCAGACCGAAAGGCATCTCCAAGCCTATCTGTTCATGCTGCTCAAGAACAGGTTCGAAGAAAAGGTACCCAAGGATTGGGATGTTTGGGTCGAGCCACAGTTCTATTTCTGGGATAAAAATGCGGGTAAAGAGGGTAAAGAGAAGATGTACAAGCCGGATCTTGTCATCACGAGAGACGATAAGATTGAAGGTATTCTCGAACTGAAGTTCACACCGCAAGAAAGGAAGAGGGAGAAGAACCGTGATGCTGTCCTTAGTGATTTTGATAAGCTGGTTCTGTATGGCCAAGGTAGTTCAAACTTCCCAGACCCAACCAAAGCCGATGAGTTTTTACTGGAATTGAATCCCTGTTCAGGGGCTTACGATACCAGTGACAGAAGTACTAGGTATAAGCGGGACCTAAAAAGGACAAAATACTTTTTCCTGGGAATAGCTTGGTTTGATGGATTTGATCTTGAGGAAGCGCTTCTCAAAAAAGCTAAAGAGGGGGAGCTAAAAGGCGAATTCATCTCTTTGTTGTATTCGACACATCGAGAAGGCGGAAAACCAAGTGAGCTCTAGTAGAATATCCCTGAAAAGAAAGTCTTATTGAAAAGCATTT